>Ga0315289_10016807_pt1 | contig 10070 bp, 10 predicted proteins | sample YL17G11_40_MG_FD_203452 | JGI IMG/M metagenome (GOLD analysis project Ga0315289, IMG submission 203452) | Sediment microbial communities from Yellowstone Lake, YNP, Wyoming, USA - YL17G11_40 | ecosystem: Environmental > Aquatic > Freshwater > Lake > Sediment | place: USA: Wyoming | collected...
GCAAGGGCGGGATTCAGGTCAAAGGGGCAGGACGACCGACTCAGAGTCGTGCCACACTTAAGATCCGCCTCAGGACAAGAAATCCTGTGGCGTAGGCCTTCGTGGGTTCGAATCCCACCCCCCGCACTTTTCAACGAATCGTAGTAGATGCAGGAACCACCACGATGCCCGCAAGCTGATTGTTACCGCTCGTAAAGTTGATTTCACTCTCTATGTAAGATTGGTGCTGTACCACGATCATACCCTCCGAAAAAGCATGCGTTACGCTTGCATTGCGGCAAACTGTCCTAAAGTCTTAGTCTTAAACCCATATCAAAGTGACTAGTGCAAGGCGACTGGAATAGAATCACGTGAGTTTCATTGCCGGACGAGCACAGCCCTGATGAAATCATCCATCCATGTCTAGTGTGTAGGTCAGTTGGTGTGAGCATCAGAAATTGAAACGTCGTCGTTCAGGTTCTTTTGTGTGTGCGCACCAAGGGTGTCACACACATTTCTCCGAAGAAACTGAGGGCGGTTAGGAATCCTCTGGCGCAGCGAGTACAATGTCGCTTGACATCTCGAAGATGGCGACCGAAAACAGTACATGCATGTTACGCAGTACTGGACAACCACGCGTGTTTTTGCAAACAATAGGATGTGCGCTAGATGTTGGAAACCATATCCGGATTGCTTGGCTTAGCTTACTACTGGTTGCGAAAACCTCTGGCCCAGACGCAGGGCACACTGCAATTGCCAGGTATTGAAGCTCCGGTGGAGATCGTTCGTGATCGGCGGGGTGTCCCACATATCTACGCAGCGAATTCCCGTGATCTGATGTTTGCTCAGGGATTCGTTCACGCGCAAGATCGCCTCTGGCAGATGGATTTTCAGCGACGGCTCGTCGCCGGCCGATTGTCCGAAGTGATGGGTGCTGTGACGGTGCCTGTTGACCGCTGGATGCGCATCCTAGGCATGAGAAGAGTTGCGGAGAAAGAGGTCACCCTGATGGGCTCTGGTCCTCGTGCCGACGTGGAAGCCTACGCCGCCGGCATCAACTCATGCATTGCTGAGGGACGCTTGCCGATTGAGTTCACTCTTCTGCACTACAAACCAGAACCCTGGACTGTGGCCGACTCCCTTTCCTGGGTCAAGATGATGTCGTGGAGCCAGTCGGTCAACTGGCAGACCGAGATTCTCCGTGCGCAATTGATTGCCCGCCTGGGTCCGGAAAAAGCTGCCGAATTGGAGCCCGATTACTTTGAGCATTGGCCAACAACTGTACCCCCAGGCGCGGACTATTCTAAGGTCGGGAAGGCAGCGTTGGAGCGAGCTGAGGCAGCTCGACCGTTCACTGGACCTTCAGCTAGGGATGGCGTTGGTAGCAACAATTGGGTGCTCTCCGGCTCGCACACGACGACCGGCGCTCCGTTGCTTGCAAACGACATGCATCTCCTCATCAGCATGCCTGCCATTTGGTACGAGAATCATCTGGTCGGAGACGACTTGAATGTCACTGGCGTCACCTTTCCTGGCATCCCTGGTGTAGTTGTCGGCCACAACGAGAATGTTGCTTGGGGCTTCACGAATGGTTTCCCGGACGTGCAGGATCTATACATGGAGCATCTGCGCCGGACCGGTGATGGTCGTGTGCAGTGCGAATACAAGGGTGAATGGTTAGACGCGGAAGTTATTCGTGAGGAAATCCGGGTCAAAGGTAATGTAACTGTTGTCGAGGAAGTTGTCATTACACGTCACGGTCCGGTGATTAACGCGCTGGCTCCGGATTTTGCGGGTGAGCAACCTTTGGCCTTGCGCTGGACATCCCTTGAGCCAGACACGATGATACTTGCGTTGAATGGAATGAACCGCGCGCGTAGTTGTTTGGAGTTCAGAGAGGCTCTACGTCACTGGGCGGCTCCGGTCCAGAACGTTGTCTATGCGGACACGGCTGGCAACATTGGCTACAGTTTTCCGGGCAGAGTACCAATCCGCGCCAAGGGAGAGGGTCGAGTGCCTGTGCCCGGCTGGACAGGGGAATACGAGTGGACTGGATACATTCCGTTTGAGGAACTACCGCACCTGTACAACCCACCGCAAGGTTACGTGGCTACCGCGAACAATCGCGTCACCGACGACAAGTATCCCTATTTCATCAGTCGCGACCATGCCATAGGCGACCGAGCACAACGTATCGTCGAATTGATCAAATCCCACGAAAAGATCGATGTCGCATACATCAAACGCATGCAGTTTGATCAAGTCTCGCCCACCGCACGAATAGTCGCCAGATATCTGCGGCAGCTAGAAGTGGACGATCCCAAATTGAAAGCCATTGTTGAGATCATGAGGAATTGGGATGGGGAGCTGGCGCCTGAAAGTTCAGCTGCCGCCATCTATGAAGTATTTGTGCGCAGAATGATCCACCTCATGCTCTCAGGGAAGCTCGGTGATCTCACTGTTCGATACGCTGGCAAGGGACCGACACCAGTTCTAGCGGAGAAAAGCCTATTCGGTCATCGGGCCCTAGAATGGTTACAGAAGACACTTGCCGAACCAACCTCGCATTGGTTTGATCTCGGCCACGGTGAAACCCGGGACGACGTTTTGCGTTTGGCCCTGAGTGAGACCGCAAGCTTTCTGAGAGCCAGATTCGGGGCTAAGGTCGGTGACTGGTCATGGGGGAAGCTGCACAAGCTAACCTATGCTCATACCTTAGGTCGTGTCAAGCCGCTTGACAGGTTCTTCAATCGCGGACCCTATCCCATGGGAGGCGACCAGACCACCATATGGGCTACTGGCTCCAGCTATCATGACTTGAGCAGTGAGAACGTCATCGGCCCACCCTTCCGCATGATCACTGACCTGAGCAACCTACAGAACTCGCTAAGCTTACTGGCTCCTGGACAGTCAGGACAACCGGGCAGCAAGCACTACGACGATCATGCAAGAGCCTGGTTCACCGGGGAATACCGTTCTATGCTTTATGCACGCGAGGATATCGATCGAGAAACCGAGGCAATACTACACCTGACGCGCGCGGCCTAAATCCTGCAAGACTTACACGTCCCCTTTCCGACTTCCACGTCCCCCACTAACAAGCCAAGTTACCTATATCCCGGTTAGCTGGTGCGGGCGACCAAATTTGAACCTCGTGTCTGCGTCACCTATGGGGTAAACGATACTGGTAAACTGGTGCGCGAATCCCACCCCCCGCACCAATCTACTCACACACACAAATCAACGGTTCAAATTACGACGCCCGCACCACGCTACCCACACACACACCAAAAAACGACGAACGACGACGGTTCAAATTGTGAAAGAAAGGACTGCACGCATCTTTTATCGGAACTCAGCCGAACTATCACTAGTGGTGCCGGGTGAACAAGAAAGCCAAGCAATGGTTGAGAGAGAGACTTCCCAAGAGCAAGAAGGAACTTCGGAAACTCCTGATAGAGCAACTGAAAGGGCTTGGCAAGGCCTTAATGTTCTACGGCGTCGTTTTTGCTGTGTTCTATTTGAGTCTCTTTTTGCTATCCTCGGTTTCTGTGTGGGGATACTATCTCCTGAACCCATGGATCAAAGGCGAAGTTGCAATCGAGATGCTGAAAGTAGTCGTCAACGTAGACACTGCACTGATCGGATTCACTGGCATTATCGCGGTATACGGCCTTCGCGAGATCAGTCGTACAGTTGAGAAAGCAGGGGGATCGCCATACACGATGATCCACTTGGAGAAACTGGAGAGTTGGCGGACAAACTTCGTGTGGCTTCTCCTAGCGACGGTGATCATTTTCGCTGCGTCGATCCTTTTCTCGCTCCAATCCATGTCATACGCCACATCATGTGGACTGGCCGACAACGTGATCAAGTGCTCCATCGTTGATCCACAATCAAGTTCGCGTTTTCTGTGGCCACTATACGCCATGTTTCTAGGCATGGCAGGCATACTGTGGATAGCGCGGTCCCTGAGAACCCCGTTGAAGTAAGCGTGACATCTCTATCTCGAAGGGGTGAGTGAAACCGCTAGCAAGAAAGCTTCTGTCTGGAGAAGCAGAGGCCGTTCCGTGAGTGTGCGTCTTGGGAAGAGTTGTGTGTGGGTCAGCTGGTGCGCACACACACGGAAACTCTGAATTAGCGTCAACGTTTCACGTGGTCAAGACAGGTGACTCTAGATACAACTTCATACTCTCTGCAATCTCCTGCCAATCCAGAGCGAAACGAAACCGGAACGTTCTCAAGGCCGTCGAGAATTCCAAGTCTGCAGAAATGAAGCAAATCAGGCTCACGACCAAGGAAACGAGCAGGATTGCCGCTTGAATAACCAATCCCATGCTCACTCCTCGCGTAACGAAATCGGCAAGCGAAGATAACGAGAGCATCGGAACAGCAAACAAACAAAGGATATATGCCAAGTTTCTCAGGGTGTGATGTCTCACGTGGAAAAAGGCCCAAAATGAGGCAATTGGAAATTTGTTCCATGGCATGTTACAATCAAGTCCCACGGGCCCCACCATTCCGTGGGTTCATCTTGCCCTGATCTGCTGTTCAGCTTCGGCTAGTTTTGAGGGCCCGTGGGCGCGCAGCCTTATGAATGGAGCCAAGGCATGGAGAACCTTGCACTCTGCTTTTCTTAGATGTTCCTCGTAGGTTGTTCGGGGGGTTCCATGCTTTCGTGCTATCTCGTCAGTCGTCACCTTGCGAGGGACGTTGTAGTAGCCATGGTCCAATGCGGTCGCAATAGCTTGGATCTGCTTATCGGTGACACCCGAAAATACTGTGCCCAGGGAAATTGCAAACGTATCCTGAATGCTCTTCTCCGCTGAGAGCTTCTTACCTAGTATTTCTACTGGCCCCAGTTTGCTGAGGTCTCGGAACAGTTTCTTGTAGTCGGCTTCTCTGAAACCTATTACTCTGTGTATTTCCCAACCCCCGTGGTAAACCACTGGTGGGATTGCGAGACAGGAATTCCTCACGATCACTCCGCTTATGGTCGTGGAGATCTTGGTGTCGCGGCAGGTCTTCGTGATGACCTGAATGTTTCGTTCCCCGAAGGTCTTCTTGAGAATCCTAGCCCCCTTCCAGAGCAGCAGGCTCTGCAGGTCAGGCTCGATTTTGTTGAATTCTTCGAGGCTTTGACAGTCTACCTCAAGGACATCTGTCTTCCTATTGCACCACTCCGCAATCTTCACTTCAGGATGCTTAACCGAGAAGTGGATATATGGGCACTCGTGCTGAGCCCGAAATGATACCTCGAACATGACCCACACCGCATGTGCTCTAAGAGCCCTGCAAGAAATAAGGCGCGTGCCGCCATATGATGGCAAATTACTGCCAGCGTTTGACGGACGACTCGAGCCGCCGTTAGACGGTACAAAACACTACTGTCGGTTTCTGCCTCTCTCAGGCCGAACACTAGGGATGAGCTGACATGGATTTCTATGAAGCTATTGACAAGAGGAGAACCGTGAGAGAATTCCTACCGGAAGCTGTAGAGAAAGAGAAACTCATGAGGATTCTCGCCGCAGGATTGAAGGCTCCCTCACACAACCATCTTAGAGAGTGGGAGTTTATTCTCATAAAGGACTTTGAGCACAGAAAGAAACTCGTAGAAGTCGGCGTGATGGCAAAGGACTTCTCAGAAAAGGAAGTGCAACAAGCAACCAGAAGCATGAGCGATTGGGAAAAGGAAGCGTATCTCAAGGCCCTGCCCGTTCAAAGAAGAATGCTCGTGAGTTCTCCGGAACTACTAATCGTTTGTTTCAAAATGAGGAAACGCCTCACAGAATGCAAGACACTTTATGATTTGAACGGTTACGCTTCAGTATGGGCGTGCATAGAAAACATCTTACTGGCTATGGCTGCCGAGGGACTATATGGCGTGACTTTCATGACGGACGACACGGTGCCGCTCAAGAAAATGCTGGGCATACCTGACGACTTTGAAGTGGCAACCCTCATCCCAATAGGATATCCGCAAGGATATTTTGTTAAACAGAAACCAGTATCTTTGAAGGAAAAGATACATCACAACCAATGGTAAAGAGGTTTCAAAGTGGTTTTGCTTTGGAGTCATACCACAGAATACGGGTGAGGAGCGAAGAACTCCCGCAAGAGGAGCACAGACAACGTGTCAAGAGAATTCTAGACGCAGCTGGTGAGGGAGACAGAAAGTGGTTGGAAGAGAAACTCAGGTGGAGCAACGAACTCACGTTTCGAACCCGACTCAAGGAGCTCTCACGGACTAGCAGATACTGTCCCTAGTGTGATTGGTGACGCGGACAAATTCGCTGGACAGGTCGTCGACACGAGGAACTACTTGACTCACTATGACCCCGAACTGAAGAACAGAGCGGCTAGTGGAACTGAACTTTCTAAGATTACTGAAAAGCTGAAGATAGTCTTGCAGATTTGCCTGATTAGAGAACTGGGACTGAATGAGAGCACGATCAGATTCCTTCTCATGAAAAATTGGACATTTCAACAGAGACTGGATTGGCTGAAGTGACACTTAAAAGCGACCGGTGAGCCCACCTGATTCGACTAAATGTGGGCGACAAAGCCGCGAAAGAGACCGATCTCATGAAAGAGCAATGTAATAGGTTCGCGACTAAGATTGAGGGTACCGTCGTCGTTCGTGGTTTCAGGTAATTGTGTGTGTGTGCGCACCACTATACTCACACACACACGAAACAAGAAAACGTGAACATGAAATAGAAATCGAATTGTACTTGTGCATCTTGAGTCAGTGGAAAGTTGGGGAATCACGGATGCGGGGAAATAGTGGCATGAGAGATGTGTCGAAGAATCGAATCGGATTCTGGTCAGCACTGGTTGCGTTTGTGGCCGCTGTCGGGTATAGCGTTGCTCAAGTGCTCCAGATAGTTGGTGTTCTGAGGTATCCATGGGATGCGATTCTAATCTATGGATTCTCACTTTGCATCGCAACGCCATTCATTCTTGCAATGCTTGCGCTTCACTATCATGTGTCAGACGAGAAGAAGTTCTGGACCCACGCGGCCCTCCTCTTCGCAGTCATCTACACGATGTACGTCACTGCGAATTACGTCGTTCAACTGACGACAGTGATACCCATGTCGCTCCAAGGCACCTTGGACCAATCGATTCGTGTTCTCGATCAAACACCACACTCGCTCTTCTGGGATTTTGACGGATTAGGATACGTGTTCATGGGATTGTCGACTCTGTTTGCGGCACAGGTCTTTGCTAAGCATGGACTGCAGGGCTGGGTCAGACGGTTCTTCCTTGCCAATGCTTTGGTTACACCACTGATCGCGTTGGTCTATTTCTACCCCGTTTTCTCCGTTACTCTGCTGCTTCTCGGTTTTCCATGGGGCATTACAGCGCCTGGGTCGATTCTACTGCTAGCGTTCTTCTTTAGGAGAAGACCATCGTAATCCAGCTCTCATGTCAGAATGCCCAATCTGATGATTCTGTAAATCGTGTGTGTGGTATAGCTGGTGCGCACATACACAAAGAAGGCAGTCCGGATGGTCACCAACGCGAACTGTTTGATCAGCATTAATCCGAAAGCAAGCGATATTTATCTGGCAATTTGTTGTGCAAGCGCGGCTGCGCCGGAAGATCAACTGGTTCAACATGGGGACGAAGATTGGCTGAGTTCAAGATAGTGTTCTTCGACGAGATCGATGACCCACATAAAGTAACGCTGCTGTTTCAACTCGGTCTCTTCTTCCCTGCCATGCCTAAGCTCCTCGAAGAGCTCAGGGCAAATGATGATAGGTACACTCCCGAGTTTGGAATCTTCGCCCTGACCGAGAACGGAGACGTTGCGGCTGGCCATTTACTCATGAAAATATCAACAGAGACCACAGCCGGGAGATTGGACGTAGGAGGAGTAAATGCTGTGGGTACTCACCCTGAGTTTGCAAGACGCGGTGCCATGACCGCAGTCATGAATACTACGCACGAATACTTCCGAGAGCATGATTTGGAACATAGCGTCCTAACCACTTCCAGCCGTCTGGTGGCAATGATGTTATACCAACGGCTTGACTACGTCGAACTCGCTCGGTCAAGTATCGCTATAAAATATCCCAATCAACCGCGGGTGCCTGCACAGCCTGAGATCAACATCCATCCATTCTCAGACGAAGACCTTTCGCAAGTTGAGCGAGTCTTCAGAGAAGCAGTGGACGGAAGTTATGGGTTCATTCACAGACCGAACAACTTCTTGAGGGCTCGGAGGTATACAGTTGGTCTCAACATTAAACCAAAAGAGAAGTTGAGGATAGCCCAGCGGGGAGAGATGGTGTCGGGCTACGCGTATTGGGAATCAAGTCCCCGTCTCTCAGAGGCGTATGAAATCATGGCTCTCGACCGATCCTCCTTTCACGCCCTCTTGGCAGATGCAGAGCTGAGGAATCCACAGGGGGGCATACTCCTGTGGTGCGATGGGCTAACAAACCTAGAGACCCGGTGGATCAAGGAGGCGGGCTATCAGGCGCCCATCGAATCGTACGGTAGAGCAATAATCAAGTCTATGACCGGGAAAACTGATTCAGAAAAGATGAAGGCACTGTACGGTGTGAGATTGGGTAAGTTTAGGCTTGGGCTCTGGGACCAGACATAGTCAGCCTAGGACTTGAAGCGAATCATGTTTCATTTTCGTTTCACCGAAATTGAAGACGGTATCAAGATCGTTTCAGCGAACCTACTTTACTTCAATCGATACTATACCTCATTCGTGGTCAAATAGAAATGACACAAGAAACGAAATCAGGCTATCCGAAAACTGCTTCGATACTCGCTCTCGCTGGCGGTATCTTGATAGTTCTGGGAGGGACGTTGCTTATGGCTGTCTCCACTTTCATCCTTCCGCACCTCGACTACTCTAACCTCACCACCCCACCACACCTCAGCCCTGGCAGTATCCCAGGTCTGGTGTCGGGCATAGTGGGAACGATGGGATTGTTCGGACTCGTCTCCGGAGCCATAGTGTTAGTATCGGCGGTGATACTTCTAACAGGTCCAATTCAACGACGGACCTGGGGTGTGCTCATACTGGTCTTTTCAGTGATGAGCTTTCTAGGCTTGGGGGGTTTCGTCGTGGGGGCGATTTTGGGGATAGCGGGGGGCATATTGACCCTAAGATGGAAACCACCGACTTAGTCGGGTCACTTATGAGCGACCACGCCGATCCGGTAGGCTCGAATGAGGAAGTGGAACAAACTTCGGAGTAGGAGGAAGGGCACGTGATGGAGAAACTCAAGATTCTGTTGATAACGCTCTTGGCTGCGACCTTCGGGCTTGCGGTCTCAATGTACATCCTAGCCATGATCCTCGCTCCAACAGAGTCGCCGATGAGCGTGCTCGCGCAGATACTGACACGTGGCTTCTCGCTGGACCTGCCGTTCCTCATCCCGCTTTCGTCACTTCTCTTTCTCAGCACTGTCCTCGCCAGCATGGTGGGAGTCATCTACTTCCTCGTTCTCCCCGAGATGAAGAACTATGTCTCGGGCAATGGGAAGGGCACAATCTCAGTGGTCCTCAGGACTCTCAAACCCGACGAGAGGAAGGTTGTTGGCGTGCTCGACGCCCATGGCGGCACTTACCTGCAGAAATTCATAACACAAGAATCCGGTCTATCACGCCTGAAGACACATCGAGTCGTCGCCGCGCTCTCAGAGAGGGGCATAGTCCACGTTGAGAAGCAGGGAAACACAAACGAGGTTTCAATCGTGAAGTGGTTCCACGACGGCATGCACCAATAGGTCACATGAACCCTTGGAGGAGAAAGAAAAATGAATTCAAACAAAAGAACTGCAAGAATTGCCGGAGCATTGTTCATAATTGCGACGGCTGCAAGCATACTGAGCTTGCCATTCTTGGAACCTATTAATGCTTCGAATTATCTTGTTAGCGTTTCTGCAAATGGAAACCAAGTAACAACAGGAGCACTTTTGCTGTTTGTCGGCGCTGTAGCAGCTGCTAGCATTGCAATTTCGCTGTATCCGGTATTGAGTAGATACCGAGGAGGTCTGGCTCTTGGAGCTGTTGGCTTCAGGCTTATTGAGGGAGCGTTCTACATTGTCGGTGTACTCTGC
>Ga0315289_10016808_pt1 | contig 10070 bp, 6 predicted proteins | sample YL17G11_40_MG_FD_203452 | JGI IMG/M metagenome (GOLD analysis project Ga0315289, IMG submission 203452) | Sediment microbial communities from Yellowstone Lake, YNP, Wyoming, USA - YL17G11_40 | ecosystem: Environmental > Aquatic > Freshwater > Lake > Sediment | place: USA: Wyoming | collected...
CCCGCGAGTGGGTGCGGAGCCACGTTGCCGGCGACCCAGACGCCTTCCCCTTTTCCTTCGTCTACGGAGGCAGATCATCGCGCGAACTGCTGCCGGGATGGCGGCTTGCGGCCCGCTCCTCGACGACGGCGGAGGGGCACGCCCGCCGGGTGCTCACGCTATCCGACCCGCAAACCGGGCTTGACGTTCGTTGCGAAATGCTCGAGTACGCCGACTTCCCCGCCCTGGAGTGGGTGTTGCACTTCCGCAACAAGGGCCGCGGCGACACACCCGTTCTCGAAGACGTGCAGGCGCTGGATATCGAGGTGCCCGGCTTCGAGGACGATTTCCACCTTGACTACAACGACGGCAGCACCGCCCAACCAACTGACTTTCACCCGCGGTTCAGAGAGCTGGAACAGAACGAGTCGGTGCGGCTGGCACCCTACGGAGGCCGCTCCTCCGACGGGGTTCTGCCTTTCATCAATCTCGAGACCCCCCACGAGGGGGGGGTAGTCATCGGCATTGGCTGGAGCGGCCAGTGGGCGGCTACGTTTGCGCGCGGCGAGGATGTGAGCGTGAAGGTAAAGGCGGGGATGGAGCGCACGCACCTTAGGCTGCATCCCGGTGAAGAGATCCGCACCCCGGCAATCCTGCTGCTCTTCTGGCGCGGCGATGACCTCCTGCGCGCTCACAACTTGCTGCGGTCTCTGCTCCTGCACCACTACACGCCCACCTGGGAGGGTAAGCGCCTGGAGGGCCCGGTCGCCGTCTCGCCCCACGGTGTCATTGCGTTCAACGACAGCACCGAGGCGAACATGGTCCAAGGCATCGCCAACATCGCTGAGCACGAGTTGCCAGTGGACTGCTGGTGGATCGATGCCGGGTGGTCGGCGGGCGGCTTCCCGGGGGCCATGGGCACGTGGGACCCCGACCCCGCCCGCTACCCCAACGGACTCAAGCCCGTCGGGGATGCGGCGCACCGGGCGGGGCTACGGTTCCTCCTCTGGTTCGAGCCGGAGCGCGTGATGCCCGACACTTGGCTGAGGCGAAATCACCCGGAATGGCTGCTTGCGCCCGCCGACCTGCCGCCGGACGTGGCCTACCAGGCCGACTGGCGTCTGCTGAACTTGGGGAACCCGGAAGCGCTGAAATGGGCCAAGCAGAACTTCTCCAGAGCAATAGAGGAGTGGGGCATAGACATCTACCGGCACGACTTCAATCTGCATCCGCTCTGGTACTGGCGGGCCAACGAGGCCCCCGACCGCCAAGGGATCAACGAGATCGAGCACATCACCGGTCTCTATGAGTACCTCGACACCCTGCGCGCCGAGCATCCCGGGATTCTTATCGACAACTGCGCCAGCGGCGGCAGACGCCTTGACTTTGAGATGCTGAGACGGTCCTTGCCGCTGCTTACTACCGATTTCCTTTGGGATCCCAACAGCGAGCAGAGCATGATATATGGGCTGTCGCGGTGGCTGCCGCTGCACGGGCTGGGCGCCGTCGCGCTAGACGCCTTCGCCTTCCGTAGCGGTATGCGCAGCAGCTTCGCGCTCGCGACCGACGTGTACACCGCGAAGCCAGAGGTGTGGGACCTCACGAAAGAGCGCCTCAACGAGCTCGGAGCAGTGCGCCATCTCTTCGAGGGCGACTTCTATCCGCTTACTCCCTATAGCCTGGCTGATGACGTGTGGATCGCGTGGCAGTTCCACAGGTCCGATCGCGGCGAGGGGATGGTGCAGGCGTTCCGCCGGGGGCAATGCATCTACGAGTCCGCGCGGCTGAGGTTGCACGGCCTTGAACCCGAGGCAAGGTACCTGGTCCGAGACTTCGACAAGCCGAGCGCGGTGGAGATAACGGGCCGGGAGCTGATGGAGCAGGGGCTGCTCGTGTCGCTGCCACAGCAGGCAAGCACTGCTCTCATCACCTACAGGCAGACCTAGTCGGGGAGTCAGCCCGGTGGCGCGCGCGCCGGCTACACGGCGCGCCGCCATGCCCTCCCGCGTTTCTGGCGCCGGACGCCATGTGATACCTGCTGACTGGGCAACCAGCGCCGGGAGGCGCAGGCCAGTGAACCCGGACGGCTGGGATTCGGCGGCTTGGGCGGCCGGTGGCGCTCTTGGGGCAGTGGCTGACCGAGAGCTATGTCGTTGACCGGCGCGCGCGGCGCGTTCTACACGACGACGTGCTGCCCGCCATGCAAGCCGCGATGTTGGGCCTCAGCGGGCTTCGATGTCTCGCAACTCGGTCTAATGCCTGCGCTGCGGCGCCTGCTTCAGGAGGAGTTCGCGGGAGCGTTCGATGGGGTCACGTGGGAGGTTGAGCCGGCGGCCGAGGAGAAAGCGCAGCGCCTTTCGGCGATGAGCGCCGAGGTGCTCTTCTACGCGGCTCGGGAGGCCATCCGCAACGCCGCTCGCCACGGCCGAGGCAGCGACGCGGGCCGGCCGCTGCGCTTGAGAGTCGCGGCAGCGTGCGGGGATGGCCTACGGATCGTGGTGGAGGACGACGGAGTGGGGCTGGACGTCTCTCAAGCGGCTGCCGGGGGCGGTCAGGGCGTCGCGCTGCAGAGCGCGATGATGGCGGTCATCGGTGGAGCGTGGGAGACCGAAAGCCAGCCCGGCCAGTTCACCCGGGTGACGCTAGTGTTCCCCGAGGGTGGCTGACAGTGGGAGTGGCGGCGTCGCGGGCGGGGACTGGTCCGGCAGGGGGCGCGGCGCGCGCCGGGGGAGTTCAATGGAGCGGGAGACGGGACTCGAACCCGCGACCTTTGGCTTGGAAGGCCATTGCTCTACCGAACTGAGCTACTCCCGCTCACGCGATGGATTATAGCAGAACGCGTTCTGGGGGAGTTGGTTCTTGGTCGGGGCGGACCGCCTGAGGCGGCCGACCTGTCGCCTAGGGCGACCGCCCCGCCGCAGGCGGGGCCACGGCGGCAGACTCCTCACCGGCTGTAGCCGACCGAAGACGAAGAGTGCACAACATACAGCCACCGGGCTGATCCGGGTACGTAGACCTTGCAGCAAGCCCGGCGGCCGCGGTTGGACACGGTAGCAGTCTCTCACGAGACACCGCACCAGGAATGGGCGCAGGGCAGGAGGGACGGGGGCTAGGCGGGGGATGAGCCCGTGACGCAACGGCAGCGGCTTGCCCCCACCGGCGTTGCTGCGGCTACCGTCGGTCGGCTCCAGAAGCAGCCCCTCTCTGCCCCTTAGGCTCCCGCCCGCGCCGCCTGCCCGGCTCGCGGGCCTGCCGGGCACCGCACCGAGCGCACCGGGCTCAGAGCCGTGCGCTCTGTCGGTTCCGCCGGAGGACTGCGGCCACGAGCAGGGCTACTGCCACACAGGGGATCGCGGCCAGCAGCGCGTTGTAGGTGATGTGGTGCCCGCCCACATCAAGCGCCTGCCACCTGATGTAAAGTAGCGGGAGCACGGGCAGCCAGAACGCGACGAGCGAGCCAATCGAGCGGCCAGGCCCCAACGTGTGGCCCGTGGCGGCGACCGGCACGTCGAAGAGATGGCCCGATATGGGCCAATGCAGGAACTGAGCGCCCACGGGAACCACGGCGAGCGGCAGCAGAAGCCAGGCGCGCGCCCACCACTCGCGATCGCCCACACGCGGACGGGGCTGGAACAGCACCTCCGCCACGAAGGCGGACACAACAGGGGCCGCCGAAAGGTCGTACACTAGATACCAGGGGTCTTGCCACGAGCGTCTCCACACACAGAAGAGAACCGTGCCCAGGCCCGTGAGCGCCGCTCTGACGAAGCGACCGCGGTCGGCGGCCTCGGCTGGTCTCATGCCTGCGGCCACCACCAGCGCTGGAGCACACGAATGGGCGCTTGATACCAGCCGACCAGCCAGCAGGCCAAGAGAATGAGCAGCGCGTCCGAGAGCGGCCGAAGAGCCGAACGGGCGTCAGCCGGCCCTGCCACGATCGGGGCCCCCATATGCGCCACGCCCGCCACGATGCTAGCCAAGGCCGAGCACCACTCCATAGAAAGCAGGTACCGCGGACGTGAACGGAGCTATGTTGGGGATGACGAGGCCGAACCAACGCCTGTCAGACTGGCGGAACAAGTCCTTGCCCTGCCCCCATTTCTGGTACCAGATGTTATGACAGACTGCCGTAGTATGCAACGGTGGCCGGCCCGCCCCGACCGGAATGCAGAAGTCAGGCAGAGGCGGCGGCAGGCCGCCCTGCCCTACGCGCACTGGGAAGTGCTATAGCGTCGGCTTTCCCGCTGGGTCAACGCTTGCGCGTCTTCTTTGCGCTCTTGGCCGGGCGGGGACGATCCGCTCGGCCGGGAGGCGCGCCAGGTGGCACGGTCACCGGCGCGGGGGCGGAAGTGGCCACCAGGAGGGCCGCCGCCAGATAGCACGCCGCTCCGACGGATAGCGAGGCGGTGAATCCCGCTGCCACGGCGACGACGACCGCCAAGACCGACCCCAACACGGAAGCCGCCCCATTGATCCCCCACAACCAAGGTATCAGGTTCGGATCCCTCCGCGAAGCCAACTTCATCCCCAATGGCAGTGGCATCCCAATCAGCAAGGCCAGCGGACAGAGAAGGCCAACGGCTATCCCCACCCGCAACCCAGTCCCCAACCCCAAAGCCCGACCCACTGCCAACGGCAGCACGACCAGATACACCACCAGCAGCGCCGTCGCCCCCCCTAATGCCAAACCGGCCCTCCGCCTCGCCCCCTCCTCCCCTACCCGGTTCGTCAGCAGACTGCCAATACCCCCAAACCCCAGCAGCGAGAACAGAATCACCGAGAGACTGTAAACCGGATGCCCCAGCAACAGAATGAACCGCTGCATCAGGGACATCTCGACCATCATGAAGCCCACGCCGATGGCGGCGAAGTAGAGCAGCAGATGGCTCGAGCGCGCGGCGTGCGCCCAGGGCCTGCGGGCGAAGGCGGCCAGAGGCGCGACGATGAAAAGGGTCACGAGCACGGCGACGACCAGGAGTAGGCCCACAAGCAGCCGCAGAGGACGCACCTCGACGTTCTCCCAAAGCGTCTGGCCCACGGGACGGAACAGCGCCCTGAGGCGCGCGAAGAGAAAGAAGAAGGGGCAGTCGTCGCGCGGCGGGCGGTAGTCGAGGCCGTGAATGTCGGCGCAGCCGCGGTAGAGATTGCCCATGCCGGCTACCTGGGCGAACAAGGGCTCCGCTACGCCGCCCGGGACATAGACGGAAACGAACCCGAGTTCCTGGGCCTTCTCCATGACGGTCCGAAGTTCGGTCTCCGAGAAGGGGGAGGGTTTGAGCATCATTGTGGCCGCCGGAACGCCGCCGGTCATCGTGGCGGTGGTTGCCGGGCTGGCAATGACGACTACGTTCTTCTCCGCGTTGGTCACGCCTTGCTCCCGCAGGGCCTGCAAACCGAGGGCGAACAGCCTGAGGCTCTCGCGAGGGCCCTGTGGCGGATGCCAGCGGGAGACGCTGAGGATACCCTCGGGCGTTAGGTGGCGGATGTAGGCGCGGAACGCTTGCACGGTGTAGAGGTTGTTCTCGGTGAGCGCGAAGGCCGCAGAGGAAGAGGCGGCCCAGGTATCCACCAGCGAGGCCTGGATGATGTCGAAGCGTTCCTTGCTGCGCTCGAAGAAGCTGCGGGCGTCGTCCACGACGATGCGCACGCCGGGGCGCTGATAGAGGTGGCCGGCGTAGTCGGCGTACTTGCCCCGGACAAGGCCGACGATAAGGGGGTTGACCTCGACGCCCACCATGTCGTGCTCACCGGAGACCAGCGCCGTGAGCACGTCCCGGCCCCCCCCGGGACCGATAATGCCCGCTGTGCCGCCGGTGCGCAGCCAGTATGGGAAGGCCGTCACATCCCACTTCAGATACTCGACTTTCGAGGGGTCGCCGTCGAAGCGCTCGATGACGGTCCAGGCCTTGCCGTCAATGGCGATGACCTTCATCTCGCGCGGGTAGGTCGGGAAGCGGGGGCTCGCCCCCCAGGCAAAGGCTGGCGAAAGGCCGGACTGGACGGTGATGCGCGAGAAGGAGTTCCAGGCGTCCACCTCGACCTCGCCCGGGGTGACGAGAGGGAGCGGCACGAGTTTGGAGGCCAAGGGAGCCACAATCACCGCTGCCAGCATGCCAACGCCACCCATCGCCGGCAGAGCGACGCGCCTGCGTCCCCACCCAAAGAACACGACGGCCAGCCCCGCGAACGCCGCGGAGGAGACTACGGCGCCCACGCCGCCCAAGCGGCCCAGCGCGCCAATGGCCAGCCCGCAGCCCATGGCTGCGCCGACCAAGTCGCTGCCGTAGAGCGCGCCGGAGTGCCTAGGGAAGGTGGCAAACACGAGCGCCAGGCACAGCCCGGCGAAGAAGAAAGGGGCCGCCGCAGCCAGATGCGCCACGCCCAGAATCTTGACCATCTCGCTCACGGGCAGACGCACCAGGTCGGGATCGTAGCCCTCCAGCGCCGGCAGGACGAGGAACACCGAGGCCGCGAATGCCAGTCCGGACAGGCCCAGTTGCCACCGCAGGGCCGCCTCAGACCGGCGACGCGGCAGCAGGTAGACGAACAGGCCGCTCGCGCCGAATCCGAGCAGGGCCGAGGAGATGACCAGAAAGGCGAAGTGATACCAGGTCAGCGCGGAGAGCACGCGCGTGAGCGAGACCTCGAGCAGGAGCACGCCCACAGACAGGGCCCACACACCGGCGTACAGAGTCGGCCACGGCTTCGGCTGTGGTTCACCGCTCACATTGCGACACCTCGTTTGGCGCGCCAGTCTAGCAGCACGTCGGGATTAGCCCAAGAGCAAGGCGCAGGGCCGGAGCAGAGGCAAAGCCGTCCCTGTTGCGCGCGACCAGCGCAGTGGCTCTAGCGGCCGCTAGGCCCGAGTAGCAGTTGCCCGGGGTACGGCCTACTTGCCTCCGGCGCGGCGTATGACGCCCTTGATCAACTCCGCCGACTGGCGCAGGCCCGCCACCTCTTCCGGCGAGAGGTGCGGATGCAGACAATGGACTACGCCCTTGGACCCGACAATGCACGGAAGGCTGAAGCAAACATCGCTTATGCCGTAGTAGTCCTCCACCAGCGTCGAAACCGGAAGCGCCCGCTGCTCGTCGTGCAGGATTGCCTGCACGATGCTGGTCAGCGCGAGGCCGATGGCGAAGTTGCTGACGCCCTTGCGCTCGATCAACTGGTAGGCGGCGTTGCGCACTTGCTCGAAGATGCCCTGCATGGCCGCCGGGTCGTACTGGCGGCCGACCATGGCGCAGAAGTCGGGCAGGGCAACGCCGGCGATGTGCGCGGCGCTCCAGATAGGCACCTCGGTGTCTCCGTGCTCGCCGAGGATGTAGGCGTGCACGCTTCTGGGGTCCACGCCGAGATACTGACCCAGCAGGAAGCGGAAGCGAGCGCTGTCGAGCGCGGTGCCCGAGCCGATCACCTGGTGGCTGGGAAGGGAGGAGTGCTTGAGGGCCAGATAAGTGAGCACGTCCACGGGGTTGGTGACGACGAGCAGGACGGCCTCCTCGTTGTGCTCGACGACTTCGGGAACCAAGTCGCGGAAGAGAGCGGCGTTGCGCTGCATGAGGTCGAGGCGCGATTCGCCCGGCTTCTGCGCGGCGCCAGCGGCGATGACCACGACCTCGGCGCCCGCTAGGTCGCCGTAATCTCCGGCATAGACGCGGATAGGCCGGACGAAGGAGAGGCCGTGGTTGAGGTCCATGGCGTGGCCTTCGGCCATCTCGCGCCTGGCGTCAACGAGCACCAGTTCCTCCGGGACGCCGCTGACGAGCAGGCTATAGGCGAAAGTGGAGCCGACGTAGCCGACACCAACGATTGCGACCTTTCCTGGTACTCTGGCCATTCTCGTCACCTCGCCTTGGTGCCGCGACCGCTAGAGGCCACCGCGCCGAGTGAGCGCTTCCGCCAGCCGGCGCAGCGCCTGGCCGCGATGGCTGACGCGGCCCTTTTCCTGCACCGTCAACTGGGCCATGGTCACAGCGGAATCGGGGAGTTCAAAGATGGGGTCGTATCCGAAGCCTCCGGTGCCACGCTCTTCGAGGGCGATGCGGCCGTCGGACTCGCCCATGGTGACCAGTTCCTCGCCCTCAGGCCAGCGGAGCGCCACGACGCACCGATAGCGCGCGCCGCGGTGGCTAGGGTCCACCCCGGCCAGGCGGCTGAGGATTTCGGCGTTTCTGTCGGCGTCGCCGGCCTCCAGCCCGAGGAAACGGCTGGAATGCACACCCGGCTCCCCCCCCAGCGCCTCGATCTCAATCCCGCTATCCTCTCCAAGCGCGGGTTGCCCGCTGGCCTGCGCGGCCCAACACGCCTTGCCCAGAGCATTCGCCAGGTACGACTCTCCTTCCTCGTCGGGAGGCTCGCCCAGCCCTGCCTGGCGGCGGTCAATCACGGCTATGCGCAGGCCTTCGAGGGCGGCTCGGATCTCGCGCAACTTGCCCACGTTTCCGGTAGCGACCACCAACTGGACCGACTTGTCCTGGGTGGCCGCCGTTTCCTTCTCGGGCTCTTGGCTAGCCTTGCGCGGCACCGCTGCTACCTCCGAGCAGTGCCTCGCGCTGCTTGACGACGATCTCTTGGATGCCCTTTTCGGCGAGGCGGAGCAGGCTGTCGAAACGCTGGCGGGAAATGGGGACACCCTCGGCGGTCACCTGCACTTCGACGATCTCGCCGCGCGAGGTCATAACCACGTTCATATCCGCGACCGCCGTCGAGTCCTCGGCGTAGCAGAGGTCAAGCAGGTCGTAGCCCTGCACGACGCCGGCGCTGACCGCGACGACCTGATCGGTCACCGGATTGCGGTTCTTGAGCAGGTTGTTCTGGCGCATCCATTCGAGCGCATCCACGAGAGCGACGAAGGCTCCGGTGATGGAGGCCGTTCTGGTGCCGCCGTCGGCTTGGAGCACGTCGCAGTCAAGGGTGAGGGTGCGCTCGCCTAGGGACTCGAGGTCAACGACGGCGCGCAGGGCGCGGCCGATGAGGCGCTGGATTTCCGCCGAGCGCGACTCGGGGGCGCGCCAGGGACGTTGGACGCGCTCGCTGGTCGCGCGCGGGAGCATACCGTACTCGCCGGTCACCCATCCCTGGCCGGAGTCCCTGAGCCAGGCGGGCGCCCTGTCCTCGACAGAGGCGGTGCAGAGCACGCGGGTGTCGCCCTGCTCGATGAGGCAGGAACCCTCGGCGTACTTGTTCACGGCGCGGGTGAACTTCAGAGGCCTCAACTCGTCGGCCCGACGGCCGTCGGCTCTGCGGTATTCCATGGCTCACGCCTCCCCGAACGTTTGCTGGTAATCGCGCAAGGCGCGTTCCACTTCCTCGCGGTGGGGCAGCGAAGGCTGCGCGCCAAAGCGGCCGGCGGCCAGGCCGGCGGCGCAGTTGGCGAACCGGGCAGCCTCCCACACGCCGGCGCACTCGAGATGTCTGACGGCGAAGGCAGCCGCAAAGGCGTCGCCCGCTCCCGTGGTGTCCACCACATCCACGGGCAGGGCGGGCAGGTGGCGCGCCTCGCCTTCATAGCCCAGGACGACGCCCTGCGCGCCGAGTTTGACCACCGCTACCTTCACGCCTTCCTCGAGCAGCCTGAGGCAGGCTTCCTTCGCCTTGCGGCGTGACCGAACCTGAAGGCCGCAGAGCGCGGTGACCTCAGTTTCGTTGGGCGTGACGGCATAAGCGCGGCGCCAGTTTGCGGGCAGGCCGGCCCGCAGAGGCGTAGGGTCGAGAAAGACGCGCTTGCCGAGCGCGGTCGCCACTCCCACCACCGCTTCCACCGAGCCGAGGGGAACACCGAGTTGGACTAGCACTCCGTCCGCTCCCTCCAACGCCGGCCGCAGGGACTGGGCGAGGGATTCGGGCTGGTAGCCCATGTTGGCTCCGAGGGCGGTCAAGATGGCGTTGCGGCCGTCGGGCTCGACCATTACCAGGGCCGTGCCCGTGTGTTGTGCTTGGTCGCGCTCGACGAGGCGGGTGCTGATGCCCTCGCGCACGAGGTTGTCCAGCAACTGTTCGCCGAAGACATCGTTGCCCAGGCGCCCGAGAAGAGCCACCTGCGCGCCCAGGCGGGCGGCAGCGACGGCCTGGTTGGCGCCCTTGCCGCC
>Ga0315289_10016809_pt1 | contig 10070 bp, 8 predicted proteins | sample YL17G11_40_MG_FD_203452 | JGI IMG/M metagenome (GOLD analysis project Ga0315289, IMG submission 203452) | Sediment microbial communities from Yellowstone Lake, YNP, Wyoming, USA - YL17G11_40 | ecosystem: Environmental > Aquatic > Freshwater > Lake > Sediment | place: USA: Wyoming | collected...
CGACCCTCCCGTGAGGTTGGTTCCCGCGCCCCGCGGCGTCACCGGAATCCTTTCCCGGGAGGCCACCTTCATGATCCTGGATACCTCTTCGGTGCTGACCGGCAATAGCACCACTTCGGGCATCCCTTTTACCATGAAGGCGTCGTAAGAGTACATGAGAAGGTCTTCCTGGTTGTCGAAATACCTTCCCTCACCCACCATAGCCTTGAGCTCGTCTTTGACTGCCTGGCTTAACATGGTTACTGATCCCCCTCTCTCCTCCGGGTCACGAATCTCCCCCATCCGGGTCCTCCAGTGACCTTTCCTTCCTCCATGACCACCTTTCCCCGGACCATGGTCATGACTACATCCCCGGTCACTTCTCTGCCATGATAGGGCGTCCAGCCGCACTTGGAAACGATTTGGGCATTATCGAATATGACTTTTCTTTTAAGATCTACCAGAATGAGATCGGCATCGCAACCTAACCGCAGCGACCCCTTCTGTCCGGTCAGCCCATAAATCATCGCCGGTCTTTCGCTCCGGAGATAAGCGACCTGCGGGAGCGTCAGGAGTCCCCGGGAAACCAAATCGAGCAAAATCAAGGTCGCCGTCTCCACCCCGGGAATCCCGAAGGGAGCCTGCCAGATGTCCTTCACTCCGGCTTCCTTGTCGGCATAGGGATAAGGACAGTGATCCGAGTTCACCATGTCGATCAGGCCCTGGGCCAGACACCATCGCATCTTTTCTACCTCCCCCTTTTTCCGCGGCGGCGGGGTGAACTTGGCAAACGGTCCTTTGGCCTTCAGGTCCTCCTCGGTAAGGTAAAGGTATTGGGCGCAGGTTTCCGTGTAAAGGGGAATCCCCCGGGCCCTGGCCGCAGCCTGTTCGAGAACGAGAGAAGGAAGACTGGTATGGGCCACAGCAACGCGGGCTCCCGTCTTTTCCGCGGCATAGATCAAATTTCGGACAGCCAGCTCCTCTGCTTCCGGTGATCGCCACTCGGAAACGCTCAAAGGGTCTTTTCGCCCCTGCTTCCGCAACTGTTCTTCCTTCTTCTTCAGGAGCGAATCGTCCTCGCAGTGGAAGAGGGCGATTCCGTCGAATCGGCGGATTTCGTCGAGGATCTCCATCAGGTTGCCGCTGAGCAGGGCGTCCGCTTCGTGCAGCGCACAGGTAAACCCTTTGAATCCCAGAGCCCCTGCTTCCCACAGGTCCCGGAGGGCTTTCAAATTCGTGAGGCTCAGCCCCCCCAGGAGGCCGAAGTCGACCACCGCCCGTTTATCCAGGTAGTTCCTCTTTTCGACCAGCTCGGCGGCCCCCAAAACCTGGGGGACGGTCCGGTGATGGTCGATCACCATGGTGACGCCGCCCCTGGCGGCTGCCCGAGTCCCGGTGGTGAAATCCTCCCGGTCCGTATAGCCCGGGTCCATCATGTGGACATGTCCATCAATCGCTCCGGGAAGGAGGTACAGGCCCTGGGCATCGATCACCTTTTGGGCCTGATTTTCCAGCTCCCGGGTGATCCCCGCGATCTTTCCCTCATGGACGTAGAGGACCCCGGGGTAGATGCTTCTTGAGTCGACTAGAAGTCCGTTGATGATGGCCAGATCTGCTTTCATCTGACTACCTCCCGAATGGCTTCTTCCGGTATCGCACCCCCTCATTTCTTCCAGTGAGATTCGAAAGAAGTCCTCCCCCTAGGCAGGTTCCGGTTCTCTCGGCCAGCCGACCTGCGCTTTTCGCCAGGGCAGTCATCCGGCTGGCCGGGATGGGATTTGGCGTTGCGGTTGTTTTTCCTGACCGTTTCACTTGAGCATTTCCTCTTCGAAGGGAAAGAGAGTGAAGAGTTCGTGTCCCTTGTCGGTAATCAAAAGATCGCATTCCAACCGGACCGTTTGTTCCAGCAGCGGATGTCCGGCAAAGGTCTCCACCGCAAAGTACATGTGGGGCTTGATCTCCGCCGGGTACTTCAGGGAATAGGCCCGGGAAATCCACATTCCCTCATAGAGGGTCAGGCCGATGGAATGGGCAAATTGCTGGAGCGTCACCGTCCCGTATTTGTCGTCATCATAGACCGGGAACTTTTCGGCCACGTCCCGGCTGGTGTTGCCGGGCTTCATCTGCTCGATGGCCGCCATGAGGGAATCGTAGCACTCCTTGTAGAGGTCCTTCTCCTTGGGGGTAGGCTTGGATTCCACCTTGAAACAGCGCACGTAGTCCACGAAATACCCGGACGGGCCCACGGTGTTGTTGTCGATGATCACCAGGTCCCCCTGGCGGATGATCTTGTCCGTCGGCCAGCGCCGGTAGGGACTCGTATTGCCGCCGGAGGCGACGATGATCTCGTAGACGATTTCGCATCCCTTGGAATACATGTACTCGATCATCTTTCCGGAGAGTTCCCTCTCGGTGATCCCCGGCTTCGCCCATTCATACCGGGCTTTGTACATGCAGGCATCGGCGATGGCCGCAGACTGTTTCAGAAGCTCGATTTCATCCGGAGTCTTGACCACCCGGGCCGCGGACATGGCCGGCCAGGCATTGACCACGTTGATCTTCTTCTTCTGGAAGGCGGCCAGGGAGGCCATGTCCAGGGAGTCGATCCCGATCTTCTCCTTTTCCACCTTGTGTTCCCGGAGAACTTCGACCACGCTGTCCACCATCCGGTCCACCATGTATTCCACGGCCCCCTCCGACCATTTCCAGGTGATGGCCGGACGGATCCTTCCCTCCATCCACGGCAGGTCGATCTTGGCGCACTCCAGGTCGGAGCCGGCCGTCTCGAACAGAATGGGCTCCGCACCCCGGCACAGGACGGCGTAGCGGATAAAGATGTTGTACTTCCAGTTCCCCTGGAAAGAACTCGTCAGATAACGGACGTTCGCCCCATCGTAAACCACCAGGGCCCCCAGGTCGTGGATCTCCATCTGTTGCTTGGCCCGGGCCAGCCGTTCCTTGCGAAGCCGGTCAAAATTCACCCGGTCCTGCCAATCGGCGCCGGTGAGGGAAAAAACCCTCCGGGCGTCATATTCGTGGGGCCGACCGATAAATGATAAATCCCTTGCCATAATTCTTTCCTCCTTTTGTGGTAGTTATTGAGGACCGCAAAAGTAATGCAACGAAATCACACCTTTTTAGACTGTGTTTATGGGCTTTTTGTGGTGACCATGGGTTGCATTACTTATGTTGCTTTCTATAAGACTCTGAAACCGTCTTCTCTTCCCTCCATCGGGGAGGATGGCGTCTCAGCCTTTTCCTCTCTCTAGTGCGGCCACCAAGGCCTTTTCTTCATCCAGCATATGTTGTTTCATGGCTTCCACTGCTTTTCGCGGATCCTTTGCTTTCAAGGCAAGAAAAATCTTTTTATGGGCGGAGAGGGCTTTCTTGGGGGACCAGGGAATGCCGTAGATTTTGCTCTGGCTTTTTCGGATGAGGTTGGCCAGCATGTCCCATATCAGAATCAGGATTTCATTCTGGGCCATTTCGGCGATCAGGCGATGGAACCGGATTCCCGCGGAGATGAAGGCCTCCTGATGATCGATGTTTTTCTTCATCTCTTCGATGCACCACCGAAGGGTTTTCAAAAATGACTCCGTGACCTGTCTGGCCGCGAGTTCCACCATCCCCGTCTCCAGGATTCTTCGCACCCCCCAGAGTTTGGTAAAGCTGTCCCGCTCCCTGGGAAGCCGGGAACGGATGGAAAGGTTCAGGGATTCAATGTAGGGAAGGAAGTCCACTTCCTTCACATAGATCCCGTCCCCCACTTTGATTTCGATGAGGCCCATCACGTCCAGAATGCGGAGGGCCTCCCTCAGGGAGTGCCTGCTGATATGAAAATGCTCAGCCAGGGCCCGTTCGGAGGGCAACCGGTCTCCCGGCTTATATTCATTCCCCAGGATCAACGTTTGAATCTGTTCCACCGCGTTTTCATAGAGCCGAACCCTTCGGATGGGTTTCAAAAACATCCCGTTCCCGGTCCCGGGGTCTTTTCGGAGAGAAGAGGATCCGAGGGATAGAAAACGATGAACGTTGGGCTTACTCAAATCGTCACCTGGGCTTCCTTCGGCGGGTTACAGGGTCAACAGGAAGAAGCGTTTAGGGGGGCCTTCTCCCCCAATGATTGAATGATCCAATGGTTGGACCAATTTGCGTCCATTCATAGTATGTCCAAAAAACTTTGTCAATAGAAAAAAGCATCTTGCCCACCTGGTTTTGAGATGCGTTTTCTTGTGGCCCGGGGACAAGGCCGCGGTTGGAAGGCAGGATCGGCGCTTCAAATTCGGAATGCGGAATTCGGAATTGGGAATGAAGCGGTATAGGCTTGTGGTTCTTATTCCGCATTCCGCACTCTAAATTCCGCATTTTGAGAGGTTTCCGCCCGGACCGATGAAAGAATCCGTGCCTCATCATGCCGAGAACCACGGCCTTGCCCCCGGGCCGGGCAAGGCCTCCAAGCTATGAACATTGATCTGATTTCGGGAAAGTGAAGAGGACCAAGAAAAAAGCATGCCGGATTGCCGACCCCCCCCTCTTAATTAAGGGAAGCCATGAAAAAATTCAAAGCTGGATGGGAAAAGCCCCTCTTGTTGTCCAGGGGTCGGAAAAATTCGCGCTGCCAAAATCGGCGGGATATTTCCGGTCGCCAAAGAGTCCCCCTGACTTCCTCAAAGGAACGCCCGCACGCGAATAGGAACCCGGGTAATTACAAGAAGATTTCTTGTGGGCAAAACCCGAGTTCAATGCACGTCGGGCTACGAAGAAATCAGTGCCTCATTTTGGCAAGCGAATTTTTCCGATCCCTGGACATGGTTTCCGCCCCCAAATTTTCCCTCACCTAGATTTTTTTCACAGCTTCAGGGGGAGTGGGGGGATTTGGCGACTAGTTCCTCTTGCGGGGGGACTTCTTGGTTATGCCGGGCTTTTCGGCTAACTGTTGATAGATTTTCATGACCACTGTGGCATCCTCTCGATCCCAGCCGTTATAATGGGCTTTCAACAGGAGCTGCTGATACAAGGCTCCCACGGGCAACACGACACCCAATTTCCTCGCTGTTTCCAGGGAGAGGTCAAGATCCTTATTCGCCAGAACGACAGGACCTTTGGGTGAGAAATTGCCGTTGAGCATATCTTTTCCCCGGGCGATGAGCAAATCGCTCGCGGCGGCCCCCGAGGTGATCACCTCGAATAAGACGTCGGGGTTCAAGCCAGCTTTCAGGCCTAAGACCAACCCCTCGATGGCCGCGGCCTGGTTGAGGTAAAGGGTGTGATTGACGACCAGCTTCAGGGTCGCTCCGGCGCCGCTCTTTCCCGCATAAACTGTTTTCTTGCCGATTCGATCGAGAACGGACTTGATCCTTTCAAAGACGGCTCTTTTCCCGCCGGCCATGAAGACCATGTTTCCCACCCGGGCCTGGGCCGATGACCCGGAAATGGGAATGTCCATCCAATCGATGCCTTTCTTCTCCAGTCTCTCTCCCAGGGCTTTGCTCTCCCATGGAGGGGAGGTGCTGGTATCCACCACAATCAGCCCCTTTTGCGCCCCCTGGATAACGCCCTCCTTTCCCTCAACCGCCTCGAGTACGGCATTCCATGTGGGAAGGGATAAGATCGTGAGGTCCGCCCCCTTGGCCGCTTCCCGGGGAGAATTCACGGCCCTCAGGCCCAGGGGCACGAGATCGGTCATCTGTTTCTTGATGATGTCGAACCCCGTCACCCGGTATCCGGCTTTCATCAGCAAGGTGGCGATGGGGGTTCCCATCAGCCCGAGGCCGATGACTGATATTTTTTCCATGCCCACGGCCTTTATCCCCCCTTTTCAATTCTGTTTAAATCCGAAATTCGAAGCACGAAATTCGAAACAAGTTCAAATTTCTTAAATATGAATGTTCGTAAGCCTTTAGCTCTTTGAAAAAGGTAACTATTCCCCTCTGAAAAGATCTCCCAGAAATCCCCCCTGCCCCCCTTTGCAAAGGGGGGTTGGGGGGGGATTTCAGCGATGGGATCTCAATCGATAGGGCTTCGATATGATTTTCAAACGGCTAAATTGATACGATTATCTTTGGTTACATTTTCAGATCAACTGGCCTTCCCGTACGCGCCGAGTCTATGGCTGCCCGGATCAAAGCCAGGGCCGCCAGAGCTCCCCGTCCGTCGGTTTCCGGTTTTTTCCCCGAGCGGATACAGTCCGCAAACTCGTCTACCTCTTCGAGAATGGGGTCTCCAATCGATAAAGGGATCGTTTCCGGTTTGTCTTTGCTCTTGTCGAAGCGTTGCAGGAGGGTGTATTGGTCCACCACCGACCAGATCCGCAAATACTCGTCAAAGGGTACATTGGGCAGCGAGAGGGTGCAGAAGAGATGGGCGTCGGTTCCATAGACCCGGACCCAGTTCGCCCTCGGCGAGGAATAGGTCGAACCGAGATAGCCCAGAACGCCGGACTCAAATCGGAACGTCGTCATGGTCACATCCTCCACATCCGCGGCGGTGTAGAGTTTGCTGAAAAAGGCGAAAACGTTTTTAACCGGCCCAAAATAATATTGAAGGGTATCGGCGTGATGGACTCCCATGGTCATGAGCGCCCCTGCGGGGCATCCCGAATCGTCTCCGGTCCATCGCCACTTGTCCGGAGTCAACTCGAACCCGAGCCGGGCGGAAAAATTGGATTCCACCATGACCGGATTGCCGATCGCCCCGGCATCCAGGAGCTCTTTGATCTTCCGGAATCCGGACAATCGGCGCATATCATGGCCCACCAGGAGGACCGCCCCTGCCTTTTCACAGGCTTCAACCATTTTTTTCCCGTCGGCTAAGGTATTGGCGATGGGTTTGTCTACAAAGACGTGTTTCCCGTTTTGAGCCGCTAACAGGGCGTGCTCGGCATGGATCGAATTCGGGGTCGTGAGGAGGATTCCTTCTACATCGTCTCTCTTCAGGACATCCTCAAAGTTCTTCTCTTGATCACATCCATACTTTTTACTGAAGGTCTCCCGTTTCTCCGGGCTTCGGGTGTAGCAAGTCACCATTTTTAGCTTCCGGCTTCTCTGGACGGCGTTGGCAATCACCCCCGACCAGCTCCCGACCCCGATGAGAGCGACCCCTACCCGATCCTCATCCCTCATGGATACCCCCTCTTCTCCTTTGCCGACTTTCTAAATTGATCGGAGATGAAAAGTTTTTCCAAGCCATTGTACCTTTTGGTTTTTAGGGGGTCAAATTATTTCCCTTCCGGGCAAGAATAAAGTCCATCGGTCTCCCATGTCCTTTTTTAAAAATTTCTATTTTGACATTATTCCCCACAATCCTGACGCGCTTCGATACCTGATCTCTCTTGCCGGGAGCGACCATGTCCTGCTGGGGAGCGATTATCCCTACGATATGGGGGACCTCAATCCGGTGCAGACGCTTTCCCAATTGTCGGGGATGAAGGCCAAGGACCGGCAGAAGGTCATGCGGGAGAATGCCATCAAGCTTTTTGGGTTGAAGGCTTCCTAGAGGATAATAACTTTCTTAAGGTAAGCCCCCAGCTCTGCCGGGGGACTCATAGAGTTTGACATTTCCGGAATGCCTGGGTCGTGGCCCGGGGGCAAGGACCTTCTGTGCAAAAAGCATCGGCCGGGCTGGCCCTCTTCTTGTTGGCTTCGACCGGCTTCCGCGGAATGCGGCGGGCCGATCGGGCGACCGGCCGGCCGCCCCTACAAGGAGAAAACACCTTCAGCGGAGGTTCAAATGGTTGGCCCGCCTCGTCCATGAAATGGAAGCCGCCTCATGGTTTTTGCGCAGAAGGTCCTTGCCCCCGGGCCTGGCACACGGTCGAAGGCCATCTTTAGGTGGTGCCCATTTCAATCCGCTTTGAGCGGTTCACTGTTCTTCATGCCTCCGGCTCTGCCGGAGGTCATGATTTCCTTTTTTGAGTAGCAATTCCGGAAAGAAAAAAGTGGTCTGCTTTTAGCGAGATGGGAACCAGGTGTTGAGGCATAAAGCATAGCGAAAAGCGCATAGCGTTGAGGACTCCCAATCCTCTATTGGCGCTATGCGCTCTGCTCTGTGCGCTTTGCGGTTACACGATGGTCTTTTCGTCCCGGAAGTCAAAGAAGTGGAGGTTTTCCAGGTTGGGCTTCAAGCAAAGCCTGGCGTGCGGCTTGGCCTGGGTGGTGGGTTCGGCCCGGGCGATGAGCGAGTGCTCTCCGGCTTTCACATCCAGGTAGACCTCGCTTCCCAGGGGCTCCATCACTTCCACGATCACATCGAAGGTCTCCCCGGGTGCCGCGCAGGCCGCCTCCGGCAAATCTTCCGGACGGACCCCGAAGATCACCCGCTTCTCCGGGTAATCCTTCAGCTTGGCCGCTTTGTCCGCGGGAATTTTCAGTTTCATCCCCGGCCCCTGGAAAAAGAGCGCGCTGCCTTCCGAAGCCAGTTCGCCTTCCATGAAGTTCATGGCCGGGCTGCCGATGAACCCGGCGACAAATTTATTGGCCGGATGGAAGTAGAGCTCCAGGGGGGGCCCGACCTGCTGCTTCAGCCCGTCCTTCATGACCACGATCCGGTCCCCCATGGTCATGGCTTCCACCTGGTCATGGGTGACGTAGATGATGGTTGTCTGGAGCCGATCATGGAGCTTCTTCAGCTCCACCCGCATCTGCACCCGGAGCTTGGCGTCCAGGTTGGAGAGGGGCTCGTCGAAGAGGAAGACCTTGGGTTTGCGCACGATGGCCCGGCCCACGGCGACCCGCTGGCGCTGCCCGCCGGATAGGGCCTTGGGTTTGCGTTCCAGGAGCTCCTTGATGTTCAGGATCTCCGCCGCATCCTTCACCCGCTGTTCGATCTCGGCCTTGGGAAACTTTCGCAGGGTCAGACCGAAGGCCATGTTCTGGTAAACCGTCATGTGGGGATAGAGGGCGTAGTTCTGGAAGACCATGGCGATGTCCCGATCCTTGGGGGGGAGGTTGTTGACCACTTTGTCGTCGATTAAGATATCCCCGGAGGTGATGTCCTCCAGCCCCGCCACCATGCGAAGGGTGGTGGTCTTGCCGCACCCGCTGGGGCCGACCAGGACCATGAACTCCTTGTCGGGGATCTCCAGGTCGAAATCCCTCACCGCCTTGACTTCGCCGAAATGCTTGTTCAGCTTCTGCATCAACACTTTAGCCATATCCTCACTCCTTTAACGCGCCGGTCATGCCGGCGACATAGTGTTCCACGAAAAATGAGTATACCAGAGCCACCGGAACGGAGGCCAGCAGGGCGCCGGTCATGAGCGGACCCCAGTGGTAGACATCGCCCCGGACCAGCTCGGTAATGAGGCCCACGGGGACCGTCTTCTGGGTGTTTGTGGATATGAAGGTCAGGGCGTAAAGAAATTCGTTCCACGAAAGGGTAAAGGCAAAGATGCCCGCGGAGAGAATTCCCGGCAGGGCCAACGGAACGACGATCTGCCAGAAGACTCGAAAGCGGCTCGCTCCGTCAATCATGGCGCACTCTTCCATCTCTTTGGGAATGGACTTGAAGTATCCCATGAGCAGCCAGGTGCAGAAGGGGATGAGAAAGGTTGGATAGACCAGAACCAGAGACCAGAGGCTGTCCCAGATTTTCAACTCGAAAATGATCGTGGCCAGGGGGATGAACAGGATCGTCGGAGGCACCAGGTAACTGAAGAAGATGGAGATTCCAATGGTTCCCGAGGTCCTAAAGCGGAGCCGCTGGATGGAGTAGGCCGCTAAGAGGCTGGCCCCCAGAGAAAGGAGAGTGGCCAGGATGGATACAAAGAAAGTATTCACCATCCACTGGTTGAAGAGAGTTTCCTTGAACAACATGATGACGTTCTGCAGGGTCGGTTCGTGAATCAGGAAAGGGTTCAACTTGAGGTTATAGAGTTCAGCGTCAGACTTGAAGGCGGTGATAAACATCCAGTAAAAGGGAAAAAGAAGGACGAATAGGAAGACTAAAAGGGGGAGGTAAAATTTAATAAATTTTTCAACCCATCTTTCTCGCAAGGCCCTATTCCTCTCTTCTCATGTATTTATAGCAAATCAAAACACAGACCACCAGGACAGGGAGGATAAAAGCCGAAATCGCCGCACCCTCCCCGAACT
>Ga0315289_10016810_pt1 | contig 10070 bp, 6 predicted proteins | sample YL17G11_40_MG_FD_203452 | JGI IMG/M metagenome (GOLD analysis project Ga0315289, IMG submission 203452) | Sediment microbial communities from Yellowstone Lake, YNP, Wyoming, USA - YL17G11_40 | ecosystem: Environmental > Aquatic > Freshwater > Lake > Sediment | place: USA: Wyoming | collected...
TGAAAAGCTGCAAGACCAGGAAAAAGTCCACCAACTGCTCAAACGCTTCCTGCCGCCCGCCGACGCCCACGCCATGCTGGATAGCTATCTCAAGACCGGCTACCTGCCGGAACTCAGCGAGCAGACTGCCACCGTCCTGTTTGCCGACATCGCCGATTCCACACACCTGGCGGAAAAGCTGGGACCGAAGCGTTTCGGAGCCATCCTGAACCGCTACTACCAGGATATGACCGACATCGTATTCGGTCATGGTGGCCTGATTGATAAGTACCTGGGTGACGGTGTGATGGCCGTCTTTGGCCTATCTAGCGCTCAAAAGGATGTGGAGAGGCAGGCCGTAAAGGCAGGCTTGCAGATGCTGGAGCGGCTCGAGAAGAACTACGCCAACGAAGGCAACCCCATCAAAGTCGGCGTGGCGGTGAACACTGGCCCGGTCATGGCCGGCTACGTGGTCACGCAGGAACGGGTCGAGCTTTCGGTGCTGGGCGATACGGTGAATGTCGCCTCCCGGATGGAAGCGCTGGCGCGGCCCAATCGCTTGTTCGTCGGTCCGCTCACCTATCAGGCCATCCAGGGGTACTTCGAGATGAGGAGCATCGGGCCGGTGGAAATTCGCGGTCGAACCGAGCCGGTACAGGTGCATGAGGTGGTTAGATCGCCCTGAGCGCACTGGCTACACCTAGAGGCCCTAATAAATGTGCCACGCACCTTGCAGGTACGTGGCACTTCTCATTTCGTGTTACATCGATTTAGGCGGCATCCAATGGCTTGACGGGCGCTTTCGAACGCCGGATCGCCCAGCCGACGCTGATCAGCAAAATGACAGCCACGATGAAAGCTCCCACATTTACGCCGCCTTCTGTCGCGCTGTACTTGACGATGACCGGCGCGGCCAGCAGGCTGACCAGGTTGACCACCTTGATCATCGGGTTCAGCGCTGGCCCGGCAGTATCCTTCAACGGGTCGCCTACTGTATCACCGACCACGCCCGCCTTATGCCGTTCAGAACCTTTGCCGGTATTTTTTTCCAGGTCACGCGGTTCGTCCTCGATGGTTTTCTTGGCGTTGTCCCACGCGCCGCCGGCGTTAGCCATATACACCGCGAGCAATTGTCCGCTCAGGATGATGCCCGCCAGGAAGCCACCCAGGGCTTCGACTTGCAGGATCAAGCCGATGGCAAGCGGCATAAGCACCGAGATGGCTGCCAGCGGGACAAGCTCTTTCTGCGCTGAAGCGGTGGCAATGCCAACTACCCGGGCGTAATCAGGCTGGACTGTCCCTTCCATAATGCCGGGGATCTTGAACTGCCGGCGCACTTCCTCGACGATCAGGCTGGCCGCGCGGCTGACGGCGCGGATGGACAGCGAGGAGAACAACCACGGCAGCGCCCCGCCCAGCAGCATACCGACGAACACCTTCGTCTCCGAGACGCGGATGGCCTCCAACACAGGCATTCCCAATTGCAATTGGACGCGTCCCACGTCGGTGATGTACGAGGCGAACAGGCTGACCGCGGCAATGACCGCCGAGGCAATCGCCACGCCTTTGGTGATGGCCTTGGTGGTGTTGCCCACCGCGTCCAGGTCGGCCATGATCTGGCGGGCTTTCCTGGTTTCCTCGTCCTTCAAATCATGCCAGGCCATCTCGCCGATGCCATTGGCATTATCCGAGATGGGACCATAGGAGTCCATGGCCACATTGTTGCCGGTGTGGCTCAACATGCCGATACCGATCATGGCGACACCGTAGAGCACATAAGTGGCATGTCCCTCGCCGCCATACAGCATCAGAGCAAAGATGAAACTAATGGCGATCACGACCAACGCCCACACGCTCGACTCCATGCCGACCGAAAGACCCGCCAGGATGGTCGTGGCCGGGCCGGTCTTCGTCGCCTTCACAATTTCCTTGACGGGTGGCTTTTTCGTTGACGTAAAGTACGATGTCAGCGGGTTAAATACCACTGCCAGCCCAACTCCGATGGAAGTTAGCATCGCCATGCGCCAGTCGTGGCAATACAAGAAAGCCAGCAGGAACGACCACAAGACCGTGTTGACGCTGGACACTTCGTAAGAACGGAACATGGCTTCCTCGGCGTCGTTTGCGTGAAGGAAGCCGAACAATCCCTTGTGCGGCATCTTTTCCCAGATCGGGACCGTGAAGGTGCCCAGGATGGAACTGATGACGCCAATGGCGCGGATGATGAGCGGGTAGACAATCCATTTCAGGCTGTGAGTCGGGTCAACGGCCATAAGCGCCAGGCCGAGGATCAGGCCGGAGACAATGGTCACCTCGTAGCTCTCGAAGATATCCGCGGCCATACCGGCGCAGTCGCCCACATTGTCGCCGACCAGGTCAGCAATGACGGCTGCATTGCGCGGGTCATCTTCGGGGATGTCTTTCTCGACCTTGCCCACCAGGTCCGCGCCGACATCCGCGGCCTTGGTGTAAATGCCTCCGCCCACGCGCATGAACAATGCCAGCAGTGTGCCGCCGAAGCCGAAGCCGAGCAGGGCATCGGGAGCAGCCTTGCCAAATACGATGAAGATGATCGTGCCGCCGAAGAGTCCCAACCCGTCGGTCAACATTCCGGTGATCGTTCCGGCGTAATAGGCAATCGAAAGCGATTCGTTGAAGCCGCGCTTGGCAGCCGAGGCGGCGCGTACATTGGCCTGGATCGCCATGCGCATGCCCAACTGACCGACAATCAGGGAAAACGATGCCCCCATGATGAACGCGATCGTCCGGCCGATGGCCACGATAATTTGCGCGTTCTTCCCGAATTCAGCAGTCGCTTCCTGGGAGGGGCGAACGACATAGACGCTCAAGAACAGCACCACGGTGAGCACCCCGATGATCGGCAGGATCGTGCGCAACTGGCGGTTCAGATAGCTATCCGCACCGACCCGGATCGCGTTCCAAACTTCCTGCATTTTTTGAGTGCCCTTGTCCTTCTTGAGCACATTACCGCGAAGCAGCCAGGCATAGAGCAAGCTGATGAACGCAGTCAGCACCACCCCCAAGATGGCGATCTGTTCGAATGCGTTCAGCCCATGACGGCTGCCTAGCCAAAGTATGTCCATGTATTCTCCTGAAGCAAGTATTATTCCAAGAAAACGGCCCAGACGCCTTGGCGTATGGGCCGCCTCGCTCAATTTTACTAAACACATTTTGAAAAGTCAAACAATTCGAAGCATTAAAAAAGGAGCCCTTTTAGGAATTTCCATGAGAAAGGGGGGTCTGTTGATAAGATTAGCATTTGATTAGAATTTTACAAACCACTTGACTTTCGCCCTCGATTTATTGTATAGTGTTACGCGGTTGGATGTTATCCCTTCCCGGCACTGCTGCCTCAGGCTGCTGTGCCGTTTATTTCGTCGTTCGATATGAAATTCACTCCCCTTTCCTCCCCCTATTTGCGCCGTCAGGCATCTATCAAATCCGGTTTTCAGCGGCGCAAATGGGGAGGACAGAGGGGGGCAAAGGAGACCGAATGATACGTGTTGATGGACTCACCAAAGATTATGGCAAGCGCCGGGCTATCGAAAACCTGACCTTCGAAGCCAGGCAGGGCGAAGTGGTCGGATTCCTTGGCCCGAACGGCGCCGGCAAGACGACCACGATGCGCATCCTGACCGGTTACATGCCACCCACTTCCGGGTCGGCTAAAGTGGCCGGCTTCGATATCATGACCGAATCGCTAGAAGTGCGCCGCCGCGTGGGCTACCTGCCCGAAACGGCGCCCCTGTATGCTGACATGACCGTCTTCGAACATCTCAAGTTTTTTGCCGACCTGCGCCACCTACCCAACGCCGAAGAAATGGTAGACGATGCCCTCGAGATGGTCGGCATGGAAGAACGCGCTGAGGGTTACGTTGGCACCCTCTCGAAGGGATTGCGCCAGCGGATCGGCCTTGCCCAGGCGCTGCTGCATAAGCCCGAAGTCCTGATCCTGGATGAACCCACTATCGGCCTGGACCCGGCCCAGGTGGTGGAAGTCCGCAATATCATCCGCGAGATCGGCAAAGAACGGACTGTCTTGCTATCCACACACATCCTTTCAGAGGCGCAGGCACTTTGCGACCGCGTGCTCATCATCAACAAAGGCCACATCGTGGTCGAAGACTCGCCTGAGAATTTGCAGGCGCGGCTGGTCGGTGCGGAGCGTTCCGTGCTGCGCGTCAAGGGAGATGCGGACGAACTCGCGCCGAAGATCGCCGAGATTGACGGCGTGCAGAGTGCCAGAGCACAATTAGATGGCTCGGTGGAATTTCAATTCGCGCCGGGCAGAGACGTGCGTCCACAGGTCGCCAGGACCGTCATCCTGGCCGGGTACGACCTGCTGGAGCTTCGTCCGGTTGGAATGAGCCTGGAAGAGATCTTCCTGGAACTGACGCGCGATAATACGAAGGAGAAGTGATCCCATGCGCAACATTTGGACAATCGCTCGCCGAGAGTACAAGCATTATTTCATCAGCCCAATTGCTTACATTGTAGCCTTGGCTGTACTTCTGATTGTAGGAATCTACTTCGTTATAGTACTGTACTACGTTTCAAACCAGGCGCTCATGTACGGCGCGACTGCGCCCGACATCAGCATCGTCGTTGGGCCTATGGCAACGATATTCTTATTTGCGACGCCAGCCCTGACGATGCGCCTGTTGGCCGACGAACAACGTATGGGCACCCTCGAGCTTATGCTCACCGCCCCTGTAAGAGACGGAGAACTGGTGATCGGAAAATGGCTCGGTGCTTTCTTGTTCACCTTGACCATCATAGCCATAACCCTGATTTACCCCATTGTGCTCAACAAGCTGACCAGCCCAGGCATTGACCAAGGCATTATGATCGCGAGCTATATCGCCATCATCTTGATGGTCGCATCCTTTCTGGCACTTGGAACGGCAATGTCGTCTTTCTTCAACAACCAATTTGCTGCATTCTTTGCGACGCTTGCGCTGCTGCTCATCTTTTGGTGGCTCATCCGATTGCCTACTTATATCATCTCGAGCGGGTTCTTCAATACCCTCTTCACCTATCTGGACTTGAATGGTCGCTTTAACTCAATGCTGAGTGGCTCAATTGCACTTTCCGATGTTATTTACCCTATCAGCCTGACCGCGCTGGGTTTACTCTTGAGCACGGTCGCTGTTGAGATAAGAAGGTGGCGATAATGGCTAAGTCAAAAACCTCCAAAAAGAAGATTACCGCCAGGCAACTCACCCCCATCGCGCTTTGGCTTGCCGGCATCGCACTGCTAGCAACAGTGATATTACTGGCGTTCAAACTTCTTGCTTCGGCTGGGCTTTACCTGCCTTCCAATGCCAAGCAACTCAATCTGTTCCTCCTGATCAGCACAGGCGTGGTCATCCTCGGTTTGGCCCTCTTCGCCCTGCTCGATCCACAACGTGTACGCGAATTCCTGACCGGCCGTCAGGCGCGCTATGGCAGCAACGCGATCATCATGCTGATCGCCACTATCGGCATCATTGTTGTGATCAACCTGATCGTATTCCAGAGTACGGCCAAGCCGCTCGACCTGACCGAGGACAAGTCAAATTCCCTGGCACCCGAAACAATGGATGTTTTGAAATCACTTCCCGCGCCAGTCCAGGCTACTGCGTTCTTCACCTCGCAATCCTCGACGACCACTGCTGCCAAGCTGCTGGCAAACTACAAGGCCGGAGCAGTCGGAAAGTTCGACTATAAGTTTGTTGATCCCGATCAAAATCCCGTTCTTGCCCAACAGGCCAGCATTTCTGGCGATGGGAAGATCTACCTCCAAATGGGAGATGCACACGAGATTGTCGCTTACGCTTCGGAGCAGGACATTACCGCCGCGTTGATCCGACTGATCAACCCAGGTCAAAGGGTAATCTATTTCCTGACCGGTCACGGGGAACGAGATATCGAACAATCGGCAGACGATGCTTACACGCAGGTCAAATCCGCGCTTGAAGCCAAGAACTACACGGTCAAGACCCTGAACCTGATCGCCGATCACACAATCCCTGCCGATGCCAAAGCCATCATCATTACAGGTCCACTCAAACCGATCACGGCTGACGAAGCAACCTTGCTGGGAGGTTATGTCACCAAGGGCGGGGCATTGGTTGTCATGGAGGACCCAATTCCCATGACCCAGTTCGGCGACTCTCCAGACCCGCTGGCGGATTACCTTTCTACGAAATGTGGCATCACTTTCAACAACGACATCGTGATTGACACAAGCTCCAATCAGCCTTACTTTGCCGTAGCCGCCAATTATGGGAACCATCCCATCACCGAGAAACTGCAAGGATTGGTCTCCTTCTTTCCTGCCGCGCGCAGCCTGACCATTGACAGCAATGTTGCAATATCCCCTGTGGCGCTGATCACCACCACGCAAGCCTCGTGGGGCGAGACTGACTTTGCAACCATCCAGGCTAACGGTCAGGTCGGATATGATGCCAATGCAGATTTTCCTGGGCCGCTCGTGCTGGCTGCCGCTGCAGAGGATGCAACGACCAGTGCCCGTGTTGTCGTCTTTGGCGATTCCGACTTCGCCAGTGACAAATTCTTTGGCCAGTATGCCAACGGCGACATGCTCATCAATGCCATTGACTGGGCCGCCGGTCAAGAAAAACAGCTCAACCTGACCTCACCGCAACCAATCACCCGCTCGCTGAACATGCCAAGTTCACTGGCGCTGGGATTGATCGCGCTGATGTTCGTAATCGTTCTACCTGGTATGGTCATCGGAGGCGGAATTGCCTCCTGGTTGGTCCGCAGGTCGAAAGGCTAATTTATATGATCAGGCGATCCACGTGGATTATGCTGGCCGTTCTGGCATTGTTCATAGGCGCTTATTTCTACCTGAAAGCCCACCCATTACAATATTACACATCAACGCCAACGCCGACAGCACCAGTGAATAGCTTTCTAATAAACAAAGACAACGACACATTGACCAAAGTCGTCATTACGGACGCGCAAGGAAACACCTTCCAAATGGGACGCGACGCGGCTGGATACTGGGCGATCACGAAGCCCAAATCAGCTGCAGCCGACCAATCCCAGGCTGAGGCGGCCGAGACCCAGTTATTTGCACTCAAAGTGGTTACGACGCTGGAAACATCGCCTTCACCGGATGTCATCGGACTGAATCCGCCTGCGTACACAATCTCGCTTGAGTTTTCCAGTAACAGGCAGCAGGTCCTGGAAGTTGGCGGCCTCACGCCGACCAGCAGTGGGTACTACATCCAACTCGAAGGTATGGTTTACGTCGTCAGCCAATACTCGATTGACGCTGTGGTGAAGCTTCTACAAAACCCTCCATACCTGGTAATGCCAACGCCTATTCCGGGTACGGAAACTTCCATTCCCACCACTGCAACTCCATAGTTTCATCGTCAATAAGACCTTCCTGCAGGCTGCCCGTAAATGGCAGGACTGGCTCAAACCCAGACTGCGTGACGCAGTCCCGATGAAACAAACAATTTTGAAAAGGGTGTTGCTTTTTATCTCAAAAAAGAGTATTCTGTTGACAGAACACTAAGAGATTTCGTAAGCTAAAATGATGGAAAATCCTTTACTGATCGTTGAGGAAGAAGAAGAATATTCCCCCATCGCGCGGCTGATCGAATTGGGCCGGCAGAAGACCTATGTCACCATAGATGACATCCTGCATTTCTTCCCAGAAGCTGAACAGGATGTCGTGCAATTGGAGGAGGCTTTTGCCGCCCTCTTGAGCGCGGGTGTTCCTTTCGTCGAAGATACCCCCACTGGCGAGCCTCCCGAAGAGGAGCTGGCCGCGGCCGAAGAGGTTGAGCCTGAACTTTCATTGGACGACTACCTCGCCAACATAGACACAGACGATACCATTGGCTTGTACTTGAAGGAAGTCAGCCGCGTCCCGCTACTCACCGCCACCGAAGAAGTGGAACTGGCCCAGCGTATCGAGCACGGACGCATGGCTCGCGAAGAACTGGCGCGAGGCAAAGTCAGCCCGCACCGCCGCATGGAACTGCGCCGCATGATCGAAGATGGCTGGGCTGCTCGTGAACATCTCATCACCGCCAATTCGCGCCTGGTAATTAGTGTCGCTAAGAAATACATGGGACGCGGTGTGCCATTCCTGGACTTGATCCAGGAAGGCAACATCGGCCTGATCCGCGCCACCAAGAAATTCGACTACCGCCGCGGGCACAAGTTCAGCACCTACGCCACCTGGTGGATTCGCCAGGCCGTCACGCGCGCCATCGCCGACCAGGGTCGCACCATCCGCGTCCCGGTGCATATGGGCGATCAGATCAACAAGCTGTTACGCATACAGCACCAGTTGACCCAGCGCCTAGGCCGTGAGCCTTCGATTGAAGAACTGGCCGATGCGCTGGAAGTCCCACCCAAGAAGGTGGAGAATATGATCCAGGTGGCGCGCCGACCGCTCTCGCTCGAAACACCGACCGACGATGAGGAAGATTCGGTTCTTGGTGACTTCATCGAAGATGACGAAGCCGCCCCACCGGACGATACCGCCACTTATAACCTGCTGCGAGAGCACCTGGGCGAAGTGCTGAACGGCCTGCCGCCGCGCGAAGTACGCATCCTGCAACTACGCTATGGTTTGTTGGATGGACAAGCCTATACGCTCGAAGAGGTTGGTCGCAAGATGGGCGTGACGCGCGAGCGTGTCCGCCAGATCGAGGCGCAAGCGCTCAGTCGTCTCCGGCACCCCACCATTCGCCGGAAGTTACGCGATTATCTGGGCGAGTAAACCTCCCAACAAAATTGCAGGGGCGAGCGGTTGCTCGCCCCTGCACGTGTTAAAATAAGCCATCATGAAAAAAGGGGCTTCACACGCCGGTTATCTGCTGCCTCGCCTGCGCGATATATTCTTCCTGGCGGTGGCGTTTGCCGTCATCCTGCTCGGCCCGCGCCTGCTTAATGCCGATGGCGACTTAGGCCGTCACCTGACCATAGGCAATTTCATCCTCGATAATCTCACCATCCCCACCCGCGACATTTTCTCCCACACCCTGACCGGCGCGCCGCTAGTCCCGCACGAGTGGCTGTCCGAAGTTCTTTATGCGCTCGCCGACCGTGCAATGGGACTGAACGGGGTCGTGATCCTGTCCGCCCTGCTTATTGCCGGCGCCTTTACGCTGGTCTATACCGAGACGTTACGCCGCAGCCAGATGCCTTTGCTCGCCTTTGGACTTGCCTTCTGGGGCGCAGCCGCATCCAGCTTGCATTGGATTTCCCGTCCGCATTTGTTCACTTTGCTGTTCCTTGCTTTCTGGACCTCGCGACTGCTGCGCGTTACCCGCGCCGAATCCACGCCCTTATGGCAGTTCCCGTTGATCATGCTGCTGTGGGCCAATCTGCACGGCGCGTTCATCGCCGGGTTTGTCGTCTGGGGCGCAGTTTTCGTTGGTCATCTCTGGGAACAAAGAAAGTTCACGCCGGTCACCCGCAGCCTTCTGCTCATCGGCGGCGCGTCGCTTCTCGCCACCTTAATCAACCCGTCCGGCTGGCATCTGTGGCAAACCAGCCTGGGATACCTGCAAAACCGCTACCTGGTCGGGCATACGCAGGAATACTTTTCGCTCGATTTTCACCAAGCCGGAACATGGCCGTTCCTGGGATTGCTGGCCCTGGCCGTGTTCGCCCTCAGCCGCGGCTGGAAGCGGCTCTCCGCCGCCGACAGCCTGCTCCTGACCGGCTGGGCAGCCATGGGACTGGTTTCGGCGCGTAACATTCCCCTTTTTGCTGTGGTCGCTCCCCAAATCCTGGCAGAAACCCTCCGCGCCGGCCTGGAAAATGTCACCCTTTGGCAGCAAGTGGAAAACCGGCTAAAGAACATCGAGCAAAACCTGCGCGGCTTTCTCTGGCCGTTGATCGCTATTCTCCTCATCGCCCTGATGGTTTCCGCGCCGGCCATGACCGCACGCAACACGTTCGATCCTGCGGTCTTCCCCGTCCAGGCCGTGGACTGGCTGGAGGCCCATCCCCAATCGGGTAACATGTTCAACTATTTCACCTGGGGCGGTTACCTGCTCCATCGCCTGTGGCCGGAGCCAAAGGTCTTC
>Ga0315289_10016811_pt1 | contig 10070 bp, 11 predicted proteins | sample YL17G11_40_MG_FD_203452 | JGI IMG/M metagenome (GOLD analysis project Ga0315289, IMG submission 203452) | Sediment microbial communities from Yellowstone Lake, YNP, Wyoming, USA - YL17G11_40 | ecosystem: Environmental > Aquatic > Freshwater > Lake > Sediment | place: USA: Wyoming | collected...
ATCTGGTAGGAAAGTTATCCGAGCCATCCACAATTATATCATAGTCTTTGATAATGCCCAATATATTCTCCGAAGTAAGCCTAATCTTGTAAGGGATAATCTCTGCCTCAGGATTTATGCTATTCACTCTGTCCTTTGCGGATTCTACTTTCGGCCTACCCACATCTTTGGTTGAATGTAAAACCTGTCTCTGTAAATTATTTAGTTCAACGTCATCTGAATCTACAATACCAATTTTCCCTATGCCTGCTGAAGCCAAATATAAAGCACAAGGAGAGCCTAACCCTCCTGCGCCAATAATTAAAACTTTGGCATTGAGCAGTTTTTCCTGCCCTTTACCGCCCACATTAGGCAGAATTATCTGTCTTGAATAACGCTCAATCTGGTCTTCGCGTAGTTTCATATTTAGCCTCCGGCTATAGCAGGAATTATGGATATCTCATCGCCATCTTTAAGGGATGTTTTATCCAGTTGCAAGAATCGTACATCTTCTTCATTCACATAGATATTGATAAAGCGACGGACATTTCCCTTTTCATCACAAATCCGCTCTTTAATCCCGGGAAAATTCTTCTCGAGATTCTCAATTAATTCTCTAATGTCCTTTCCTTCTATCTCTACTTCAGTTTTGCCCTGGGTCAATTTCTGTAAGGGCGTAGGAATTCTTACTTTTATAGACATCTTTACCTCCGGGTTACGTTTTCTTCAAAAGAATCCAGATTTGGTTCTATTTTTATTGGTTTACCGATTTTCTCGCTTACGGCCTCTTGAGTTTTTAAACCATTACCGGTAATACAAACCAATATCGGCTCATCTTTAGGAATCCTGCCCTGTGCAATTAATTTTTTGGTAACCCCTAAGGTAACTCCGCCAGCAGTTTCCGTAAATATTCCTTCGGTTGCAGCCAAAAGCTTGATTGCTTCCACAATCTCATCATCATTTACATCTTCTGCCCATCCCCCAGATTCTTTTACTGTGCCAACAGCATATATACCGTCAGCAGGGTTACCAATGGCTAAAGATTTGGCTATCGTCTTAGGTTTGACCGGTTTTATTATCTCGGAATTCTCCTTTATTGCTGTAACTATAGGCGCGCATCCCGTTGCCTGAGCAGCGTAGACTTTGGTATCAATCTTATTGATCAACCCTATATTTCTAAATTCTTTTATACCTTTGTAAATCTTTGTAATCAGAGAACCGCCTGCGCAAGGAACAATAATGTGTTTTGGAACCTTCCAACCTAATTGTTCTACGATCTCGTATCCATACGTCTTTGAGCCCTCGGCATAATAAGGCCTGATATTGATATTAACAAAAGCCCATTTGTATTTTATGGAAATTTCAGAACAAAGACGATTCACCTGATCGTAGTTTCCTTCCACAGCCACTAAAATCGGATTATAGATAAGCGTCCCTACAATCTTGCCCAGTTCTAAATCCGCAGGAATAAAAATATAACGTTTTAGATTTGCAACAGCTGCCTGTGCGGCAACTGAATTGGCTAGATTTCCGGTTGATGCGCAAGCCACAGTATCAAAACCAAACTCTTTTGCTTTTGAGAGAGCCACTGCTACCACTCTATCTTTAAAGGAAAGTGTAGGGTGATTAACAGAATCATCTTTAAGATAAAGTTCCTTTGCGCCTAAAGCCTTTTCTAGATTCTTTGCTCTTACCAAAGGCGTAAAACCAGAGTTTAGGCCATCTGTCGGTGTACCATCGATAGGCAGGAGTTCCCGGTAACGCCAGAGATTTTTTGGCCGTGATTCAATTTCTCTGCGGGTTAATTTCTTCTTTATCTTCTCATAGTCATAATCTACCTCTAATGGTCCAAAACAGTATTCGCAGACATATAGCGGTTGTTTAGGATATAGCCTGCCACACTCTCTACATTTCAATCCTTTTACATAGCTCATATTTTACACTCCATCGTCTTATTGTTTCTTAACAATTATCTTCCAATGTTCATTTATTTTTTCAACTTTTAAAATCTTATGCCCTTCTTCTTTAATGCTCGCGGAAACATTCTTAATCGGCTCTCCGTCATCCAAGATAATCTCTAATATTCCGCCTAAAGGCATTTCTTCGAGCCTTAACTTAGTTTTGACAAAATTCATGGGGCAGGGAACTCCCTTTAAGTCCAATATTTGTTCAGCTTTATTTTCGCTCATAAGATTTCCTTCTTGACCTCTTCTATGCCAATGCGGTTTATCGCTTCTCCAAAGCGCTCTCCTTTGTTGGCTTGTTTTTTATAAACTTCTATTGTTTTCTCGATAATCCTGGATACATCCTCTTCTTTTACAAATTCTGCAATCTTAAAACCAAACATAGGGAAGCGGCCAACCTTGCCACCTAGGAATACCGCGTATCCTGTCCGTTTGATTTTCCAGGCATTTACAGGACAGACCCTTACGCAGTCTCCTTCAAAAAAACAGAATTCTTTCCTATATACAGGTCTTTTATTTTCACCCATGATAATTGCAGCTGGTTTTCCGGCCCTGCTACAAACCTGCTCACAGACTTTAGCGCATAGGGTACAGCCAGTACATAGATTTAAATCTACCTCTGGCTCTCCTTGCGCCATAAAACCCAAATCATTTTCCTGAGGCTTGGCACAGGAATTTGGACAACCAGTAAGAGCTATTTTAAATTTTTTGGGAACATCCAGACCAAAAAACTTCTTATCTAATTTTTTGGCTAACTTTTCTGTATCCAGGAAGCCGAATCTACACACGCTTGAGCCAGGACAGGCTACTATGTTTCGGGAACGAGGTCCGCAGGCACCTTTTAATATCCCAATCCTTTTAAGGTCCTTTATTAATTTACTCAAATCTTTAATGTATACCCAGGCAATCTCGATACATTGCCTGGTTGAAAGATGAACATAACCTTTGCCGTATTTCTTTGCAATTTGCATAAATTTGGCTAGCATTTCTGCTTTTAAATATCCTCCGGGGATGCGTGTCCTGAGGATAAAATAATCCTTCTGTCTCTGTTTTATGATGCCGCCTTTTCGCAGTTCATTGAAATCTAAGGTGACCTTTTTATTCTTCATAAATCCCCCTTATGCCTCAAAATATTGCTGCATCGAAAAATACCTTTCACCGGTGTCGGGTAAGACCACAACTACGGTCTTTGCTTTGCCTAAATCTTTGGCAACTTGCAATGCTGCCCAGGTTGCCGCGCCACTGGAGATACCCACGAATAACCCCTCTTCTTTTGCAAGCCTACGTGCAGTACTGAATGCATTATTGTCGCTTACCTGGATTAACTGATCAATTATTTCCAGATTTAACACCTCGGGAACAAACCCTGCACCAATACCTTGAATCTTATGCGGCCCAGGCTGTTTACCTGAAAGGACTGCGCTTGCTGCTGGCTCAACTGCTACAATCTGAATCTTAGGGTTATGCTTTTTTAATATTTCACCTATACCAGTAATCGTCCCGCCTGTCCCTACGCCAGCTACAAAGGCATCTATTTTACCTTTGGTGACCTCTAATATTTCTTTAGCAGTTGTCTTGCGATGAATCTCTGGATTTGCCAGGTTTTTAAACTGCTGTGGCATAAAACTATTAGGCGTTTTTTTTAGTAATTGCTCTGCTTTCTTAATTGCCCCCTGCATCCCCTCAATGCCAGGAGTAAGGATAACTTCCGCGCCATAGGACTTAAGTATGTATATTCTTTCCAAACTCATTGTTTCGGGCATGGTAAGAATGCACTTATAACCTTTAACTGCCGCAATCATGGCTAAGCCAATTCCAGTGTTGCCGCTGGTCGGCTCGATGATAGTTGACCCCTTTTTGAGCAAACCTCTGCTTTCAGCTTTCTCTAGCATAGAAAGACAAATCCTATCTTTTACACTTCCACCGGGATTGAAATTTTCTAATTTGGCTAAGATCTCTGACATATCTGGTTCAACAATGCGATTAAGCCTGACCAAAGGAGTCTGGCCGATTAATTCCGTAACATTTTGGGCTATCCTATCCGAAAATGGCATACCGCCCCCCATATAATAGACAAATTCTATATGGTCATTAGCATTAAGTAGAACGAGAGGGTATTTATTTCTCTCAATAATCTGCCCATTCAATTCTACGGTCACTATCTCTGGTCTAATTTTCTTTGTTTCTAAAAGCTGCGATAAACGCACGCCCTCTGTGATTTCTTCTTTTTTGCCATTTAAAGAAATGGTTATAGTCATTTTAGCCCCTCCTTAAATAGTTAAAGGTTTTCTCAAGCGCATCTAAAGTCTTTTTTATATCTCTATTGGCGTGTGCTGTAGATAAAAAATTTACCTCAAATCCTGAAGGAGAAAAATAAATACCCTCTTTTAACAATCCCTGATAGAATCTCTTAAATAAACCTGTGTCTTGGGTTCTCGCTAGAGTATAATTATTTACTTTGCTATCCGTAAAGAAAATGTTGAACATAGACCCAATGGAGTTTATTCTTATTTTAAATCCATATTCCCTTGCTATCTCTCTAGCCTCATTACAAAAATTTTGCGTGAGGACTTCTAAATCCTTATAAGGGTTATACCTCGATAATATTCTCAAAGTAGCTAGACCCGCGGTTACGGAAATAGGGTTGCCTGAAAAAGTGCCTGCCTGATAAACAGGGCCAACAGGCGCTAAAAGCTCTAGAATTTCTTTTTTTCCTCCCACAGCTCCTATTGGCAACCCTCCGCCGATTATTTTTCCTAAGCAAATTAAATCTGCTCTTATTTTAAATATCTTTTGTGCACTCCCGAAAGTAAGTCTAAAACCAGTAATTACTTCATCGAAGATTAAAACGATATTATGTTTATCTGCAATTTCCCTTAAGGCCTCCAAAAAACCTTCTTCCGGCAAAACCACGCCCATATTCCCTGCTACAGGTTCAACAATTATTGCAGCAATATCCCTTTTATGCCTTTCTACCAATTCTCTGACTTTCTCTATATTATTATAAGGAGCGACTAATGTATGTTTTTTAAAATCTGCGGGTACACCTGGGCAACTCAAAAAATAATCTGCGTGGCCATGGTAAGAACCCTCGAATTTTATAATTTTATTTCTGTGGGTATAAGCCCTGCTCAATCTAATCGCAGTCATCACTGCCTCTGTGCCAGAATTGGTTAATCGGATTCTCTCTATTGAAGGGATCGCTTCAATAATAATTTTTGCTAACTTGTATTCCAATATTGTAGGGGCGCCGAAACTAGTTCCCTTACCCAGTATTTCTTTTAATTCTCTTACGACTTCAGGATGGACATGGCCTAAAATTAGTGCTCCAAAACTCTGGCAATAATCTATAAATTCTCTACCATCCTCACTGTAAATCTTAGAACCGCAAGCAGATTTTATAAAAATAGGTGCCCCGCCGACAGAGTGGAATGACCTTATGGGGCTATTTACACCGCCAGCAATATATCTTTTAGCCTCATTAAAAAGGCACCTGTCTAAGTTTTTAACCATCGGGCAACCTCTTTTGCATGATAACTAATGATTAAATCTGCTCCTGCGCGTTTTATTGCTGTCAAGATCTCAAAGGTCGTTTCCTTTTCATTGAATAATCCTTTTTTAGCGCCGAATTTAACCAAGGCGTATTCTCCACTTACATTATAAGCAGCTACGGGTATAGAAAAATTTTGTTTTGCCCTCCTGATAATATCTAAATATGCTAATGCCGGCTTGACCATAACTATATCTGCGCCTTCCTCGATATCCTGTTTTATCTCTCTTAAGGCCTCATCTGAATTCCTATAATCCATCTGATAAGTTTTCCTATCGCCGAATTGTGGCTGAGAATCTAAGGCCTCTCTAAATGGGCCGTAGAAGTTTGAGGCATATTTGGCAGAATAGGCAAATATCCCTGCCTTACCAAATCCATTTTTATCCAGAGCCTCCCTTATTGCCTTTGCCTGTCCATCCATCATTGCAGATGGCGCCACAAAATCTACCCCTGCCTCAGCGTGTGATAAGGCAATTTTAGCTAAGATTTTTAGAGTTTCGTCATTATCAATAATATAGTTTTGCGCTTTGTGCTTTACACTTTGCGCTTTTACGATTCCGCAATGTCCATGGGTTGTATAACCACATAAACAGACATCGGTAATAACAATCGTATCTTTTATGTTTCTCTTTATCGCCTTTATTGCCTTTTGCACAATGCTATTTTTACGATAAGCTTCGCTTCCCGATGCATCCTTTTTTAGGGAAACGCCAAAAAGAAGGATTGCCTTTATTCCTAAGTCGCTAGTTTCCTCTGCATCTTTTATTAAATTATCGATAGACAAACGATAAATCCCGGGCATAGATTCAATGGGGTTCTTTTTATTTATACCTTCAATCACAAAATAAGGTAGAATCAAATCCTCAACTGAGATCTTGGTCTCGGCAAATAATTCTCTTATCTGTGGGGTGCGCCTTAATCTTCTTAACCTCGCAAACGCCATTTCTTCGCCTCATTTCTAGTAACTTCTCCAATACAACTTACCTTAACTCTCCTTGGCACCTTGCTATACCTCTTGACAAAATTACGCACTCCAGAGGGGCTGCTAAACACGACTTCATGAAAAAAGTTAAAATCCAAATCTGGTAAATCTTTTGGCATCACATTCTTATAAGCTACGCAAGAAGTAACCTCTGCTCCCTGTAACTTCAGCCCTTGCTCAAGGCCCTTATCTGAGAGGTCAGAATGTGGTAAAAATATCCTCTTATTTTTAATATCTAATTTTTTAAATTCATTTAGCAAGCCTTTTGAGGATTCTACTTTGGGCAGCAAATCTGCTAATACACCGAAATCTAAGAGTCTCTTTCTGGTTGAGTCTCCGATTGCTGCGACTTTAGCTTTGCTAAATTTTCTTGCGTCACAACCTATTTTATTTAATCTCTGAAAGAAATACTGCACGCCATAACGACTGGAAAAAACTATCCAGTCATAATTCTCAATATTTTTAAGCAAGCGGTCAAACTTTTGATAATCTTTTAATGGCGCTATCTTAATCAAAGGCAAATGAAAAATCATCCCCCTGCCAAAAAATCTTTGTCCAGATATCCCGGTAAAGATGATTCTTTTAGTTCTCTTAAACCAATTAAATTCTTTTTCTAACCTTACTACTTCTCCGATAATAATTATTGCCGGCGGTTTCACCTTCTCTTTCTTTGCCTTACTTACAATATCTTTTAAGGTGCCGGTTAAAACCTTCTGTGTCATAAGGCTTGCATCTTGGATTATAGCGACGGGTGTAAACGGACTCTTACCTCTATTAAGTAGCTGTTTAACTATTCTGGGAAGATTCTCTACTGCCATATATAAAACGATTGTGCCGCTATCAGCAATTTTATCCCAATCAAGAGAACTTCTTTCTTTCGTGGGGTCTTCGTGGCCAGTAACAAGAACACAACTTGAAGCAAATCTTCTATCGGTCAAAGGAATACCGCTTAAGCAACTGGCAGCGCTGGCTGCGGTAACCCCAGGCACAATCTCAAACTCGATCTTGTTCTTAATCAGCGGTTCTAATTCCTGCGAAAGTCGACTAAAAATACCCGGATCGCCATTCTTAAGCCTAATTACCTTTTTACCTTCTTTAACCTTTCTGATTACTAATTGGTTTATCTTTTTATTATGTATCAAGAATCCATCGGGGTATCTATTCTTACCTAATTTATCGCAGCAGATTAATTCTGCACCTTCTTTTGCTTTCTCCAAAATCCGCTTATCCACCAGATAATCGTATATAACCACATCTGCCTGACGTAAAATTTCCAGGCCTCTTTCAGTAATTAAACTGGGGTCTCCCGGCCCCGCCCCTACTAAATACGCCTTATTTATCTTCATACGGTAATGACCTTTCGCGTATCTATATTCGCAATAAGCTTAATTAAATCCGAATCTTCTTTTCTGGTCACCACTGCCAACGCACCCTGCAAAGGATGAGGCTTTAAGATTTCAAAAGGTATCTTTTGCGTAATCCTATGCCCTAACCCCAGACGTAGCAATGCGCAGGCAGCAATTACAACCGCATCTAGATCCGTCTCAGTAAGTATCTTTAGGCGTTCTTGGATATTGCCGCGGATATCTGCAATCTGAAAATCATTCCTATAAGCCTTGAGTTGCATTTTTCTTCTCTGACTGCTTACCCCAATCCTGGCACCATACGAGAGCTGCTCAAGTATTAAGTTATTCTTAGAAACTAAAGCATCATAACAATCTATAGATTCGGTTATTGCTGCAATATATAACCCGCTAGGAATTCTATCCGGTAAATCCTTGGCGCTGTGCACGGAAAAATCAATCTCGCCTCTTAAAAGCGCAATATCTATTTCACGGGTAAAGAAATCCGTCCCTTCAATATCCGATATAGGAGTAATCCTATCCTTATCTCCATACGTATCTATGCCGACAACCTCAATCTCTATATCAGGATAAAATTTCCTTAAATAACCCGATACCTCATCAACCTGCCTTAAGGCAAGAGGGCTGGTTCGAGTGCCAACTCTAAATGTTCTGTTAAACATAGATTCTCTACCTCTTCTTTTATGATCTTTAAAACGTTGGGAATTTCTTGTTTTCTTTTATCCAATTCTTTCTCGATTGTAAAACTCAGGTCATCCAAATCAAAGAGGCTGATTCCTTTTATATCTTTAATCCGGGGGTCAATATCTCTAGGCACAGCCAGGTCAATTATCAATAACGGCTTCTCGGTGTCCAGCACATCCTCTTTCTTTAAGATTAAGTGCGGGCTGGCAGTAGCGCTGATGATTATATCCACATCCTGCAACCTTTCTTTTAATCTCTCAAATCTAATCACCTCGGCATTAATGCAGTCTGCCAGAAGCTGCGTCTTTTCAAAGGTGCGGTTAGCAACAAAAACTGTTTTTGCTTCCTCTTTTTTAAGGCACCTGACTACCAATTCTGAAATCTTACTTACCCCAATGATTAATATATTCTTATCTCTGATAGAGCCGCATTTTTCCTTAACGAGCTCCAAGGCAATGCTCGCCACAGAAATATCTCCTCTAGATATACCGGTATCCTGCTTTACCTTGAGAGAGGTTTTTATTGCCCTCTGGAAAATTAAATCTAAAAGTCTGTCCGTGGCCTCAATAGCCCTGGCCTGCTCATAGGCAAACCTGACCTGCTCTAATATCTGGCCCTCTCCGATAATCTGAGAATCAAGGCCACAGGCAACCTGAAATAAATGCTGTATTGCCTCCTTACCTATATATGTATAAAGATACGGCTCTATGCTGCTTAATTCCTGATTACGCCAAGCAGAGAGAAGATCTTTTAATGTCTTTATTCCCACCTCCACATCTGATGAACTTGCGTACAGCTCCACCCTATTGCAGGTAGAAATTATCACCCCCCCTTTTATATCTCTATAGCTAATCAAGCTAACTAACGCCCCTCTAAGGGTTTTTTTAGAAAAAGACAGCTTCTCTCTTATTTCGATCGGACTGTATTTGTGATTTGTGCCAACTACGATAAGACTCATTCTATCTTTATCTCCTCTTCTGTAATGCTACCTTCTTTAAGGTTAAACGACCTTATGCTAGGATTATTTTTATCCTTAAGGGATAGGATAACATACGAGGCTTCTGGATAAAAGGCTAGCTCCGCATCCCGGCTGGAAGGATAAGCCTCAGATGCTACATGCGAATGATATATTCCCAGCATTTGTAATCCTTGAGCCCTTATCTCTTTCATCGCTCTTAATTGCTCTTTCGGCTCCATAAAGAAGTTTGCGGGGCTTTTCTCAGAGTTAGTCATTTCATAAATCCTATCCACCCTTCCATTACTGCCAGCTAAAATACCACACCCCTCATCAGGGAATTCCTTTATGCACTGCCTTAATATCTGTTCAAACAATTCTTTTTTTAGGATAAGCATCTATCTTTTAAAGAATAAAAATAATAAAAGATACGAAATAATGATTGCCAGTATCGGTGTAATTATCCAGACCATAAAGGCTTTCTGCGTTATATGGTGGTCTATCGTGCATCTGTGCCCGTTCTTTAAACAACTAATGGCAAAGATAGAAAAGATATTCAGTTGTACTAATGACTGCGGGATTCCTAAAATTG
>Ga0315289_10016812_pt1 | contig 10069 bp, 9 predicted proteins | sample YL17G11_40_MG_FD_203452 | JGI IMG/M metagenome (GOLD analysis project Ga0315289, IMG submission 203452) | Sediment microbial communities from Yellowstone Lake, YNP, Wyoming, USA - YL17G11_40 | ecosystem: Environmental > Aquatic > Freshwater > Lake > Sediment | place: USA: Wyoming | collected...
CTACCAATCGAGATGCGCAAGCAATGATCACCCGCGATGCCCCATGGATTGCAGATCGCAGCACAACGATTTGGGCGTTTTTCATTCGTTCCATCGTCGTGTAAACCGAAAAAGAAAAACCCCCGTAACGGGGGTTTTTCTGCTTTTTCCCTCAGAATGAGCTAGATTTTGGTTACATTCTGGGCTTGGGGTCCCTTGGGGCCCTTTGTGATGTCGAACCGTACCCGTTGTCCTTCGTCCAGAGATTTGTAACCATCATCTTGGATTGCGGAGAAGTGAACGAACACGTCCTCGCCACCGTCAACCTCGATGAAGCCAAAACCCTTCTGGGCGTTGAACCACTTGACTTTGCCTTCAGCCAATGCAGTTCTCCCTTCTTCAAAATAGTCCCTCTTTCAAAGGACGCCACAGCATTGCAGTATTCCCCTTTTTTGTCAAGAGTTTTGGCTGTTTTGTTCGCTGTAGAATTGGAAAGCAGGGACGAAACTCCAAGGAGAATTCTGTTTTCCTTCCTGCCTCAGCAGAATGGAACTGCCGGATCACCGCAAATGAGGTGGATGAAACAAGAGTTGTGCTTAAGTCGGATGCATCTGTATTTCGCTGGAACACCACTGCTTGAAATCGATGGAATCAGTAGAATAGGGAAGAACCATACCGAATGCGGTTTTTGATCGGAAAAACGACTGGCTGTCAATTGGGAATCCACGGAGCCCAACCAGGAGGAGATTTTATTATGCGCGATTATGAAGGCTCAACGCTGCCAGCGGAGGGATCTCCACCCGAAGCTGGGCCCTTTGCACCCACGGTTCTGCAGGGTAGCACAAATGACGATCAGGAATGCCAACCAAAACAACCTCCAGTTTCCAATGAAAATCACGGTGGATCTGCCCTCAAACCGGGGAGGGTATCTGCTTTCCCGCTTCCGAAAAGATTCATCCTCCTATTGCTCGCCATGATTTTGGGCGCTGGAATCAGCTTCGGCCTGATGCAATGGTTATCAATGGGACCGTTGCAGTCCGTACTATCCAGCAGAGACCGGGCCCTGCAAGAATCGAACGCTGCCTTGGCTCGATCGCAACAAGAACTGGAAGCGGCTCTCGCTTCCTTGGAAAGCTCGCGCAAAGAATATAGGGAACTATCCGGCACCCTTGAACAAATTCAACAAGAAGCGATCACGCCTCCCTATATTTACATTCACGGAAGACAGGTGTCCCTCGCCTTCCATAAGAGCGACAGTTCGTTAATCCAGTGGGAAGTCCCCTTTGATGAGCTTGAACGTTCCATCGACCGCGGTTTTCTTGCCCGCAACGAGCTTTCAGACGAGATGAGCAACTTGAGTTTACTCAACAGCAGCACCGAAGAAACCTATAAAGTCGTGGATTTCCGTCCCTTCGTTGATTCTTCCCCCTTTAAAGAGGTGATGCCCAGTCTGTACCAATCCTCCAGCAGCGATGCTCAATTCCTGTATGAAGTATGGAATATCATCAGCCAACTCAGCCAGTACACGGCAGAGATCGAGGAAACCCCCCGCTTCCCGCTGGAAACACTGTTGGCTGGTGGTGGGGATTGCGAGGATACTTCTATTCTTTTCGCCAGCATGGTCCAGGCAGCAGGTACGCCTTGGTCGATAGAACTGGTCTACATGGATCTGGACTACCCGGATCAACCGCAGAGCGTGAATCATGTGATTGTGAGCGTGGACACGGGAAACGAACAATTCCTGGTGGAGACTACCAGCAACCAGGTGATGGAGCCATATCCGAATGGTGTGAATGGTTGGTGGTTTACAATTGATGGTTAAGGATTACAGCGGGCCAGTCGCTGTTTTATCACCATAAACCAACCAGGATATAGATGGCGAAGCCGACAATGGCGAAGCCAGACATGCGATTGATCCATACGAGAAACCGAGGGCCAAGGCGCCCCCGCAGAAGACCCGCACCACTACTGAGAAGCAGCCACCAACAGGAAGACCCCAGGAAAACACCCACCACTAACAGAGCCGCAGAGCTGGTTGGTGTTCCAGCTCCGAATCCGAAACCCGCAAAGAAGGCGGCAAACGAGAGGATGGTCATCGGATTGGTCAATGTCAACAGCAATGTGGAGACATAGATGCCCCATAGGTTTTTCATCCCTGAGAATGCAGTGTTTTGTGGTGGCGACAAAAGGAAAGCGCGCAAACCGAGAAATAGCAAAAATACCCCACCTACTAGGCGGAGCCAGAAGGATTGGCCGATGAGGAAATTGGACACCGCGGACAATCCCAGGGCGGCCACGGCACCGTAGGAAGCATCGGCAGTGGCCGCTCCCAGCCCGGCGACAAATCCGTGCCACCATCCAAAGGCCACAGTGCGTTGAATGCATAGCAAGCCGATCGGCCCTACCGGTGCGGCAATCGTAAAACCAAGAACCAAGCCGCGCCAAAGGAAATCCATCCCCTATCCCTAACAGATTCCGTGTTGGTTTTGTAAGCATTCGACAGGGAATGCAGGCTTGCGCTATAAAAGCCCAGTGAACGCTTCCATTAATACCTATCCTCTGTCAGCCGCCCGTGCTTTGGCGTTACACGTTCAAGGTTTAGATTTGTCAAATTCCCGCCGGCGACCTACGCCGGAGGGAATCTTGGCCAGAGTGCTGCAGCTTGGTTGTGTACAGGTTGATACCCTGCAAATGGTTGCGCGCAGCCATTACCTCATTTTATGGAGCCGACTGAATGCTTACGATCCACCTGTATTTGACGACCTGATCTTTTCCGACAGCCGCCAACTGTTTGAAGGTTGGCAACATGCTGCCTGCGTGATACCCCTGAAGGACTACCGTTACCAGATGCCTCTAATGCGAAAGCTCCGGGAGCACCCCAATGCCTGGTGGTTAGATTGGCTGAGCAAGGTGGAACACCAACAGATGCTGGCGAGAATTCGTGAACGAGCTCAGTCCGGTGATCCAATGCAAGCTGCCGATTTTCCCGAACCGAAGCGCAAACGCGGAAGCTGGTGGGACTGGGGTATCGCCAAAACCGGTCTGGAATACCTGCGCGCAATCGGCGAACTGATCCTGGATTCCAGAGTCAATTTTGTAATCCGCTATCGGCAGGCGAGCCAAGTTTTACCGGACTGGGTGAACACAGAAGAGCCATCCGCGGAGGAACGCGACCGTTATTGGATCGAACAAGCCTCTCGGGCATTGGGTATTTTCCTGCCAGCCCATGCTTGTGAGTATGCCTATATGAAAAAGGAGCGCGGCCTGCCGCACGTTCAAGCGCTACAAAAGGCTGGTATCCTGGGCGAAGCACAGATTCCATGCGCAGACAAAAAGACCCGTGCGCTGCTGGTGCATCACACCTACTTGTCAGCCTTAGAGCAAGCGGCAGATGGAATGCTGCCAGCCCGTCGCACCACCTTCCTATCCCCTTTTGACAATTTGTTCTGGGGGATGGGACGCGATCGCCTGTTCTGGAATTTCCACAACGTACTGGAGGCATACAAACCGACAGCGCAACGGCAATGGGGATACTTTTGCTTACCAATTCTTCACCGTGATCGGTTGGTTGGCCGGTTCGACCCAAAACTGGAGAGAAGCACTGGCCATCTCTGGCTCAAATCCCTGTGGTTGGAACCGGGAATTCGACCCACCGAAACCTTGGTGCAAGGAACAGCACGGGTTTTGCTTGATTTCCTACGATTCCATCGAGCCAAACATCTGACGATAGAGAATAGCAACCCACCAGAATTTAAGCGGAAATTGATGAGAGCGCTCTAGCGCATTCAAAGTTACCTCGCCATTGTCATCTGAAGTTCGCTTGACTTACCCAAACGAAAGAAGGACCGGCTTAGGCCGGTCCTTCTTTCTGTGCCTGGTTATTAAATCCTAGATCGGAACAGTGCGTTTAGTAATCGGAAGGCATGGGGGGAGCCATCGATTTTTCCTTCTCCGGCTTCTCCGTGATGGCGGCTTCGGTAGTAAGAATCATGGACGCAATCGATTCCGCGTTCTGCAAGGCGGAGCGGGTCACCTTCAAGGGGTCAACGATCCCGGCCTTAAACATATCCTCGTAATTACGGGTGAGGGCATTGAGGCCGATGCCCAATTGTTTCTGCTCCTTAACCTTGGCTACGACAACGGCGCCTTCCAGACCGGCGTTCACAGCGATCAGGCGTAGAGGTTCTACCAGCGCGGTTTTGACGATATTGACGCCGGTTTGCTCGTCACCTTCCAGCTTCATCTCTTCCAGCTTGGGTAGGATGTTGATAAGCACGGTGCCGCCGCCGGCAACGATCCCTTCTTCTACTGCTGCCTTTGTGGCAGAAACGGCATCCTCGATCCGGTGCTTGCGCTCTTTCATCTCGGTTTCGGTGGCCGCGCCGACCTTGATCACAGCCACACCGCCGGCCAACTTGGCCAACCGCTCCTGCAACTTCTCCTTGTCGTATTCGGAGTCAGTCTCGGTAATCTGGTGGCGGATCTGGTTGATGCGTTTCTTGATCTCTTCCGGATCCCCTTTGCCGGCTACGATGGTCGTGTCGTCTTTGTCTACCTTCACTTGGCGGGCTTCCCCGAGCATATCCAGGGCGACATTCTCGAACTTGATGCCGAGCTCATCGGATACGACCTGGCCACCGGAAAGGATAGAAATGTCCTGTAGCATGGCCTTGCGCCGGTCGCCAAAGCCCGGAGCCTTGACCGCTACGCAGCGAAAGGTACCGCGAATCTTGTTCAGCACTAGGGTGGCCAGGGCTTCGCCTTCGATGTCATCGGCGATGATCATGAAGGGGCGGCCACGGTTGGCCAGCTTTTCCAACACTGGCAAGAAATCCTGCACAGAGGTGATTTTTTTGTCGGTGATGAAAATCAGGGGCTCATCCAGTTCGACCACCATCCGCTCCGGATCGGTGACGAAGTAAGGAGAAACGTAGCCACGATCGAATTGCATGCCCTCTGTGAACTCCAGACTGATGTCGAGACCCTTGGATTCCTCGACGGTGATCACTCCATCTTTGCCCACTTTCTCCAAGGCATCGGCGATTGTCTGTCCGATTTTTTCGTCCTTGGAGGCAATGGTGGCGACCTGAGCGATTGCCTGCTTGTCCTCAACGGGTTTGGAGAGTTTTTTCATCTCTTCCACGACCCGGATCACAGCGGCATCCATCCCGCGCTTAATGGCCAACGGGTTGGCGCCAGCCGCCACATTCTTCAGACCGTCGCGCAGCATGGCCTGGGCAAAGATAGCGGCGGTGGTAGTGCCGTCACCGGCGATATCCTGCGTCTTGGTGGCGACTTCTTTGACCAATTGGGCACCCAAATTCTCGAAAGGATCTTCCAGGTCAATTTCCTTGGCGATCGTCACACCATCATTGCTGATCATGGGCGGACCGAATTTCTTTTCCAGCACGACGTAGCGGCCAACGGGGCCAAGGGTAATCTTGACTGCGTCGACTAGGGCATTGACGCCGCGCTCCAGCGCGCGCCGGCTGTCCTCATTAAATTTTATTTGCTTTGCAGTTGCCATGATTCTTCCTCCTTACTTGTCCAGGATGGCAAGTACATCCCGTTCGCTCAGGATCAGGTACTCGTCGCCATCCAGTTTGATCTCGGTGCCGCCATATTTGGCGAAAACTACTGTGTCCCCCACCTGAACGTCCATCGGAATGCGTTGACCGGTCTGCTCGCTGAACTTGCCAGTGCCGACAGCCAAAACATCCGCTTTCTGGGGTTTTTCCTTGGCGGTGTCTGGAATTACGATACCAGACTTGGTGCGCTCTTCGCTCTCCAGGACCTTCACTACGATGCGGTCCCCAAGTGGTCTTAACTTCATTTACGATCCCTCCAATACCTAGATTTTATTGTATTTTAGCACTCACTGCTTCAGAGTGCCAATATGTATTAACACAAAGCTCGCGATTTTTCAATCACTTATCATTTTTTTTCCGTTAGGATTCGCCTGGCGCATACGGCGCTAGAAAACCGTATCCGTCTGATTTTCGTTACATGCAAAAAAAGAATCGTTTAAAGAGGAAAAAACAGACGAAGAGCTTCTGCCAAAAGGATGTGGGTGAAACAGTCCTTTATTGAATACTAGGCCAGGTTTTTTAGCTCGTCCAGCGACTCCCGGATCGCATTTGCAGAGAAGTCCAGGTCTTGGTCTGTGTGGCGATAGCAGATATAGCCATGATGATAGGGTTGAAGGAATACACCTCGCCGAATCAACTGAGTATAGAACTCCTGACGCAATATCTTATAGCGCTTGTCCGGGTCGGTATCGAATGTAATGTATGGCATCCACGGGGCGCCGCTGAACGTCACCGGTAAGGTGGACGTCTTCACGGTTTGCGCCACCCTATCGCCGAAACGAGTTCCCTTGTCCCGGATCACCTCCAACACTTGATCTCGCTGCAGGATTTCCAATGTTTTGAGAGCGGCGACCTGGGCATCGCTGTTGGGAAAGAAGGTAGAGGAGAGAAAAACCTTGTCCGCCAAGACATTCATCACCCGTTCCCGGCCCACCAAGGCAGAAATGGCATAACCATTGGCCATCGCCTTCCCGATGCAGGCAAGATCCGGTGTGACGCCGAACAGCTTTTGCGCTCCGCCCATGTCCACCCGGAACCCGCTGCGGATTTCGTCGAAAATCAATACCACACCATATTCCTTTGCCAGGCGTCGCACGCCTTCGAGAAAACCAGGTTTTGGCATCTGCACCGGTTGACTGAGTGAGTGACCGATCGGGGTCATCGTGATCGCAGCCATCTCCCGACCGTGCTGTTTCAGCAGATCTTCCAGTTGATCCAGGTCGTTATATTCAAACTCCATGATGTCTTCGTATAGCTTCTGGGGGATGCCTCCTTTGACTTCCACGCACCAATCATGCCACCCGTGGTACCCGCAGCGCGCTACTTTCAGTCGCCCGGTGAAAGCCCGGGCGACTCGGATCGCAATGGTTGTGGCATCGGACCCGGTTTTGACCAGGGCAGCCATTTCACAGCAAGGAATCAAGTCACCTAACCGTTCAATCAGTTGGTTTTGGATCGGTTGTGTCAGTGAAAAGCAAAATCCCTTGTTCTGGATCTGCGCGATGACGGCTTCATCCACTTCCGCTTCTCGGTAACCTAGGATAATCGGACCATACGCGCACAGGAAATCTATGTAGTCGTTTCCGTCCACATCAGTTACCCGGCCGCCTTGGCCATGGTCGAAGAAGATTGGGTATTCCCCGGGGACAAAATTGTAAGGTCTCCGGATACCAGCGACGCCACCCGGTACCAGTTTTTTTGCATGGGCAAACAATGCTTCCGATCGACTCAGATTCAACTTTCTCGTCATAGAGTTCTCCTTACCCATACAGACTTTGTCCGCATGCACTCCAATTGTAGGACGGGGAGTGCCAAGACGAAAATAGAGTACAATATCCCTACTGGACGCCATGACCGCGGAAATCGAGGGAGTCTGGGTCTAACCATGCGCCACCAGAGGAAGGCTTGATGACAAAACAAGTACGCATTTCACTGTTAGGTGGATTGCTTATGCTGTTTCTCCTGGTGGCATTGTACGAAATCTACTCCTTGCTCGACCTCGGTTCTCAGGGTTGGATTCTTCTCATATTTTGCCTAATTTGGGGATTGGTCTCTGTTGCGGTTGGCATTGCCTTAGCAAACAGGACGCTCCATCATCAAAGCTTGTACCGGGAAGGCGAAGATCGATTTCTCGCACTGATCGAACGGATTCCGGAATGCGTATTTCTGATGAGCATTCCCGATCGGCGATTGCTTAAGGCCAATGCCGCCTTCCGCGAATTACTGGGGTATTCTTTAACCCAGGTTACCCAAATGACGATCTACGATCTCGCAGCGCTGGACCGAGATGCGATCAATCAGCAAGTTCAACGCACCATTGGCATCAAACGAAATTATCTTGGCTCGCAAAACTACCGAAAAAAAGATGGTTCGGTCATCGGAGTCGAAGTTGCGGTGGATCTCGTAAGTTACCGAGGCCAGGATACCCTTTGCTATGTTGTCTTTGATACCACCGAACGTCGCCAGGCCAATGAAAAGATACAAATCTTAGCGTACTCCGATTCTCTCACCGGTTTACCCAATCGGGTTCTTTTCCAGGATCGCTTGAAGCTTGCGATGGCTCAAGCGGACCGACATGATCGGCGCTTGGCTCTGCTGTTCCTGGATCTGGATAACTTTAAGAATATCAATGATACCCTGGGGCATTCGATCGGCGACCAATTGCTGAAATCCGTTGCCGATCGGCTGAAGGATTTAGTAAGAGAAACAGACACCATCGCTCGGTTTGGGGGCGATGAATTCATCCTGATGATCGGGGATGTTGCCAGACAAGAAGATCTAGCACGAGCCGCTGAACGAATCATGGAGCGAATCCGGCCACCCTTTGTCTTTTCCGGCTATGAAGTGATCACGACTGGAAGCATCGGGATTGTTTTCTATCCCGATGATGGCAAGGACATGGAAGCGTTACTGCGAAATGTGGATACGGCAATGTACAACGCTAAGGGGCAAGGGCGAAATAACTTTCAGTTCTACAATCGTTCGATGAACTTGAAACTAGCCGATCTGTTAGTGCTCAAGAATGGTTTGGTGCACGCTTTGGAACGTAAGGAGTTCGTGGCCTTCTTCCAACCTCAGTACAGAATAGGAGATGGTGAATTGATCGGAGCGGAAGCACTCATCCGCTGGGTGCACCCCGATCGCGGTCTGGTGTCTCCAGACCTTTTCATCTCTTTAGCAGAGGAGACGGGATTGATCGTACCGATCGGACAGCAAATGCTGCGCACCGCTTGCCACCAATGGCGGAACTGGCAAGCGTCTGTCCTGGAGATGACGGTGGCAGTGAATCTCTCGGCCAGAGAGTTCCGTCAGGAAAACTTGGTCTCCATCGTGGCTGGAATCCTGAAGGACACGGGACTAAAACCAAGTCTGTTGGAGATAGAAATCACCGAGAGTAGCGCCATGCAAAACGTGGAATTTACCAAACGCCTGTTGGATGAATTGAAGGAAATGGGCATCAAGATTGCCATCGATGATTTTGGCACCGGCTATTCTTCGCTAAGTTACCTAACACGCTTCCCCATCGACACCGTCAAGGTCGACCGGTCTTTCATAAAAGAGATTCTGAATGACCGTAGGACGGCAGCCATCGTTTCCGGCATCATAGCCTTAGCGCATAGCCTGGAGTTTTCCGTTATCGCGGAAGGGGTTGATAAGCCGGAGCAATTGGCCTGGCTGGAACAAGAGGGTTGTGACAAGGTACAGGGTTTCTTGTTTTCCCCACCGATTCCGGCATCTCTCTTCGGGGAGAGATTGTTGCGGACGAAAACGGTGGGGACTGATCGGTAATCTTGATGGTTACCCCCCCACAAATTCCCTTCCCACAACGCCGGCAACGCATTCCGGACTGGTTCCACTGGCGCAAGCTCCACCCGGTCCTAGGTTTCCCGATCCACCAGGGAGGCAATGCGAACGGCATCCTCCACCGAAGATTCCAGTTTTAAACGACCGTTGAAGACGACAGCAATCCCCAGTCCTTGCCTGCCAGTGTAAGAGGAATTCCCCCGGCATCCGAAGGCGCTTCCACAGGGTCCAGATTGTAGTTCCGGGAAAGAATCTCGGTTTGCCCGACGCTTCTTGATCCGGAGCGGTGTGTGGCGATTGGAGCTGCCCTCCGGCGCGCCGAATTTGGTCTTGCAGCTTTCTCTGTCATCTTGATGTCCGCTTTTCACTATAATCACCTCACAAGGAGACACCACTGATGGAACAAGTGAACGCAGAAATACCCAAAGAACTTCGCCATTATCTTGACGGCCGGGGACGGCTTAAGGTTTGGCCTGGAAGACAAAAACGCCAACGACTGGCGATCCTCTATTTGGCGGGTAAGTTTGATTCCAGTCGCGATTATACGGAACGAGAAGTAAATGAGCTATTACTGCAATGGCACACTTTTGCAGACGCTGCGCTCTTGCGGAGGCTTATGTTCAGTTGGGGGTTCCTGGGTCGCACCATCGATGGCGCTCGTTATTGGCGAACGGGGCCGGATCCGGAAAAGTAGACGG
>Ga0315289_10016813_pt1 | contig 10069 bp, 7 predicted proteins | sample YL17G11_40_MG_FD_203452 | JGI IMG/M metagenome (GOLD analysis project Ga0315289, IMG submission 203452) | Sediment microbial communities from Yellowstone Lake, YNP, Wyoming, USA - YL17G11_40 | ecosystem: Environmental > Aquatic > Freshwater > Lake > Sediment | place: USA: Wyoming | collected...
TTCCAACACCCGCTCCGTTGCCCAACTCAGATTCACCGCAGTCGGCCGGGAGGCATCGAGGACCGCCTTGGCATGCTGCAGATCGTGCAGCAGGCCGTCGCGATCTGACGCCGGGCTCCCCAGCGCGGCCAGTGCCATTCCGAAGCCTCCGGCCGCGCCGATCGCGGGCGCGCCGCGCACGACCATGTCTCGGATCGCGGCCGCAACATCCTCGAATCGGCCGTACTCAACGATCTCGCAGGCCAACGGCAGCAGCCGTTGGTCGATCATCTTAACCTGCCCGTTTTCCCACCAGAGTGTGCGTGTCATGCTCTTCACTTCACTAAACGAAATGCCCTCCAGGAAGAGGAGGGCATGCGATGACGAAGCCATCCTCTCATCTTCCAACCCCGCTCGCGGGATTGCCGGAATTGGCACCTACCGGACCCCTCGGCCGCCCGCATTGGCGAGAGTCATCCCTGCTTGCGAGCCAGACGTGCCACTCGGCATCGTCTGCCACACCTCAGCGACAACTCACTCAACGCGTGCAACCGGTCTCCGGGGCTCCAGGTGGTTGCCGGGGGTTCAAAGGGCCGGTCCCTCCCCCCCTCTGGATAAGAGTGTCCAGGACTGTGCGATTCACAAAGTGCCGGGTTACATCGAGCGGGAGTCTACCGTAGCCCCGCTATTTTGTCAAAGGTACAACGATAATCACCGCGGCAAGCAAGAGCGCAGCGAGCGCGCTGATCGGGTTACGCCTGGGCTGGCCTCTCTTCCTGAGCCGGCAGGTTTGCCCGCAGCCAGGTGTACATCAGGATGCCGCCTGCCACCGCGACGTTAAGAGACTCCGCCTTGCCCAAGATAGGTAGCCGCACCCAGGACTGAATGTGGAGCGCCAGGTCTTTGGAAAGCCCTCTCGCCTCGTTTCCAAGGAATAGGGCCACGCCGCCCTTCCACAGGCCTTCTCCCCAGAGCTCACCCAGGTGAGGATCGGCTCCCACGGCTCGAAGGCCGTTCTTGCCCAGCCAGGCGAACAGGCCCGAGACGTCTGCTGTGCTCACGACAGGAACATTGAAAAGGGAGCCCATGCTGCCCCGTATGGATTTCGGGTCAAACGGGTCGACGCACGGTTCGACCAGGACGATGGCGCCTGCGCCCACGGCATCTGCGGCGCGGATCAAGGCGCCCAGGTTGCCGGGGTCCTGTAGCCGGTCAAGCACGACAACGAGATCCCGCCCCGAAAGGGTCAGCGATGTGAGAGGCATCTCCGAGATAGCGAAGGAGACCGCAAGGCCCTGGGGCTCATCCCGCTCCGACAATGCTTGCATCACACGCGGCGATACACGCAAGAGCTCTCCGCCAGCGCGGCGAAAACCTTCGAGCAGGGCTGCGGCTTCGGGGCTGACAAGCTGTTCCTCACAGTAGAAGACCTCGTGGGGCGCGGCTCCCGCATCCAGCGCCATGTGCAATAGCTGCAAGCCCTCAACCATGAAGCGCCCAGAGGCCTGCCGGTACTTGCGCTGCTTCAGCTTGCGCGCCTCTACGATATGCTTGTTACTGGTGCTGACGATTATGGGGGTCCGGGTCTCGTTCACCATTAGATACAGTGTACTTTCCTGCGGGGTTCGTTACTTTGCCAACGACGCCAGCGCCCGGCGCAGCCTGTCTTCGACGTCGGTGACGTCGCGCGGCAGACCCTGCACGGCGCGTTGTGCTTCGACCACGCTGTAACCCAGTGTGGTGAGGGCGTCGATCACGGCCGCGTCCGCCTCCGTCAATGCCGCAAGCCCTTCGGCCAGCTCAGGCGCGCCGATCTTGTCTCGCAGCTCCAGCACGATTTTCTGCGCCGTTTTCCTGCCGATGCCCGGCACCCGCGAGAGCAGCTCGGGCTGCTCCTGGCTGATCGCCAGCCGCAGCGTATCCGGCGCCATGGAGGAGAGCACGGAAAGCGCGAGCTTCGGCCCAATCCCCTGCACGCGCAGCAGGCTCTCAAAGAGGAAAAGCTCCTCTTCCGTGGCAAAGCCGACGAGCATCAGGTCATCCTCGCGGACGACCAGGTGCGTGTACAGCAGGATCAGGTCGCCCTGGCGGGCGGCGGCCAGAGCCGGCTGCGTGCACAAAACGCGCAGCCCTACTCCGCCGACATTGACGATCAGGGCGTCTTGCGTGCGGGCGTTGATTCGCCCTTCAACCGATGCGATCATTGAGGATACCCGTCTACGAGCCGCTTAAGGCGTTGGCTGTGCAGATGGCAGATGGCAATCGCGATGGCGTCCGCGGCGTCATCCGGACGGGGGATAGCATCCAGACCCAGCATGACGCGCAGCATCTCCTGCACCTGTCGCTTACCGGCGTTACCATAGCCCACCAACGCCTGCTTGACTTCCGCCGGTTTGTACTCAGAGACAGGCAATCCGGCCTCGGCAGCGGCCAGCAATACCACACCTCGTGCCTGCCCCACGGTGAGCGCCGTCGTTACATTTCGGCTGAAGAAGATCTCCTCGACCGCAAGGGCTTCAGGATGCGCTTCGCGAATCAACGCCGAAAGGGACCGGTAAAGGGTCAGCAGGCGCTCAGGCATGGGAAGCCCGGCTTTGGTCTGGAAGATGCCGTAGCCCACTAGCTGAGCTTCGCCGGACGCATCTTCCGCTACCAGGCCATACCCTGTCGTTGCTGTGCCGGGGTCGATGCCCAGGACGATCACCACTAGGCCTCTATGGCGGCCAGCGCTTCCTCGGAGATGTCGAGATTGGCGTAGACCTTGGCCACGTCATCGAGCTCTTCAAGATTCTCGACCAGGTTCATCACCTGCAACGTGTCCGCCGGGCTCAGTGAGACATAGGTCTTGGGCACCATCGAGAGCTCCGCGCTCTCGATCGGCCTTCGGGCGTCTACAAACGCCTGTCGCACGATCTGCAGGTCACCGGGGTTGGTGTAGATCTCAGCCAGCTCTTCACTGAAGATCACATCTTCCGCGCCGGCCTCCAGCGCCAGCTCGAAAACCTTGTCCTCTTCGACCCCTTGCATGGGCACGGTGATGTACCCCTTGGCGTCGAAGAGCCAACCCACGCTGCCCGATTCGCCCAGGCTGCCACCGGCGCGTGTTAGCGCGCGTCGCAGCTCCGAGACCGTGCGATTGCGGTTGTCGGTCACGGTCTGGATGAGGATGGCCACGCCGTGGGGGCCGTAACCCTCGTAGGCGATTTCCTCGAGGGCCGCGCCGTCTTCGCCGAGCCCGGCGCCGCGCCTGATAGCGCGCTCGACGTTGTCTTTCGGCATGTTCTCAGCCTTGGCCTTGTCCATTACCAGCCGCAACTTGAAGTTGAAGCTGGGGTCCGCGCCATCGCGGGCTGCAAACTCCAGCTCGCGCGCCAACTTGGTAAAAGCCTTGCCGCGCTTGGCGTCGGCTGCGCCCTTCTTTCGCTTGATCGTCGCCCATTTCGAATGTCCAGACATCGCTACCCCCTATAGACACAGTGTACTTTCCTGTCGTCATAGATCAGGGACGTTGTCCCTCATTTAAACACAGTGTACTTTCCTGTTCGATCCGATCACCACACATGCGGACACCCGCGGGCGGCGGGGCAGGAACCCCGCCACACGGGGCGCCGCTAAGCAGTTGCCTCTTCCTGCCCCACAGCCGCCCCCAGGAAAGCGCAGAATAGCGGGTGAGGCCGGTTGGGGCGCGAGCGGAACTCCGGGTGGAACTGGGTGCCCAACATCCAGGGGTTCAACGAACGGTCCATTTCAGCGATCTCGACAAGCCGGCCATCCGGCGAGATGCCGCTGAAGGCCATGCCGGCCGAGCGGAATGGGGCACGGAAGCGGTTGTTGAACTCCCACCGATGGCGATGTCGCTCGTCAACTCTCGGCACAGGCGCATACGCTGCCGCGGCGAGGGTGCCCTCTTGCAGCAGGCACGGATAAACGCCGAGGCGCATGGTGCCCCCCATATCCTCGATGCCTTGCTGGTCGGGCATGAGACTGATGACGGGATTCGCGGTCTTGGGGTTGAACTCGGTGCTATTGGCATCGCTCAGCCCCAAGACATTGCGCGCGAACTCGATGCACATCACCTGCATGCCAAGGCAGAGACCAAGATAGGGGATGCGATTTTCGCGCGCGTAGCGGGCTGCAGCGATCTTGCCCTCGACGCCGCGGTAGCCGAAACCGCCAGGCACCAGGATGCATTGCGCAACGCGCAGTTGCTCCAACCCGCCAGGGTGTTCCAGGGTCTCCGAATGGATCCAGTCGATATCGACGTCACGGTTCAGCGCCCAGGCCGCATGGTGGAGCGCCTCCCGCACGCTCATGTAGGCATCTTCCAGCTCCACATACTTGCCTACCAGGGCCACCCTCACTCGAGGCTTGGGCTTGCGGATCTGGCCAACCAGCTCCCTCCATTCGGAGAGGTCAGGCCCGGTGATGGTCAGCTCCAGCCGCTCCGCGATGAAATCCGCCACCCCTTCGTCTTCGAGCATCAGCGGGACTTCGTAGATGCTCTCGGCCGTATAGTTGGGCACCACAGCTCGCGAGTCGACATCGGTGAAGAGGGCAATCTTCTCCCTTACTCCATCGCCGATCGGCCGGTCGGACCGGACGACAATCATATCCGGCTGGATACCGATGCTGCGCAACTCGCGCACGCTGTGTTGAGTGGGCTTGGTCTTCAGCTCGCCGGAGGCAGAAAGCCATGGGAGCAGCGTGACATGAATGTAGAGCGTGTTTGAGCGGCCCACATCCTTGCGCATCTGCCGGATCGCTTCAAGGAAGGGTAAGCCTTCGATATCACCCACGGTGCCGCCCACTTCCACGATCAAGACGTCTGCGTCGCTGTGCCGGCTCGCATCCATGATACGCCGCTTGATTTCGTTCGTCACATGCGGGATCACCTGGATGGTGCCGCCAAGGTAATCGCCGCGACGCTCCTTGGCGACCACCTGGTTATAGATCTGCCCGGTGGTCACGTTGCTCGCATGGTTCAGATTCACATCCACGAAGCGTTCGTAATGGCCCAGGTCCAGGTCGGTCTCGGCGCCGTCATCGGTGACAAACACCTCGCCATGTTGGTATGGCGACATCGTGCCGGGATCCACGTTGAGGTAGGGATCCAGCTTCTGAATGGAGACCCGTATCCCCCGGCTCTTGAGGAGGCGGCCAATGGAAGCCGCCGTCACCCCCTTGCCCAGGCCGCTGACAACGCCCCCCGTGACAAAGATGTATGCAGTCACCCTGAGCTACCCTTTCTGCTCATACGGCGGTCCCGAGGGGCCGTTCGATACCCCACAAACAACAGAGACACGGAGATAAGCTCCCCCGTGCCTCTGGCGCGTTTTAACCGAATGCAAAAGCTGTTGTTGGAAACTTGAGATTCCCCTGCACCGCGGCTCGCTGACTCATGCCGCCCATGATAGCACAAGGTGCCCGAGGGTGCAACGCGCGAGCTGTGAGGGGTTTGCCGTCAGCCATCCGCTCGCTTCTCTACCCATGCCGCGCGGTGTATAATCGCGGGGCGCTGCCGCATTTGGCAGCGCTAGAAACGGAGAACCCGTGCCTCGCACCTACGTGGCCCTTGACCTGGAGACTACCGGCCTCAAACCTGCTCAAGATGCGATCATCGAGGTCGGAGCCGTGAAGTTCCGAGATGGCGAGATCGTAGAAACCTTCTCGACCCTGGTCAACCCGGGCCGGCCGATCCCCTACGAGATCACGCAACTCACAGGCATCACCGACCAGCAGGTGATCGGGAAGCCGCGTTTCGACCAGATCGCCGGGCAACTCATGCGCTTCGTGGGCCAACTCCCCGTCGTGGGACACAACGTGGCTTTCGACCTGGGCTTCGTGCGCGCCCAGGCGTTGCTCACGGAGAATGTGGGCATCGACACGTGGGAGCTGGCAACGGTGCTGCTGCCCAACCTGCCCAGCTATAGCCTGGGCGCCCTGACGACGCGGTTTGGGCTGGCTTCAGCAACGCAGCACCGGGCGCTCCCTGACGCTCGCGCCGGCGGGGCGCTCTTCCAGTATCTCTGCGACGAGGCTGCCCGGTTGCCTGCGCCGATCCTTCTGGAGATCAACCGTCTGGCGCGGGAAAGCGAATGGCCCCTTGCGGAGGTCTTCCGGGACGCGATGGAGGCGGCAGGGATTCTGCGGCCGCCGAAGCACGAGATCAGCCTGGACCAGATCGCTCCCGAGAGCCCGCTCTCCCTGCCGCTACGTGCCCTGGACCCGCTGGCCTCCGCTGAACGCCCAGACCCGTTGGATGTGGAGGAGTTGGGCGGCATGTTGCGCCCGGAAGGTGCGGTCGGCCGCGCCTTCCCAGGCTACGAGTTCCGGCCGCAACAGGTAGACATGCTGGAGGCGGTCGCTACGGCTTTTAACCAGGGCCATCAACTCCTGGTGGAGGCGGGCACCGGCACGGGCAAGTCGGTCGCGTATCTTCTGCCGGCCATTGCCTTCGCGGTCAAGAACAACAGCCGGGTGGTCGTCAGTACCAATACCATCAACCTCCAGGACCAGCTCTACAAGAAGGACCTGCCCGACCTGCAGCGCATCCTGGGCGCCGCCTGGGACAGAGAGCCACCCTTCCGCGCCGCGTTGCTCAAGGGGCGCAGTAACTACCTGTGCCCGCGCCGCTTCCTCGCCTTGAAGGGCCGACCCAACCTCAGCACTGACGAGCTGCGCGGCATCGCGCGCGTCCTGGTCTGGCTGCCGCAGACGCAGAGCGGCGACCAAAGCGAGCTATCGCTCCCATCACCGGCAGACCGGGCTGTGTGGAGCCAAATGGCGGCCGACAGCAGGGGCTGCACCCTCGACCGCTGTCAGCGCGAGATGGGAGGGCGCTGCTTTTTCTACCGGGCACACCGGCAGGCTGAGGCGGCGCACATCCTCATCGTGAACCACGCGCTGTTGATGGCGGATGCTCGCACTGAGAACCGTGTGCTGCCTGAATACCATCAGCTCATCGTAGACGAGGCACATCATCTAGAAGATGCCGTCACGGACCAGCTTAGTTTCAAGGCAGATAGTCTTACCCTGAACCAGCTCTTCACTGCGCTCTGTCCGCGCGGCGGGGGCGGGCGCGCGGACGGCGGATCGCGGGTGTCGCGCGGCGGCGGGCTGCTGGCAGATGTAGTGACCTGCGTCCGCCCGCCCGCCGTGCCCGAGGCACTGTGCATGGTCATCCGAGATCATGTCATTCGCCTGCAGGCAGATGCCGACAACATCTTTCTCCGGCTGGAGAATTTCTGGGAAGTACTGGACGACATCTTGGGAGACCTGGAACACGGCCCGAAGGACGGGGACTACGACACCCGGCTGCGCATCACTGACGCCACCCGCAGCCAGCCCCACTGGGTGGAGGTGGAGGTATCGTGGGAAAACGTAGGGAACGTCTGGCAGAGCCTGCTGCGCCGGCTGGAGACGCTGCTTGGCGGCCTTGGCGACATCAGCGACAAGGGGTTCCATCCTGAGGGCCTGGAGAACCTGATGGAAGACCTGGAGATCGCGCAACGCAACCTGGCAGAACTGCACCAGCAGCTCGATGCCTGGGTGATGAAGCCTGTTGCCAACTGGGTCTATTGGGCCGAGATAGGCAATGAGGAACGTCGCGCCACAGGAAAGTACACTGTGTACAAGCGGGTCGTGCTGCGAGCGGCGCCACTGCACGTGGGGCCGCTTGTGCAGGAGCATATCCTGTTTCGGAATGAGACGGTGATCATGACGTCGGCTACCCTGCGCGCCGCCGGCAGCTTTGACTATTTGCGCGATCGGCTATCTGCGTTTGATGCCGACACGATCACCGTGGGTTCCCCCTTCGACTACAAAGGCAGCACGCTTCTGTGCCTGCCATCGGATGTGCCTGAGCCCACCGCAGCCGGCTATCAGACCGCCGTCGAGCAGGCAATGATCGGCGTCAGCCGGGCGCTCGGAGGACGCACCCTGGCCCTCTTTACTTCCTACGCGCACATGCGGCGCACGGCTCAGGCCACTTCCCCTTCGCTGACTGAGGCCGGACTGACGCTGTTGCTCCAGGGCACCGGCGGCTCACGCCATCAGCTCCTGGAGACCTTCAAGACCACAGATCGCACCGTCCTCTTCGGAACGCGCAGCTTCTGGGAGGGGGTGGACGTCATTGGCCCGGCGCTGAGCGCGCTCGTGCTGGTGCGCCTGCCGTTTGCCGTGCCCACCGACCCGGTGGTGTCCGCGCGCAGCGAATCCTTCGATGATCCCTTCTACCAGTACTCTGTGCCGGATGCGATCCTGCGCTTCCGGCAGGGCTTCGGCCGGCTGATCCGCAGCAAGACCGATCGCGGGGTAGTGGTCGTGCTGGACCGGCGCATTCAGTCCAAGAGATATGGCCAGCTCTTCCTGGATTCGCTCCCGGAGTGCACCGTCTACCGCGGCCCATTGGTCAATCTGCCCTCTACCATCCAGCAATGGATGGCGGACGCGGAGCATACCGCCACAATTTGACATGCGTATCGCCGCGCGCTAAGATCAGGTTTCGGACCTCCGAGGCGGCATAACGCACCTCGGAGGTCTTGCCGAAGACCACAAATAACTGCCGGGCATGAGCCGGTCCAGCGGACAAGGTGAGCAATGATTGGCGTTCAAGAGCTGCGTAAAGGGACTACGTTTATCGAAGACAACGAGTTGTGGCGTGTGCTGGAATACGCGCACATCAAGTCCGGGCGGGGCAACGCGACCATTCGGGTGAAGGTGCGTAACCTGCGCAGCGGCGGCACAATGGAGAAGACCTACCCGTCGGGCTCGCGCGTGCAAGACATTCGGCTGGACCACGCCACGGTGCAATACCTGTACCACGATGGCGACATCTACTACTTCATGAACACCGAGACGTATGAGCAGCCGGCGCTGGGCACCAATCTTCTGGGCGATGCCGTTCACTATCTGACCGACGGCATGATGCTGGAGTTGGAGAGCTACGAGGGCGAGTCGATCAACATCGAGCTGCCCACGACGGTGGACCTGGAGGTCATGCAGACCGATCCCGGCTTCGCCGGCGACACCGCGACCAATGCGACGAAGCCAGCGACCGTGAGCACCGGGCTGCAGGTGCAAGTGCCGCTCTTCGTGAACATCGGAGACAAGATCCGGATCGACACGCGCACGGGCCAGTATCTGACCCGCATATAGGCAGCTTGCCAAGGCAGGCACTCCTTGCTATAATCCGGGTCACCGGTGCGTGTGAGCCCGGCCTGGCGCCACCCTAGCTCAAACGGAAGAGCAGTGCATTCGTAATGCACCGGTTGTCGGTTCAATTCCGACGGGTGGCTCCACGTTCTCAACCGGCCCCGACCAGCCCGCCCGTTCTGCCCTAGCTTTCCAAAGGGCCAGTCGGGCCAGCGGTTGGGGCCAGTGTTTTGTATGAGGGGCCGAGCCCGCAAGCCTGATCATGGCCGTCGATCCCGCCAACTCTCGCAGGCTCACAGGCATTATGGATGATGTGTGGCGCATCGCCAGTTCCGCGCGCGTCACCCTGATCCTGATCGCGTTGCTTGTCCTTTCATCGGCGCTCGCGGCCACTTTCCCACAGCAACCGAGCGGCCTCGAGGCAAGGGCTACCGCTCGCTGGCTGGATGCGACGGCCACGTCGGCCGGGCGGTTCGGCCCTCTCCTGCGGTCGCTGGGCCTGTTCGGCGTGATGGGGGGCATCGGGCAGCGGGCGTTGCTGGCGGCCTTGGCCTACAATCTCGCGCTGCGACTGGCTGTACAGGCGCAACAGGCCTGGCGAGCCTGGCGAGGCAGTGACGTCCTGCCTGAGCCGCCGATGGGCGCGCCACACTGCTCGGTAACAGTCTCGGAGCCCCTGCCGGCCGCCCCGGCTTATGTCCAGAACCGGCTGCGGGCGCGCTACCAGGCCCTCTCAGTGCAAGATGAGCCGCCTGGCGTGCGGGCACAGGAAAGTACACGGTACGTATATGCCGAGCGCCGCCGTTTTGGCACGGTGGGAGCCTTGCTCGCTTGTGCAGGCCCATTGCTCGCTTTGCTGGGCCTCCTCGTGAACAGCGCCTCAGGTTGGCGAACGGCCGATATCTCACTGGCGAGCGGGGATCGCACGACCCTGAGA
>Ga0315289_10016814_pt1 | contig 10069 bp, 5 predicted proteins | sample YL17G11_40_MG_FD_203452 | JGI IMG/M metagenome (GOLD analysis project Ga0315289, IMG submission 203452) | Sediment microbial communities from Yellowstone Lake, YNP, Wyoming, USA - YL17G11_40 | ecosystem: Environmental > Aquatic > Freshwater > Lake > Sediment | place: USA: Wyoming | collected...
AAAGTGATATCCCATCCGGTGCCACGCACGAAACTACTCACGTTCGATGTGAAATCCGTACACACCTTCATGGCCGATAAGGCAGTCAGGGTCGCCCTCAGCTGGGCGTTTCCTTATGATGACGTTATTGCCCAAGCCTTCAGAGGCTACGCTGCCCCACTCAACGGCCCTGTTCCGGCACAGATCTACTTGGGAGTGGAATCGAATCCCACAAAATACTACAGTCTTGATTTGGATAAGGCGGCTGCTGTACTGGACCAAGCAGGATACGTCAAGAATGCCGACGGTGTGCGTTTCGACGGCACTGCTCTGACTTTGTATTCTGATTCAACGTATGCTTGGGCAACGACTGCGGGTCAATTGTACCAGAGTGCCCTCACAAAGATAGGTATCGTCACCGACCTACGTGCCGTTCCTGACAGCACTCGCCTTGCTGTCCAGAAGACGAACGAATGGGACATGATGATCGTGACGTGGGGTCCCGACTACAATGATCCGAACGACTACGCTCTTCCCTTCGTGGGCAGCACAGCCGTGGCCGGGGACGTGTATTATACAGGCTACAGTAACCCAGTGATCGACGATGCATTAATCCGCGCGATGGAAACCACTGACACAGCTGAGCAGACCAAGTACTACACTACTGTATGGGAGCAGGCTAACCAAGATCCCAATATGGTCTTCATGGCAGTCACTTCCCACATCGCGGCTGTTTCAAATAGCCTCACGAACTTCAGCTACAATGCAATTACCACATACAATTTCTACGCATACACGCCTGTCTAGTGGCGAACGACAACCCCATAGGTAGCGGTGGGGGCCTCACGGGGGAAGCGTTCCCCCACCCTTGCCCCTTTGGATGAACGAAGCAGACAGGACACTTACAATTCATAGACCCGAGCAGTATTTGATAGCGCGCGGACGGCGCAAGCTCAGGATATTTCGAGGAGAAGGGTTACCTGCCACATGAGACTGTGGGAATTCGTAGTTCGACGATTGATCAGCGCTGTTCCCATACTCGTAGGTCTTAGCGTCCTGATTTTCTTTGTTACTCATGTCGTGCCGGCAGATCCAGCACGGTTATACGCAGGATTCAAGGCGTCTCCTGCCACGATAGAAGCTATTCGTCATATGCTGCATCTCGACGAACCGCTGCCAGCGCAGTACTGGTACTATCTGGTCGCCCTGTTTCATGGAGACCTTGGATATTCGCTTTCCATAAGAATGCCCGTGACACAGGGTATCGCCCTGTTTCTTCCAACAACACTCGGACTCGCCCTGCTGACCGTCGCATGGGCGACGCCTACAGGTATCACTCTTGGAATCATCTCAGCAGCTAAGAAGAATGGCTTAAGCGATGCGCTTGGTCGCGGCTTCGCATACTTCGGCCTATCAGTCCCAACCTTCTTTCTTGCCGTACTGCTCCAGTTGATATTCGCTGTCAATCTCAAGGTTCTGCCTCTCACAGGCATGTTGTACCCCGGCGAGAGCCTCCCACAAAGGATAACCGGTTTCTATCCGTTAGACTCGATCTTGACTGGCGATATACATTCTTTCATCTCTTCGATGATTCATATGATACTTCCAGTTCTTGCCCTGGGTCTTGGGGAGATGTCTTTGGTACTAAGGATGACCAGATCAAGTATGCTAGAGATACTGTCCTCGAGTTTCATCCGCACACTCCGCGCAAAAGGAATCCCAGAAAGTGCCATCGTGTTCAGATACGCATTTCGTGCAGCGATGGGTCCAACCCTCACTGTGGTGGGTCTCTCCGCCGGGGGACTGCTTGGCGGAACGCTCTTCATAGAAAAGATCTTTGGCCTTTCCGGATTCTCAAACTGGGCCTACCAGGCGATTCTTGGCTTCGACTACAACGTAGTCGTAGCTTTCACGCTCATCATTGCAACGACGTACTTGTTTGTGAATATTGCAGTCGACATAGCCTACGCGTGGATAGAACCTCAGATACGATTGTCCGAGGAAGTTGCTTGAGTTGGGCTTCGCTTCATACTACCATTATGCTTTAGCGCGTTTCCGTGTTTGGACACGAGAGGCTCAACTCACATTCAAGGCACTTGTATCAAACCGTATCTCCGTCGCCGGGTTAATTGTGATTGTTGTCGTGGCACTTTCAGCCCTGCTTGCCTCCGTCCTTGCCTCCGAGCATCCCTATTACGCTCTTGTTGGTGGAATGCCTCAGGAGCGATGGGCTATCGATCTAGGTTCAACCCTCCAAAGCCCCAGTTTTGGGCATCCCTTCGGGACAGATGAGCTTGGCCGCGACATATTCAGCCGTGTACTCTACGGTGGTCAGCTTGATCTTGTTCTTCCTTTAGAGATCATACTGTTCTCCGCACTCATAGGAGTCGTAATTGGCGGAATCGGTGGATACTTCGAACGCTTCATTGGAGAAGCCCTCATGAGATTCACCGATGTATTCCTGGCTGTCCCGAGCATCATATTGGCACTCGCCCTCGTCGCTGCACTGGGAGCATCACTGAACCACGTCGTCTTGGCGATGATTGCCACATGGTGGGCATGGTATGCACGGCTCCTCTATGGAGAGACGAGAAGAATGAAACATAGAGACTTCGTCGACGTTGCGCGCAGTTCAGGCCTGAGCGGGACAGCAGTTTTCTTCAAGCATGTTCTACCGAACGTGTTTGCACCGGTTGTAATACAAGCCACCGCAGACATGGGGACTGCAATTCTCGCCATCGCAGGTCTAAGCTTCTTAGGGTTAGGTGCGTCGCCGGGCACCGCCGAGTGGGGGCTCATGATCTCTGAAAGTCAGAACTACATTTTCGGTGCATGGTGGTATCCCGTCTTTCCCGGGATCGCGATAATAGTGACGGTAATGGCATTCAATTTGCTGGGCGACGGCCTCAGAGATGTCCTCGACCCAACGGCGAGGAGATGGCAATCTCGAGCTGCCCCCGGGAAGACTCAGGTAGTGGAAGCCAAGAAGGCCCTTCAAGATGCTAGTCGTATGGTAGGACTGTTGCTCGGCATAAGGAACCTATCAATAAACTACCATACCTTTGAGGGAACCGTTCAAGCGGCTAGAGAGGTCTCCTTCAACATACACGAAAAGGAAGCATACGGGATAATTGGGGAAAGTGGCTGCGGGAAATCCACTGTAGCCTGGGAGATAGTTGGCCTTCTGCCTCGTCCCCCCGGCGAAACGATCTCAGGCAACGTCATATTGAGAACACACCGAACCTCAGCCTCCGGCTATGTTGACTTGCGAGAACTCAGCGTCCAGGAAATGAACCGTATCAGGGGCAACCGAATTGCCATAATCTTTCAAGATGTCTTGGATTCTCTCCATCCTTCTTACCGCATCTCCTTCCAGATGAGTCAGACATATCTCCTTCATCAGTTTGACATGCTCCTACAGATCGCAACAAATGAGGTCAGGGGGGCCTACCAAGAGCGTAATTGTCCAGTCTGTGGAAGCAAGGTGGAAAGCGGATCTTGGATCTGCGGCGGATGCTTCTCGGTGGTTGACCCCAGTCCTGATAGACGGAGGACAATGGATGAGAATCCTGAGGAGTTCCTTTCCTACTCTCAACGCCGCGAGATTTCGAAGTATCGTGAGCTGTACAAACGCTACAGGGATACTGGCTTGGGCCCTGACCGACCGCCTAACAGGAGATTGGACTCCATATGCAGGAAGTTGGTGGCAAGAGACCTCAGAAGGGTTATGGTTCCTGCTCCGGAAAGAACAATAGATCTGTACCCGTTCGAACTCTCTGGCGGGATGAGACAACGCGTCGTAATCGCCATGATGATGGCGTGCAATCCTCAGCTGCTAATAGCCGATGAACCTACCACCGCGCTTGATGTTGTCTCAGAAAGGAACATTCTAGACCTCCTCAAGGAGTTCAAAGAGTCTCTGGGCATCTCGATCCTGCTGATATCGCATGACTTGAACGTGATAAGACGCTTCTGCGATCGTGTGGGTGTCATGTATGCTGGAAGAATCGTAGAAGAAGGGTCACTCGATCAGGTCTTCAGACACCCCGCTCATCCTTATACTGAAGGCCTGATGCAGTCCAGACCTCTGATCTATGAAAATGGACAATTCGCAACTCGTGGAAACCTATATGTGATCCCAGGAGTTGTCCCTGATTTGAAGAATCCGCCGCCGGGATGTCTATTCGCTGATCGTTGCGCAAGGGCTTCTCCAATTTGTCGACAGATGGTTCCCGAACCAGTGACGGTTGGTCAGAACCACTTCGTAGCTTGCCACAATTCCCGAGGGGGGCCGGGCTCATGAAGCAAGAAGCGCTTAGCGCCGGAACTCAACTCCTGCAAGTCCAGGAATTGAAAAAGTACTTTCCGATAAGATCGACTTTTCTTTCTCTTCTCAAGGGATTCGTACGCGCAGTTGACGGCGTCGATTTCACAGTGGAAAAGGGCGTAACATTCGGTATTGTTGGAGAATCGGGTAGCGGAAAGTCCACCCTGGCTCGAGCAATTGTGCGTCTCATTGATCCCACTGGGGGGCACGTCGTACTTCTGGGGAAGGATTTGACGGCTCTGAGGGGCTCGAGTCTCAGGAAATCGAGGATTGACTATCAGATGGTCTTCCAGGATCCGATCTCTTCTCTGAACCCCAGGAAGCTTGTGATCGACAGCGTGGGTGAACCTCTCAGGGTGCACACCAAGCTGAGGGGAGAGGCTCTGCGTAGCGAGATCATCAAGAACATGGAACTAGTCGGATTGGACAGATCGTACTTGTATCGATATCCCCACGAATTGTCTGGAGGGCAGAGACAGAGAGTGGGTATCGCACGTGCATTGACCCTCAGACCGAAACTCGTCGTTCTCGATGAACCTACTTCCAACTTGGACGTGTCTGTGCAATCACAAATACTCCAGCTGTTGGTTTCCCTTCAAAAGCAGCTCGACCTTACATACCTGTTCATATCCCATGACATGGGCGTTGTCTACCACCTCAGCGATATCGTCTGCATCATGTACGCAGGCAGGGTTGTCGAGTTGGCTGACACCCTCGAGCTGTATTCGAGGCCAACTCATCCATACACTCGTGGACTCATAGAGATTGCGATGTCCGAAGGAGCAGACATCCCGATGACGCTGAAGGGGGAACCGCCCAATCCACGTGCTTTTCCGACTGGTTGCCGCTTCAATCCGCGTTGCCCTCAGATGGCCCAAGGCTGTTCACAGGAAGAACCCCAGCTGGTGCAAGTATTCCCTGGGCATTTTGTTGCATGCCATCACGGCCAAGAACAACACTAGAGAATCAGGCAACCTGAAGGAGGCGCAAATGTTTGACAAACAGCGACGAACTGACAACTCTTCTAAGAAGGTACAGCGAATGGAGAAGAAGACGCTTGGTGAATGACTCGCAACTACCCTTCAATCACCTGATCATCAAGACGACCTATTTCGCTGCGTGCATTCTCGTGGATGGCGTGGTTCTTCCGTGGATAGTGATCGCATTACAAAGGACGTTCCTCTCTTACCTACTGTTCATGCTATGCCTGGGCTTGATCCTCTTGGCACAAGTCAGGCTCTACTTCGGAATCAAAGCAAGATGGAAGAAAGCCCCGGAAGAAAGCATGCAACTAAGGAGACTGCCGGGCCCAAACCACTGAAAGAATAGTACAGCGGACGAAGGATGATTGGTGATATATATCCAGACCGCGGCAAAGCTGGCCGTAGCGAACAGTAGAATTCCGGTCCTTGAATTCATGCATCCTAACAGGAGTGATGGTGTTGACAGAGGTGTCGAAGCCTGCAGCGGTCGCAGTACAACGGCTCGACAGAAGTATCACTGAGGTGCTAGATGATCAACTCCGCTCATTCATAAAGATCAGAATCAACGGCGAATGGCACGATTTTCAAGTGGAGCGCGATATACAGCCGTCAGATTCCCTCGCATATTTGCTGAGGGAGAAGCTGGGGCTCACGGGCTTGAAAGTGGCTTGTGACGAGGGGGCGTGTGGGGCCTGTTCTGTAATTATGGACGGGAAGCTCGTCTTGTCATGCATGACCTTGGCAGTGGAGGCCAACGGATATGAAGTGCTAACAATAGAGGGCTTGGAGAAGGACGACCCCGTCGTCGAGGCCTTCGCCGAGCAGAGTGAACCCGGGTACGGTACGGCGCTGCAATGTGGACACTGCACTCCTGGGTTTGTCATGGCTGCTAAGGCTTTGCTCAACGTGAATCCCAGACCAACGCTTGACGAGGTAAGAGAAGCTCTTTCCGGCAACATCTGCCGATGCGGGTGTTACGCTGCCATCGCCCAAGCAGTACTTCATGCCTCCAACAAGATCGCTGAGAGGGCGAGCAAGAGATGAGCAAACAGTTCAAGCCTCGTGTGGCTCGCAAGTATGTAGGAACCTATCGTCCAAGAATAGACGCTCAGGAGAAGGCGAGCGGTCGCGCGCTATATGCAGACGACATTGCGAGCAAGACACGGTTTCCAAACATGCTGTATGCCAAGATACTTAGAAGCCAACACGCACACGCTAGGATCAAGCACCTGGACATAACGATAGCTCAGAACCTTCCTGGTGTGAGAGCTGTACTCACCTACAGAGACCCAGAGATAGCCTCCCTGAAGCCAACAACTGCAGGGTGGACGGATGGTGTTGACACGGTATCATACGACCGTATGATGTGGAAACCCTTCCGGGACAGGCGCATCCTCAGCGACTACGTCTGCTGGGTTGGTGATGAGGCCGGCGTAGTGGTGGCGGCTGAGAGTGAGCGGATAGCAGATCAAGCGCTTAGATCGATAGATATCGAATGGGAAGTATTGCCATTCGTCCTAGATCCAATAGAGGCGATGAAGCCAGGCGCACCCGTCGTGCATCCGGAAATTGCTCCTGACAATGTCCTGCCCCCCGATCCCGTTGGCGGTCCTGATGCGTTCGTAAAAACCCCTTCCTTCCTTGACGCGGATATCGAAAAGAGTTTTGCCCATGCTGACGTTGTCGCCGAAGCCACATCCACATATCACAACGCCAATCATTGCTCCCTTGATAATTGGTGTTGCGTAGCAGAATGGAAGGATGACAAGCTAACGATTTGGTCCAATTCGTATGAAGCGGATCAAACGAGGATGTTCGTCAGCCAGACGCTTGGAATACCGCTGAACAGCGTTCGGATTATTGTCACCTACGTCGGGGGCTCGTTTGGTAGAGGAGCTATCGGCGATCGCTCTTTCTTCATCCTCACCGCAATACTGGCCAAAAGGACAGGCAGACCTGTAAAGTTCAGGCATACCAGAAGAGAAAGCTTCTGCAATACTCGACAGCCGGTGATCTACAGTGGAAAGATAGGTGCCACGAAAGATGGAAAGATTACCTCGCTCTACTTCAAAGGAATTGGGAACGTGGGCGCCTACGGCGACCAACCCATGTTTGCGCTGAAATTCGCGCCTACCGAAGCTGCCGCTGCAGCCTTTGCACATATCCCCAATCTGAAAATGGAAGCGTACGGAGTATACACGAACAAAATTCCAGCCGGCATAATGCGTGGCGTCGGAAACTCGGAACTGAACCTGATACTCGGCCACATCGTAGACGTGTTGGCCGAGAAACTCGAAATGGATCCGATAGAGCTCGTGCTGAAGAATATCGGCTACGAGTCCGAGACATTGCCTGATAAGAGCCTGGAAGCAGTGCTGCGAGAAGGATCCAAGAGAATAGGCTGGAAGAACAGGCATAGACCCGGGCAGGGACCAACCTATGACAGCACAAAGAAGAGAGGCATCGGTTTTTCTTTCCATCCCGGCTGGCATACCGAATGGCAAGAAACCCGTCGCGGGCAGATCCAAGTTGGGATCAAGGTCAACCCCGACTGCACAGTAACGTTGTACGCTCCAACCATCGAAACCGGGACAGGATCAAACGTCTGCAATGTGTTGGGCTGCGCTGAAGCACTCAGCTTCTTGGGCATAGGCCCCGGAGACATACACTGGGTCGCAACGGTTGACACAGAAACCGGCCTCAAGGACACGGTACAGACCGACAGCGCAGTCTCCTTCCTACAGTCAGAAGTCATGGCCCTAGCAGCGAAAGAGATCAAGACGAAAATCCTCGAATCCGCGGCCCCGAAATTCAAGGTTGCTCCTGAAGAACTGGACATCGTGGACGGACGTATCTACATCAAAGTGTCACCTGACAAAGGCATGCCTGTGAAGGAGTTTTTGTGGGAAGGCGATTTGGTCCCCATCATTGCGACAGCGAGCAAGAGACCTTCAACCGAGAACACAGGGGTTCCGTTCATGGCGACTTTTGCCGAAGTCGAGGTGGACACCGCCACCGGACAAGTGCAGGTGCTCAAGATCGTAATCGTGAGTGATTTGGGAACGGTTATGTACGCGTCCGGAGCCGAAGCCCAACAAGTCGGTGGCCAATGCATCGGCATCGGAGAATCTCTCACAGAAGAGATTGTCTACGATGAGGCAACGGGAGTGCCCCTTAATTTTAATTGGATAGACTACAAGATTCCGACGATGGTTGATGTTCCCGAAGTCGAGCCGGTCTTGATGGAGGTCTGGAGAGGAGCGGGCGAGTATGGAGCATGCGGTATGGGTGAGGCCGTCGTAACATGCACTCCGAGGGCCATAGCAAACGCTGTCTATAATGCAATTGGGGTAAGGATAGATGACATTCCGATCAAGCCCGAAAAGGTTCTGGCAGCTCTCTGCAAGACTTGAGGTGATTTGATGACCTTACAGTATTTCAAACACCTGGAAGCAACTTCTCTTGACCAGGCCGCTACCATTTCAGGTACGTACAAGGAGAAGGCGGCGCTAATCGCTGGCGGCACCGATCTACTCGGCATACTGAAAGATAACGCATTTCCCACATACCCAGAGCTCGTAGTGGACATCAAGACCATTCCAGACCTGACGTACTTGAGGGAAGACGGCAGGAACCTAAGAATCGGATCCCTAAACACGATCCACGAAATAGAGACAAATGAAACAATCAGGCAGAGATACAGATTACTCGCTGAAGCCGCACGGTCAGTCGCCTCGCCTCAGATAAGGAACATGGGAACGATAGGCGGAAATATTTGCCAGCTGCCTAGGTGCTGGTATTTCAGATATCCGGAGAATTTCTTCGATTGCCTGAGAAAAGGCGGCAAGAAATGCAATGCCATGGTCGGGGAAAACCAATACCACTCAATATTCGGTGGGGCCCGAATACTTGCGCCGCCTTGCTCCTCAGACTGCCCTGGCAACATCGACATACCCTCATACCTGAGCAGAATCAGAGGCGGTGAGCTAACGGAAGCTGCCAAGATTCTGCTCGACTCCAACCCAATCCCAGCCATAACGGGACGAGTATGTCCTCATTTCTGCGAGGCGGTGTGTAACCGAAACGAACTTGATGAATCCGTATTCGTGAGAGGCATTGAACGTTTCGTGGGCGACTACATCCTTGAAAACTCGGCGGACATCATCAAACCACCCGCCAAAAGCACCGGAAAGAGTGTGGCCATTGTCGGCTCCGGACCAGCCGGTCTCTCTGCGGCCTATTATCTCAGGAAGATAGGGCATCAGGTGACTGTGTTTGACAGGATGCCAGAAGCGGGCGGAATGCTGACCTACGGCATACCTGCATATCGGCTGCCCAGGGATGTCATTCGCAGACAGGTCGCAATCCTGCAGAGCATGGGAATCGAATTCAAACTAAAGGTTCATGTCGGCTCCGACGTAGCCTTCGAGAGTCTAGATAGGGAATTTGACAGCCTATTCCTAGCCAGTGGCGCTTGGCGTCAGAGAGGTCTAGGCATCGAGAAAGAAGAGCTGCTGATGTCTGGCGTAGACTTCCTGACCAATGTAAGCCTTGGCCTGAGAAGCGCTCCTGGAAAGAGAGTACTGGTCATTGGCGGAGGCAACGTAGCTGTTGACGTAGCGACTACGGCCTTACGCCTTGGTTCTGAACAGGTTACCATGGCCTGTCTGGAATGCCGTGAAGAGATGCCGGCGATCCCGGAGGATGTTGAAAGGGCGATTGATGAGGGAATCATGGTCATGCCTTCCTGGGGACCCTACAGAGTACTTGAGACCGCGGG
>Ga0315289_10016815_pt1 | contig 10068 bp, 8 predicted proteins | sample YL17G11_40_MG_FD_203452 | JGI IMG/M metagenome (GOLD analysis project Ga0315289, IMG submission 203452) | Sediment microbial communities from Yellowstone Lake, YNP, Wyoming, USA - YL17G11_40 | ecosystem: Environmental > Aquatic > Freshwater > Lake > Sediment | place: USA: Wyoming | collected...
ACTAGATCGGGAAATCGTTTCCCACACCGACTAAGGACTCACTATTCGCGGGCGGTCCTTTACCCGGAGTCACTGTGCGGTCTGCCGTGGCAGCTCGTTCTTGCACGGTAATCGCAGGAGAGGAATGGACACCATGTTCACACACAAATCATTCATTCGAGGCGGGAGCGGCGGGTGGAGCCACTACCAGGGGCCATTTCCGTATCAGCTCCCCGACTCGCGCGTGATCCTGCTCTTCAATGCTTACAAGGGGCAGGAGACGTTCCTGGACAATGCCGTCTACTACAGCATCTCCGACGACCGGGGCGAGACCTGGTCGGAGCCCGAGGTATTCATGGCCGCCCCGGGTGCGAACGTCTCCCACACCACGCTGGCCGCCCTCAGGGGCACGCAGAAGGTGCTCCTCTTCTGGCGGGAAACCTTCTTCAAAGGCGCGACCGAGGACAGCAAGACCGTCTCCAGCAGCCGGGACTACGCGCGTTCGGTCACCCGCATTTTCATGCGCACGTCGGATGACAGCGGGCGAACCTGGAGCGCTCCCCGGCAGCTCGACATGACCGGCGAGGTATCGGAAGGGCGATCCTTCTACGGCGCGCACCTCGTCCCCCAGGAGCTCCAAAGCGGGCGGATAATCCTCCCGGCGACGTATCTTTGCGACGACGGCTATACCCATAACGCCCTTTTCCTCCTCTCGGATGACGGCGGCGAGACGTGGACACGAGGTCAGGACGTCGTGATCCCGACTCCCCGAGGCGCGATGGAGCCGACGCCGGTTGAGATCGCTCCGAACGAGCTCTACTGCCTGTTCCGCACGAAGAGCGGCTTCCTCTACGAGTCAACCTCGCCCGACGGGGGCATGACGTGGACCGAGCCGAGGTCGAGCGGCATCCCGTCGCCGGAGTCCATGGCCCAGCTCCTCAAGCTCCGGAGCGGGAACTTCCTTCTCGTCTGGAACAGCACGTCCTCCGAGAACAACTATCCGCGCTGGCCGCTGACGGTCGCTCTGTCCACCGACTGCTGCAAGACGTGGGCGTTCAGGTGCGATATCGCAACCGAGACGGGAAGGAATCAGCTCAGCAATCACGGCATCACCCAGCTCGACGACGGCCGCATTCTCCTCGCCCTGTCGCACTATCACGCCCTGCCGCCGACCTCAGGCGACATCGAGATCGTGTTCTTTGATGAGCACTGGCTGAAGGTAGTCTGAAGCAGCATCTGCTCCTTCATACTCCCCAGCACGCCGCGAGTGACAGCATCTACCTTATGACCCCCTTTGCTGACATGTGAAGAATGTGGCAAAGGATTGTCAAACATGTAAACAGCTTGCAAAACAGCGCCCAACTCTTCATGCTCGGCTACGTTAAATCATATATCAGTGCTTGACAAAAATAGCAGGCAGGTGTACGATTGCTATGTGCCGGCACGGTAACTGCGGCCGTTAAGTATCCAATACGTCTGAAAGGAGAGGTAAGGTGGATTCGAAGAGTGGAACCAGGGACTATCTGGGGGTCCGCAAATGCCTCGATGGGAACTCCCTCGGCGAGCTGGAGGCTCAGATCCTGGACATCATCTGGGATTTGGAACCTCCGATCACTAGCTCCCAGGTGTTCAAGATTATGTATCCCAGACGCGAGCTGTCCTACTCTACGATAATGCTGACCATGGCGAAACTCGCGAGAAAGGGTATTCTCACTCAGAAGAGGACAGGGGATAAGAAGACCGACGCGTTCGTCTACACGCCCAATGTGAGTCGGGAAGAGATGGGAATTCGCCTCATGCAGGAGGTTTCTGAAAAAGTCCTCGGAACCCCGCTGCACAAGGCAATCCGGAACCTCCTGGCCGGCTCGGGCGGACTTGCGGAAGCGCACCTCGACAGGATAGAAGCTGCATTGAAGAAGGCAGCCGCGAGATAGGTTTCACGGCGCAGGGCGCTCACCAAGCGGTGTGTTCCACGGGGCTGCCCGGCGGGTCCGGGCAGCCCTCTCTTGTCTGCAAGCTTGTTTTTTCCCTTGACATGCCGGCGCTTCAGGCCTATAATGGTTGATGGAGGTAGACATACGTCTACCTTTTAGCCATAGGAGGGCAGAAATGAAGCGCGGAGCGAAAGACGAAATGGCCGCATATGCGGCACACCGCCCCGGAAAGATCCCGCCCGATGCAATGGAGATGATAGCCGACGTGTTCCTGGCATCCTCGGGCAGGGACAAAGATCGCCCGGCGTACGATGAGGAGCAGCTCAACAGGAAGCGTCGCCGTGTCTCGCGAGCGGAGGCACATTTCAGCATGTTCGCCGCCAGCCGGTATGCTTTTCCGCCGTCGGATACGGGCGACATTCTGGATCGTGCCGGGCTGACGCCGGACGAGCGGATGACGTGGGAAATGTACTCGCAGGGATACCGTGTCTCTGAGATTGCAGGACTTCTTCGCGTGACGAGACCTACCGCCGTAAGATTTCTCAAGAGTGCGGCCCGACGCATCGCGGCGTGCGAGTCGGCGTTTCGAGGTCTGGGTGATGTCTACCGCGACGAGGTGCACAGACAATTGTATCGCAAGCCGATGCACTGCTCCGAACAGCCCTGCCGACGGCTTGGCTACTGCAAGTATGCGCTGCAGCGGGAGAACGAATAGAAGGCATTGATGGTCGGCCAAACGTCTCGGGGGAAATGACGCGTGATGCGCAACCCGAGCTCCGGATCACGCGCCGGATATCCCCGCCGGCGGGCCGCCCGCGCAGCCGTTTTTCAACGCGTATTGCATTGACTCTGAGCCTGGTTCTGTGATACAATTTCTTTAGTCGTCAGTAGTTGTCAGCAAACGCAATCTGCTGAGGACCCGAGCGCAGGCCGGCGATCCGTAGAGAGCCCTCTGAGACTACGACGCTTCCCGACGAAGGAGTACAGTTGCACACATGGCCGCTGACCAGCAGAACACCAACCTGAACGGCGAGGACATAGACCGATACGATGCCGACCAGCTAATAGTCCTGAAGGGGTTGGAGGCAGTCCGTATGCGTCCGGCAATGTACATTGGGACCACAGGCAGCCGGGGACTGCATCACCTATTCGTAGAAGTCGTGGATAACTCCATTGACGAGGTGCTTGCCGGCCGTGCCGATCAGATTGACGTGATTCTGCACAAGGACAAGAGCATCTCCGTACGCGATAACGGGCAGGGCATACCTGTTGATACTCACTCGGAGATGGGCGTCTCCGGAGTCGAGGTCGCGATGACCATGCTCCACGCTGGGGCCAAGTTCGACAGCGGGGCTTACAAAGTCTCGGGCGGGCTCCACGGCGTCGGCGTGTCCGCCGTCAACGCGCTCTCCGAGTGGTGCTACGTCGAAGTCTGCCAGAACGGTGGATGCTACCGACAGGACTATGAGCGCGGCGTGCCCAAAGGCCCACTGAGGGAGGTCGGAAGATCCAAGGCAACCGGGACTTTCACGCGCTGGATGGCAGACCATGAGATCTTCGGGGAGATCGAGTACAACACCGAGATACTCAGCCAGAGACTGCGCGAGCTCGCCTATCTGAACAAAGAGGTGAAGATCACCTTCGCTGTCGAGGAGACCGGCGAGACCCAGCAGTTCCACTATGAGACGGGGATCGCGGCGTTCGTCGAGCATCTCAACCGCAACAAGGACGCGATCCACAAAGTCATCTGCTTCGCACGCGACCGCGAAGATGTTGACGCGGAGATTGCCCTCCAGTATAACCAGGGGTATCACGAGGACATCGTCACCTTCGCGAACAACATCAATACCGCTGAAGGCGGCGTGCACCTCTCCGGCTTCAAGACGGCCCTGACCCGGGTGATAAACAACTATGCGCGGAAGTGCGGCGCCCTGAAGGAGAAGGACAGCAACCTCACGGGTGACGACGTGCGCGAAGGGCTGACTGCCGTCATATCCGTGAAGCTGCTTCGCCCGCAGTTCGAGGGCCAGACGAAGAGCAAGCTGGGGAACAGCGAGGTCGAGGGCGTCGTAAACTCCATCGTGGGCGAGGGCCTTTCCGAGTTTCTGGAGGAGAATCCGGCCGTCGCGAAGAGGATCGTGGACAAGGCTCTCACGGCTTCGAGGGCGCGAGAAGCGGCTCGCAAGGCGGCCGACCTGGTGAAGAGACAGAGCGCTCTGGAGAACTCCTCCCTCCCCGGCAAACTTGCCGACTGCTCCGAACGCGATCCCTCGAAGTGCGAGATCTATCTCGTTGAGGGCGATTCCGCGGGCGGTTCCGCAAAGCAGGGGCGCGACCGGCGTTACCAGGCTGTGCTCCCGCTCAGGGGCAAGATCCTGAACGTCGAGAAGGCGCGCCTGGACAAAGCCTTGGAGAACGAGGAGATTCGCGCGCTCATAACCGCTCTCGGTACCGGCATCGCGAGAGGAACCGCGGCAGACTACGAGGACGAGAACGGCCTGTTGAGCGAGGATGCCGAGAACGGAAACGGCAACGGGAAGGAAAACGTATACAACTTCGATCTCGCTCGGCTGCGCTACGACCGCGTTATCATCATGACTGACGCGGACGTGGACGGCGACCACATCAGGACGCTCCTGCTCACCTTCTTCTTCAGGTACATGCGGCCCCTCGTGGAGACCGGGCACATATACATCGCCAAGCCGCCCCTCTACCGTGTGAGCGCCGGCAAGGATCAGGAGCTCGATGAGCTCATGAAGGGCATCCGCGGCAGGAGAGAGGCGAAGGTCCAGAGGTTCAAAGGTCTCGGCGAGATGAACGCGGATCAGCTCCATGAAACAACCATGGATCCCGCCAGGCGGACCATCGCCCAGGTGACCCTGGGGGATGCTATCCTCGCCGACGAGATATTCACCACTCTCATGGGTGACAAGGTCGAGCCGCGGCGGGACTTCATCGAACGCCACGCGAAGGAAGTCGCCGACGTAGACTGGCACTACTAGAGGCGGATTCTCGGCGCCCGGTTGTGGAGACTGTGCGCCACCGTCAGAGCGAGTTCATCTCGCATTCACGACAAGCGGAGGAAAACGGCACGCCCCGTATGAGCCCGCCTCTCGGTCGCCCGGGCTGCACTCAACTCCCCAAATCCAGTCAGGTTCGCTGCAGATCCCCCCGGCAGAGGGAACAGGCAAGCCTATCCTCGAACACTGAAGGCGCTTTCCTGTCTCCGCGCTAGAATGCCGGCCGTGTCCCCGCCGCGCACGGTATCACCTTGCTCAGCAGGAATATGGTGTACACGCCGGCGATTCCCACAAGCGCGTAGATGATCTTCGACACCGCGCTTCGCTCACCGAAGATGGCCGATACCAGGTTGAAGTTGAAGAACCCGACCAGACCCCAGTTCAGCGCGCCTATGACGACCAGGATCAAGGCAATCGTGATCAACGCTACCATCTCTCGCAGCTCCTTTCCCGGGTCCAAGCCCGGCACCCTGTTATTCCCCCTGTTAGCCAAACTTGAAACGTCGTGGCGAGCCGGAACAGGAGCAGCTTGCACGCGGGAAATCCGAGCGCTCCGACGGCTCAGGACACTGGTAGTTATACCTGTTTTTTCAGCCGGCAGTTGACAAAACCGATAAGGCGGCTATAATGATCTTGAGAGAAAGCCGTCCTGAAGTTCGCCTGCCTGTTTGCTTGACCTTCCGCGGCAAGGGCGGACCGGTGACGGCGGCCGGTTCGAACACCGACCGATTTTGTGCAAGGGAGGAGAAAGAGATGAAGAAGGTCGCGGCACTTATATGTCTGCTTTTCCTCGTTGTCTCCACCACGGCGTTCGCGGCTCAGCCCCACTGGCGCATCTACCTCCAAGCCGATAATGGCGCTGGGATGTACGGTGCCGGGGCGATGACCATCGCAGCGCAGCCCGCCTGCCTTGACAACTACGACCTGTCGGACAGGGACCCGCTCTACTGGACGGAGGTCCCCAAAGCGTGCGCGTGGTCGGTGGGCGTGTTTGTGGACCAGCGGGATGGCGTGGAGAAAACGTGGATCAGGGACGTGAAGTCCGACCTCGAGCCCAAGGAGTATCCGACCGGAAAGAAGGTCTGGGAGCTGAGGGTCGCGTCGCTGGAGAACGCGACGTATCCCCGCACGAGGCTGACCTTCAGCACCCTCAACTCGGAGCTCATGCCGCCTCAGCAACTGAGTGGGACCGACATGAAGTTCACGCTCATACTGACTCGGGTGCCGGAGAGCGCGCAGGCAGATCCGACCACGCCGCCCGCAGGCACTGAGTGGAATATCCCGGTACCCGCTTCGCACCCGCTGACGTTCTGGAACATCATGACGAATGCAGATAAGAACGGAGCGGTCTGGAGCAGCGGGCTGAAAACGGTGAAGATAGAGGGCACCGACGCGGCGATGATCGCCGGAGGGTACGGGTTCCTGTTCGTCCAGGAGCCGGTGCCGGAGCCATCGGGTCTGCTGGCCTTCGGTTCGGGCATTGCCGCGCTCGCGGGCATGATGTTGAAGCGCTGGAGAGCCTGAGCGCGCGAAGAACCTGCCATAATCCGTCGAAATGTCGGCCTCCGGATGAGGACTCGTCCGGAGGCCTTCTCATCGCGCCTGACCCCAGGAGAACTGCGAAGGACTTGTACGCCGCTCGGCCTAACATTACCGCATCACCTACCTTTGAAGGATGAAGAATGAAGCATCTCGCTGTCACCCTGCTCCTCGCATTGTCGCTCCCGGCCTCTGCCGCGGAAGTGTACAGCATCCGGCCCACGCTCTCCGAACGCGAGCTCTGCCGTCTGTACGTGGACGCGCTGGTGAAGTTCAGCCGGTACGCGGAAGGACTCCGGCGCGAATCGTCAACGGTTCCGAACGCCGGTTACTGGGGCAACGGGATCAGCGGCGGGAACGAGGGGATTCGGGCGGTGGCGAACACCGCCCTTGCCTGCGCAGTTCTGGCCAGGCACACAGACGCCCTTGACGCGGCCGAACGCCGCGCGTATACCGACCGGGCAATCGCCGGGATTCGCTACGCCGCCGAGTCGCATGTCATGGGTTCTCAGAAGTGCGTTGACGGCAAGCAGTGGGGTAACTCCTGGCAGTCGGCAATGTGGACGGCGAACATGGGCTTCGCGGCCTGGATTCTCTGGGCCGACCTGGATGCCGAGCTCCGGGCATCGGTCGAGCGCGTCGTGGCCTATGAAGCCGACCGCTTTCTGGACCGGAAGCCGCCCGGAAACCGCTGGGGCGACACGAAGGCCGAGGAGATCGGCTGGGATCAGACCTGCATCTCCCTGGCCGCGAACATGTTCCCGGAGCATCCGAACGCCGCCCGCTGGAAGGAGAAGTCCGTCGAGTATATGATGAACGCGCTCTCCGTCCCTCGGGACGCGAAGGATGAGCGGATCGTGGACGGCCGGCGCGTGAAGGATTGGGTGTGCACGGTGAACGTCCATCCTGACTTCACCCTCGAAAACCACGGCTTCTTCCATCCGACGTACACGATGGTCAGCCCGGCCGAGGTCGGGCAGGGAGCGATGTTCTACGCGTACGCGGGCCGGCCGATTCCCCAGGCGGCAGGCCATCACCTGATGGACAACTGGCGCCTGCTCCAGACCATCATGCTGCCATCGGGCTGTTGGGCGTTTCCGCAGGGCATGGACTGGGCGCTGAACAGCGACGGGCACATTCACTATCTGGCGTGGCTCGCAACCTACGAGAAGGACCCGCTTGCCGCCGGGATGGAGAAGCGGGTCGCGCAGTACATACGCGGCCACCAAGCCCTGTTCGGCGACGGGCGGTTCGCCGGGCCGAGCTCGCGGCTCGGGTTCGCGCGAGAGGCGATTCAAGCCGAGCGGATATCGTACGCATACCTCATGCACAAGCTCCTCGGTTCCGCACAGGAGGAAGAGACGATCGAAGGGACGGCTTTCCTCAAGGGCGTCCGGAGATATACCTTCGTTGACGTGATGACCCACCGCACCGGGAGCAAGTTCGCGTCGTTCTCCTGGAAATACAAGATCATGGGCCTGGTGATGCCGATCGGACCGGGCCACGAGGGCAATCCGTATTTCGCCACTCCGATCACGAACGGCCTGGTCGGGACGTTCAACCTGGAAGGAAACGCAGACGGGCGGATCCGCGTCGCGGAACGTTCCTGGCGGAAGACCGCGGATGGCTTCCAGACGGAGGGCACGCTGCTGCTGAACGGCGGGCTTCTCAAGCAGGAGCTGAAGTTCGTCTCAATCGGCGAAAAGACGGCGGTCTACCTGGACCGAGTAACCGCTCTCTCCGATGTGACTGTCGGTCGGGAACTGGGCGTGCCGGTCGGCATCGAGAACGACGAGTTCGCCGGCAATCGGCGGACGCTGTATCACCAGGGCGGCTCGCAGGTGATCCTCGGGCCGGAGACCGAGAGCCTGATCCGCATCCCGGGCAGATGGGCGAACGTTGACGGGCGGCTGGGAGTCGTCATGGCTCTGGGATCCGGGATCGCGTACCAGGACGTGGCCCGCTATAACAGGGACGGGGCGCGCGAGGACTTCCTTTACGGCTCCTACTCGGACGAGCCGAGGGAGTTCAAGGCCGGAGACGAAGTGGCCCGCCGCGCGGTCGTATTCTTCGTCGAGACCAGCCCGGAGGAGACCGCCCGCCTGGCCGAGAAGGTTCGTGTCGAGGACACGCCGGACGGGGGCGTGCTTTACCTTACTTTACCCGAAGGCGGAGAGCGCGAGGTCCGGCTGGGAAGCTGAGGGAGACAAGGCCCACCCGTGCCACACATCCATCCACCCTTGTCTGCTCTTGTGGGCTTTGGAGTGCGGCACGCGAGTGCCGCTTTTTCGGAGTGCGGTGGCTTGACACCGCTTTGCATCGGAGGCCTCTAGAGGCCTCCATCCTAAAGCGAGCTCAAGAGCTCGCACTCCAAGTCAAATCCCCAGCTCGGGCTGCTCGCCCTCGCGGACGAGCTTCTTGCCCGTGGATTTGAGGGACCAGCCCCTGGGGTAGTCGAACTCCTTGCCGTCCAGGAGCTCCTTGATGGTGCGAATCTGGAGCTTCGGAATCTTCCTGCCGCTGGGGCCTTCGAAGAACCCGGCCTCATCCGCGATGTGCTCGCGCATTATCTCCAGGTTATCGCCATAGAAAAGCGTGTTTCTCACAACTGTAACATTCAACGCACGGAACGCATATTCCTGCGCGGCGGCGCATCGCTCAACGCTCAACACTCAACACTCAACTCTGGACCTCAGCCTGGAGCCGCCGGAAGGCGGAGAGCGCGAGGTCCGGCTGGGAAGCTAAGGGAGAGGCGCCGTGCGGCGCCTCTCCCCGTTGTCGCCCGGTGTGATCTATCTATTTGCTGACCACGGCTATGTCATCGGCGCCCGCGATTGCCTGTCCGCTGTTCAACCACCCGTAGAGAACGACTCTCGTGTCGCCCGGCTGTATGCCCGTGTCCCCGCATCGGAAGTGGAAGAGCAGGTCTACCATGCCGTCCCGGTTCACGTCCTGCAGATGTCCTCTGCCGTGGACCTCAGCGGCCGGTCCCGGGCCGAAGACCACGCTGGTCGCATTGACGGTGCGAGCATCGAAGGAGGCATCGCTCAGGATGGCCACCGTGAGCATCCGGTTCGGCTGCAGGTGAATCACGTTCCCACTGTCTCCCGGCAGGACGTCAATCCGCACGCGGATAGGGGTGAACTCGTAAGCCCCGATATCGGTGACGGCCGTGCCGTCCAGATCTCCGTCTACCGGCCTCGGATTTCCCTCAGCGTCCTTGCTGGGAGCGCCCTCGTTCGTGCCGGCGTCCACGCACGGCGACCAGGGCAGCAGGTGGTAATCGCCGCCGGTCCGGTTGACGAGCAGCGGATCCAGCGAGATGTCGCTGCTTCCTGGCGGGACCCCTGAATAGTTGAAGTAGTTCCCGAACACGTCGTTGTGGAGCAGCGTCGGCGACGTTCGGCCGTAGATGCCGACGCTGTTGAATGCGACGATGTTGTTCTTGATTGTTCCCCTGTCGCACTCGAGGCCTGTGTACCGGTTGCCGAGAACCGTGTTGTTCACGACCTCGGTCTCAGGCCCTCCGTAGATCACAGCTCCGGTACCGTTGGCGACAAGGCGGTTATTCGACACCACCGGGTTGAGCGAATAGG
>Ga0315289_10016817_pt1 | contig 10067 bp, 8 predicted proteins | sample YL17G11_40_MG_FD_203452 | JGI IMG/M metagenome (GOLD analysis project Ga0315289, IMG submission 203452) | Sediment microbial communities from Yellowstone Lake, YNP, Wyoming, USA - YL17G11_40 | ecosystem: Environmental > Aquatic > Freshwater > Lake > Sediment | place: USA: Wyoming | collected...
GGATCCCTCGGACGCGCCCGCCATCTGGCTGACAGAATTGTCCTACAGATTCGATGCTTTTTACCGGGAAGAGAAAGCCGCTAACCCCGCGCTGAGGATGATCGCTGAAAACCTTCATGCCCCGGTCCGCGGGCGAGCGTTCGTGCTTGATATTAGATAATTGATCAAACCCGGCGCAGGTTCGGCTCCCGGGCCACTTTGGTCTGTCAACCAAATAATGCTTGAAACCCGGCAAGCTTGCGGACGATATACTTTTGATGGATATTATAAAAGTGACCAGTAACCCGGTACGCGCTCAACGTCAGGCCGACTGCCGGCAAATGACGCGTTTTCTGCTCTTATCGGTCCTGCTGCATCTGGCGGCGGTCCCGTTCCTCAGCCTGTTACTGGATCAGGCACAAAAAACAAGGACCGCAGAGGTTTCCCGTGTCCATCATATTACTTTAGTCGATGCTCCCGAAGCGCTAATCGAATCACTGCCAGAAGACCTCCCCACCCTAACCCCTGCTCCTCATCCCAGCCAACCGCCAAAAGAGACAAAAGTGAAAAAAGTCTCCACGGCCCCGCAACCTGATATTGCGGCGACCACGGTCCCAGCACCATCGCCTCAACCGCAGCCGGGGCCTGTCGGCGAGCCGCTGACGGTCGATAACGCTGGTCAGTATCTCTCCGGCCTTTCGGCCGGCGAAAAACAAGCCCTGGTCATGAAAGGTGGTCCCGGTTTGCCGAAAAAAAAGCTCCCCCTCGCCCCCCTCAAAGGTCCCGCCAATATCTTCAAGCCCTCGATCACCGTCTGCACGGACAATATTGATAACGACAATGACGGCCCCAAGGATTTCAACGATCCGGACTGCGCACAAGCCTTGCTGGATTTTAACCGGTCTGTTTGGGAATTAAAACAAAAATTGGATGCGGCTGCTCAGTAGTGCAGGTCCGGCTCCCGGGCCGCTTTTGTCTCGTCCAGCCGCCTGACCGGGGTATTGTGCGGGGCGGTTTTAACAATTTCAGGATCGGTTTCACATTCCTTGGCGATCTTGATCATTGCATCGCAGAATGCATCTAACGTAGCTTTCGACTCGCTTTCCGTCGGCTCGATCATGATCGCGTCCTCAACGATCAGCGGGAAGTACATCGTCGGCGGATGGAAGCCATAATCGATCAGCCGTTTGGCGATATCCAGGGCCTTAACACCGTACTTTTCCTTCTGCCATTTGGCGGAAAGGACGAATTCGTGCTGGCAGATCCGGTCGTACGGCAGCCAATAGTGCTGCTTCAGCTTATTCATCATGTAATTGGCGTTCTCGACCGCCTTCTCCGAAACTTCTTTTAATCCATCGGCTCCCAGCGAACGGATATAAGCGTAAGCTTTGACGATTACGTTTATGTTCCCGTGGAAGGAATGAGCCCGGCCAATGGTTTTTTTAAAGCTGTCAGCTGCAAGCCGGTAGCCGTCAGCTGTCTTAACCACCCGCGGCACCGGCAGAAAAGGTTCCAGTTTTTTGTTCACTCCCACCGGCCCGGACCCCGGCCCGCCCCCGCCATGGGGAGTAGAGAAAGTTTTGTGCAGGTTGAAGTGGGCAACATCGAAACCGAGGTCTGCCGGCCGGCAGATCCCAAGGTTAGCGTTGGCGTTCGCCCCGTCGTAATAGAGAAGCCCGCCGGCCTTATGGACAATGTCCGCCACCTCAAGAACATGCTCGTCAAAAAGGCCTAAAGTGTTCGGGTTGGTGAGCATTAAACCGGCGGTATCGTCACCGGCCGCTTTCCTCAGCGCATCAACATCAATATTCCCGCGGCCGTTCGACTTGATCACGACCGGCTGATACCCCACCATCGTGACCGACGCCGGATTCGTGCCATGCGAAGAGTCCGGAATAATGATTTTATTCCTTATTTTTGAATTTTGACTTTTGAGCTTTGAATTTTCTTGGTGGTAAGCTTTTATCATCATGAGAGAAGTAAGCTCGCCGTGCGCCCCCGCCGCCGGCTGGAGGGTGAAAGCATCGTAGCCGAAGATGGCGCACATGTACTGCTCGAAGTTATAAAGAAGCTCCAATATGCCTTGGATCTCCGATCCGTCCTGAAGCGGATGTACGTTCGTGAAGCCGGGAAGCTTTGCAACCTCCTCGTTTACTTTCGGGTTGTACTTCATGGTGCAGGAACCGAGGGGGTAGAAGTGCGTGTCAACGGAAAAGTTATTCTGGGATAACCGAATGAAATGCCGGACCACATCCAGCTCCGAGAGTTCGGGAAAGTTCAGCTCTTCCCGCAGCAGATCTTTTGGGACCAGTTCATTTATATCTTCGGCGGGAACGTCCAGGTCGGGGAGAGAATATGCTTTACTTCCAGGGGTAGATTTTTCGAAAATAAGCGGCTCGCTCATTTAAAAATCTGAATGACCAAATTAAAATGACGAAATAATGACCATATTCTAAATCCCAATATGTTCATTGAGTAATTGGTATTTATTTCATCATTGAAAAATTGGCTATTCGTCATTTGCTATATGATCGCTTTCTGGCTCACCGGATCAAAGAAATGGATCCTCCTCAGATTAAAGGCCAATCCGAAGGCGCTGCCCGGCTTGGGGTCCGCCATGGCGCCCACTCTGCCGATCAAGGGGATCGTCCCGGCCTTAACGTAAACATACGTCTCGGAACCCATCAGCTCCCTGAAATCAACCTTGGTCTCGATAATGACCTTCTGCTCGACCCAGCCCGACGAAGGGACATCCCAGATATCTTCCGGGCGAATGCCAAAGAATACTTCTTTATCAACATAGCCTTCCAGCAGATGATCAACATCGGGCGGCACGTCCAGCTGAAAACCCTCACATTCAAAAGTATAGATATCCGGCTTGTTCTTGCGGATGATCCCTTTGATAAAGTTCATAGGCGGCGACCCGAGAAAACCGGCGACAAAACGATTGACCGGTTTTTCGTAGACCTCCAGCGGGGTCTCCACCTGCTGCAGTTCGCCGTTTAAAATGACGGCGACCCGCTGGCCGAGGGTCATGGCCTCGACCTGGTCATGCGTGACATAAACAATGGTCGCCTCCAGCTTCTTGTGTATCCGCTGCAGCTGCGCCCGCATCTGGACGCGCAGCTTGGCATCCAGGTTGGAAAGCGGCTCGTCCATCAGGAAGACCTGCGGGTTCCTCACGATCGCCCGCCCGAGCGCCACCCGCTGCCGCTGGCCGCCGGAAAGCTGCTTGGGCAAACGGTCCAGAAATTTGGTCAGCTCCAGGATATCCGCCGCCTCATGCACGCGTTCATCGATCTCTTTTTTTGGGATCCCGCGAAGCTTGAGCCCGAATGCCATGTTGTCATAGACCTTCATGTGGGGATAAAGGGCATAGGACTGGAAGACCATGGCGATATTCCGGTCTTTGGGGGGAACATCATTGACCAGGCGGTCGCCGATGTAGATCTTGCCTTCGGAAACCTCTTCCAGGCCGGCGACCATGCGCAGGGTCGTGGTCTTGCCGCAGCCGGAGGGGCCGACCATGACCACGAACTCCTTATCCTTGATCTCTAAGTTAATGTTCTTGACCGCAACGACGTCATCAAAAAGCTTTGAAACGTTCTCCAGTAATACTCGTGCCAATTTTAAAGCTCCTTACTAAGATTTGCCAGCTCGATGGCGGATAACGCCGCCGCAAACCCTTTATTTCCCGGCTTGGCCCCCGCCCTTTCCAGCGCCTGCTCCAGATTATCGGTGGTGAGGATCCCAAAGATGACCGGCACGCCGGTATCCAGGGAAACTTTGGCGACCCCCTTGGCCGCTTCCGAGGCCACGTATTCAAAATGCGGGGTCCCGCCGCGGATGACGGCTCCCAGGCAGATCACCGCGTCATAATCCTTGGCAACTTTCTTGGCTATCAGCGGGATCTCAAATGCCCCCGGCACCCAGATCACGTCGATATTCGCTTCCTTGGCGCCGTGGCGCTTGAGGCAATCCTCCGCCCCTCCCAACAAGCCTTTGGAGACCAAGTCGTTGAAACGCGAAACAACGATCGCGACCTTTAACTTGCTAGCATCCAGATTTCCTTCGATTGTTTTTCCCATGTTTATCCCCTCCCTTTAAGATATGCCCCATTTTCCGGGACTTGGTTTCCAGATATTTCGCATTATATTCATTCGGGCTTATTTTCAACGGCACCCGCTCGGTGATCTTCAACCCGTACCCTTCCAGGCCGACCACCTTTTTGGGATTATTGGTGATCAAACGGATGGTCGACAGCCCCAGATCGGCCAGGATCTGGGCGCCCAGGCCGTAGTCGCGAAGATCCGGCGGATAACCGAGCATCCGGTTGGCCTCCACCGTATCGTAGCCCTTCTCTTGCAATTCATAAGCGCGCAGCTTGTCACGCAGGCCGATGCCCCTTCCCTCCTGCCGCATATATAAAAGAACGCCCTGGCCGCAAAATTCTATCCTTTCCATGGCCTTAGCCAGCTGTTCGCCGCAATCGCAGCGCAGGGAGCCGAAGACATCTCCGGTCAGGCATTCGGAATGTACACGGACCATGACATCCTTCTTGCCGCTGACCTGGCCTTTGACCAGCGCCACATGGTATTCGCCGTTCAGAAGGTCCTCGTAGCCGTAAGCGGTGAACTCGCCGTATTTTGTGGGGAGTTTTGTGGAAGAGACCCTCTTTACCATCTTTTCATGTTTCAGCCGGTAAGAGATCAGGTCCGCGATGGTGATCATTTTCAAGTTATGCTGCCGGGCGAACTCTTCCAGCTGGGGAACGCGCGCCATGCTGCCGTCGGCGCTGATGATCTCGCAGATCACCGCCGCAGGGTAAAGCCCGGCCAGTTTCGCCAGGTCCACCGCGGCTTCGGTATGGCCGGCCCGCTTGAGCACCCCGCCCTCCTTGACCCTCAAAGGGAAAATGTGGCCGGGGGTGGCCAGGTCTTCCTTTTTTGATTCAGGATTGATCAGGACCTCGATGGTCTTTGCCCGGTCCGCCGGAGAAATGCCGGTAGTAATGCCAAAACGCGGCGCGGCGTCAACCGAGACCGTGAAAGCGGTCCGCATTGATTCCTGGTTATTTTCCACCATCTGCCGGAGTTCCAGTTCGTCCAGCCGCTCGCCCGGCATCGGGGCACAGACCAGCCCTTTGGCGTGGGTGATCATGAAGTTGACGGTTTCGGGCGTGATCTTCTCCGCGGCGATGACCAGGTCCCCTTCGTTCTCCCGGTCCTCGTCATCCACCACGATCACCAGCTTGCCGTTCTGGATATCGTTAATTGCTTCTTCTATAGTATTAAATTTAATTTTGACTTTTGAATTTTGCATTTTGAGTTAATTTTCCATCCACCCCATGGGGAGGATGCCCATTTTCATCATCATCTCGTCGGCAACGCCCTTGGGCTCGCCTTTCAGGTGTTTTTCAATGTATTTGGAGATCAGGTCCACTTCGATGTTCACCCGCTCGCCGATCTTTCGGATGCCCAGGGTCGTGGTCTTCACCGTATGGGGGATAACGGAGATGCGCAGCAAGCCGTCCCGGAAATCGGCCACGGTAAGACTCACGCCATCGATGGCAATGGAGCCTTTGGGGACAAGGTAGACCAGAAGTTCGCTCGGGATCGAGATATAAAGTTCAAAGCTCTCGCCGTGAACAATTTTATTTTTGACCTCACCCACCCCATCCACATGGCCGGTCACAAGGTGGCCTCCCAGGCGTCCGGAAACGGGCAGAGCTTTTTCAAGATTGACCTTGTCGGAGATCTTCAGCTCATGGAGCGCCGATTTCTTCAGGGTTTCAGGAGAGATATCAAATTCCGCAAACCCGCGGCGCGCGGCGGAAACCGTCAGGCAGGCGCCGTTGACCGCGATGCTTTCGCCGATCTTCAGCTCCTCAAAATACTTGCCCCCCGCGATGACCAACTTGGCTGCCTGCGGCGAGCGGATAATGGAAGCGACAATGCCGATTTGTTCAATTATGCCCGTGAACATTGGGATAATCTTATCACATTACCCTTTCTTTCTCAAGTATGCGCCTAAAATACCATTGATGAATTTAGCGGCTTCTTCCGAGGAATATTTTTTCGCCAGCTCCACCGCCTCGTTGATCACGACAGATAGAGGAGTTTCACCCGACTTCAGTTCATGCAGGGCAAGGCGCAGAATAGCTCGGTCGACCTTGCCGATGCGTTCCAGCGGCCAGTCGATAGCCAGCGATTCGATGATCTTATCGCTTTGTTCCCGATCTTCCCAGGCGGCTGCGGCTAGGTCCTTAGAGAATTTTTTGGTTTCGGCGATGAATTTTTCTCCCTCCAGGACATTATCCAAAGCTTCTTCGATGCTATTACCAGAAACTTCTGCCTGGTAGATGGCCTGCATGGCCAGACGGCGGGAGGTTGAACGTTTGCCCATAGTGGGAAAAAGTATACCATCATGACCTGAAATTTTCCAATAAAATTGACGAAATATGCAATGAGGTGCAAGATGCCAGTCCCGGCAGTTCAAAGGTTCCTATATCGAAAGTTGAGAGCAAATATCGAAGCCGAGCAGCCGCGAGTTAAGCGCGCGCTGGATCGTTTTGGCACCGCACTGCGAAAAATCGGTCTTCCTTATGCCACTGGATTAACCCGCCAGAAAGCCACTCTTTTTGCCGCATCAGATTCGCAAGAGATTAGCGAAGCAAAAGAAGCGCTAAGGAAAATGGACAGAACTCGCGCCAATTTAGCGCTGGGCGAATACTGGCGGAGGGAGCATGGGCTTCCAAAGTTTAGCAGAAAAAGAGTTCGACTGGATAGGAACATTCTCCTGGCAATTGCCGCTTCCTTGGGTCTGCATGCCGGCGCGTCAGAAATAGTATGCGATACATTTAAAGAAGAGCTTCGGACAACTTTGGATCCAGAAAAGCCGGTTAAGCCGGAAGAAACCGGTTTAACCGGAACGGAAATGTTACTGGCGGCATTTAAACGTATTGACGACGCCAATTTAATTTTATCCAATTTAATGAAGCAAAAAGCCGAATTCTCTTCCCAGCTTCTTCAATATCTTATACAAGGCAAAACTATTTCCATATCGGCTTTTGCAGCTAAAGCCGTGACCCTGGAAACCAATATTACTTTGATAAAGAACTTTCTGGCTCATCCTTTCGACAATAAATTGCCCGAGCTAATCGACGAGCAGGAAATGCGCTCCTTGTACGAAACCGATCGAGATCAAGCCGCGGAATGGGTAAAAAATATTAGAGCCGATGAAGAAAAGATCGATGGCTTGCATAATTTTGCCCATTTTGCAGTGTTGAAAGCGTATTTGGCCGGCACAGGATTCAAGCAGGTCGTAACCGAGGGTATTTATAATTGCGTCGGAGCAACCTGGTTTCTGGCCGCGCTGGAAGACGACCTGGTCCATTCGCCGGATTACGGAGTGGTATTTTTAAATGGCCATGTGCGCAGTTGGTATCGAGATTCCGAGGGAACGCTATGGGAAATAGAAAATACCGATGGGGGGCCGCCCCGAAGGACCGTTTTCACAAAAGGAGTTAGGGCGCCGCTTAATGGGATTATTGCCGAATATTTATTGGGTAATGGGACGAGCATCGATGAATTACCCAAGGAACTGGCGGATCTCTTTCGTCAAGAGCGCCCCGATTCCGGCCTTTCGGTTCCCCCGGGTTTGATCCCCAATCCCTATTTTGGGAAAAAAGATCCTTCTTCCCTGGCGCAAAACACTCAGGAATTATACGAAAAAATGTCCGAGGCCGGCAATCTCATTGAGGAGGCCAGAGTGATCGCCGCCAGCTATTCTCTTTTTGAAGGACCGGGAAGCGGAGAAGCAACCGGCCCGATCAATCTTTCGATAGCCAATTTGATACGCGGTTTAAAATCCGACGATCTTTGCCGAATCGCCGATAAATATATATATACGGGCAACCAGTATTTAGATGTAGATGTGGTCTATTCGGGCGCGATCGCGCTTGCAGAACTGGCCGCCGCTCGCGAAGGTGCTAGTGATAGTAATCCCTGCCGGAAAAAGCTTGAATGGTCTCTCTTTGAGCAAGCCGCGGAAAGGGAAATCGCCGGCGAAATACCTTTTTCAGAAACCGCTTGGGATAGAGGAATAGCTTTTCCTGCCAGAGCAAGGGAATATGCACTGAAGCTTTTCAAGAAAAATGATGAAAGCTCAAAGAATATAGCTTTAGAATTGCTTTCAAGGATTGCCTCACCCGATGATTTTGACTTATTTAATGATCTTTTAAGCAAATTTGAGGATGACCAAGTATTGACGCATGTCCGTAAGGCAATAGCGATACATTATTTCTACAAAATGCAGGGCGATGAAACTGAAAAAGCCAGGGAAGCGCTATCAGCGGCCTATCAAAAAGAAAGTGACGCCAGAACAAGAATTGATATCATGCGGGGTTTAGCAAAACTGGGCTATGGGATGGAAGCGTTGGCTTACATGGAAGAAGCTCTCTCTCCAGATGCGAGAGAAGCATTAGGTGATTTAAATCCCGAAGAAGCCGATGCCGAAGAGATATTTACCGGGTGGCTGGATTCATTTCGAGGGGAATTCGCAACCGCTATCACCACTCTTTATCCCGATAGAGAACCATCCGAAGCTGATCTATGGAAGCTCTTACATATCATCGACAAGGAAGAAAATGAATTCAATAAAATTGATCTGATCATGCTTTTGGCAGTTAATGGTTGGGCAGTTACTGCCCAACAACAGATTTTCTCTTATTTATATGCCCATGGTTATCGAACTGATGATATGACGGTGTTTTTTATTAATTATCGCTCTCTGCTAAAATACGCAGACCTATTAATTAGAGATCGTGCTTTTACCAAATCCGTAATTGCGGCTCTCAGAGAAATCTTGAACCAATCGGGCAATTCGGAGCAAGATAGAATTTTTGCCGCTTACCAGCTTATCAGAGCGGGTAAATTATAAATTAGCTTCCAAAATGCTCTTCGATAAACTTAGTGGTCACATCCCCGCGGCGGAAGGCTTCGTTGTGCATGACTTTGAGGTGGAAGGGAATAGTGGTGGCAATGCCATCAATTACGTACTCGTCCAAAGCGCGCTCCATTCTTTGAATGGCTTCGACCCGATTTTTCCCCCAGGCAATTAACTTGGCGATCAGAGAATCGTAGTGCGGCTGGATGACGTAGCCGGAAAAGGCGTGGCTGTCGACGCGGATGCCGGGCCCCCCCGGCGCATGGTAGGCTTTGATCTCCCCCGGTGAAGGCAGGAAATTACGCTCATGGTCTTCGGCGTTGATCCGGCATTCAATGGCATGCCCCTGATACCGGACATCGCCCTGTTTCAAATGCAGTTTTTCACCGGCGGCAATAGCTATCTGTTCTTTTATGATATCAACATTGGTTATCATTTCAGTAACAGGATGCTCAACCTGGATGCGAGTATTCATCTCCATGAAGTAAAAATGGCCATGCTTGTCGAAAAGGAACTCGATCGTACCGGCGCTGAAATAGTTGACCGCCTTCGCCGCCCTTACCGCCGATTCTCCCAGCTTCCTTCTGGTCTTTTCGTCCACCGCCGGGGAAAGGGACTCTTCCACCAGCTTCTGATGCCGCCGCTGGATCGAACAATCCCTTTCTCCCAGATAAATGGTGTTGCCGTACTTATCGGCCAGGAGCTGGACTTCTATGTGCCGCGGCTCTTCAATGTATTTTTCAATGTAGACTTCAGGGTTGCCGAACGCCGCCTCGGCTTCCGCCCGGGCGGTCCGCATTAAATGGACAAATTCATCCTTGTCCCAGGCCACCCGCAGCCCCCTTCCCCCGCCCCCCGCCGTCGCCTTGATGGCTACCGGGAAACCGATCTTATCCGCGACCTTCCGCGCTTCCTTCTCATCCGAGATCGTTCCGTCCGAACCCGGCACGGTAGGAACGCCCGCTTTGGCGACCGTTTTGCGCGCGGTGGCCTTGTCCCCCATCTTGTCCATCGCTTCGATGGGCGGGCCGATAAAAACGATGCCGTTGGCGGTGCAGATTTCAGCGAACTTGGAATTCTCCGCCAGGAAACCGTAACCGGGATGGATCGCTTCCGCCCCGGCGACCTCGGCCACGCTGATG
>Ga0315289_10016818_pt1 | contig 10067 bp, 10 predicted proteins | sample YL17G11_40_MG_FD_203452 | JGI IMG/M metagenome (GOLD analysis project Ga0315289, IMG submission 203452) | Sediment microbial communities from Yellowstone Lake, YNP, Wyoming, USA - YL17G11_40 | ecosystem: Environmental > Aquatic > Freshwater > Lake > Sediment | place: USA: Wyoming | collected...
AGGAATTCGGTTTTTTTGCATAAAAGAAGTTATACGTATGCAGTCATACCGCCGCTGAAAGTAAACTCGTATTTACGCAATGAAAAAAATTATTTGAAGGCAAGAAAGGAATTGAATAAAGCAAAACTGATTTTTATTCGGGCAGACATCACAAAAATTGCCTCGAAAAAGGAATTAAAAGGCACGAAATTTGACGTAATTAATTTATCCAATGTGCCTAATTATTTTGTCAATGCCTTGAACAAGCAGGGAACCAATGATCCGGTAATGAAATTATTTAATATATTGCTTGAGCTTAAAACAAAATTAGGCAAAAAGGGATTAATTTTCTTTTATAGGTACTCTGAACAAAATTATCCGAATGACGTAACAAAAGAAATTCCATTAATGGCACGCAAAAAATCATTGAAGAGAATAAAGGAAAGAAAAAAATTCAATTACTCTGAAATCAAATTTGCCGGCATTCAAAAAGGATTGGACAGGATAATCATGTTGAAAAACAAATAATGCCGCTTTTTCGCAAGGTATAAATAAAGATTGAATGACTGTGTTTAATAAAATTCTCTGGAGTTGGAGGGGTTTGGGATGGAGAGGTTTGACAAGAACGAGTTCAACAAGTTCATTGAGGAAAGCAATGTTTACGGTTTTTTCAAGGAGCCTATAACGCTTAAGTCAGGGAGAAAGTCACAGTTTTACGCTAACTGGAGGACTGTTGTAGAGGATGTTTTCCTGACTGACAGGCTGGCTGATTATGTCATTGCCTTTGTTAAAAGCAATAACCTGAAAGCAGACACTTTTTATGGGGTTCCTGAAGGCGCTACCAAACTGGGTGTAATAACGCAGTACAAGTGGGCAAAGCAGTCAAAGTATTACTCTAAGGGAAGCCATGTCCTTGCAATGGGCAGGGCACAGCCCAAAGACCACGGAGACCCAAAAGACAGGTTCTTTGTCGGGGTCCCGAGAGGCAACGTCATTGTCATTGAAGACGTCACGACTACAGGCGGCTCTTTAATCAATGCAATTGACGGCTTGAAGGAAGCAGGCATTGAAGTCAGCGGAGTCATTAGCCTGACAAACAGGATGGAGAAAAGGGATGACGGCTCAAGCGTCAAGGAAGCTGTCGAGAAAAAGGGAGTCAAGTTTTACAGCATGAGCTCTGCTTTGGATATGCTGCCGATAATGTTCAAGAAACTGAATCCAGGCCAGGAAATAGGCAGGGCAATTGAGGCAGAATTCAAGGAATACGGCACATCGCCGATAAGGTTAGTGCAATGAAGCAAGAATTCCTGGGAAAAGAAATATCAGGCTGTTTCACTATTCCCTCAGGCATAATTACCACTAATTCCAGGGTAATTCAAAGAATAGCTAATGAAATTCCCGCAATCGGAGTCATAACCACTAAAAGCATTGGCTTGGAAAAAAGGGATGGCAACAGGGAACCAATACTTACCCAATATGCTCCCGGCTGTTTCATGAATGCAGTTGGCTTGACTAATCCTGGCGCAAGGGAATTTGCAAGACAATTGAAAGAAATAAAAATTCCCGAAAACAGGTTCTTGCTGGCTTCAATATTTGGCAAGGATGCAAGAGAGTTTGTTGAAGTGGCAAAAATCCTGGAGCCAGTCTCTGACGGCCTGGAGCTGAACATGTCCTGCCCTCACGCAACAGGATATGGAATAGCGATAGGTCAGGACAAAGAGCTAGTGAAAGAAATCACTTCAGCGGTAAAAAAAGCAGTCGGCATTCCGGTAATACCCAAACTTACCCCGAATGTTTCAAATCTTGCCGAGATAGCCAAAGCAGCGGTTGAGGGAGGCGCTGATGCTGTCTGTGCGGTAAACACAGTCGGTCCCGGCTACTATGCTGTTGAAGGCAACCCAGTGCTTTCCAATAAGAAGGGAGGCATGTCAGGAAAAGGAATACTGCCAATCGGATTAAAGTGCGTGAAAGAAATATCTGAAGCAGTCAGTGTCCCGATAATCGGCTGCGGGGGCATTAGCAGTGCCGAAGATGCCAGGGAATACCAGAGGGCGGGCGCAAGCATTTTAGGCATAGGCTCTGCACTGGCAGGCTTATCCTTTGAGGGGCTTAAAAAATATTTCCATAAGCTGTCTGATGATTTAGAAAACAATTCAAATAATGCGGTTGCTGGATTAAAAAACATTGACATGAGTTTCAAGAAATATGCCTTGGTTGAAAACAGGAAAATAACTGAAGGCCTGTCATTGCTTGTTTTTGATAAAAAAATTGGCATCAAGCCAGGGCAGTTCGTTTTTGCATGGGTTCCTGGCTTCGGCGAAAAGCCTTTCTCGGTTTTGAATGACAATCCCTTGACTTTAGCAATTCAGAATAAGGGATGCCTTACAGAAAAACTGGTTAATTTAGAAAAAGGGGCAGTGGTTTATTTTAGGGGGCCTTACGGCAATCCAGTGAACATTAAAAACAACCAGAAAATAATCCTGGTTGCTGGCGGCTACGGCTTGGCTGCATTGCACCAGATTGCAAGGGACTTCAAGAATGCAACACTTTTCTTTGGAGCGAAAGACAAGAGGCAATTATTTTATATTACTGAATTGAAAAAGCATGCCAAAGTCGAGGTTTCAACTGATGACGGAAGCGAAGGCCATAAAGGCTTCATAACAGAACTCCTGCAAAAAAGATTGGATGAATTAAAAGAAAAAAACCTGGTTTTCTTTAATTGCGGGCCGGAGAAAATGATTTTAAAGGCAATTGAAGTGGAGAAAAACTTTGCGCCAAAAGAAAATATTTACAGCTCAATAGATTATGTCACTAAATGTGGGGTAGGCATTTGCGGGAGCTGTGCCACGAAAGACGGAAAGAGATTATGCGTTGACGGTCCTTTCATAGGTGAAGAATGATTTGGGGGTTGGTTTATGGAATTAAGTGAAAAAGAAAAGCTGGCGAGGAGCAGGGTGTGCCTGCCATTGGATGGCTTGAATTCAATAAAGGAAATAAAAGAGCGAGTGGAGGAATTGAGTCAGGTAGTTGGCTTGTTCAAGATAGGGAAAGAGACTTTCACTAGGTTCGGTCCTGAAGCAGTAAAGACAGTCAAGGCTTATGGCGCTGACGTTTTCCTGGACTTAAAATACCATGATATACCGAATACAGTTAAGGGAGCTGCTAATGCAGCAACACAGTTAGGCATTCAAATGTTTAATGTCCATGCATCAGGCGGCCTGGAAATGATGAAGGCGGCAGTTGAAGGCGCCAGGGAGGCAAGCGAGAACTACAAGGTAAAAAAACCGAAAATCGTTGCAGTCACTATACTTACAAGCATTGACAGGAACATAATGAATAATGAACTGAAAATTAATGGAAGCGTTGAAGAACAGGTCCTGAACCTTGCCTTGCTGGCTCAAAAAGCAGGTGTTGACGGAGTGGTTTGTTCTGCTGCAGACCTTGCATTCATTAAAGGAAAACTGCCTGAAGGCTTTGTTTACGTCACCCCTGGAATAAAGGGCCCGAACACGCCTGCAGGCGCTGACCAGAAAAGGGTTTTCACTCCAGGAAACGCTGTGCAGGATGGAGCCACAATACTTGTGGTAGGCAGGACAATAACTGACCAGAAAACAAGAGAGGAAAGGCTTAAGGCAGGCCATGAAATACTGCAGGATATGGCTAAAAACCTTTGAGGGTGAACTAAATTGGAGTGCAGGAAAGAAAAGAACTTGAAAGAATGCAATTGCACTTACCCTGGCTGTCCACGGAAAGGCATTTGCTGTGAATGCATAAGGCATCACAGGAAAGCAAATGAGCTGCCAGCATGCTATTTTGATGCCAAGGCAGAGAAAACGTATAACAGGTCAATAGATTATTTCATTGAATTAAACAAATAGCTTTACTGATTTTTTTCTTTCAGCCAGTTAATTATTGTTGCTGAAACGTTTTCGTCTTTAAGCATTTCGCTGCCATGCCCCTTGCCTTCAAGCAGCATTAATTGTTTTTCAGAGCCAATGGTTTCATTGAATAATTGCTTGGCTGAACTAAAAGCATAACTGTCTTCATTGCTTGCAACGAACAAGACAGGCGTGCTGACGATTTTTCTCACGGCAAGCAAGGTTAGAACGCCTTTATAATTTAAGCCTGGAGACAATAAAGCAATGCCTTTAAGCTGTGAGTCTGTAATAGCATAATTCAATGCAATATTAGCTCCCAGTGAGGCACCTGCTATGAAAACGCGGTCTTCATTAATGCCTTTTTTCGTTAAGAAAGACTTTGCTGAAGCAACTTCTTGAGTCATTAAATTAAATTCAGTCTCGCTAAACTTATTCCAGTTAAGCGTCTTGGAATCCTGTAAAATGCTTTCTCCATGCCCTCGAAAGTCAATTGCCAAAACAGTGAAGCCGTTTTCCTGAAGCTTTGAAGCGAATTCATTCCAGGAGCTTTTGTCTTGCCCAAGCATGTGCAGTAAAATCACCCCAACAGGCTGTTCAGCGCTTGAAGGAAAATAATTTGCTTTAATTATGACGCCGTCAAAAGTCTGGAAAGAGACTTTTTCAACGTTAGCAGGCAAGACTGCTGGTTTTTCTTCAGGTTCCTGGACGCAGCCTGTAAAAAGAATCCATGCAAGGATTAAAGCCAGTAAAAGTTTTTTCATGAAATTCACTCAAGGCAATTTCTTGCGCTCCAGGTAAGACAACAGTCTTTTCTTTTCAGCTGGTTTCTTGATTTCCTTTAAAGGGTATTTTCTTTGTTCATGCAATTTATACATTGAAAGAGCTGAAGCAGCGAGAACGATGAAAAACGCGAATAATAATAACAAGAATGCCATGCCGCTCACTGCCTTCAAGCTGAAGATTTGCTGGATTGGAACAAAGCCTTTTTGCGCAAACAATGCCTGGTCCAAGGCATCATATTCCTGCCTTGCCTCGCTTAATAATTGCTTTGATTCGGCTATTTTATTGTCATTTAATGCCTTGATTGCATTGCTTACCTTCAAGTCAGCTGACTGTTTTAACTTGGTTAATTCTTCCGGAATGAAATAATTCTTTATTGATTCAGCCAGTTTTCCTGAAAGGGTTTCTGAAATCAAGCCAAGCGCCTGGATTTCCTGCTTCAAGGAATATCTCTCGAATGGCTCGTTATAAAAATAAACTTTTTTTATTTCTTCAGCTGCATTGCCTAAAGCGTCAAGAGCAACTGCTTTTACCTCATAATTGCCTGTAATGAAATTTTCATCGCCTTTGCCCAGGAAATTCAAGTCAAATGAAAACACATAATCTCTTGCTTCACTTGCCTGCATTTCAGCCAGTTGAATCCAAGGCTGTTTCAAGTCAAGATTACGGTAATAAAAAATCACTTTAGCTGCCTTCAGGCTTTTGGCTTTCAAATGCGCTATGCCTTCAATGTATTCCTCTGCAGGGCTGAAGAAATTAATGTCAGGCACTTCCTTGGCAATGTTTAACTGCATTAACAACCTGGCTGACAAGCCAACAACATCAGTTGCAAGGACATTCAGTTTTGCAATGCCCATGACTTCAGGAATCCCGAAAGACGAACTGAATTTAGTTCCAGAGCCAGTGAATGAAATTTTTTGGTAATTTCCAGCAGGCAATAAAATATTGCCGTCAATCGCTGACAGGGGTTCGTTTGAATTAATGTCCAGAACATAATTTCCTGGAGCAAGGTAATACGCTGCCCTGAACACTGCCAGGCCTCTAAAGCCGACGTCAAGCACTGGCGGGCTTAAATCAAGCGTTATTCCAATTGGCTCGCTTTTATTGCTGTCGTTGCCAAGGTTGTCTACAACGCTTACAGCATAATAATAAGTTTCAGTCGTGTCTACGGTTTCTCTATCGCGATAAACCGTATACCCAGTGGTTATGAACTTGTAAGCTCGCCTGGGAGAAGGACCAGTGCCCTTAAAGAGTTTATAATAAGCAGTGCCAATGCCTGGATCCGGGTCAATGCTTTCATCCCATGAAATCTCGAACTGATTGTATTTCTGGATTATTTTTACATTCTCTGGAATTGGAGGCGCGGTGCTGTCGAACCTGACAAAGTGATTGACGCTTGAAGCCCAGGTAGCGTTATCATCAGAGAATTGCGCGTAGACTGTCTTGTTTGCGTCGGACATTGAACAGCCGTTTGAACCGCTTGCCAGGTTAAAGTCCTTGATAACCGCAGTGAAAGCCAGGACATTAGACCAGTTAGAGTTATCACAGCTTAGCTTGGCATATAATGCTCCGGTGGAGAAAAGATTAATGTCAGGCGCTTCGTCTGCAGTCCATTCAAGAAAATTCCTGTCAATATAAATAGAGTTATTCGTGGGCAGGGCGTTTGCTATGCCAGCCAAAGCAAGCAATAAAACAAATGCCATTAAGAGCTTTGAAGTCATTTAAAACCACTTTAATTAAGTATTAAGGTATATAAAATGTTTTTCTTTAATCCTATTAGCGGGTAATTGAATGGTTAGGCGTGACTTGCTCTTGTCGTCAATCAATAAATTAATTGACTTAAAGCTAACTGATAGGGAAATCCTTGAAAAGCTTGCAAGAATAGGCGTTAAGCAAGAAGAAGTTTTAGGCGCTTTAAAGGAAGTCAGGGAAAAAGGCTTTAAAGAAAAAGAGATTTATGGATTAGAACTGGTGTCTTTAAGCGAGGTAGAAAAAGTCATTGAAATGAAAGAAGAAATCCCATTGCCTGAAATCAAGGTTCCAGAGCCTCCAATCAGTGAAAGAACTGAAGGCATTGGCAAGAGGCTTGACTTGCTTGATGCAAGGTTCAAAGAATTATTGAATCAGGTGAAAGAATTAAATGAAGTAATCAGGGAATTAATTGAGTCAGAATTAGAGGAAAAAGGTGCGTGAAATGGATTCAGAAAAAAAAATTGAGCTAATCACAAGAAACACTGACGAAATTCTTACGCTTGAAGACTTAAGGCATTTAATCGAAACAGGCATTCCATTAAAGCATTACATCGGCTTTGAGATTTCAGGGCAGATTCACTTGGGCAACGGCATGATGAGCATGCAGAAAGTCAAGGATTTCACTGATGCTGGCATTGACTGCTCTGTCTTTTTAGCTGACTGGCATACCTGGATTAACAACAAGCTCGGCGGCGACTGGGGCTTCATCAAGAAAGTAGCTGTAGGCTACTTCAAGGAAGGCATGAAAGCCCTTTATGGTTCCTTTGGAGGCGACGAAGAAAAACTCAGGTTTGTTTTAGGAAGCGACTTATACCATGAGAACGACGTTTACTGGCAGACAATGGTTGATGTAGCAAAACACACAAGCCTTTCAAGGGCACTGAGGTCGATAACCATTGCAGGAAGAAAGGAAGGGGAAGCAATTGATTTCGCGATTTTAATGTATCCGATAATGCAAGTCGCGGATATTTTCATTCAAGACTTAAATATAGCGCATGCTGGTCTTGACCAGAGAAAAGCCCATGTCATTGCAAGGGATGTTGCATTAAAACTCAAGATAAAGCCATTGAAAAACAAAAAAAGCGAAACTTACAAGCCGATAGCAATTCATCATCCATTGATTTTAGGCTTGCAGGCACCCCCTGTCTGGCCAGTGCCTAAAGAAAACCTTCAAGAATTATGGTCTTCAATGAAGATGAGCAAGTCAATCCCCTCTTCGGCAGTCTTCATTACAGACGAGCCTGAATTAATCAAGGAAAAACTCAGGAAAGCCTTTTGCCCTGAAAAAAACACTGAATTTAATCCAGTGCTTAACTGGGCTGAAAAGCTTGTTTTTTCCAGAGACAAGCAGGTTTTAGAGATTGAAAGGCCTGCAAAATACGGCGGCAATATTAATTACACTTCCTTTGCTGACTTGCAGAAAGACTTTGCCGAAGGCAAGCTTCACCCGATGGACTTGAAAACAGGCGTTGCAGTAAAACTCATTGAATTGCTTGAGCCGGTTAGAAAGCATTTTGAAAAACCAAAAATCAAGCAAATGAAAGAAGAACTAGAGAAAGCAAGCATCACCCGCTAGAAAACTATTTAAATAAGAAAGCAGTTTAATTAAAGCATTAAAAGAGCTTTTTGAAAGGCAATTAAAATGGATTTCAAGAATTGTTGGACTGTATTAAAGTCTCCAAAGCCAGCCATAAAAGACGCTTTAGAGAAAGGCAATTTCTTTGTTGCGGCAGTGCTGGTATTATTGCCTGCATTGATTTTTGCTTTAGGCGCTACGGCATTCGGCGTTTTAATCGATCCAGTCAACCTTGGCTTGCTGTTTGCATTAACCTTGGTTTCATGGCTGATTGGCGCGGTAATATTATTCGGCTTGGTTTACGTCTTGAAAGGAAAAAGGGAAAGCAAGCCGTTCAAAGGCATTGCCTCAAGCCTTGCCTTGCTTGAAGTCCCGGCAATCATTACGACTATCTTGATTTTATTAGTGCCATTGTTTGTTCCAGCATTGCCTTTAATGATTTCTGAATTGAATAAATTCCAGGCAGGAACCTTAAGCTCTGATGCTTTCACTGAAAGCATTTCAACGGTTCTGGAAGAAAAACTAGGCGAAACAAATACTATTGGCATTACATTGCTTGTAGTAATCGCATTAGTCTTATTCATAATTTACTTATCTGCCTTTTACCAGGTAATAAAACAATCCCTGAAGTTTGGGGCGATTCCAACAATAATACTTCTTTTAGTGCTGTTATTCATTAGTGCTTTGGTTCCAGTCATTAAATTCGGAAGCTTAAGCGCAATGCTTCCATTATCGCTTGTATTCGGCTTAATCTATTTTTTCCCAGGCATTTAACCTTTTCTTGTAGAACACAAGCAAAACATTGTTTTGCTGTGCCCATTCAAATTTATTTGAATTGGGAAGCTTAACCAAAAGAAAGCCTCGCTATGCTCGGCTTAATTTACTTTTTCCCAGGCATCTAATACAGCCAAGATAAGCGTGCAATTATTCACTGAAAGGGATTAACTAACCTTTTTAAATAAGTTAATATCCCTTTGTTTAATGAAATGGTTTTGGGAATCAGGCTCACCGAAAAAACAACCTGGTTCTTTAAGCTTTTTCAGTTCAGCGGAGGAGGGACTGGATGAATGTTTTAAAGAAATGGTTATTACTTAGAAAGCTTCAGGAAACCAAGACTGAAAACACAGAGGTAAAGGGTTTTATTAAAGAGCATAAAGCACTAAAGGAAAAAGAACTCTTGGAACAATTCGCTTAGGTCACATGATTAGATTTAAAAAGGTTTTGATTCCAAAAAAATTTAAGGTGACTCAATGGCTAAAGCGTTTTGTCCTGACTGTAGTCAAAAGATTTCAATAGACTTGGAACTATACGATGACGGCGATGAACTTCAATGCCCTAAATGCGATGTAGACTTGGTTTTAGTCAAGCAGGGAAAGAAAGTCATCTTAAAGTCAGGCAATGAAGGCTTTGAATCCTTTGAAGAAGAAAACGAAGCCGAAGCAGGCTTTGGAGAAGAAACCTTTGAAGAATAGCTCTAGGCTTTTCGAGCTCTAAGTTTTTGCTTCAACCGCTCTTGACTCCATCCATTTCATGCCACAGGACTTACAATAACAAATCAGGTATTTCTCTTTTTCACCGCACTCAAATTCCTGAGAATTACAGAATGGGCAGACAACAGTTGCTGGCTTCATGCTCTTAATAAGGAATTCCTAACATAAATACTTTTTCCATGCTTTAAAAACAAGTTAGTTTTTTAATAAGTTTCCTGAATTAAGAAAACAAGAGGTTAGAAGAAAGCAAGAGGTTAGAAAAAATGCAAATAGAACCATACGATCCATTCAGGCTATGGCGTGGCTTAATGCACCGCTCCTGGATGCCTTTCGAAGAAGAATTCTGGAGAGAAAAACCAGGCATTAGAAAGCCATTAACTGACTTGATTGATGAAGGAAAAACCTTTAGAATAGTCATTGAACTGCCTGGAGTGGAGAAAAAAGACATCAGCATTCACGTCGAGCCGGCATTCCTGACTGTTGACGCTAAAATAAAAACAGGAGTCGAAGAAAAAAAGAAAGGCTATTACTACAAAGAAAGGGCTTTCGAAGCATACCATAGAAGCTTCTCATTGCCAGCACCAGTAATTCCTGAAAAAACACAAGCCAGTT
>Ga0315289_10016819_pt1 | contig 10066 bp, 32 predicted proteins | sample YL17G11_40_MG_FD_203452 | JGI IMG/M metagenome (GOLD analysis project Ga0315289, IMG submission 203452) | Sediment microbial communities from Yellowstone Lake, YNP, Wyoming, USA - YL17G11_40 | ecosystem: Environmental > Aquatic > Freshwater > Lake > Sediment | place: USA: Wyoming | collected...
CGATTGCCGCTTGGAACACACGCCGCGCCAGCCGAGCTGTAGCAGACATGACCATGCGTGAGGCGTTTGAAACTCCAGGAGCGACTTATATTGCTAGAGCTACGTGGGACGATAACGGCCAGTCAGTATCCACTAAGGACCAGCGGTCGATGGTCTCTTTAGAGGACGCATGGGCTGACGATTGGTACGTCAAGTATTGGAAACGGGAGCAGCCATGAAGATCATGATAGAAGAGAGTGAGTTTGAAAAACTGAGAAAGTTGGTTAGGGCTGCTAGATATCTGGCACAGAAGGCCAATCTCGTCACAGCTCCACACAGACATAAGAGCGGCGTTGCATCCAATGAATCACTGGATGCGTTGAGCAATGCGCAGATAGCCTATGAAGAGGCCGAAGCCGAGTGTTTGGCCGAGAAGATGGGGCGGCTATGAGCTGGATGTCTAGGTTTGACGACGAAGACGAAGACGACGATGGGCCAATGTTTGGCGGGTCTGAGAGGGCCGACAAACTCCGGTTAGCTAAACAGCTAGCCAGCGATCCAGATTACCGAGAGTCAGACGACCCAGAGTTGGCCCAGATGGTTAGGAAGATCAGAGAAAAGATGGAGCAGCCATGGCCGCCATAGATTCCTCCGGATATGCGATAGCGGACCCCAGAGATTTCAACGAGATCCGCCGTCTCAAAGATCGCAACGAGAAGCTGGAAAAACTGTTGGCAGCAAGCAAGGCTTTAGATAAGGCGTTTATCAATGTGCTTTCAAATTGTGGTGAGCTTCTCGTTTGGCGTACAGTCTTAGCCGAATTGGACCAGCCATGAAACTGGAAGAACAGGAACTCTTTACCCTTATAACCAGCTTGCGGTAGGCCCCGGATGACGCTTAAAGTTTTCTCAAGCCACTTGGCGCTGCGTTTTTACAGAAGCTATGGCTGGACCGAAGAGTTGATCAAGTCGTTCATGAGTCAAGGCCAACTGAGGTTCTGGGATGACAAAATTGGAGATCACGACATGGCTTACTGGGTTGGAGAAGTAGGGACTCGGTACGATATTGATAAGCTGATTGCTACTGCTACTGGTGGGATATTTGATTTCCACGACAATCTACTGCATGGGGAAGAGGCTAGGAAATATGTGAGCGGGCTGAACTGGTGACTAAGTTGAGGGCGGAGCACTATTCGAATTGGAGCAGCCATGAAGAAAATAGTATGGAAGAAAATAGTGCTGCCAGATCCTCCAGGACGCTACCCAGACGTCTTATGGACTAAAGATGGGCCTGTGGAGATCCGTAGGGCGCCTGATCATATTTACATGCCCGTTGAAGAAGACGGAGAATTGGAGCAACCGTGAACGATGATGAACTAGCCATAAAATTGCACCAAACAATGGACGCCCAGTCTCTGCTAGTTGTCGGGGAGACAAAATGACCTCAGAAGCAGCCTTGGCGTATGTCCTCATCACCGGCTTAGTTACCTATACAGTCCATACTGCTATTGTTGGCGCCATAGACACCGCCCAAAAGTTCTTGGAGAACCGCCATGAGATCGCGAAGCTGGCACATAAGCTAGAGAGGCGATCTAGGAAGCCTAAGCCTCAGGTTCTGGAAACCTGCCCGCTATGCGAAGACCTCGGGGTGTTTAAACAATACCCCAGGGATGAGCTGGTGTTTTACGTCAAGTGCCTGGGGTGTGGGTGCGCTACCTTCGCGTACCCGGGACATTTTGGAGATAAGACTGCGCTGAAGGATTGGAACCGAGGCATTGTTTATTTGCCTGATCCTGAAGAAGAGCCCGAGAAGCCAGAAGAGAAGCCAGAAGAGAAGCCAGAAGAGAAGCCAGAAGAGCCAGGCAATTGGAGCAACCGTGAAACCAGACGACATGCTACTCGAACAGAGATTGGCGATTTCAATTCTCACTGTCGAGCGCGACAGACTTGAAGCTAGAAACGATAAGCTAGAAAAAGTGATCAAGGCGATACGCGAAGAACTCTACGCGGACGATAGTTTTATGGAACTGTGGCCCCTTACCGCTCAAGCACTAGCCGACCTGGAACAGCCATGAGCAAGAAAACAATAGAGTACCGCACGGAAAAGATTGCTCGTGCGATCTGTCTAAGACGGGGTGAGGACGAAGGGCTGTGGGAGCTGCATTTATCAACGGCCTATGCCTTAGTCATAAGTTCTAAAGAAATCGCCGCTAAGTACGAGCGCGATTACGATGACCGAAAGAAAAAGAAGGCAAAGAAGGATACATGAAAGAAACAAACCTAGAGCCTCCGTTCATCGCCAACAGCTTTGAGCTATACAAGAAACTTATCACCAAAGACAACGCGATCCCGCTTGCCCCTGTGCGCGAGTTTGACGTCATGCAAGCCTTCTATGCGGGCTTTGCCGAGGGCATGAACGTATCAAGCTCTATCGCTAGGATGGAACCCAAGGCGGTAACTGCGGTAAGCACGATGATCAAAGTCGAGCTTGCGCAGTTTTCAAAAGCCCAGGAGGGTCTTGCTCAGACCTTGCGAGAAGCCGCAGGCGACGCTAGCGTGACCTCTTTTTCTAGCCAGGAGGACTAGGTGCTTCACCACAGCAACAAACACCGGCGCTACGCCCTTAAGCCGCCAAGCACAGCTCACAACGGCCCTCCGGGTGGTATGTCGTACTGCGGCGCCTACTTCGCACCACTTCCTGAACCTGACGGCTCTATCCCCGAAGTGACTTGCAAACGGTGTCTGCGGGCTATGGCGAAGCTGGAGAGTGCGGCTAGGGTCAAGGATAAAATGAGAGAATCGGCGTCCCAAACACAATAAACTACGGAGAACTTAGGTGAACTGGAAACGTTGGATTTGCCATCTCTTCGGTCATAAGCCAGACTGGCTGTCGACAGACCCATGCGATCCTAATTTTCGTACGTACTGTCTTCGTTGCAGGAGAAGTATCAAAGCGAGAGCTAAGCGGTCTTACGATTACTACTAACAGAGGTCTTTGATGCCCACAGCTATCTTACGTTTTAATCTTGATGAACCAGACGACCGTGCAGCGCATTTTCGTGCCATCAAATCGATGGATCTACTCTCTGCTTTAGAAGAGATCCAGTCCATTTGTAGAAGCTTGCGGGACAACCCGCCGGAAGGGTGTACTTCAGAAGCTATCGATTCTATCTGCGACCGAATTTCTGAGCCATTCTTGGAATACAATATAGATCCAACTGAACTCAGCAGAAGCTTTTAAGGTCTATTATGAGAGAAAATCTGATTAGAGTGGCCAAACTCGTTGGCCCTTATGCCCTGGTGCCGATCGGGGTCTGTCTATTTTTAGACTATCTGCAAGTCATAGCGACCGTCGTTAAGGTCCTCGCTGGTGGTTGGCTAGCTCTTCTCGGGGTCAGTCTTCTCCTTGGCTTTGGCCTTGGAATGCACATTAAGCTCAAGGCCGACTCGGTCTGGAAAGACTTGCGTCGGTACAATCTGGTACAGGTCATGCCCAGCCTTCGCTGGGGCATCGACTTAGCTGACTGGCTGTTTCAAGAGATCCAGGACGAGTACGAGGAAATCGAGGATCCTGGGCGGGCCGGCGCAGAAGCATCCGGTGAGCCTCGAGATTTCGGTAACCCGCTTTGTGACGCTCCAAGCTAAAAAGAGTAGAACCCCGCGCAGCAGTCTGCTAGCTTAACAAAGCATGAAAGTCAAACTAACGCAGCGGGTTATTCATAAACGACGTCGTCCTGGGCGCTACGGCTCGACGACGTGCGGGCGTCAGGCAAAAAACGTCATAACATCCCAAAGCTGGTCCCAGGTCACGTGTGTTAGTTGCCGAGGTCGATGTGCCGAACGAAGTCCTTGAACACCAAAGCTGCGCCGTAGAGGGATGCTCTGAGCAGGCAGTCTGGGATCCAGTGATCTTGCTGTTTCCTCCTTACGGAGGCCCGGCTGAGATTCACGTCGAGCTACCGCATTGCCCGACGCACAAAGCTGCTGCGACGCTAGAAGACGTGATGTCCGATAGCCACTTTGCAGACCTCACGCAGATCTTGATTGGCAAGGGTAAGCTGCCTCCGGTGCGCGATAAAACAAGATTGGTTTTTAAAGAAATCATGATGAGGCACTGATGACCGAGACACAAAGCCCTTTTGGCAACTGCACAGTATGCGGCAGCGGTCTAGGAATGGTCATTGTGCACCAGGCTGGGCGGGCAATGTGCCTAGGGTGCGCGGGGAGCATTCCCAAGCATTCTACTGACCCGATGCGCCATCTACTTGTCGAAGCCGTGAGCGCCGCCTTTAAGTACCGAGTCGCCGAAAAACGCAACGACGGCCAGTATCTGCAAGCGCAAAGAGACCTCGACTTGGCTCTTGATAAGGTAGGCATGCACGTATGAAACCGTTTAGACTTTTAGTCCACAACCAACAAGCCTTCGACAACCGCCTGACGGTTTGGCTCCTTATGCGGGACGTCATAGGAGGTGGGTCGTGGGAAAGCGTCGCCTATCTTCTGGGGGCAGACAAGTACGTTCACGGCCCCAAGCGCATCAAGAAAAAGCGCCTGCGCAGATACATGCACCAGATGATCGTGCAAGACCTCTACCAAGAGGGTCAATGTGAACATGCGGAGGTGTAGCAGTGGGGGTCAAGCCAAAAGCTCAGAAGGAAGAGGACGAGCGTGATGGGACTTACGAACATGTCAGCGGCACCGCACGAGACCTTACCTACGGCAAAAAAGAGCCGGAAACCCGTAAGGCGCTTGATGATCTTCTTAACCGCATGGCTTTGGAAGCGAGAGGCACCTTTGCCGGAGGCGGGAAAATCACGTTCGATTTTAAACGCCGTAAAGCGGTTCTAACGATCGACTATCCGATTACCACGCTGTTTGAGGACTACGAGGGGAGTGACATTTAGTGCCAAAAGAAAAGCCTCAAGACGAGATCAAAGTAAACAGAGACTACGATGTGCCTGAGTTGGCGGGGTATTCGATTGACGGCCAAACGATCTATGTGCACCGGGAGATACAGACCTATCTGGCGCTACCGAGTGGTAAGAAGATGAATATTATTATGCCGGTTGTCGTCCACGAAGTCGTTGAAAAGTCGATCATGGACAAGCTGGGTTTTTCCTACATCCCGGCGCATTACATGGCGTTTGCAGCCGAGCATAGATACCTCAAAGAGCGCGGTCATACACCTGCCGAGCTTAAGTTATACGACGACTACTTTCTTCATCTTGAAAAAGAGCTTCGCACGCCTGCACGTCTAACTAAACTACCTCCGGACTTAGATACTATCCCGGATCGAAAGGCTGGGCATCGCTGTGAACATGAGTAAGTGCTATCTGTGCTTTCGCCCGATCAACGAGCAAGCACTGGCATTTTTACATAACGGCAAAGCTGCCTGTTACTGGTGTCACGTCGGTGCGGAAGCTCCGCAGGAGATTACACGCCAAATAACGGCAACTAAGTTTTGGACCGCTGTGCGCGATGCATTCGCAGCTGTTTACGACCTGGAGAATGCCAACAACGTAGTATCGGTTTGTACTTTAAACAGTATCAATAGTTTAGCCAAAAAACTTGGTTTTACGGAGGACAGCGGTGGAGAAGCCAGACAAGGACGAGTTCGAGCAGACCAAGTGGATAACGGTTGACATTTCTGTGCCCGGCGAGAGTGTGTTTGTAACAGCGAAAGTGCAGAGCCAATTTACAGGGCTTACGGGTCGTGGGCAGTCTCGGTGCGCTGAAAGGGCTATGGCCTACGCACTGAAAGACTTAGCCCTCCAAATGATAAACAACAGTGTAGCAGTGAGAGGTTGGGAATGAGACAAACTCCTGGTGGAATCGTACTGCCCCCTGGTATGACAAACGCGCCCATCGTCGGTCAGCAAGAGCAGTGGTCAATCACCCCGGTGCTTCGGTGGACCAAAGACAGGCAGCATCTTTTACAGATGGTCGTCAACCCACGCACGCAGGAACAGCGATGGGTGCCTGTACAAGAGGACAGGGCTGGCGAGTTCGAGGCCGTCCCAGCAGGCACACCAGCGCCTAATCTCGGCACTCTGGAGGCTGGGCATGAGGCCGCTGAAGCTCCAGCGGTGGCTTCATGACGCAGCATGACGGCTTGACCAAGTATCAGGTCCGGCGGGCAGATGGTCAGGTCGAGGCCGGCGCCGACTATTTTGTCATGCGCCTAGACAAAGGCAATCCGCACGCTTTGGCAGCGATCAGTGCTTATGCCGAGAGCGTTGAAAAAGAATTGCCTAGCTTAGCAAGCACCTTGCGCGATAAGGTGAGACGCTATAAACGAGGTGCTGTGGTTGATCTTGGAGGCGAGGAAAGTGGAAGCTTATCAGGGCAGAGTGAATCTATTTCAGCTGGATGAAAAAGCTAAGGAAGTCAAGGTCGCCACCGGGTTCATCGTACCTAATCCACCGGTCGCTGGTGATACGGTAACGATCATTAACTCAGCTAAAAAGCCTGTTTATGCAACCAAGATCGTGACCGAAGTAAATGAGTTTTCAGGCGTGGCAGAACTCGCTACCAAGCACGCCGTTTACCGAGTGAGGACAGCCTAGTGAAACTAAGAGTAACGCTAAAAGACCCAGACGTACTTTATGACGAGATTCAAAGGGCCGTCGCCCTAGAAGTCGAGGCTCTTTCGGATCTAGGCGACGAAGAGAAGGCTGCGCTTAAAGAATCTCGCGAGGGAGCTACCCGTAAGCTTTGTTCCCATTGGTTTGAGTACAGCGAGTATTTGACTGTCGAGATCGACACGACTTCTAGGACGTGCGTCGTTGTGCCAGCGAGAGAAAAATGATCTGTGAGTGGAACATCAAAATAGATGGCTTTAAAGACCCGTTCAAAGCGCAGGAGGGGGATTGCCAGCACCCTGCGACAGTCAATATTGGGCGCAATACTTGGGCCTTCGTGTGTAAGCAGTGCGCAAAGAGTAAGAAGCTATCTGGGTTCGTTAAACGCAGCAGACGAGTAGCCCCACCAGATACCGACTCGAGGGCCGAGCATTGATGACGCTAGACCCAGCAGATAAAGACCGCCTGGTCAAATTCTTGTTTATGACGACATCGGACAATGACCATGAAGCTCTCGTGTCCTCAAGGCTAGCCAATAAGCTCTTAAGCAAGAACGGTGTCACTTGGCATTGTATCGTTGGAGCTGAGCACGCAGCTCCTAACTCCAGTAGGACGGAGACGGCGCTTCGTCAGCAAATCGCCGACCTACAGTGGAGAGTCGACAACCAGTCCCGCGCTCTTCTGGCTGAACAGCGCAAGACCAGAGAAGCAGAAGCCCGTGTTCGAGAAGCTGAAGCCCGCGCAACACAGGCAGAATTTAAGGCCTCGCTAGCCGGGCAGATTAGGACCACTAACACAGGTAAACGGATTACCTATGACCTGCTTAACAACCAAGAACTTAAGAAAACAGTCGAAGTCATAGCACAAGGGGCTCTATCCAGCTCGGCTAGAGAGTTTGTAGAGTCTCTAGCGGAACAGATAGAAAAGCGCGGAGACCTAACTGAAAAACAGTATGCTGCGCTTCTCAAATTTTATAGGAACAGACGCTAATGGCCACAACACTAGGCGATTATCTCGCTAGCACGAGAGGTCAGCTAAAGCTCACGCTGAGAGCCGCCGAAGAGAAGACTGGTGTCTCGAATGCCTATATCTCGCAGCTTGAGTCTGGTCAGATCCAAGAGCCTTCTCCTAAGAAGCTAGAATCAATAGCTGATGGGTACGGAGTTTCTTACATGCTGCTTATGAAACTCGCGGGCTACCGGGTGCCCGACCATACGACCGAGGTCAAAACTCTGCGCATGCAAAACCAGAAGCTTAAAAGCAAGATCGAAAATGCAGCAGAAGCACTCAGCGGCGGAGGCGCATAGTGGAACGCTCTAAACTTGTCCCGCAGTACGGGGCCCTCTCTGATGAAGAGCTGGCTATCGCCATAGAAGGATGGGACTACCACCTAAAAGAGCTTCAAAAGGCCATGCATACCATTGCCAAGTCTTTTAAACTCGCTACACAGCAGGTCGGTAGAATGAAGCTAGTCCAGCAGCATCGCCAAAGCCTTAAGAAGGTGGGGGTGCCTGATGCATCTTAGAGAGATAAAACTAGCCGACAAGATCTGGCTTTCTATTAAGCCAGTGCTTTCAGACCACCAGGTTTCAGACATCGCTAGCCAGCTTCACGATATTTTCACAGAGCACCAGATCGACGTCGCCGGGACCGACCTTCAGGCTTTTGTTAAACAGACCGGCTTTAGTGTCGGCATTTCCACTGAGTTTTAGGAGACTATATGCCAGGAAGCATCACCCTCGGGGTCGGGCAAACAGTGCTTATAACGTCAACGTTTAGATACCCAGACAACTCGCTTGCTCCGGGCGAGCCAGAAGATTGGGTTTCAAGCAACCCAGCAGTCGCGACTGTCGCACAAGAAGCAAACATATCGACGATTACAGCGATATCGCCAGGGAGTGCAAGTGTCTCTGCGACGTGGCAGACCCTTACAGACAGTGTCGCAGTGACCGTCGTGGCTGTAGCTCCCACATCGCTAAGGCTTACACTAGGCAACCCCGCAGGGCCTTAGGTCAAAGTTTACGGAAGAACAATGTCCAAGAACCACTGGTTAAAAAAAGAATATGAAAGACCAAAGAGTCTGGGGTCTAGGCGAGGCAGCCTGCTGGTTACCTTGGCCTTATTTTTAATACCTATACTCGCTTTTTTGCTTGCTATCGGTGGTGCTTGGCTCTTTTTTATCCAGTAGACTTTACGGCCTTAGCCAGATGCGACACAATAGAGTTTGTCCCTAAAAAATACACTTATGTCTCGGCGGGTCTCTATGATCGGTGAGAACTTGATGCAAGTATGTGATCCTACGCTAAATACAATAGCCGATAAGATCGCAGAGTTAATAAGAGAGAGTGGCTACGGTGGGGCGGTCATTTTGGTGACTCCCAAAGGCGGCGGGATGGTGGTCGTGGAGCCCAAAGGCTGGTACCGAACAGAGGCCAAGGATCCGACCGAAAAAGAGCGGTCTCTTTACCGGTACTTCCTAGCTAGCATGCATACCATCACCTCTGCCATGCACAATGCGTATCACCTCACTTTGACCCGGCTTGGGGCTTTCGACTCAGTACACTCAGACGAAGACGACCAGGTGTTCGCTGATAAAAACGGCGTGTGGCACTAGATGGCTATTCTCATCGAAAAAGAAATCTTTGCGCAGCCAATCACCGATCTTGAGCTGTGTTGCTTTTGCTCCATCCCGACGCCGTTTTGGAGTGTTAAAAAAGACGTACCAGTGTGCCCAGACTGTGCTCAGGTCAAACAAGAAGCCCAAGTACCAAACAAACGAATGTGGGTTCGGGCTCCGCATAAGATCCGTGAGATGGCCAACTAATGGGTGAAGTCACCAGAGCGAATATCGAGCGCATCAATTACAAGTACGATGCTATCGCTGCAAAGCGTAAGAATACAGAGATCGTTGTGATCTCATCGGTCATATGCATCATGACCTTCTTCTTCGGGTATCTTGCCGGGACCTTCGGCTGGTTTAGATCTGACACGCCGTCAGGGTCTAAAAAGTCTAGCGACGTTCGGCAGGAGGAAAATCGGCCTCGGACCATCCGGCTCGTAAAGCCGTGAGCGACGATGTGCGTACCCTATGGGACGAGCTAAGCGAGTATGACAAGGCGTTCTACGCTCAGTTTGGTGTTGAAAACGCCGATGGGCTAGAACTGGCTCTTGGTATCGTACACCAAGCTTTCCTTGTCCTTGCACGCGAGCCCATAAAGTTTTTCGAGGCCTCCAGACACGCCACTAACCTATTGCCCCCACATGCTAAGCTCCGTATTATGAGCGCCCATAAGACTATGCTTACAGCAGTGCCAGAGCAAACAGGCGAAGGTGAAACGTGTCACGAGTCCGGATATTTCATGACTGGGAGTTTATCGACGACGGAGTAAGGATCGCGCCCGTCTCCGTAGGCATGGTCAAGGAGAGTGGCGAAGAGTATTACGCGATCTTTAATGACTTCGACCCCAGAAAGGCCAATCCTTGGGTCATAAAGTATGTCCTGGGCCC
>Ga0315289_10016820_pt1 | contig 10066 bp, 7 predicted proteins | sample YL17G11_40_MG_FD_203452 | JGI IMG/M metagenome (GOLD analysis project Ga0315289, IMG submission 203452) | Sediment microbial communities from Yellowstone Lake, YNP, Wyoming, USA - YL17G11_40 | ecosystem: Environmental > Aquatic > Freshwater > Lake > Sediment | place: USA: Wyoming | collected...
CGGGGTGAGTTCTTTGAGCGGATAGATTTCCCGGATGTAAGCTGTCTCGATGGCATAGGTCTCGTAAGCCAGGAGAAACTCGACCACCTCGAGATATTCTTCAGCCTTTTTTTCCTGCTCAGGCTCACGGGCCAGAATTTTTGCCCTGGCTTTGAGGATATTTTTCTTTTCACTGGGCCCCGGCGCGAAGCTCGGGCCAATGGGGTGGTCCGCCCTTGTTCTATTTTTAATCATACGCAGGCGTGCCTTTCGATCATAAGTGATATGATTTCTGAGAGCCGTCCAACAGTAACGCCGTCTGCTTCGGGTAAAACCTCAGCTTGACCGTGTCTCTGCAAGAGGGTGAGGGCGTTCCTGAAATGCCTTTCCGATTCCCTGAGTTTCCCTTGCCGAGAGGCGATATTTCCCAGAGCGAAATGAGCCAGGACAAAGTCCGGATCGAGATAGAGCGCCCGCTTTAACGAGGCTATGGCTTCATTGACCTGCCCCAGCTCCTGAAGGATCGTAGCCCGGAGATAGTGGGAGCCGGGATTCAGTTTATCGGCAATAACCGCTTTTTCGCACCACTCGAATGCCTCAGTCAGCTTGCCCATGTTAGCGTAAACTCTTGCTAATAAAGCGATCGCTTTATAGTCATCCTGAGCCAGCTTGATTAACTTTTCCTCTGCCTCGGGGTAGTTACCTTGTTCGTATAAGGCCCAGGCTTCTTCAAAGGGAGCAGGTCGAGGTTCCGGGATTAGCGGCGGCTCCAGCTTTTGTAACTCCGGACCTAGCACAAGATGTTGATCAAGATCGAATTGGACAGGCAAAGAAAGGAGAGGCTCAATTTTGGAACTGAGATCAGGCGGAGGCTCGGCGATTGTAAAGTATGGCTCAAAATCTTCTGCCAGGTGAATCTGAGGTCGATATTTTTTATGCACATCTTTTCGATAGAGGATGGTTTCTGGAAAATTTACACTCACAAACTTCGAAAAGAGAATTTGTGAGGTCTCGCTGGGCCCGACCACCAGCCAGCTGCCATCCACCAGAGCCCGGTATAGTTTTTGAATGACTTTTTTTTGATGCTCCGGATTAAAATACATGAGCACGTTTTTACAAAATATCAGATCCATTGCATTGGTATCATTTAAAAGCGATGGATATGTATCTTCCGCTAAATTGAGATAAGCGAACTTTACCATCTTCATAATCTGAGGATGAATTTTAAAGCAATTTTCTTTTGCTTTCGTGAAATATTTTTCTTTTAACTCCGGAGGGGTTTTTCGAAACGACCACTCTTTGTAAAGGCCCGTCGAGGCCTTTTCCAGAAAACGAGGGTTAATGTCTGTGGCCAGGATAGTCACGTTCCAGTCCTTTATATCGGGAATCATGTTACTGAGAAGTATTGCAATTGAATAAGGCTCCTCGCCCGTGGCGCAGCCCGCGCTCCATATTCTAAGGAGACGATCGGGTTCCCTGCGGAGATGAATCAATTCCGGAAGAATGTGCTCTCTGAGAATATCAAATAACTGCTTCTCCCTGAAAAAATAGGTTTCCCCGACAGTGATGTGGCTGGCCAGAATTTCAATCTGGTTCCTGTTCAGCGGCGAGGAGAACAGCCACTGGATGCACGACTCGGCATCATTAAAACCGAACTCTCTGGCGGCGGATCGAATGCCCCTTTGGATGTCAGGCCAGCGATCTGTGGGTAAATGTAAGCCCATATGAGAAGAGATCAGCTCACTGAGCCGTGAAAGAGAGATATTGGAAATGCTTTCAGTCATTCTTCCCTCTTTTTCCCTTTTTCACTGCCTTGTCCAGCATTGCTTCTTCATCAAGGGATAGAAACTTGTCCAGGTCGTGAATGAGAATCATGCCGCCTTCAAGCTTTATCACTCCATCGATAAGCTCCATTCCGGGCGTAACCTTTTCTGCCGGTATCAGTTTTTCCTCTGCGGGTTGAATGATCCCATTGACCATGTCGACCACCAGCGCCACAGTCCGCTTCTGTGTATGCGCAATAATGAACCGGTCATTCAAGTCTATTTTTCGATCCGGCAAGTTAAATCGTTTCCGGATATTAATAACGGGAATGACCTGACCTCGCATATTGATAATGCCGAGAACAATATCCGGCGCTTTAGGCAGTGGCGTAATCTCGACCGCGTGAACAATCCTTTCCACAGCAGGGAGATAGAGTGCATATCTCTGCTCTTCGAGGAAAAAGACGAGGATTTGATTTGAGTTTCTCACTGTAATTAACTCCCCCACTGAGTTAAAAGTGCTTTATAGCACATTCTTTTATTCAGCCGGCAGGCTTTTATCATCCGCCTTCATTTTTTTTCTTTCCGCTAACTGCGGTTTTACCACTTTTTCATAGCACTCCGGGCAGATGCCGTGGCTGAAACGAAGCTCGGAATGCAGGCTGATATAGCCTTCGAACTGCTGCCAGTAGTTCTGGTCATTGCGGATTTTCTTGCAATAGGAGCAGATAGGCAGAAGGCCCTGCAAGATTCTGATATGAGAAAGGGCTTCTTCGAGTTCTTTTACACGACCGGCAAGTTTTTTTTGCAGCTCGACTATGCGCACTCCGGCCTGGAGACGGGCTTTAAGCTCGCCGTGGTCGAACGGCTTGACTAGATAATCATCCGCTCCGGCCTCCAGGCCCTCGATGATATCCGCTCTCTCTCCCTTAGCTGTAAGTAGGATAATGTAAAGAGCCTGTAGAGCCGGTAATTCCCTGACCTTCCGGCAAACATCTATGCCAGCCATTTCAGGCATCATCCAGTCGAGAATGGCCAGATCAAGGGAATTGTCCCTTTGAATTATCTGCCAGGCCTGAACGCCGTCACCGGCGACAAGAACCTCGTAATTCCATTTAGTCAGCGTTGCTTCGAGAACTTTCCGGGAAATCGGATCGTCCTCAGCGACCAATATTCTCATTACGAACCTCTCTGGTGTCGTGTCCAGGAAATAACATTCTCTATTCTGTAGCGCAATTCATTGCGCCCTATAGAGTTGGGCGCGATAAATCGCGCCCCTACAAAAGATTACTTTTTTGTTTTCTAAGGTTGTTGAAGAATATTTTCATCCGCATCCGACATTTCCAGCCGGTTACGGCCATTTCCTTTGGCTTGATATAATGCCGTATCCGCTTGACGGATCAGAGATTCCATGCCGGGTTCCTGGCCTTCGGAATACGTAGTCGCACCAAGACTGAGGGTGATCGAGATAATGCCCTCGGAGGTATCGAATAGTTTTTTCTCGATTGCTTTACGTATTCTCTGGGCTATTTGCACGGTGCCCTGAATATCACAACCCGGCAGGACACACAGAAATTCTTCGCCCCCATAACGGCCGGCCGCATCATAGGAGCGGACAGAGCTGGTAATCCTCCGGGCCACTCCCCGCAATACTGCATCCCCGGCAATATGTCCGTAAGTGTCATTGACTTTTTTGAAGTTGTCTATATCAGCCATGATCAAACCCACAGATTTTTTCTCACGGCTTCCGCGGCTTAATTCTCTTTCCAGAATCTCCATAATCCCGCCGCGATTCCACAGGCCGGTAAGGTGATCATGCATTGACTTATCCTGGAGGTCGAGGATACGCTGGGCGGTGCGCAGGCGGACCCGCAACTCATCCAGATCGTAAGGTTTGACTAGATAATCATCAGCCCCGGCATCCAGCACCTGTACCAGGTGCTGTTTCCCCTCGTTGGTGGTGACCAGGATCAGATATACGTACTTTTTATTTACGGATTCGCGGACTCTGCAGCAGACTTCCAGACCATTCATGACCGGCAAGGTCCAGTCGATCACTGCCAGTCTTGGAGCGCCATCAGCCTTAAGCGCCTCGAGCGTCTCTTTACCGTCAGCGGTGACCACTGCCTCATAGCCGCACTTTATCAAGGTGGCCTCGAGGATTTGGCGAGAGACCAGGTCGTCCTCGGCAATCAGAATCTTCATAATCAATCTCCAGTGATAAGTTCTTTCAATGCCTGGTTAAGGCCGTCGATTTCCTTTTTCAATCTGGAATAAGCCACTTTTGCCCGGACAAGATCTCCGGCCCGGCAGATCATTTCCAGGCCCAGCACCGCCTCGACGGCATTCCTCACCGCGAAATTGCCCACCGCCCCCTTAAGGGTATGGGCCAGGCTTTCCACTTTTTTAAAATCCCCTTTTTCAATTGCCTGATTAAGGTCATTCATAATCCCTGGTGTTATTTCCAAAAACAGTTCTATCACCTGGCGGAGAAGCTCTTTATCCCCGTCAACATGACGGAGTATTGCTTCTTTATCCAGTGCAATGCTTCCAGCGAGGCCCGCCATCGCTTTGGTTTCCTTTTTTTTATCAGGGATCAAAGCTTCGATAGCTTCATAAAGTTCTTTAGTCTGGATCGGCTTGGAGATATATCCATCCATTCCTGCACTGAGGCAGCGCTCCCTGTCGCCCTTGAGAGCATGGGCGGTAAGGGCAATTATAGGAACATGGCCGCTGGTGCCTTTTTCTTTTTCCCTGATCGCTGCCGTAGCTTCAAAACCGTCCATTTCCGGCATATTAACATCCATCAGAACAAGATCGAACTTCTCGCTTTTTAGTATTTCAAGTGCTTCCCTGCCGTTTGACGCCACAACTACTGAGTGGCCCCATTTCTGAAGGATACTGACCATAAGCTTCTGGTTAACCGGATTGTCCTCGGCGAGAAGGATGCGGAACAGCCTCTTTTTTTCGCGCAAGGCATGTCTGGTGATCAGCTCCTGTCGAGGTTCCGCCGCTGCCGGTTTACCCAGGGTGGCTATGATAGTGTCCAGCAACTCCGATTGATTGACCGGCTTGGTCAGGTAGGCGTTTATTCCCACCTGGCGGCAGTGGGCTGCATCGCCGCGCTGGCCTACAGAAGTGAGCATGATTATCGGGATATGACCAAACTCATGTCTCTTTTTTATGTTTTCGGCCAGGGTGAACCCGTCCATTTCCGGCATAACCTGATCGACAATGAACAAGTCAAAGGATGTTTTTGTATCGAGAGTCTGATCCAGAAGAGCCAGAGCTTTAGGGCCGTCTTCAGCCAGATAGGGAACCATTTTCCAGTTATTTAGAATATCTTTCAATATCCGGCGGTAGGTGGCGTTATCATCAATGACAAGAACCTGCTTGTTGTACAGTTGGGCCGGTTCGAGCGGGATAACTTTTTCTTTCGGCTCTTTCTGGAGGGCGAAGCGGGCGATAAAATGGAAGGTGCTTCCCTTGCCGGGCTCGCTTTCCACCCAGATTCTGCCGCCCATCATGTTTATCAATTGCGAGGAAATAGTAAGACCCAGCCCTGTTCCGCCGTATCTGCGAGTCATGGAGCCGTCCGCCTGCTCGAAGGCATCGAAAATTTTTTTCTGTTTTTCGACAGGTATGCCGACCCCGGTATCGGATACGGAAAAGTGGAGGAGAACCTCTTTCTCTTCTTCCTGGTCCAATTCAACCTTGACCACAACCTCGCCTTTTCCGGTGAACTTGATAGCATTGCCCACAAGATTAATAATTATCTGGCGGAGGCGGCCGGGATCGCCATTCAGAGCGTCCGGCACTTCAGGAAGCACATGGCTGGCCAGCTCGAGGTTTTTTTTCTGAGCATGATAAGCGAGAGCTTTGACAATTTCGTGGAGATTGTCGCGCAGATTAAAATCTATCGATTCCAGGGCAAATTTACCCGCTTCGATTTTCGAGAAATCCAGAATATCGTTGATCACCCCGAGGAGAGAATTTGCTGAATCTTTTACGGTCTGAAGGTATTCACGTTGTTCAGAGGTGAGCTGGGTGTCCAGGGCCAGGTCGGTCATGCCGATAACCCCGTTCATCGGTGTGCGGATCTCATGGCTCATTTTGGCCAGGAACTCGCTCTTGGCCCGGCTGGCCTCCTCGGCCCTTTGGCGGGCCTGGACCAGCTCAGTAACATCAATTATATTGAGTAAGAGCCCATCATATTTACCCTCCCTGGTTACAGGCTGGACGCGCAGGATGACCTCTGCTTTCCCCAAGGGCCGCTGTAATATGAAAGGCTCTTGGTCGGGGTTATTGCGGAAATTTTCAATTACAGAATTAAGGCGGGAGAGGATCGGCTCTGGATGAAAATCTTCTATTCTCTTATTGATAATATCTGCACGGGCTTTTCCCACGAAGCTGCAGAAGTAATCGTTGATTTCCACAATAATGTTGTTGCTGTCGGCAAAAACCACGCCTTCATCCATCCCTGAGATCATTGCCGAGAGCTTGGCGTTTTCCTTGCGCGCGGCCTCTTCAGCCTGGAGGCGCTCGGTGATGTCATGCCCTTGCGCGATGGTGGCTACCGGAGTCTTTCCATCCGTAGCGAAGATCGTTGCTGAGTTCCAGAGGACGGTGCGGACAGCCCCGTCAATGTGTAGGATGTTGATTTCGACCGTCTCCAAGCGTTCGCCAGATAGAGTTTTCTTGATGAGCTGTATTGAACTCTGCAGCAGGGCTGGCGGAAAGAGGATTCCCAGGTTGTTGCCCATGACTTCGCGCGCAGTCCTGCCTGTCAGGGACTCGAACGCGTGGTTAAACCGGGTGATGCGGAATTGCGGGTCCCAAACGATGATCGGCGCATTGGCGTGGTCGATCAGGTTCTCCAAATAATCCTTGGTTTCTCGCAGAGCCTCCTCAGCCCTCTTACGCTCGGTGATATCTCTGAAAATGCCTATATTACATTTCTTTCCATCTATTAAAACCGGTGCAGCACTTATATCGGCAAAGATTATGGTCCTGTCTTTTCTAAGAACCGGCATATTGTGCGTTAATTCTTTTTCTCCTCTTGCCTGAGCCTCAAATTCAGAAATAACGTGTTCTAGACTCTCTTCTGGATGAATATCACTGACATTCATTCCCTTTAATTCATTTTCACTATAACCCAGCAACTTGCATATGGCCGGATTGCCATTTAAAATTTCCTTTGTTTTAATGTCCGCTAAAAGCATTCCATCAGCACTTGCTTCAAATAAAGTTCTGTATCTATTTTCAGATTCTTTCAGCGTATCTTCCAAACGCTTTAGCTCGGTAATGTCCTCGAACATCAGGGTGTAAAAAGTTTTATCAGAAATTTCATCTTTCCTCATTCTTAGTTTGAATACTCTGTCAGACAGATTTTTATCTCTTATTCCCACTCCGATTTCACAGGGTATACGGAATTGCTCGATGGAAAACATTGATTTCCGGGTATAGACCTCTATGTCGTAAATCTTCATCTCTCCGGAAAAAGTTTGAAACCCGATATGATTTTTACGGTCATAGATGGCATTCTTATCGATTATCCAGAGTGGCTGGGATTCGCTTTTAGAAAAAAGATTAATTATCCGATAGGATATTTTAGCACCAATTCTATCGACAATAATCTGGTATTCGGTATCCGGAGGCAGAGATTCCGGCCTTGTGATCAAGTCCGCGCACTCCCGCTGGATACCGGACTGAGTATTGGACCTGGAACCTATGCATATCGTATAACCGACTGAATCAGGGAATACCACTTTCTTACTCGATGCTCCAGAAAGAACCAGCGAAAGGTCCCTGATATTTTCTTTATTGGGCGAAGTTTTTATTTTGTAAAGAATTCTGATATCTTCATCAGCGCCGCCGTATTCTTCCGCGCTCATTAAATAGCAATCAACATCATCAGCAATATGCGGTTTGTGAATTATCTTTAGCTTTCTCCCTTCCCTGACTATTTGCCAGTTCATTTCCCGGCATCTTTTGCTGGCGATCCAGTTCTTCCCGATCTTGTCCGTCTCATTTGGTCCTTTATATCTGAGCCGCCACTTTCTGCCATCGCTGTAAGGTAGTTTTTCCAAAGCAGCTATTTTATTTAGACAATCCTGAAGGCGATCGAAATCTCCCTCTTTTAGGAATTCCCTGAGATTCCCCTTCTTCTCCATGAATTCGCCCACCCAGTCAGTAAGGGTGATAAAATTGGTGGAAAAGCTTAGGACATTCCAATCCTTATCCAAGCGCAGCTCGGGCATGCCCACAGTAGCCCGTACTAGAGAAAGAGTCCGATAGAGATCGTTCCTTTTTACGAGGCACTCATTATATTGTTTCTTTAACGATTCAAGCAGCGCTTCTAATTGCAGGTTCTGATTACTTTCTTTCCCCAGTTGACTGATTCTTTCAATCAGCTCTTCGTACGACAGATTATCGATATTCATGGAAACAGCCCTGATTATTTTTGAAAAAAATCATAATGGCTGGAAAAATACTGCAAAATCTGAGAACAAGTTGCCAGAATGATCCCGATAAGAAAGCCTGATCTGACGCCCATCCACAAGCCTACTTATTTCCTACGCCATTTTGCAACTGTTTCAATACTATGGGGATCTTATCGAAGTCAGTGGATTTATCGAAAAAGAAATTTGCACCCAGCTCCAGACATTTTTTCCGGTATTGCGGGTAAGGGTAGTTGGTAACAATTATTACCACAGAATTGACATTGTCTTTTTTGATATGACGGAGAACATCTATTCCGCTTCCTCCCGGCATCCTGATATCCAGAATAATTACATCAGGCTTAAGCTCCTGATACTTGTTTATAGCTTCGCTGACCTCCGCAGCCTGGCCTGTTACTTCAATTCCGTCAATTCTGGAGAGCAAGGCTGTCAAACTTCTGCATACATGCTCCGAATCATCGGCGATTAAGACCTTCATTATCTCTCCAGGAAAAGATTTAACTTATTATAAAATAAGACATTATCCAGTCATAGCAAAAATCAGGACCAACCTCGACATTACAATTAATTATACATCTGGAATTTCTAAAATAATATCATTCTAAATTCCTTTTTATTGTGATCATTAAAGAAATTTTCAATGCCCTGACGGGAAATAATTCTGTAGTTGATTAAGAAATTTCTTGTAGTTTTTTTAATTACAAATGAGATAACAGAGAAAAAAGCCAGGGAAGGAGTAATTTTAAAAAGGCGGAGGCTGGAGACTGGAAGCTGAAGAATTGGAAGAAATAATGGTTTTTTAGGAGCAGCAATAATTGCTCAATCAACCAGACCCTGCTTTATTGCGTAATGGGTGATTTCAGCGTTGCTTTTCATTTTCATTTTATCGAGAATCCGGGAACGGTAAGTGCTGACAGTTCTCGCACTCAAAGATAATTCATCGGCAATATTCTTTATTGTTTTACCCGAGGCGATCAGGCACATAACCTGATATTCACGGTTGGAAAGATTTTCATGAAGTGGTTTTTCACGGCCGTTTTCAATCTCAAAAGCCAGTTTCTCGGCCAGAGAGGCTGAGACATATTTACCGCCCTGGGCGACTTTTCTTATCGCCTCCAGCAATTCATAAGGCGCTTTATCCTTGCTCAAATAGCCTGAAGCACCTGCTTTCAAGACCCGGATCGCGTATTGTTCCTCAGGATGTATGCTCAGGACCAGGATGCGCAATTTTGGCTTTTCCTTTTTCAACTGTTCCAGGATTTCCAACCCTCCTTTGCCGGGCATGGTAATATCCAGGAGGACAACATCATAATCATTTGTCCTGGCCTTATTAATCAATTCTTCTCCAGTGCTTACCTCGTCGGCAACTGTCATATCGGGGTTCTTTTCCAGAACTTTTTTCAGTCCCTCACGGACAATCGGATGGTCGTCGGCGATAATTATTCTAATCATCGAGACCCTTCTTTTGGATAAGGTATGCTTACCTTCAGAGTGGTTCCTTTATCTCTTTCACTTCTGATATTTACCTTGCCTTTGAAAAATTGAGCACGCTCGCGGATACCGATCAAGCCCAGGGAGCTGGAACTGGAAATGTCCTTTTCCTTTATACCGATACCATTGTCTTTGACTGTCAGCCTGATTTCCCGATCTGTCTTGCTCACGCTTATCCTGACTTCCGTAGCCCTGGCATGACGGGTGACATTGGTCAGGGCCTCCTGAAGAATACGAAAGATCGCAGTGGAATGCTCCTGGTCGATTTTAATTTCTTCATCGGGAAGGGACAATAGACATTTGGTTCCGGTCCTTTTCGTAAACTCCGCCGCCTGCCATTCAATGGCCGGTACCAGGCCGAAATCATCGAGC
>Ga0315289_10016822_pt1 | contig 10063 bp, 7 predicted proteins | sample YL17G11_40_MG_FD_203452 | JGI IMG/M metagenome (GOLD analysis project Ga0315289, IMG submission 203452) | Sediment microbial communities from Yellowstone Lake, YNP, Wyoming, USA - YL17G11_40 | ecosystem: Environmental > Aquatic > Freshwater > Lake > Sediment | place: USA: Wyoming | collected...
TTATTTCCTCGTCCTCCATCTGGTCAATTAACTTGTTTATCTCTGGGCTTCCATAGATCTCTTTCAATTTACTCTTCAGGGTATTGACCCCGTAGGCTTTGTCAAGGTATTCACCGATTTTCTCTCCGAGCCCTTTTGCTGCCCAGCCCAGATGAGTCTCCAGTATCTGACCAACATTCATTCGAGAAGGAACACCAAGGGGGTTCAGGACGATATCAACAGGTGTGCCATCTTCCATGTAGGGCATGTCCTCTTCTGGGAGCACCCGAGAAAGTACCCCTTTGTTGCCATGTCTCCCTGCCATCTTATCCCCTACGGAAAGCTTCCTCTTTACGGCTAAGCTCACCTTCACCATCTTGATTACCCCTGGTGGCAGTTCATCTCCCCTTTTGATCTTCTCAATTCTCTCCCCAAAGTACGCCTTAATCACGTTGATCTGCTCTTCCAGGTTCTCCTTGACCTTATCAATCTTCTCCTCCGCACCGGAGGCATCAACGAGAGAAATATGCTTGATTTTGCTGTAGGGTATCTTAGATAGGATTGATTCGGTGAGCTTTTGGTTCTTTTCCACAACAATCGCGTGATCCCTTTCACCAACGACGATTTTCTTAGCTGAGATCTTTCCTACCAGGAGCTGTTTGATCTTTTTGGCTACGCTCTCCTCCAAGATATTGATCTCCTCTTCCTGATCCTTGAGGAGCCTGGCTTTCTCTTCATCCTCGATCGTGCGGGACCGTTCGTCCTTTTCCGTACCTTTCCGGGTAAAAATCTTGACATTGATTACGGTTCCTTCCACACCAGGCGGCACACGCAGCGAAGTATCCTGAACATCTCGGGCTTTTTCACCAAAGATTGCGTGTAAGAGCTTTTCTTCAGGAGAAAGTTGGGTTTCCCCCCGGGGTGTTATCTTGCCCACCAGAATATCACCGGCCTTTACCTCTGCCCCGATTCGAATGATCCCGCTTTCATCCAAATTCTTCAGCATATCCTCGCTTAACCCAGGAATATCCGGAGTAATTTCTTCTTTCCCCAATTTGGTATCCCGAGCTACTATCTCAAATTCTTCAATGTGAATAGAGCTAAAGCTGTCATTCTTGATCAATTTTTCACTGACCAGGATCGAGTCCTCGAAATTGTAACCTCCCCAGATCATGAAAGCTACCATGACGTTCCTGCCCAAGGCGAGTTCCCCCATCTCAGTTGCCGGCCCGTCAGCAATGATATCCCCTTTCCGCACCACATCTCCGACTTTCACAATCGGTCTTTGATTGATACAGGTGTTCTGGTTTGAACGATGGTGCTTGATAAGGTTGTAGATCTTAACCTCTGTCCCAACCCCTTTACTCTCTGACTCTTCATGCTTTATCACAATTCGGGTTGCATCCACGCTGGTAACCACTCCATCTCGCTCAGCGATTACCGTAACTCCTGAATCCCGTGCAACGACACTTTCCATCCCCGTACCAATGAGAGGGGCCTCAGTACGCATGAGGGATACGGCCTGCCGCTGCATATTGGAACCCATGAGAGCACGATTAGCGTCATCGTTCTCCAGGAAGGGGATGAGAGAAGTGGCAATGCTCACCAGCTGCTTGGGAGAAACATCCATGTAGTCGATCTCTTCGGGAGCAAGCATGGTGAACTCTCCCCCCTTTCGGGCAGAAACCTGTTTTCCTATAAACCTTCCCCGTGAGTTCAAGGGGGCATTTGCCTGGGCGATACCAAAATCCTTCTCGTCTAAAGCGGAAAGGAAAACCACCTCATTCGTAACCATCCCATTCCCCACTTCGCGGTAGGGAGTTTCAATAAAACCAAATTCATTCACCCGTGCATACGTGCTGAGAGAAGATATCAAGCCAATATTGGGCCCTTCAGGAGTTTCAATGGGGCAGATCCTCCCGTAGTGAGTTGGATGCACATCGCGCACTTCAAAACCTGCTCTCTCCCGTGTCAATCCACCAGGACCAAGGGCACTCAACCGTCGCTTATGGGTAATTTCAGAGAGAGGGTTGGTCTGATCCATGAACTGGGAAAGCTGGCTTGAGCCAAAAAACTCTTTTACTACAGCGGTAACCAATTTAGCATTGATTAAGTCATGGGGCATCAAGGTATCAACATCCTGGAGGCTCATTCTCTCCTTGATAGCCCGCTCCATTCTCACCAGTCCGATCCGAAAATGATTTTCGATCAACTCTCCGACTGCACGAACTCTCCGATTCCCCAAGTGGTCGATATCATCAACCTCTCCCTGGCCATTCTTCAATTTTACCAGGTATTTTACAGTTTCTAAGATGTCTTCTTTCTGAAGGATCCGAACATCAAGGGGGATATTGAGTTCAAGCTTATGATTGAGCTTCAGTCTCCCTACTTTAGAGAGGTCATAATATTCCGGGCTGAAAAACAGCCTCTGGAAAAACTGCCGTGCACTGTCACGGGTGGGTGGATCGTTTGGTCGCAAGCGCCTGTAGATCTCTACCAGCGCTTCATCAGGAGTGTTGATCTTATCGATAAGCAAGGTGTTCCGAATGGACGCATCAATGGTAGCATTATCGATTAAAAGCACTTCAAATTCTTCAATCTCTCTTTGTTTCAATTGTTCTATCAATCCAGGCGTCACATCCTCATTGCATTTGGCCAGGATTTCTCCGGTATGGAAATCAACGATATCCTTTGCAACAACTTTCACAAACAGATCTTCAAGTTCAATGGGAATGAACTGGATCGCCGCCTCTCGCATTTTCTTCATATGGGCAGAGGTTATTTTTTTACTCTTCTTTACAATAACCTCTCCAGTCCTCGAATCTACGATATCTTCTGAGGTCTTATCCCCAACTACCAAGTCAACGACCCCCACCGCTTTCAGAATCTTATCTTTCTTCATGAGAATTCGTTCAGTATGGTAAAAGTAATGAACTAATTCTTTGGTGGAATACCCCAGGGCTTTCAGCAGCACAGTAGCGGGGAACTTCCTTTTCCGGTCAATACGTACATAGAGGACGTCTTTAGGATCAAATTCAAAATCTATCCAGGATCCACGGTTGGGAATGATCCGGGCGTAGTACATCACCTTTCCGCTGGAGTGGGTCTTCACTTTATCGTTACCAAAAAACACCCCTGGTGAACGGTGCAACTGACTCACGACTACCCGTTCGGTGCCATTGATGATAAAGGTTCCGCTCTCCGTCATCAGGGGGATTTCTCCAAAGTATACTTCTTGTTCCTTTACATCCCGAATATTACGCTCCCCCGTCTCCTGATTCACATCCCAGACCACCAGACGGATTACTACCTTGAGCGGAACTGCATAGGTCATCTCTCTCTGCCGGCATTCGTCAATATCGTACTTGGAATCACCCAGGCTGTAACTGACAAACTCAAGGGAACAGGTTTCATTGAAATTTTTTATCGGAAAGACACTCTTAAATACCCCTTGCAGACCAAAACCCGATCGCTCCTCTGGTTTGCAATTTCTCTGGAGAAAACCTTCATACGATTTTTTCTGGATATCGATCAGGTTAGGAATCTCCATCACCCTTTTGATCTTGGCGAAATCCTTTCTGATTCTTCCGTTAAGTATCATTGACGGCACCTTTTTTAAAAGACCTCTTTCCTTATGAATTACTTATTACTTCACTTCTACGGTTGCCCCAACTTCTTCAAGTTGCTTCTTGATATCCTCAACCTCTTTCTTGGGAATCCCTTCTTTGACCGTCTTGGGCGCCCCATCAACCAGATCTTTTGCTTCTTTCAAACCTAATCCCGTTATGGCCCGCACTACTTTAATGACCTGGATCTTCTTCTCTCCTGTGGCCTTTAAAATCACGTCAAACTCCGTTTTCTCTTCCGCGGGCGCCATGGCTTCAACGGCTGCCGGGGCTGCGCCCATGGCAACAGGCATGGCTGCTGCAGAAACCCCAAACCGTTTTTCCAGTTCTTTCACCAGATCGGATAGTTCCAGTACAGTCATATTCTCGATAAATTTTATTACATCCTCTTTCGTAATCTCTGACATCTCTGACCTCCAAATTATTTAATGTCTACAATACCTCTATGCTTGGGAAGAGGTTTCCTTTTTTTTCCTCAACCCTTCAAGAACTGCTGCCAATCCTCGAGGGGTTGCCATTAAAACATTCACCAAACTCAGCTGAGTCGTTTTGAAGAGAGCGAGCAGATTCCTCAACAAAACCTCTCGGCTTGGTAAATTGCTCAAGTCTTTCAGTTCTGCTGGGCTTAAGACCTTTGTCCCCAAGATTGCCGCCTTTATCCCGAGTCCAGCTGAATCCTTCTGAAACTTTGCCAGTACTTTAACTGGTGTCACCACATCCAGATAACCGAAGGTTACTCCGGTTGGTCCATGGAGATGCGAAATGAGGAGTTCAAAATTTGTCCCGCGAGAGGCCCGTTCCAACAAGGTATTCTTCGTCACTACCAATTCGGAAGAAACTTTTTTAAGCTCCCTTCGAAGCATATTCACCTTCTCAACGTTCAACCCCTGAAAGTTGATGAGGACTGCTACCTTTGCCCGATTGATCTTATCAGCCAACCGACCAATTGCCCGTGCTTTTTCAGTCTGATTCAACGAATTTCCTCCTCTTTCCTCACCCTTTGGCAACTGCTTTAATTGAGAGAGGATCAATTTTTATGCCCGGTCCCATGGTAGTTGAAAGAACGATATTTTTCAGATATACTCCCTTACTGCTTGAGGGTTTGAGTTTCAAAACCATCTCAAACAGGGCATTTAAGTTGTCCAGCAACTTTTCCACGGTAAATGAGATCTTCCCAACGGGGACATGGAGGATCCCCCCCTTCTCAACTCTGAATTCCACCTTACCCTTTTTCAGTTCCTGAACTGCTTGAGCTATATCAAAGGTTACTGTTCCCATCTTGGGATTGGGCATCAGACCTCTGGGCCCTAAAATCTTACCGATCTTTCCTACTAACCCCATCATATCCGGAGTAGCTATAGCTTTATCAAACTCTAACCAGCCCTGAGAGATTTTCTCCACCATGTCCTCAGCACCAACAAAATCAGCACCCGCCTCTTTTGCCTCTTTCTCCTTTTCTCCTCTGGCAAAGACTAAAACTTTTACCTCTTTTCCACTGCCCCCTGGCAGCAAAACCGTTCCTCTTACCATCTGATCAGCATGTCGCGGATCGACTCCCAAACGGATAGCGATATCTACCGTTTCATCAAATTTGGTATAGTGGACTTCTTTTAAGAGTTTGACGCCATCTTCTAAAGAATACCTCATGGTGCGGTCGATTTTCTTTATCGCCTCTTGATACTTTTTTCCCCTCGGCATTCATCCTCTCCCTTAAAGCTAACCTTCGATTTCCACACCCATGCTTCGAGCAGTACCTTCGATTATCAGAATTGCCGCTTCCAAGCTCTGGGCATTTAAATCAGGCAACTTGGTTTCTGCGATTTCTCTTATCTGTTGAGCAGTGACCTTGCCAACCTTATTCTTGTTTGGCTCTCCCGAACCTTTAATAATACCTGCAGCCTTCTTAAGCAAAATTGCAGCAGGTGGGGTTTTGGTCACGAACGAGAATGTCCGATCGGCATAGATCGTGATAACGGCAGGGATAATTAATCCTTCCTGTGATTGAGTCTGTGTATTAAAAGCCTTGCAAAACTCCATGATATTCACACCGTGCTGGCCTAAAGCAGGTCCAACTGGTGGTGAAGGATTAGCTTTGCCAGCAGGGATCTGAATCTTCACTATTGCTGCAACCTTTTTTGCCATGAATTCTCTCTCCTAAGGATGCTTTATTTCTTTAATTCTTTTTCACCTGAAGAAATTCCAGTTCAAGGGGGGTCTCTCTCCCGAAAATACTGACTAACACTTTGAGTCTTCCCTTATCTGGCTTTACCTCTTCTACAATTCCATTAAAATTAACAAAAGGGCCATCAATAATGCGAATACTATCCCCCTTATCAAAGGTTACCTTAGGTTTAGGTCTTAATGTCCCCTCACTGATCTGGTTCATAATTTCCCTAATTTCCTCATCGGGGATAGGAGTCGGTTTATGCTCGGGCCACTTTCCACCTCCGATGAAGTTTGTAACTTTGGGGGTATCTTGCACAGTACGAAAAGTTTCCTCGTTTAATTCCATATTCACTAGCATGTATCCAGGGAAAAATTTTCGGGTGCTTGTCTTCCTCTCTCCCTTCACCAGCTCAACGACATTTTCAGTGGGAACCAAGATTTCACCAAAAAAGTCTTCTTTCCCGGAAGACTTTATCCGTTCTTCTAAAACTGTCTTTACTTTATTCTCATAGCCTGAATAGGTATGGATCACATACCATTTTTTTGCCATATTCGACCTTTGACAAATCTCTAACTCAAAATCACCCTGATAATCTTCGATAAGCCCAAATCTACTAAACCCAGGAAAATAGCGATAATGATGACAATGACCAATACGATCGATGTTGAAGCAACTGTCTCTTTCCTCTGAGGCCATGATACTTTCTTTAATTCGGTCTTAACCTCTCTCAGAAACTGTCTAATCTTTTCTATGGTAACTTTTACTATCCCTTTTATCTTTTCAATATCCATGATCATGTAACTATATAAAAAAAAGAATGGCAGGCCAGGAGGGATTCGAACCCCCATCACCCGGATTTGGAGTCCGGTGCTCTAGCCGTTAGAGCTACTGGCCTTCCGCAACATTCATCCTGATTACAGCTATTGCTTTTAATCTGTTAAAAGGTCAAATCTGCCTTGAGAAATATTCACTTTGTCTCTTTATGAAGAGTATGGGCGTGACAAAATCGGCAGTATTTTTTTAACTCCAACTTGTTCGGGGTCTTCCTCTTGTTCCTTGTTGTTGTATAGTTCCTCCTTTTGCACCCATTACACGCTAATATAATTATATCCCTCATCCCTCACCCGACTCTTTAGTATAAACAGTTATCCTTTATTCTATGATCTCGCTGATTACTCCAGCGCCTACCGTCCTCCCACCTTCCCGAATCGCAAACCGTAACTCCTTCTCCATCGCTATCGGCATAATCAACTCCGCACTGATCGCTACGTTGTCACCAGGCATCACCATCTCTACCCCTTCCGGTAGCTTGATCACCCCGGTCACATCCGTCGTCCGAAAATAAAATTGCGGCCGGTATCCATTGAAAAAAGGCGTGTGCCTCCCCCCTTCTTCCTTCGATAACACGTATACCTCTGCCTTGAACTTCGTGTGCGGCGTTATGCTCCCAGGCTTCGCTAATACCTGACCACGCTCTACTTCCTCTCGCTTCGTCCCACGCAGCAATACCCCAATGTTATCCCCGGCCTGCCCTTGATCTAATATCTTCCGGAACATCTCTACCCCGGTGCACACCGTCTTCATCGTCGGCCGAATCCCTACAATCTCTACTTCATCCCCTACCTTCACTATCCCGCGCTCTGCTCGACCCGTTACCACCGTCCCCCGACCAGAGATGCTGAATACATCTTCTATGGGTAATAAGAATGGCTTATCTATATCCCGCACCGGCTCCGGTATGTAGTTGTCTACTGCATCTAACAGCTTCCAGATGCTCCCGCATTGCTCACACTCCCGCTTCCCGCATCCGCATTCCCCAGCCTTCAACGCCGACCCCCGAATGATCGGAATCTCATCTCCAGGAAAATTGTACTTCGTTAAAAGCTCCCGTACCTCAAGCTCTACCAGCTCCAAAAGCTCCTGGTCTTCCATCATGTCTACTTTGTTCAAAAATACCACGATCGACGGCACCCGTACCTGCCGCGCTAATAAGATGTGCTCCCTCGTCTGCGGCATCGGCCCGTCCGGCGCACTTACCACCAGTACCGCTCCGTCCATCTGCGCCGCCCCGGTAATCATGTTCTTGATGTAGTCTGCATGACCAGGACAGTCTATGTGCGCATAGTGCCGCTTCGAAGTCTCGTACTCTACGTGCGCTATCGCTATCGTTAAACCCCGCTCCTTCTCCTCAGGCGCATTGTCTATCGAATCGTATGCCTTGTACTCCGCAAATTTGTGCTTCTCCAATACCTTCGTGATCGCTGACGTCAACGTCGTCTTCCCATGATCTACATGCCCTATCGTCCCTATGTTTACATGCGGCTTCGTCCTCTCAAACTTCTTCTTCGCCATGTTCCCTCCTCGTCCTAAGCTGCCACAGTACTCAAGATCTTTTCAGCAATAAAGGCGGGCACTTCCCGGTACTCGAGAAACTGCATGGTATAGTTAGCCTTCCCCTGGGTTGCCGACCTTACATCAGTGGCATAACCAAACATCTCTGCCAAGGGAACTTCAGCCTGGATAATGACCAGGCCAGCCCGGTTGTCAATCCCTGCAATCTTGCCCCGACGGGCTGATAGATCACCAACGACCTCCCCCATGAACTCTTCAGGCACTGACACCTCCACGCTCATGATTGGCTCAAGGATTACCGGTGCTGCCTTGACTGCCCCCTGTTTGAAGCCCAGCGATCCGGCAATCTTAAAGGCGAGCTCTGAGGAATCCACTTCATGATAAGAGCCATCTACTAATGCAACCTGGATATCCACCATGGGAAATCCACCGAGGATCCCACTCTCCATAGCCTCGTGAATACCCTTCTCCACTGCGGAAATATACTCCCGGGGAATTACTCCACCGGTGATGTTATTTACAAAGACGAATCCTTCTCCCCGCTTCAGAGGAGCGATTTCAAGCTTCACATGGCCATACTGCCCTCTCCCGCCTGACTGCCGGATAAATTTCCCCTCGGATTTAGCCTGCTGGGTAATGGTTGATTTATAGGCAACCTGTGGTCGTCCTACATGGGCATCCACCTTGAACTCCCGGAGCAGTCGATCTACGATGATCTCCAGGTGGAGCTCTCCCATTCCGGAGATGATGGTCTGCTCTGTTTCTTCATCAAAATGAATCCTGAACGATGGGTCTTCAATAGCCAGTTTATGGAGGGAATCAAAGAGCTTGCCCTGGTCAGCCTGGGTCTTCGGCTCAATCGCTACCGACACCACCGTCTGGGGAGATTCTATCGACTCAAGGGTTATGGGGTGGTCTTCATCACACAGGGTATCCCCGGTTGTAGCCATTTTCAAAGGGATGGCTGCTATGTCGCCGCAATAAATTTCCTGTGTTTCCTCCCGCTTATTGGCGTGCATCTTGAGGATATGGCTTATCCGCTCCCGCTTTCCCTTGGTAGCATTGTACACATAGGAGCCTTTTGCCAGGGACCCGGAATACACCCGGACAAAGGTCAGCTGGCCAACAAACGGGTCGGTCATAATCTTAAAGGCAAGGGCAGAGAAGGGAGCGTCATCACTGGTTTCCCGTATCTCAGTCTCCCCTTTCTCATTCAGGCCCTGGATTGGTGGTACATCGAGAGGAGATGGCAGATAATCAATAACTCCATCGAGGAGTGGCTGAATTCCTTTGTTTTTAAAAGCAGTCCCGCAGAACACCGGTACGACCTGAAAGTCAATGGTAGCCTTTCGAATCGCCATCTTGATCTCTTCCTCGGTGATGGCTTCACCCTGCAGATACTTCTCCATGAGCGATTCATCAAGATCGGCTACCGATTCCAACATCTTATCCCGGTACTCCCGTGCAGTTTCCCGATATTCTTCAGGTATCTCCATGGTGTGATACGTCACCCCGAGGCTGCTCTCATCGTAGACGACGGCCTCCATCCTCAAGAGGTCAATAATCCCACGAAAGTTTTCTTCTCCGCCAAGAGGAATCTGGAGTATGAATGGATGGGCCTTAAGTCTGTCCCTGATCATCTGGACGGTACGGAAGAAGTTTGCGCCGGTTCTGTCCATTTTATTGACAAAGGCAACCCTCGGCACCTTGTGCTTATCTGCCTGTCTCCATACGGTCTCACTCTGTGACTCAACCCCCCCTACTGCGCAGAAGATAGCAATTGCACCATCCAGCACCCGGAGCGACCTCTCGACCTCAATGGTAAAGTCTACGTGGCCCGGGGTATCAATAAGATTGATCCGGTGGTTCTTCCATAAGCAGGTGGTGGCAGCAGAGGTGATGGTAATTCCCCTCTCCTGTTCCTGTTCCATCCAGTCCA
>Ga0315289_10016823_pt1 | contig 10063 bp, 10 predicted proteins | sample YL17G11_40_MG_FD_203452 | JGI IMG/M metagenome (GOLD analysis project Ga0315289, IMG submission 203452) | Sediment microbial communities from Yellowstone Lake, YNP, Wyoming, USA - YL17G11_40 | ecosystem: Environmental > Aquatic > Freshwater > Lake > Sediment | place: USA: Wyoming | collected...
TGTTCTACGGGCGGACACTTTGAATTGAGCTTGACTGATTTCAAATACTAATTGCCGATACCTAACCTTAATCTGAACGACGTCGAAAGAATGAAGTTAAGGCAAAAACCCAGTGGCTACGATGTCTCTTCAATTCCAAAGCGAGTCAAGCTTCAAAAAAGGACAGGTAACTGTTTTCGTTCTCCTGTTCAACACTTTGCTGTGGTATTTTATTGGACGATCAACGATAGCTAAGATTGGATATGCGTTCAGTGCAACAGGTTTTGAGAATCTATGTCTTGGACTGGCTTATCCATCATCTATAATTGTGTCAGGCATAGTTGCCTCGGTTTTCCTGATGAAGATCCGAAAGCTACGCTTCTTTTCCGCTTGGTTGCTTTTTGGAGTTTTGGCCTCGCTATGTTCTGCCATCCCGATGGGTGCCTCATTTCCTGCAACTCTCCTTGTCACTTGTATGTTAGGCGTTTCTTTAGGCTTAGGTACACCCTCATGCTTGAGCTACTTCGCAGAAGTGGTACCCATTGAAAAAAGAGGGAAAGTCGGCGGCATCATGCTTTTTGCAACCATCCTCACAGCACCGTTCATCCTAATAGCTTTGCCAACATTGAGTTTGATGCTCAGCGCTGCCCTAGGAACTGTCTGGAGAGCATGGAGCCTACCCTTCCTCTTCATTACATCAGAAAATCGCGGCTTCCCCAAACCGAGTGCTCAAAAGGCTCCTTCGTTGCGTACGATCCTCAGTAACAGAACCTTCTATCTCTATTTCGTTGCTTGGCTCATGTTTGCCTTGGTTGACAGCTTTGGAGGCAGAGTTGTGGCGCTCCCGCCCGAATATGAGCTCACCATTAAGTTTATTGAACCAGTCTCAGCGGGCTTTGCGGCTTTGGTGGCTGGGCTTTTGTCTGATCGTATCGGACGAAAGCGCACCTCGATCTTCGGTTTCGTTTCTCTGGGAATAGCTTACGCAACTGTTGGATTATTCTCTCAGATGTGGGCTGCATGGTTCTTCTACTTCATAATTGATGGCATAGCCCTAGGACTACTGTGGACGCTGTTCATAGTCGTGTTGTGGGGAGACATACCTGAAAGCGGTTTGGAAAGATACTATGCGATTGGGGTTGCCCCATTCTTCTTGACCAAGATATTCTCACTGCTTCTAGAATCTTACGTATCGTCCATTCCTGTTACAAGCGCCTTCTCGCTAGCAGCCTTTTTCCTATTTTTGGCTGTTCTACCTCTGTTGTATGCTCCTGAAACCCTGCCTGAAAAGAAGATGAAGGACAGAGAACTCACGGAGTACGTCAAGAAAGCTAAGAAGACTAGAGAGGATTATGCCTAATTGATGGAGTAGGCATGGCTTTGCTGACTTTCTCAATAGCCCATCGCGCGCCCTACGTCCTATGACCGGATATGGTTTGCTCAAAGGCTCTCTGAGCGCTCTATACCCCCCTTATATAAAGGTTGAACCGGGCATTCTGCGCGTGCAAGTGGATTGGTATGGGGATATATGCTTAAAAGAGAGGCTGTTGCTTTTTTGGTGAAGCCTAATGTTCTTTCATGTAATACTGACGGGCGAATGCAACTCGCAGTGCAGGTATTGCTTCGGCGAGGCTTTGGAGGACACGGATGATGACTTTTCGGGTTTTGAGGTTGACTATTCTCTGCCTAAAAAGATAGGTTATGATGTTGGCTTGCTTGACAGGTTCTGCCGTAAGGATCCTGATTGCGTGTTGACTTTCTATGGTGGAGAACCACTGCTCTGCACGGAAGATATCAGGCAGATCATGGATCGCGTTAAGGCGAAGCATTTTATGATTCAGACGAATGGGTTGCTCCTGGATCGTTTGGAACCAGAATATGTTAAGCGTTTCCATACGATTCTTGTTTCTATCGATGGGGATGAGATGTTGACGGATTTTTACAGGGGAAAAGGTACGTTCAGAAAAGTGATTGACAATTTGAGACTGATCAAGCGAAACGGCTTTGATGGTGAGTTGATCGCTAGAATGACGGTTATGGAGCAAACGGACATCTATAACCAGGTCATATGGCTTCTCGATAACGCCGAATTCCCGTTCTCATGTGTCCATTGGCAGCTCAACGCAGGATTCTGGAACGATTTTGAACGAAGAGATTTCAAGAAATGGAGCCAAGAAAGCTACAATCCTGGAATCCGAAGGCTTGTAGAGTTCTGGGTTGACAACATAGAGAGGAATGGGGTTGTATTGCGTCTGTATCCTATTCTCGGGGTCGCTCAATCGCTCTTGAAGGGTGAAAAGAGTTTGCTGCGATGTGGCGGGGGATGGATAAACTATGCTATACAGACTGATGGCAACATCATCATTTGCCCGACCATGTGGGGAATGAAAGACCATTATCTTGGAGATATTGGCACTGCTGATCCGCTGAAGCTGAAAAAAGTGTTCGTCAACAAACCATGCGCGAGATGCAATGTTTACAATATCTGCGGCGGCCGTTGCCTCTACGCAAACATTACCAAAAGATGGAAAGGCGAAGCCTTCAACCTCATTTGTGAAACGGTAAGAGATCTGATCGATGCGGTAGCAGGACAGATCCCGAGAATCAAACAGTTTATCGACAATGGCAGACTCGCCCCAACAGATTTTGAGTTTATGAAATACAACGGTTGCGAAATTATCCCATAGTTTTTTATGGTATCCATTAACTATTTGCGTTTTCTGAAGTATGCCAACGAATCTTTTGTCATTATGTACTCAAAGCCAACCTCTAGTAGCGCAGTGATCTCTTGAGATGTAGTTGCTACTTTTACGGTGAATTCGTCGTTGGCTCCGGTTTGGTAGAGCTGTTTTTCGATGTGGATGTAGATCTCGGTGCTTTGTATGCTTTTGTGACCTAGGATTTCTTTGACGTGCCAGGGGTCTTTGGTTTTGTGTTGTTCGGTTGTGGCTTTCCAGTGTCTTAGTGTATGGAAATGGATCGCTAGCAGTCGTGGGTTCCCAGTTTCTTGGCGATTCTTCTGCGTTGGAGGAAAAAGTTTGCTCGCATATGTTCAGCGTCGGCGAAGATTCTTTCTTTGTTCTTTGGCAGGTTGTTTAGCATTTCAAGCGCGCGCGGATAGTTGCGTAGCGCCGCCGATAGGACCTGGACTGAGACTTTAGTGGTGATATCTCCCGCGTACCCCCTCTTTTGCTCTTATGCAGAAAAACTAGAATTTTCTTCTATGACCCAGCCCATGTAGCGCGGCGCGCGTGCAAAACGCATGACGATTAAAACCACTGTGTGCTAAGTCTTCCCATAGCGTCTATAGAATTCCCTTGCTCTTTTGCGTGAACGCGCTTTCAATAAGTGATCCTCGATGAACAGCATGAACAGACCGACGAAAAATAGTCCCATCAATAGTGAAGTAAGAATTAAGTCTCGCAAAATGTGAAAATAAACAAAGAGGATGAGATAGCCGATAAGCGCGCCCTAATCCCCTTTGAGAAACGAGGAGAGCATGACAGCTAGTTAATTCAGGGATCCATTTTGTTATAAGAAACATGATTGGCTGAAAAAAGTTATTAGAAAGCAAGACATTACGCTTTTTCTGGAGATGTCTTTGAACATCAAGGATCTGTTTGCATATAATTGGTATTCGCGCCGCAGATTCCTGAAAAGCATAGCAGAAATCCCTTGGAACACGGTTGTAGAAAGCTGCGGAGCCAGCTTTGACTCTATCCGAGACATATTCGTTCACAGTCTACAGGCCGAGCATTTCTGGATGAGACGTTTGAGCGGGAAAAGCATAGAAGGAATCTACAACGCTCCATTCACTAAATACACAGATGTCAATTCCATTCAAGAATACGCTGATAAAGTTGAGGCTGAGACAAATGAATATCTGAAGAAACTCACGGATGAGTCGCTCCAGAGCGTGTTCGAATTCAAAGGAAGAGATGGAAACATCAATCGGAACAAAATCGAAGATATTCTAATACATGTGATTGAAGAGGAGATACATCACCGCGGAGAAATACTATGCATCTACTGGCAACATGATATTCAGCCACCATACACCAGCTACACGACATACAAAGGTCAAGCCTGATCCTAACTCGATGAACTTAACGAACTGGAGCCGAGGAGCGCGTGCGAAACAGAATAGCCTCGAATCCGTGCTGAATTCAAGGCTTCTGCCAGAACAGATAGGCTTTCGTCTGCAGCAGAAAGCCACAGGTTTTGATGAGCGTTGCCAGTTGCTCAGTGCTTGCGCTCCTCACCTTCTCGTCATACCGCTTTGCGTCACCGTAGGGCATGCCGCCGACGAAGACTTTGAAAAACCTCGGATGCTTGTACTTCGTAAACGCAGCTCTGAGAGCTTTCTCGTCTTTAGGGCATAGTTCATGGAGCTTCTGGAGAACGTAGCTGTGGCTGCCGAGCAGTTCAAGATTGAAGTCCAGCCCTTCAAGCATGCCTGCAAGCTCCTAGGGCTCCACTCAACCGTATCATAACATTCTCGATGCTCGGCAATTCAGCCGAAGCCTTAGCGCTGGTAGTAGTAGTGAGTTGATTTTTTTCATTCACTACTACTTCTAACCCGAGACGCTTCATTTTAATGTAACCCGCTCCCTCAGGCTTTCCCACGGCTCGGGAAATCACGTCAACACTCTCGCCTTAGCGCGCACGCTACTACCGCTGTCCTGATAAGTTGGTTGGGGTAAAGTTTTATCCAACCAACCAAAAAGGCTCGAAAATTCTCCGAAATACAACAAGCAATGCATTAGGCGTTTTCAAAGTAGATTATAACTTGAACATCACCAGCAGCAACGCTGTGAGGTTCAACATTCACGAAAGCTCTCCAGACGTTGATTGTTTGTCCCGAAGCTACTTTGAAGCCTGGAGTGAGGTCAAACATAAGTTGGTGAGGTATAGGACTTGGAGCATGACTGTCGAACTGATAGTGGACAAGGAGTTGAATCGTATCGTTGTACGAGCTTGAGTCCGCTGGAGAACTTGGTTTCCCGATAGTAACGTATGTATCACCCTCCCAAGTTACATTAGCAGGATTGCCCATCCAAACTTGGATTCTAATAATTCTTACGTTTGTCGTGGGAGTCCAATCTAATATCCAACCACTTGTGACATTATAGGCAGTTATGTTTTCTGGAGGATAGTGTAGAAGTTGCGAATGAACGTAGGGTTCAGATAAGAGATATGGAAATACTACATATGACAGACCAAAGCCTAATCCTACTCCTAAGATGACGGATAAAATAATTGCCGCAACAATCCTATTATTCACTATGATTCCTCCTTAGTTATGAGTTTTGACTCTTTCCTTCCATGCATAACCTTTTCACTCCTAAGTGCGCGCGCTATTATAACCCGTTATTAACCAGTATATAAAAACTCCGTTAAGGCACCCTAGCTATACAGCTTCGCGGGTTAAATTGCCCAGAAAGAAATATCGAATGGTCGGACTGCCGGAAGAGCTGTACTTAGAAGCGGAGAGAATAGTTAGAACCAGCAAGCAAGGTTATGCTTCAACCTCTGAATTCGTTAAAGATGCTGTTAGAAGAAGACTCGAAGAATTAGCCAAACTTTCTGAAGACCAACGCTAACAACAAAATGGGCTATCACACGCATCATTTTTCTCTTCTTCGTAACTTGGTGCGCACCTTCAGCTTCAGCGTAGGCACTGTTCAACGCAAGCGTAGGCAGCTTCTTCAGCTTGGTTGTTGTTGTTGTTGGGGTAAAGTTTTATCCCAAAGCAATCAAGCCTTTCGTTGCTTAATTTGCAGTAGTCTCATTCTGACGCGGTAGTTTCTGCATGACATAGCCGACGACAAACCCGGTTCTCACTACGTTAGCGTTGAAAGTAGCGGAACACAACAACAAAGTCTGTACGGGGTTTGCGGAGATATCTCCACTGTTGTCAGACGCGAAACAATTCCATGAATCTCTAAGAACCATAATTGTTTATAAAGTCAGTATGAGGTTGCTGTACTGGTGAATGCTAATGTCTGTGACTTTGCGTGATGCTCAGCATCTTTGTTGGAAAAACTTTAGGAAGATCAACGATAAGCTTGATCCTGAAAGGGGTAAGGGTTGGACGCCTTTCGTGATGGTTACTGACCTGCTTGAAGAAGCTGGTGAAGTGGCTTCAGCGGTTAAAGGGTTGGAAGGATTTAAGCCGCCTGAGAAGCCGAAAACGAAAGAGATGTTAGCCACAGAGCTTTCGGACTTGCTTTACATGATCTTCGTTTTGGCGGAGCATTATGGCATAGAGCTTGAAGAAGCATTTATGCAGACAGTAAACGACCACATGTTGAGATTCATCAAATAACGGCGCATCTTAACACGTTTCAGCTAAATGGCTTCCAAGAGGCAGGCTGCTGCAGAGAAACCCCATCCATAACCCACCATCAGAACAAGGTCGCCTTCCGGCAGCTTCTTGCCAGAAACTATCTTCTCAAGAATGAACGGCAAGCTTGCGCCAGCTAGGTTGCCATACTCCCTCAGAATATAGAGCGATTCCTCAAGCTTGTCATGTTCTATCCCATGCTGCTCGGCTAGAGTGTTGAGTATCTTTTCGCTACCAGTGTGAACAACCCACTTCTTCACAGCCTTGATCATGCGTTCGTAGTTCGTTCCAAGCAACTCCTTCAAAGCCAAGCTAGTGTACTCTGCCCCAAGATTCGGGATCTCTTTGCCGAGAAATGAGTAGAAACCAAACCTGAACGGCTCACGTGTGCCAGTTAGCCTAGCATAGCCAGACATGTAGTCCTTTTTCCTCAGATTCGTCACCTCAACAATCTTCTTGACGAGCAATCCTTCCGTCCCGTTTGCCACTACCGCTGCAGCCACGCCATCGCCGAAAAGAAAGAACTGCATGGCAGCAATCCATTTTCTCAATTCAAACAGCCTCTTCGCTTCCTCCTTTATCTTATTGATCTGACCAATCTCCATGACCTTTCTAATTCCCTGTACTTGGCTTTGAAACCAGTATGAACTCACTCCAGAAACGCATATCAACGCAAAGTCGCTAGGATGAGCTGCAAGGTAGTTTTCTGCAAGTTGCAGGGCTTTTGGAAAGGCTGTGCTGGCAAATCCCTGAACATTGACGTGGTTGACGTAAGGGCTGAAACCGAGTTTCGGAACTAGTAGTTGGCTGAGCCCGGGGCTTAGAAAAGGATTTACGTCATACGCCGCGATGAAATAGCCTATGTCCTTGATGGACAGCCTGGCTTTTTTGATGGCTTTGTTGCAGGCTTCTGTACATAGGTTAACGAGTTCATCTTCGCTCAAGATGGATTCAGTCCTTAATCCTGAATGGGGCAGGTCTATGAGGTGGCGTTTTGAAACTCCAAGGTTCAGCACGTTTTGCTTGACGCCTTCAGGAAGGGGACATGGAAAGGTGTCCATCAGCTTTTCCGTTGAATATTCGTTTTTGGGCAGGGCTGTTGACAGTTGAAGTATTTGCATGGCAGTAAAGGTGATGGAAGGGATTATAAAAGATTCTTCAAGCTCGCTTAGGCCGCTTGCTCGTCATGAAAGGATTTATAAAAAAAGGAGTGCAAGAACATGTAGAAAAACAATGGCGGAATCAGTATGGGATGGTGGGAAGAGACTTCAGACACGATACAAAGCGTCTTAGGCGTTAGTCTGTCTCAACTGCTTTCCTTGTTTGTTATCGCAGCAGTAGCCATTGCTCTCGAAAGAGTAATCACAAGATACCTAAGCAAGGTGGCAAGACGAGCGCGCCTAGCACCGAACGTCGCAAACAGTTCAGTTTTGACTTTTCGCCTTTTGATCCTGCTTGGAGCTGTCGCTGCTGCGATCAGGGTCGGCGGACTGCCTACAGAGTGGTTTGTTGCTTTTTCCGCCCTTGGAGGAGCTGCAGTAGGTTTCGCTTCAACGAAGACTATCGGAAATTTCATAGCTGGACTTTACTTGCTTGCGGCAAGACCTTTCAGAGTTGGCGATTACGTGCGTATAGGAGTTATCGAGGGGATCGTGCAAGAGATGACGATCAACTACACGAAAATCCTGACCATAGGAAACAACATCGTATCGATCAGCAACCTCCAAATCATGGACAGAGACATAACAAACTACCTGTACGAAAGCAATGAGCGCGATGGTCTCATTTGCTACACGTTCGAGATCGGCTTTGATCACAGCATTACTACGGACAAGATCGCCCAAATTTTCAATGAGGTATTTGAGCAATACGATGGAAAGGTTCCACAAAAACCAAGTTACATGCTGGTCAGATCTGCAGGATTCGATAGAGTGTACATGGTCTTCCTCTATGTGAAGCGCCCTGAAGATATATTCACACTGAGGCCGCAAATTGCTGAGGAAGTATTCAAACGTTGGGACAAAGAGAGAACAAAAACCAATAAATGAGCCACTCGGACTCAGCAGTCAGATTTTTGTCAACATTCTAACAATTCCTCTTGGACATGGCAATGGTGGACCAGTTTCCGTAAATATCTTATAGTTGTTGAAATTGAGTAACTACATCTTTCAAAAATGAGGTGGAAAATTGGGAAAGAAAGTCGGAATAGTTGCTGGAAGCATTTCAAGATTCGACAACCCAAGACACACGCTGCAAGAAGAGATGTGCGCGGAAGCAGTCAAAATGATACTTGATGATGTTCCAGATCTTGAGCTTGGAGATTTCATAAGGAAAGGCTATGCATGTTGCTATTCGTATTTCAGCGACATCCTGGAACAACAACAGTGTATGCATTGGATCATAAACGACTACTTAGGCTTAAGCGGTGTTCCCTCTTACCGCGTTGAGTCAGGTGGAGCAACCCCAATCGATGCAGTAGTGAACGCGGCCCTCTGGGTACGCTCAGGCATGTTCCCTGCTGTTCTCGTCGTCGGATGGGAAAAAATGAACGAACTGCCAATACAGAAGGTCAACGAAGCCATAGCTATAGCAGGTGACACGGACTGGGACTTCGTTTCAGGATTCACGTACAACGCGTTCTACGCGACGATGGAAGCCCGCAGAATGCACGTGTATGGAGATACGGAAGAAGACCTAGCCGAAGTTGCGGTTCTGAATCACAACAACTCGCTTGACAACCCATATGCTCAATGGCCAGCCCAACACGGATTCAGCAAAATCACAGTCGAAGATGTTTACAAGTCCCGATTAATCTCTTGGCCGTATAGGCTATACGAATGTGCCATGACAAGCGAAGGAGCCTCAGCCCTGCTTCTAGCAAATGAAGAACTCACAAAGAAACTCACTGACAATCCTATATGGATAAGCGGCGTAGGATTCGGATCAGACACGATGAGAGCTGGAGACAGACCGGACAACCCAGCATGGAAAGGCCTCTACCCAGAAGACGAAGCGATATGGCCTAAGCACGTTCCAAAACCAATGTCGCCATACCCAGACCTCCTAAACTTCGGCGCATTGCGAGTATCTGCAAGAATGGCTTACAAGGACGCTGGAATCAAAAACCCAAGGAAAGAAATCAGCTTCGTCGAAATCTTCGACCCATACGCAGGCGTCGTCCTTGCAGGACTTGAGGATTTTGACTTCTGCAAGAGAGGTGAGGGCAAAAACATGGTCAGGGAAGGCATCATCAAGCCACACGGAGAGCTTCCATGCCAACTTAGCGGAGCGCTGACAGCTCAAGGACACGCGGTCGGCTCAACGTCAATCGCACAAGTAGTCGACAGCTACTGGCAACTAGGCAACCAGATCGGCAAGAAATGGGGCGCACCCAGCAGGCAATTGAGCAAACCTACGAAAGCATTCATACACGGACACGGCGGCACAGGATGCCAAGCCGGAGCAGTAGTGTTGGAGGTGTAATGAAGATGAAGCAGCCAGGACCAGAGAAGATGCTGAAAGAAAAGAAGATCGATGAGAAATGGTGGGAAGACTGGGAACGAAAAGGTGGGTGGACACCAGAAGGCTGGAAGATAGTCGAGATGAACGACGGTCCAACGCTGAACGAGTTGAAACCCGAGAAGTTCATGGTTGTGCATAGACCGCACGGCAGCCTATTCCATCACAGCTACGGCAAAGTTTCACAGTTCTTCATGGGACTGCTGGAAGGAAAGCTGT
>Ga0315289_10016824_pt1 | contig 10062 bp, 9 predicted proteins | sample YL17G11_40_MG_FD_203452 | JGI IMG/M metagenome (GOLD analysis project Ga0315289, IMG submission 203452) | Sediment microbial communities from Yellowstone Lake, YNP, Wyoming, USA - YL17G11_40 | ecosystem: Environmental > Aquatic > Freshwater > Lake > Sediment | place: USA: Wyoming | collected...
CAGTCCCCGATGCGCCGAAGATCTTCATCCAGATCCACCATGCCGGCTGGCGGGCCTCCTCCAAACTGAGTGGACTGCCGACTGTCGGCCCATCGGCCCTCGCCCCTTATCCGGGGGCCGAAGTAGCGCATGCCCTTTCTCAGGAGGAAATCAAGAACCTCGTCGAAGCGCACATCGTGGCCGCAGGCAGGGCCAAGGAAGCCGGTTTTGATGGAGTTGATTTTCACTGCGCCCATGGTTATCTGATCCCCTCATTTTTTTCTCCCCTTTCCAACCGGAGGACGGACGAATATGGTGGAGACCTGGCCGGCCGCACCCGCTTCCTCCTGGAAATCGTACGGGGGACGAAAGAAAGGCTGGGGCGGGATTTCCCGGTAACCATAAAGATCAGCGGGGACGAGTACATCGAAGGAGGCCTGGATATCCAGGAGATGATCAAGATCGCCCGATTGGCCGAAAGGGCCGGAATTGACGGCATCCTGGTTTCAGCGGGAACGGTGGGGGGAAAAAAGGTGGAGGATCTTTCCCAGGCCCACAAGGTACTGCGGACCATGCCCATGATGACCAACCCCGGGTGCCTGGTTCCGCTGGCCGAGGAGATGAAGAAGGCCTTGCGGATTCCGGTGATCACCGTAGGGAGAATCAATCATCCGTCATTGGCTGAAGATATTATCGCCAAGGGACAGGCTGACCTGGTGGCCATGGGACGCGCACTCCTGGCTGATCCGCATCTTCCCCGGAAAGCCTTTGAGGGGAAGGAAGAGGAGATCCGGCTCTGCATCGCCTGCAACGAGGGTTGTTACAAGCGCATCTTTCAGCAACTCGACATCCGGTGTTCGGTCAACCCCACCACGGGACGGGAAGAAGAAATTTCTAGCGCGAAAGCCACCGCGCCCAAGCGGGTGGTCGTTATCGGCGCGGGACCGGCGGGGATGGAAGCGGCCCATGCTGCCTGGGAGAGGGGCCACGTGGTTCTTCTGGTGGAAAAAAGCCCGGAGGTGGGCGGTCAGTTGAACCTGGCATCCCTTGCCCCGGGAAGAAAGGAGATCGAGAATTTCCGCAGCTTCCTCCTGGGCCGGCTCCAACGGAGCGATGTTAAAATCCTCAAGCCTAAAACCGCAACAGGTACCTTTGTGAAGGAATATGGACCCGACGTGGTGATTCTGGCCGTGGGAGCTCAGCCCCGAAGAATTAGAGTTAAAGGATTGGGAGAGGACCGGATGATTTCCTCCTGGGAAATCCTCAGGGGCAAGGGTGGCCCCCGGGAACCCATCCTGGTCCTCGGGGCCGGGCTGGTGGGTTGCGAAGCCGCTGACTTGTTGAGCGAGGCAGGGAAAAAGGTGGTCTTGGCTGAAATCCTTCCCGAGATCGCCACCGGCGGGGATGCCGACACCAAAGCCTATTTCACCTTAAAATTCAAGAAAAACAAGGTTGAAGTTATTACGGGCGCGACCCTCCTCAGAGTGGAGGGAAACACCGCAGTGCTGCAGCGGGAAAAAGACGAAATTCGGGTTGAAGTGGGCACAGTAGTATCCGCAGTAGGGGCCGAATCAAATGATGGGCTGCTCGAAGAACTCGTCTCAGCCGGACTTTCGGTAATCAAGATCGGCGACTGTCTTCAACCGCGGACGCTCCTGGAAGCCGTACAGGAGGGCTTCCAGGCCGGGCGGTCTATTTAGTGTCCATCCGGAAACCCTCGAATTCCCCTCCCCCTCCTGAGGGGGGAGGGTCAGGGTGGGGGTGAAAACGATTGGCATATCAAGGCTCTTCATTTCTATTCCCCCTCACCCCGACCCTCTCCCGCAAGGGGAGAGGGAGTTTGCGGATGGAAACTATTTAGAAAGGCGCGGTTCGCATTCCCAGATAGCCGTGGAATTAACGCAGGTATTTTCATATTGAAAAAGGAGAGAAAACTATGGTCACGAAAGGTAGCTTAGAAAAGCAGGCCAGCAAGATGCTTCAGGGAACGATTGACTTTCATATCCATACGGGTCCGGATATCTACCCCAGGCTCCTGAATGATATCGAAGTGGCCCGCCAGGCCAAGCGGGCAGGGATGAAAGCCGTCTTGATCAAAAGCCACGCCACGATCACCGGGGACCGGGCCCAAATCGCCCAGAGTGTAACCGACTTTCCCGTTTTCGGGGGGGTGGCCCTAAACTGGCATGTGGGAGGGCTCAATAAATATGCTGTGGAATGTGCGGCCAAACTCGGGGCAAAAGAAGTCTGGATGCCCACCACCCATGCCGCCAGTTACCTGAAATACGTTGATCATGTGCCCATGTTCGCCAAGTCCATGCCCAAAGATATCAAGGGAATTTCCATTCTCCGGGAGGACGGTAGGGTAGTGCCCGAATTAGGGCCGATCCTCGAGACCATCGCCAAGAACGGGATGATTCTGGCCACCGGTCATCTCTCGCCCGAGGAAGGGCTGACCCTTATCGCGGAGGCCAGGAAGGCGGGTGTCGAAAAAATCGTTGTCACCCACCCGGTGGCCTCCTTTGTCAATTACTCGGTGGACCAGATGCGCGAGGCCCTGTCCCGGGGCGCTACCTATATGGAACACGTTTTCAATGACTGCACTCCTCAGGTGGCCAACCCCCTGCCGCCCAGCGCCCTGGGGGATGCCATCCGGGCCATCGGCCCCGAGTTTTGCATCATGAGCACCGATTCCGGGCAGGTGGTCAATCCTCCACCGGTTAAGGTCATGGCCTGGTATATAAAGGAAATGCTCCAGTACGGCCTTTCTCCAAAGGCCATCCGGACCATGACGATTACGAATCCCGGGCGCATCCTGGGCTTGAAGAAATAACAGCGCCAAATTTCTTCTTTGAAAGCGCCCCTTACCCCCCTCGATTAAGGAAGGTGGGAATTGGGGGTTCAAAGTATCTGAAGATTACGTAGAAAATAACTTTCAAATCCCCCCAACCCCCCTTTACTAGAGGGGGGCGAGGGGGGATTTTTCTGGCCAAGACGGGATTCGCGGGTGTCGAATCCGGCATGAAAAATTACTTGTAAATAAATTTACCAAAGGAGGAAGAAAGATGTCCAGCAATGAATGGCCCATCTCTTATCTGCACTATATCCCCTCCCCCAGTAGTCCCATTGAGATGATGCGCGGAGCCATGAAGGCGGTACAGCAATGCGCCGGCGTCAAGAAAGGAGAGAATGTAGTGATCTCCACCGATACAAACAAGTTGCGCATTGCCGAGGCCCTGGCTGCGGCCACCGTGGGGGTTGGTGGAATTCCGATCATTGTCATGATCCCGCCTCCCGGGGTACACGGCGCCCAGCCGCCGGCACCAGTGGTGGCGGCCTGCGCCAAGGCCGATGTCTTTTTCCTGCCGACCACCTATTCTCAAACCCACACGGATGCGCGCATCCAGGCCATCAAGAACGGAGCCAGGGGGGCCACCATGTGCGAAGTGACCGAGGACGCCCTCTGTACCGGCGCGATCTACGCAGATTATGAAGAATGCGACCGGCTGGGGCGAAAGCTGGGGGCGATTCTAGCAAAGAGCAAAATCGTGCGCATTACCTCCCCTCTGGGGACGGACATCCGGGGAGAAGTTACCGGCAGACCGGTCCAGTATGAGACCGGGCTATTCCGTGAACCGGGCCAGTTTGCCGCCTTTCCCGACAGCGAGATCAACATCTCGCCGATAGAGGGAACGGTGGAAGGCAAGGCGGTCATCGATGTTCGGGTCATGTCCGTGGGAGTTACTGCGGCTGAACCGATCACCCTGATCATCCGCGAAGGGGAGGTGAAGGATATCCAGGGGGGCGCTCTGGCAGCCAAGTTCCGCCAGATCATGGAAGCCCTGGGGGAGCGCAAGGCTTATAACTATGCCGAGTTCGGGATCGGGCTCAACCCCTGCAGCCGGCTTTGCGCCACCAACCTGGAGGATCTGGGACGCCTGGGCAATGCTCACTGCGGCATTGGAAGCAGCTACGCCATTGGCGGGAAAGTCCTGGCCCCCAATCACATCGATGCCATCTTTAAAGATGCGGTCATCGAGTTCGACGGCAAAGTGGTCCTGGATAAAGGGCAAGTCCGGGTATAAAAAATCCGGGAGATCGGTTTGGCGTACAGCGCTGTAGGGGCGGTTCGCGAACCGCCCTTACTGGATTCCCGTTTTCACGGGAAATGACAGAAGAGCAAATTTACGGACTTTTTACGATTTCAAGAAATTTGCCTTTTGCATTCGAATTAAATATTTCTTCTTTTTTCCACAGCGTTTTTGATGTTATCGGCGTTGTACCCCTTTAGGATGATCCCTTCCACGTCGATCACGGGTACCCCACTTCCGCCCCCCTTATTCCGTCTCTCTGCTTCCTTGCTCTTGTCCTTTTCGACATCATATTCATCCAGGTTTACCCCGAGGGATTTGAGGTACTCCCTGGCCTTCCGGCAATAAGAACACCATTCGGTCATATAAAGAATCACTCCAATATCCCGGTATTCCCTTTTTTCTTTCGATTGGGCGGCAGTGGGGCTGGGGGGCTTGAGAGTTCCTTCCTGGGCTTTTATCCCCTCCTTCTTCGGCGTCGGGGTTTCACGTTGCTTCAAGACCTTCACCTTCTCGGCATCGGCTCCCGAGGGCGCAGTATCAGAAAACCTAATATTCCCGTCCTTATCTTTCCACTTGTACATCTGCGAGAATGCAGGGGAAGATAACGGAATCGCTAGAAGGATGAATACGATTATTTTGAAGAATGGAATCATAACTGACCTCCCTCCTTTTTATCGTAATTTTGTAATAAAAACAAAACCCTTCATCCTTCCTCGGCCTGGGTCTCCTCCATCCCCCTCTCTACTGGCTAAAGATCCGGCCTCGCCACCCTGAGCGTCTCCGGAGAATTTAATTTCCAGCGCGGGTTATGGGATGGCCAGGGGATTTTGGTTCTGAATTGACTTACGCCATCCTCGGGGAGGTGAAAGTGCACGCCAACTCGGGAACAACGTTATATATAGGTAGATGGGAAGGACATATCCCAAAGGATGACATAGAAAAAAATACTTTTGTATCTTACCCGATATTTCCCAAAAAAGAAACCTCCTGTAAAGAGATAAGAGTAAGCTTCACCAAACTCAAACTCATAAACAGGAGGTTTCCCATGAACGAAGAAGATCGTACCAGGCTGGAAGAGTTTCGTCAATTCAGGAAAGAGATTCGGGGTTCGGCAGAGTATTTACTCGTTGGCATTGATGTGGCAAAAGATAAGCACTATGCCTTTTTTTGGCACAGCCACCGTAAGGATAGGGGACGTAGGTTCTGGATTGATTTACGCCCTTCCCAGGAAGTTGAATGTGCAAGTCAACGTCCCGGTCGTTCAACACGTCCCCTTCCCCATAGCTTAGCCCGTTCCCCCGGCTATTCGCAGCTCGGCCTCTCCGAGAAAAGGCGTCGAATAGGTTGCTATCCGGTTCCTGCCGTTGCTCTTTGCGAAGGCTTTGGCCTTCGACGCTTTGCCCAATAGTTCACGATTCGTAAGGTGACAGTCTGCGCCCACGCAAACGAGACCGACCGATACGTTCGTCTTCTCCGTGATCCCGCGGTACAATAATGAATGCAGTTTGGCTCGCAGTGCATCCATGAAAGCCACGGACTCCTGTTCAGTGGCGTTGTGCAGGAGGACGACATATTCGTCGCCACCTTGCCTGTATGCGCGGCCGCGCCCGTAGACGTGCGCCTCTATGCAGCGCATGAAATTTGGTAGGAGGTCCCGATCGACCACTGTCTCTGTGTATCGCTCGTTGAATTTCTTGAAAAAGTCGATGTCAAGAAAAGCGACTGCGAACGGGAGGCCGCGAAGCTCTCCGGCAGATCGAAACTCCTCTAAATCGGAGAACAACAGGTTGGGAGCCCACAGAATATGGAATTTCTCGTCGAACTCGCGCTCCGCTTGGGCGTCCTGGCGGCGGTTACAGTACGCCTCCCATTTTTCGACATACTCAACTGGAATAAAGTCCCCGATCTTCGGAAAGCCCCTCTGCTCCGCTTTGAGAAACCAGTCGCTCGCCATTACGGTGTCAAATTCGCTTAGCGGAGCAGCAATGCGATCAAGGAGTTCTCCGTGAAATGTCTTAAGCGACTGCGACTCGATGTAGCGGGCCTCTCGAAGACGTGACTTCACTATGGCATGGCGTAGAATAGCCGCCTCGGTATCGCTACTTTCGAGTTCTCCTGCGGATGGATTCCACGTCGCGATACGCTGCTTAAGTTCAGTCATCTCCGCATTGCATCGTTCGACCTGCAAGGGAATGAGGTTCCCGTGCCCGAAGACGAAAGAAATAACTTCGGCGAACGAATTCCAAAAGTCGACGCTGAACAGATGGAGCTTCAGGTCGAAAAACTGCTTTTGTGCTGATGGGAGCCTTGGCATGCCGATGCGCTTTCGTTAGACGTGGTCCGGGGGAGTTGCTTAAATATTAACACTTATTCCTCCCCGCCTCAATAATTTGAATGGCCTCAGCAGTCGCTGATGTACATACCCCCAAATGCCGCCCGATCTTTCCCCTCGCAATCCCCTACTTCTATAAAGTGCTAATCTTCAACTCCGTCCTCCATCCCCCTGCGGTACCCCTATTGTATTGCCTTTAAACTCCTCCCCAATCGAAATTTGATGGTTTGCCCTCGGGCAGCCTTAGAATCGGGGAAGTCAAAGGGATGGCTTCCCACACAGCCCCCCGCAATTCCCCTATTCTTCACCCTTGTCGTATTCCGCTGAATCTTCGCGAACTCTCCCGGATGAGGATGGCCTAGGTGCGTCAAGGTACACCGGAGCATTTTTGACATCTAGACGAAGCCCTAATTTGATATCTGAGTTGATCTTTGTTTGAAGGCGATCGACGAAATATTCAACCGGAGGGATTTCATCGTTTTTCCTAAATGCATCGAAAAGGGCGTCTATAGTGGAGGAGTAAGTTTTCGTCTGTGAGAGAACGAGGCGATTTCGGGAGGGCTTGAGATCATAAAGGACGAAGACCGAAGAATGATCTGGGCTGTATGTTAATGAGCCGAGACGGTACTTATGCTGGAAATATTCGAATATTGGTTCTTGAATAACCCAGAAAATCTTGCGCTTCCATTTTTCGAGGATTATCCCTTTATTGAGTATTTGAGTAAATGTCCTTTTCCAGATGTCATAAGTGTTTATTCCAAAGTTGTAAGATGCATTAGGGTCAAGATATTCACCTTTCATAAAATCTTTGAAGCCCTCAACTAATTTCCCTGTACTTGTTGTTTGCCCGGTCTACAGTTCGATAACAGCAAAATCCTCAACCACTGTGCTCAGAGGTTTATGTTTTACCATCACGAAGTCGAAGTTGCCAATGGCAGACAAGCCAACCTCATTGAAAACAACGATGTTTTGGATTGAGCCGAAATGGGCTGTGGCTATGTCGCGAAATACGATGCTGTTTTCCAAGAAACGACGGGGACAAAGGGCAATTTCCTTTCCGTCGGTGTGGGCAGTGCAGACGCCGAATGGGTATTCGACCAGTCTGCTCTTCTTATAGCACGGAGAACCGTGAAAGGGACAGAAGTGGCTCTTTCTTGCTTGTCGAGCTTCTTCACCAACGTTCTTTAAATAATAGCCGAATATCTCAGAGGGGTACTTCGCCATCAACTCAACCTTTAAAGAAATCCGACCAAGCTTGCAAGATAGTTTGCTCGGGCAGGTCGTTATCCAAGACCCATCCCAGCATTTGACCACAAACTTGACAAAAAGAATAGCTGTCAGAAGTTGAAATGGGCTCCGGCTTTTGCCAATGTCTTTCTGTTTGAACAGGTAGTGGCTTTAGGACCAGTATTGTATCGTGTTTCAACGCTCGCAGATTCATTATGTGGACAGAAATTGGATTCTCCGAGTGAACAACAAAAGCGTTCGTCAAGACAAAACGTGCTTTTATTAGTGCGACGGCAAGTTGAGCCCAGGCGCTCGGATTCCAGTGGTGATATGTGAATATTAGTCTACCATGAGGACGCGTCAACACGCGGTTACACTCTTGCCAAATGTGCGTAAGGGTGGTTCCGAACTTTTGGTCGTTTTCCGTTGTCTCTGCAACGGCAGAGGATTCTGTTAGGTAGTCCCAGTTCGCCTCATTCGGCAAGACAGTTTTAAGCCAGCATCTAAAAAAATGCGAGAGATCACTGTACTGAACGCTATCGAAATATGGAGGGTCGGTTACGACAAAGTCTACCGATCCAGAGGCTAAGGGCATTCTTGAGGAATCAATCTGGCGGACCAGAAACATCCTTTTATTGCCGGCGAATTCCCCTGTCGAAGAACACTCCTTCCCTCTATCCACTTCATTGAGAATAGCTATCTTTTCCCACCGACCATTTATGTAGCGCCGCTCGATCGGTGCCCCAGCCCACTGGCCAGCAGACAAGACACGGCTTTCGAAAAGGTTGCCTAACGTACCAGAAGCTTTGCGATAGAAAATAGGGTTATTCTCCAAGGCCGTGTATGGGAAAGAGTACGCATGATGGGAGAAAACGTGCCTAATAGCACCAGGTCTACGTTTTTCGGCCCCTTTGTATCCGCAGAGAGCACTATTAAACTCAAGAGATGTCGACAGCAACAAAGCCATCCACAGAGTGTGTTCCTTTGGTAAGCTGCGGAGAATGCTCTGACAGTGGTTTATATACATTAGCTGGCGAGGGAAGAACAGCTCGTAAAAGTGGCGCACATTTCTGTTTTGCAAGTCATTAGACTTTGGGCCAGAAGGGATTTCGAAGCCATCAGTAGGAAAACGTATATTCCTCGTTACCCAACGTCGGGCTGATTCCAAGGTGTCGATGTCTTTCAAATCTAGGGCTTTAAAGAAGCTCTCATGAGTCTTGCAGTGACCCGTAATGACAAGAGGAACATAGCGTTCATGAAAAGGTACAGAAAGGATATCCGAATTCTTGCCGTTAATGCCCTTAGTCCTCGCTTCTTCTTTGTCAATCAGGTTCCAAATGGTGCCGAAGAGTCTTACTTGCCGTGAAGGATAAAGCTCTTCAAGTCTTTTCTGCGTTCCGTCCGATTCCTCCCGTAGCATAAAGGAATCCACAACAACGACTTCACCTTTTGTGGACTTTTTCCTTAGACCATATAAAATGAACTGTATATCGCATGATGTGGCGCAAGTTGGGCAATTTGTCTTAAAATATGGTGAGAGGCCTTCTTTCAATTTTCCTTCGAAGGTGCGGTAAACCTTTTCTTTCTCGAACAAAGGAATACTCGACAAGGAAGCTCTTGCCTGAAGCACGGGGATTGGATCTATGTCATAGCCAATTACGTTTGCCCCGAGGCGAATTGCCTCATGGAGAATGGTTCCACCGCCCATCATGGGATCGAGAACGACTAAACCCTCGAGGCCTCCATGGCTATAGTAGTCGCGTTTGAGCTTGCCGGGGACAAGCTGTTTCAGGATGAAACGGAACGTGGTGCCAGATCGCCTCGCCCACCATTTGTGCAAATAGGTATTTGGCCGAAAGAGGTGTTTATTGAAAGACTCTAGTTCTGCCAATCTATTCGCTTCTTCTTCCGGAAAATCCGTGTCAATCGAAACGATAGGCACAGGCCGGACGAGAGGCGTTTCAATCTCAGGAAAGGAAAGGCCTATTGGGGTCGCTTCCATAAAAGTGAGTTCCGTCGATTAAGACTGAAGGCAAGATTAGAGAAATGGGTTCCTTCTTGAGCATTTGAAATACGCAACTGAACTGCCTGCCTCTGGGTGTCAACATCGCATACAAGGATGGGGTGCCTGCCAGCCCTTGGCGCAACGAATGCCTCAGACCATACCTAAAAGTCATCTCCCGCGATCATAGAAACTTTTCCAATAATTGAAAAGAGAAAATTGAACCCCCTGAAATGTTTCAGTTCTTGGCTGTCTGGTTATGGCGAAAATCAGGCTACATTCACTTAGCTTCAACATAAAAGATTCTAAATTAAACTTTTCGGCAAATCAAGGAAATTATAACGGTTCCGATCTTAAATTCCTCCCACCTCAATTTGCTAAAAAATGGATGATTTTTTCAGCGAAGCGAGTACCTCATCTACCTCAAG
>Ga0315289_10016826_pt1 | contig 10060 bp, 7 predicted proteins | sample YL17G11_40_MG_FD_203452 | JGI IMG/M metagenome (GOLD analysis project Ga0315289, IMG submission 203452) | Sediment microbial communities from Yellowstone Lake, YNP, Wyoming, USA - YL17G11_40 | ecosystem: Environmental > Aquatic > Freshwater > Lake > Sediment | place: USA: Wyoming | collected...
GTTTTCTTCTCCTTGAGCGCTCGTTCATACGCCCTGGCCTTGATCTGATTCAGTAGCACATTGCGACTCCAGCCGAGTTGCGCCGTGGCGCGCAGGTAGTAGAGGCGAGCGGTGGGATCTTTGACTTTGGCCAGTAGTTCAACGTGGTGCCACCACGGAATGTCAGCCAGCAATTCTCGCGCAACGTGCGCGAGTATTTGGTCTTTTTTGCCCTCCGCAGAGCTTGCGGGCAATTCTCGCGCAGCTTGCGCGAGAAATTCGGGGTCTGCATGCGCTTCGAAGAATTGACGCATCCGCCACAGGTTCGAGGCGGAGAACCCTCGCATAGCCGGAAACGCTTCCTGCAGATCGCGACCTAGCATCTCGACGACGGAGTCCCCCCAGCCCATCTGTTCCTGCTTCTCCACGATGGCCCGCCCGATGTCCCAGTAAAGAAGAATCAGGTCTCGATTGACCGCCCGCGCCGCTGAAATATGCGCTGACTGAATCCGTGATTTCAAATCGGCAACAAACTGGAGATATTCACGTCCGGCAATAGCTCTTTCTTTCATATCGTGCCTATCATTTGTCCAATGGCGACTGGAGACCTGGTGACTGCTTATCGCCATTTTCTCTCACAACCTGTGAGAGAATTCCATCCAGGTCGAGGTCGTGCACCCGAATCTGCGCCGTCATCAATTGATGCAACAGTGTGCGGAAAAGGGCGGTCAGGGCAATGTGCTTGCGGCGGTGGAGGTCGATCTTCGCGTCGCACGCCTCTAGGTTCGCGGCAATGTCAACTTGTTCTGCCTCCTGTGGAACGGGAACAAGCTGTTCCTTCACTTGCCCGTCCTTGACTGCTGGGTAGCTCGCTCCTGACTCGATAGCGGCGAGTTGTTTCAGGAATTGCTCGCGTTGGAGCAAGTAGTAGATGAATCGACCGGATGTGCGCTCATTCTTGTCTCGCAGAACACAAAACGCCGTGGAGCAGACCTGCCCATCATATTCTCCAGCAATTCGCACAAGTCTCAGCAGGGTTGGGCGGACGGTCGCGAATATCACATCCCCGGCCCTAACCTTCTTTCGTGCACGACCGGGAGCCTCCTTCAGGACGAAAGACTCTGTTGATCTGATGCGAAGGTGATCTCGCGAGATGGAGGACACGTCAATGTATTGGATAATGCGCTCCGCCTCTGAGCGCATATTTACTTGTGGCGCGTCAACGACAAGTGACCCAAGTGGTACCACTTCCCAACTCTCTGGTACTGGGCCGATTTCAGTTTGTTTTTGGGATTCTCCGCGGAGGCCCTGGGTAAAGAGTTGGTGGAGGAGCGCCTTTTTCAGTTCAGTGGTCAGTGCGATCAGCTGCTCCTGAAGCTCTATCGCCCGCTGCACCACCCCCAACACCCCTGCAATCTTCCGCTGCTCGGAGAGGGGCGGGAAATGAAGTTTGAACTCCCGCAAACTTGCCCATGACGTGCGAGGATGCTGCACTCCCGAGGTTGTGGCTATGGCATGCTCCACAAACTCATCCGAATGCGTCAACAAACAAAGGAACTCTGGAAGACTCTTCTTGGACGATCGGAAGACCAAGATGTCGGTCGAGCAGATGCCATCTTCGCTGACCAACGTAGACTTCCGCAAATAGGGCCGGAGCTTTCCGAATAGAACGTCGCCTTTGCGAAAGGACGTCTTTCCGCTGCGAACTTCAGACTCACTTCCGCGTCCCACAAGTGCCGGAAACCCGGAAGCTAGATTTTCTAATCCCAAGTAAAGCCGCTGGCCGTTTAGTGTTGGTGATGTAGCATCTTGAACTCGAATGCACACATCGCCAAAACTTCCAGCCGTCCAGCTGCGCGGTGGTGTTTCTAAAAGTAGCGAATGCTCGGACATCACACACCTAGGGTTGAGAACAGTTTGATAAGTTGCTTGGAAGTCGCTATCGCTTCGTCCTCCAAATCACGAATCTCCTGTGCGATTTCAGCCAAAGGCCGGTATTCCTCACCTGCGCCGGTGTGGATGTAGCGGCTGGGAGAGATGTTGAAATCGTTCTTGGCAATCTCCTCGCGGGCGACGATGCAGGAGTATTTGTCCACTTCCTTCCATGCAGTGAAGGTGTCAGCGATGTGGGCGATCGCGTCATCGGGAATGTAATTCTTGGGATCTCCCTTCTCGAACTCACGGCTCGCATTCAGCAGGAGAAGTTTGCCCTGTCGCTCTTTCGGCTTGGCTTTGTCGAGCATGAGGATGATTCCTGGCGCGGTGGTGTTGTAGAACAGGTTTTCCGGCAGATATATCACGCCTTCTATGAGGTCCTGCTCCACGAACCAGCGGCGCACGTCCTTTTCCTTATTGGTGTTGGCGTTGCCGGAGCCGCGCGAGGCGGCGCCGGTGTCGAGCACCACGGCGGCGCGACCCGTGTTTTTGAGGCTTGCGAGGATGTGCTGCACCCAGCCCCAGTCGGCTTTGTTACCGGGGAAGCCCGCGCCTTTGGGGAAGCGGTCGAGTTCGTCGGCGTCGTAGTCCTTTTCCTTGAACTCTGTCTGGTTCCACATCGGGTTGGCCACTACGCGGTCAAAGGTCTGCAGACGGTTGCCTTTGCGGAATTTGGGCTTGCGGAAGGTGTCGCCGATCTGAATTTCGCCCTCCATGTCGTGGATGATCATGTTCATGTTGGCCATGGCCCAACTGCCTGGCTCACTTTCTTGGCCGTAGAGGCGAAGAGGGGCAGGTTGCCTTTTCTTGGCGACTCGTTGTTTTCCCTCAAAAACAATCTGGCACTTGATAAGAAGACCGGCGGAGCCACAACAGGGATCATAAACTTCCATTCCTGGTTGCGGGTCCATGATCCGAGCCATGACGAAGCCAACCTCGGCGGGGGTGTAAAGCTCGCCCCCACTCTTGCCTGCACCTTCAGCGAACTTGCGGATGAGATACTCATAGGAACGGCCAATGATGTCCGGCTCCACGTCATAGAGGCCCAGCCGCTTGGCGCTGATGGCCTCAATGAGGTTACTGAGGCGGTCGTCGTCGATATCGCGCTGGCCGTGGGTTGTAGCGTTGAAGTCTACGCGGTCGATGATGCCCTTGAGCAACGGGTTGGCATCGGCGATGGCGCGTAGGTGAGTGGTAAGCTTCTCGCCGATCTTGTCCGATAATGTGCGGATGACGGACCACACCGCATCGTCCGGGTTCTTCGGCTCCAGCGGGAGGTAGAAGCGCACAAGCTTTTTGTCATGCTTCACCAGTTTGAACGCTTTCGCCCGCGAGCCGACCTCCGGGGCGATGCGGTTGAGTTCGTCGTCGAAGACATCGCACAGCCGCTTGATAAAAATGAGAGGCAGGATGAAGTCCTTGTATTTACCGGCATCCTTGGCACCGCGGATGGAGCAGGCGGCATCCCAGATCCAGGATTCGAGAGATTTGTTGTTACCTTTGGTCATTCAGTTTCCTTGGCTTCGATTATAGTTTTGTTTCGCATAATGGTTCGGCTTAACCGGCGCAAATGAAGCGCAGAATAATATGTGTCCGGTCGAAGCTGTTGTTAGCCAGTCTTACTTCTTGCCGTCCTCTTTCGACTTTAAGCTAAGGGCTTCACTCCGAATGCGCTCTCGCTCTTCGCGCTCGAAATTTTCAAACTTAAGTCGAAGAAATCCTTCCGGATTCCTTTCGCAATGATAGTGATGATGTCGCATTCGCCGCTCTTCTTCTTCTTTTTCAATTTCTCGAGGAGATTTCTTCCATTTGCCAAGCATCTTGAGTGCCTTCACTGTGGCTTTCCATAGGCTGTAAATCAACACGAACGCAGCTACCCAAGGTGGGCTTACCCACTCAAGAATTGCAACTGCAGCCGGGACAATGACTGCCCATACAAAGACAATTGTCCATCCTATACGAAGTTGCTTTAAATGATTTTCCCTCTCACGCTGGAGATCAACTGAGGTTTTGTAAGGAATATTGGAATAAATCGTCCTCAAATAACCAGCATCAAGAGCGTCTGCTGGAATTTCCTTGTTTTCGAGAAGCCGCCAGAACAGATGAACCTCTTGGCTTGCTTTATCTATAAAGCCGATCAAATGACTGCAATCTCGAACTGCTCCAAGGTTGTACAAGTCACCCTTTGCATCAAATGCCGAAACCATTATCGGAATCGGATAACGTGCTAGCCATGCTTTCAACTCGGTTTCCATCGCTTTCGCAACCTGAACGACGTCTAATGCTTTCGGAACCACCAGGCTCAAAGTTGCGAAGCGATATGATGGAATCGGTGGTCTGTACTCAACAAAGTACCATCCGCGATCTTCCTTGAGAACGCAAAAGAATAGCTTCTCTGTAACCACGTGCCACCGATATATCTAGGTTAGACCGTCTAACTGCGCGCTAATCTGCGGCGCTCCGACGTTTCCAGCGCGGTCAACTTCAGCGCATTGTTAGGCTCTATGTTATAAAAAGGGCACCACGTCCTCCGAGACCTTGACCGGCATCCAGGGATATTCCTCGCTGTCCGAGATGAAGTCCGTTTCGGCGGAAATCTGACCCCAATACTCGGGAAGCTCTTCGGTTGGGGTTTGTGACTTGAGGGCGCTGTGATCGATCTCCCAGAACGTGGAGTTGCCATAGGTCGTGCGGCGCGCCGTCAGGGTCCGGAGCTGTACGAGTGTGCCTCTCGCTAGTTGATCCTCTTTCAGCAGGTCAGTCTCTTTTAATATCTGAGCGAGGGACTCTTCGAGTGAGCTCATTACCTCTGCATGAGCCTCCGTCAGCACCCGACGGCTGAAGGTAAGGCCGAGTTCCTTGCGCCCCTTTGGGAGCAGGTCGTCGCCGAGCCGAAGGAAGGGCACTCGGTCTGTCAGGAACAGAACGCGATCTGCGAGCGAGCGCTGAGTTTGTAAGAGGGCTGGGCCATCGATAAGAATCACGCGATAACTTTGCCAATCGCGCTCCGGGTTGGGTACACCGCTGGCAATGAGGAGGTTCTGGCGAAGAGTAATGCGTACCCATGCCTCGTCGGCACTCTGCGAAAAGCGCAGAGACACAAGGTCCGTCCCCAGGGTTCGCAACTGCGCATACCAGTCGTCCGGAGTGTTGGTGGGCACATTCTGGCCGCATTGAATCAGGTCGATCAAGGTCCTTTCAACCACGGACAGCATCTGGTTTGCGTTCTGCTTCACGACCTCGACATCGTTACTGCTCAAGGGTCGGAAATGCGCCAGGGCATTGCGGATTACGCCGATTTCTTGGAGCTTCAGGGTGACTACGCTCTTGCCAGCGAGGAAGTAATCCTTGAAGACCGGCCAGTATGAGTCGTGAGTAATTAACCGCACGAGCTCGCCGCTCGTCAGATGCATCAGGGGGGACTGGATCGGATAGCTCAGGTAACCAAAGGTCTTGCCCTGCTCTATACGGCGCTTGGCGAGAGCACCAATGGACGTCTTGGCGTCCTCGTCGCTCGCGATCTCAAGATCCTTCCACTTCGCACCATAGCGGTCCTTGAGAACCAAGTAGACGAAGAGACGCAAAGCATTTTCAACTCGAAACAGCACGGTCAGGCCATCATAATAGTGGGGAAAGAGCCACCCGTCAGGGATCGCCAGCTTGCCGTCAGCATCTTTTTCGCCGCTGCGCCACTTCATGCGCCCTCCTCCATGGAGCCTAACATTGTATACATGGATCCGTCAAACATGCTAAATGCCGCTATACATACCGTGTAAGACGCCTGCGAAACGAGTATCGCAAATGCCTTTTCTTCGGAAACGGATGATACTTCGGAGAAGATCAATTGAACCCCTTCGTTTCATTCAGAATTCTAGATCGGCCCGGCCGGGATGTCAAGCCCTCATGAGGGAACCGATTGAACGGAATTCAAGAAAATAACTCAGAGTTCGAGCTCCAGAAGGTGTAAAATATGCATTAGGGAAATCAGATATCTCCAAATCCGCAAGCGTCATACGCTACGGCATAGTTTTGCCACGCGCCTTCTGGAAGCTGGGTACAATATCAGGACGATCCAGAAACTCTGGGACACAAGAATCTGAATACAACGATGATTTATGCTCACGTGGTTCGCAAAAATTATTCAGATGTCTCCGGCCCTTTGGATAAGCTATAGAAGATTCCTCAGGAGCCGCGCGGCCGCCTCTGGAATATTGATCGAATGCTCTGAGTTTTTCTCAACCCGCGTCACAATTTTCACCCATGTCGAATACTCAAGCCATCAAATATGCCGCTTGCAATTTAATATGGATAATTTTAAGATAATACTGCAGTTTGAGAGGTCTTTCCGATGGGGTTACTTTAAAAATGATGTTTCATAGGGGAAAACCGTCTCAAAAACAGCATGCTGTATATTAATAGTTAGCCGACCGAGAAGAGAATGACCTTCGTCCTTGAGAATCTCCTACTGCGTGACCTGGTAGCGATCGTCCGACAAAACCAGGTCTTCCATGATGAATTTGTGCGCTTCCTTGCGACCCATGGCTATTCTGACGTGCACGCGTTCGTGCGGGAGAAGCGGGACACCCAAGTGATCAAAGTACTGGAGGCTTACCTCGCGTCCCAATCAACTGCTAAGCTCTACGACGGTCTAGGGCGGCCGTACGCAAGATTGCCGAATTATTAAAGGAGCAAACAACGAAATGACCAATAGAGAATCGAGCATTCGACGCATTGCCGTTGAGAACCTCCTGATTGACTTGCAAAACCCCAGATACGATCCGCGCACGAATCAGCGCGAAGCAATCATCACTATCGCTCACGATCAAGGCGTCAAGCTGGCCAATCTTGCCGAAGACGTTGTGGACAAAGGGCTGAATCCTTCGGAATTGCCGATGGTTACGCCAGCGGGTGATCGTAATATCTACATTGTCTTGGAAGGCAATCGGCGCGTTGCCGCTCTCAAACTACTTTCATCACCTACGCTGGTAGCCAGTTTGGCGCTGCCAGCACATCTTGCCAAGAGGTACAGCGAGCTCTGCGCCAGATCCAAAGGCACCATTCCCACTGAAATAGAGTGCGTCGTTCTGCCACGAGAGGATGCTAACGATTGGATTGATCTCAGGCATACTGGCGAAAACGAGGGCGTGGGGGTGGTGCCCTGGGACGGAATCCAAACACATCGTTTCCGTGGGAATTCTCCGGCCTACCAGGCTATAGAACTCGTCAAATCGAGCGCCTATCTTGACGACAATACGAGGGGGAAACTGTCCAAAATATCCATCACAAACATCGAGCGCGTTCTCACTACGCCTGAAGCTCGTAAGCTACTTGGGGTTGAGATCAAGGATCGTCAACTCATACTCAAATCACCTGAAGAAGATGCCGTTGCCCGCCTGGCACTCGTTGTCACCGATGTCGCGAACAAACACATTAAGGTTGGCGACGTTGAGACAAGAGAGGATCGAATATCTTACGCACAGGAAGTGGCTGCACGGCCATTGCCAAAGCCAGCATCACCAACTTCAGGTGGCACTACTGCCACGACACCTTCTTCTTCTAGCTCTACTCCTGGCCTCACGACTCCTGGCCTCACGACTTCAGTAACTGGCAGAAGAATTCTGCTCGACCGCAAAACGGTAATCCCCAAACGGTTCTCACTGGCAATTGCTCAACCTCGCATTAATCGTATCTACCATGAGCTACAGAAACTGAATCTGGAGCAGTTTATCAACTGCGGCGCGGTCATGTTCCGTGTGTTTCTTGAGTTGAGCGTAGAAGACTTTGCCAAGAGGTACTCGATTTCGCTAAAGGAGCTGCCAAAGAAAGCACCGGCGGTCGGCTCACTGCCTGCGCTTCCTAGAGAGATGACCCTTCGCAAGAAACTATCGGCGGTGGCTGATCATCTGGAAGCCAAGAATGTGTGCACCACAGCAGAACTCCGAGGGGTGCGTGCACTCATTGCTAACCGCGCCCATGTGCTGTCCATTGATAGCCTCAACGCGTATGTGCACAACAAGGACTACAGTCCGACGCCAAACGATCTTAAGACCTCGTGGGACAACATGCAGGTTTTCATAGAACACATCTGGACTTAGTGAGGAAAAGTAGCCATGGAAGGTTTCGCTCATGGATTCACTAGCCCCTTGAGGTATCCTGGTGGCAAAGGAATGTTGGCGAACTTCGCGAAGCTGGTGTTATCTCAGAACCATCTTCTTGATGGTCACTATGTTGAGCTATATGCGGGTGGTGCCAGCATAGCGTGGTCATTGCTTTTTGAAGAGTATGTTAAGTGCGTACACATAAACGACATCAGCAAGCCTGTCTTCGCCTTTTGGGAATCGGTACTCAAACATACGGACGAGTTGTGTAGACTGATTCGAGATGTCCTCGTCACAATGGATGAATGGTATCGCCAAAGAAACGTGCAGGCTCGCCCAGGCGACCATTCGATTCTTGATCTCGGGTTCAGTACTTTCTTCCTCAACCGGACAAATAGATCTGGAATACTTAGGGGTGGCGTGATTGGTGGCAAAGCGCAGTCGGGAGTATGGAGAATGAATGCGCGCTTCAACAAGAGTGACTTGGTGGCTAGAATTCAGAGAATCGCCCGGTACTCAGATCGTATTTGCATCTACAATAATGATGCTGCGGATTTCATCAGGCACCATCTGCCGAAGTTGCCGCGACGCACTCTTGTCTATATGGATCCTCCCTACTATGTCAAAGGAGAAGGTTTGTATGAGAATCATTATATCCACAACGATCACGTGGAAATTGTGGAACTTGTCATCTCAGACGTCAAGCAGCCCTGGGTAGTCTCTTATGACAACACCCCCGAGATTAATAAGCTCTACGATGGCTTCCGAAACATCAAATACGATCTGAATTATAGTGCTCAAGAGAGATATGCGGGTTCTGAGATCATGTTTTTCAGCAAGAGTCTGGTTGTGCCAGAGGTGAAGAACCCGGCTCAGGTCAGATTACGTGATACGTTGATACCGGTGCTGTTGTAGGCTGGGCGCCTAACATGGGCTTCCACCTGACGGGCTACCGCCCGCGATCGCGTAAGGCTGTGGTCAACGCCGCCCGTAGGTGAAGCCCAGGCCGTTAGAAAACAAGGAATCATGAAGCATCTCATTACACCGTTCTGCGCAGGCCTCTTCCGCTTACGCTGTGCTGTCGGCGCACAACCGGACGACAACAACCTCAAAGACGCATGTCTTGGTGCCACAGTGCAAGCGCTCGAGATAGACATCCAAGCGGTACCAGGCCTGGCTGAAACAGGCGATTGACCCGAAGAGAATAACGGAGAACAGGTAGGAACTCGTCTTTCCGGACTGCTGAGTTTACGTTTCGAAATTGGAAAAGAAGGATTTCTAACCAGCGCATTCAAGCGACAAAGTAACCAGTGCGGACAGGGATCACTTTGCGCCCGAGGCATGACGTTGGGCACTTTTATCAAGAAGTTGAATGAAATTACGGGAGTGAAAAGGAGTGAAAAAAGCCGCGCCTGATTTCCCTTGCCGGGATTATCGTTTTTCCCGTTTTTCTTTCTTCAGCTTTTCCCGCGTCTCGGCGAACATCGGCTCGGCGTAGGCGCTGTTCCAGGTCCGTTCCTCGAACGTTCTTTTTTCGACCATCTTCAAGAAACCCTCGAACTCGCTGAAATACGACCCGTAAATATGGAAGCTGTCCACAAGATCGGCGTAGCGGCCGACCCGGACAAGCTTCCCGATTTTCGCCCTGATTCGCTCGGCGATGACGCGCTGCAGGTCGGTCAGGGCGAAGACGTTCATATAGGCGGCTTTGTAGGCGTCGCGCGAGCGCCAGTGGGTGTTCATGTTGAGAACCAGCCCGCCGTTTTCGTCCTCGAGCATCCGGCACCAGACCCGCTGCAGGCAGGGCGGGTCGTAGGTCGGAGGATCGAGCTTCGGGTTCCAGGTGATGGCCTGGGCACGGCGCGAGTGTCCGGCTTCAGCGAGCCTGTTGACAATGAAAGCGATCTGGTCGATCGCCTCCCCTTCGATCTCATAGGAAAACAGCCGCTTGTGATATGTATATGTCCACTTGCCTTCTTCGGGGGCAATCCAATGGTCATGGACGCCGTCCACGACTTCCTGGCGGTAGATTTCCAAGTCTTCAAGGC
>Ga0315289_10016827_pt1 | contig 10060 bp, 18 predicted proteins | sample YL17G11_40_MG_FD_203452 | JGI IMG/M metagenome (GOLD analysis project Ga0315289, IMG submission 203452) | Sediment microbial communities from Yellowstone Lake, YNP, Wyoming, USA - YL17G11_40 | ecosystem: Environmental > Aquatic > Freshwater > Lake > Sediment | place: USA: Wyoming | collected...
GGATCATCAGGCTCTACCGGAACAACCGAAACCCGTCCAGTAAACTTAACAGTTAACACTTTTATAAGGATTAATTAAGTGATTCTCGATCTTTATAATGAAACAGCAATGATGGCTGGCCTCAAAGACCAGACCATTGCATTGATTCATTACACCAATGAGATCAAGCCAATCAAGATTCTCATCTCTCTTCACGATTTAATCAGCCTTAACATGGTCATAGAAGAAACCTTCAAGAAACATCTCGACGGTCCTGTGTGGGATGTGGCAGCTCTACAAGAGATGAGCGCACTCAGAAGATCATTATTAGTGAGCCATCGCACAGACTTCAAACCAGTAAAGAAATTCGACTCTTACAACTACGACCTCATCGCCCTCTTCAATGTTTACGCTCTAAGACACAAGAACGCAAGATCAGCTGTTCTTTTAAATGCCTGCAACTAATACATAAAATCCAACAATAAAATTTATTTTCATTATTAGCTAAAGTTTTTCCAAAAACAGCCGATAAGGTTTATGCAAGGAAAGCAAAACAATCAAAGGAAGAGATCAAACCCAAAGGAGTTGTTATGAGAACCCTAGATTGGAAAGCTGTAGAAGAAAAAGCAAAAGGCATGACAATCGAGGCGTTGCGCTATGCAATTTTAGATTGCCGAGAAGCGGCAGTAGCTTCAAGGGGATTCAATCCAGAGAACGAAGGCTATTACAGCGATGAGGCCAGCGTGTACAGTAAAGAGCTGATAAAAAGAGCAAAATTAGTAATCAAAGAATGGGAGTCGGAAAAATGAATACACTGATCAAGCTAACCATAATTGAATCTACAGGTTGGGTAATGATCGTATCAGGCATCATTGCGCATCGTTATGTGTTTTGCGCACTAGGTGTTGTTGTGATCTCGGCAGCTTACGTCTATGCATTTAGAAAACTCACAAAGGGGAGTTGATATGAATGAAGTAGCAGAAATTAAAAATGGAATAATCCAAGTAACCATCATCCTGTTGTTATCGAGCCTCTTTCTGTTGTTTCTTTATTCGCCAGAAGTCGAAGAAACGGGCGGTTGGTGGTTCACGTCATGTCTGTGGATTACTTACGTTAACATGACATTATCGTCGTTACTATTGGTGCTACTGAGCATTAAGATTGCAATTAACAAGACAATAGGGTAGAACAATGAATAACATCATAAGATTAGTCGGATTGCTAGTAATTGTCGCGTTCAGTTCCATTGCCTATCTGATAGCTAGGCCTCTGATGCACCATGTTTTGTACAGTGGAGCAGCTAGTGCTCAAGATACGGCCTTTGACATAATGGCTGTTTTTGGTACAATACTCTTGGGGTTTGTCATATCGATGGTAGCAGGAGCAGCGGTTACGGCATTGTACTTTATAATTAAAGATGTTCTCTTAGAGATTGGCGAAGATACCATAGGAATGGTTAGAAAAATACTAAGGAGGTAGTATGTTAGCGGTGTTTCTGTCTTTTTACTTGAATTCTCATGCATTTGGTGGTATAAATACAGTACCAATGAGCATGCATCCATTATACCTATTGCGTCCCAATATGATCGCTTTGTATGAATATCATGCAAAAAGACGCAAAAAAGTGAAAAAAGGTGAAAGAAGATGAAAATTTATATCACATTAATCTTTGCGCTCGTGTTTGCATGTGGAGCTAAAGAGAAGAAAACCAAAGAAGTGCCAATGAGCGCACAGGCTCACGCTAAGGGCCAACTATATTGCGCTCAGCTCACGGACGCAGTTTTCAAAGAAAGATGTGACAAGATCACCTTTAAGGCACTGGTATCAGTGAACTGTTTGCAAGACCTGTCAGCTTTTGAAAACAAGGGCAAGTGGGAACGGGACGACAAACAGTGCTATCCTTCATTCTCTAAGAGTTCCATTTCTCGTGATGGTCTAATATCGGTTCTACATTACATTTGGACGAAGCGAGACCATGATATGTTAAAGAGACTGATAGCCTACGGGGAAGAGCGTAGCTGGGTAGTTGGTGAAGGTCCACTTGAATACACCGACGCAATTATACTCACACCAATAATCTACTATATGAACGCTAAGATGATAAACAAAGGCGACCTAGCGGACGACCTTCTGCCTACTACAGAGGACATTGCAACGTCATTTAAGGGGCATCTTCTGGCTAGTTACATCTGGCTGGCAGCGCGAGTGAATGGTGGATACATTGACTACCCAGCTAAGGTATTTATTGGCAAGATGTATGCTGCGGCACCTAGTGACCCAATGTACGCTGCAATGCAACACAGGTTTCTTGATGGTAACCAGACGGAAACGTTCTACATTCTTCTAAATGATCCAACATTCACAGTGAACGAGTTCCCAACAGACACTGGTGCCTTTGGCTGGGGCTCTGCTCCTGTAAGTGTATATTATTTAATGTCTTTAGCTATAGCGGAGGGTTTGTAAGATGGCTTTTGTGAAATTCAAAAATGGTCAATTCGTTGTTGGCAAGCAATTCTCGCCCGTCTATTTGATTGAAATGGATGACACATATCTGACCATATCCGGTCATGGGACATTTGATAAAGTAATCGGTTACAGGAGATATCAGTCAGTGTTGATTGATTGGTTTTACGATGCCTTCATGTGTGTTCAGGAGTTTTCGGTATCAGACGCTATTCTGTATGTTAATTCAAATGGATGGGACGATGATGCTGGTAAAGGCATGACCGTTTCACCTACTGCAATTCCAGCCTCGTTTGCTGCCAATGCACCGTGGCTAATTGACGAGTTGCCCATGATCGAAATTCATATTGAAAAAGCTACTCGATGTGACTGTGGGGGGGTTAAGTGCAAGCTCCCATGCGTAGACTGGTGCTCATTGCGCAAAAAGAGCAACTATTAGAATGACTTAGGTACGAAATACAAAACAAGCTTTGTAAGGAAAAACACAACAATTTCTGACAAAAAGGATAAGAAAATGACCTCAATTATGCAAACAATCACCGGAATGAAGAGCGCTCTCAGCTTCGTGCTGCATACGCTTGCAATCGTGGCTTGTTATGCCATTTGCATCCAGAAGGGCATGGACACATCAAACGTTATCGCAATGATCGCTTTTAGTTATGGTGGCACGCAGACAGCCAAGCAAATTAGCGCGCATATTAGCGCTAGCAAGGATTCTGCGGCTGACACGGTCGAGGCCATCAAAGAGGTAAATGAGAAATGATTCTGTTTATTTACCAACAAGGTAATGGCTTCGGCTTCTCCGAATTAGGCGCTCATGTGTCCTTCAAGTCGGCAAACATAACTAGCAGTGGGTATCCTCTGCATTATGTTGTTTGGGCTAACTTGGATACCAAGCTAGTCAGAACGTCGGTGCCGTCCATTTACAAAAAGAAATATGAGGCGCTGGTTAAAGAACTGTTCACGGATGTTAAGAGTTTGGGATCGTACGACAGTGGCTTTTATGGGTTTGAGTTCTATGTGCCTGATATTATGGCTGTATTAGAACCTATTGTAAACGATTGTAAACTTGTGTAAAGCTATTGTAACCTTGTGGGCAACTCTCAATTGTAAAGGGTTTCAGAAAAAGCGGTTTGTTTTGAGTTTAAACGCTGTAACGTATGATTAATACACAGGAGGTCGTTGTGGTTGCTAAAACAATCAAAATTATACCAGACAAATTTACCGCCTATGTATCCGAGGCCTTTGATTATAATTTCGACGGAACGTCTGAGTTTGTATTGCCAGATTTCGTAAAACCACAAAATGAATTCAGTATTGGTCTTATAGTTGGTTCAAGTGGTAGCGGTAAGACATCGATTCTGCGTGAGTTTTTCAATTACAAAGAGCCTCAAGTCAACTGGAATGGTCATCGCGCCATAATATCTCACTTCGGTACACCGTCAGATGCAGCAGAGAGGCTCTTCGCTGTTGGTTTGGGTTCTATACCAGCGTTATGTAAGCCATTTCATGTACTGTCTAACGGAGAACAGTACAGGGCGATATTGGCTCGTGTCCTTGAGAGTGGATTGGTTATGGATGAATTCACCTCAGTGGTCAATCGAGAAACCGCCAAGTCTCTTTGTGTCGCTCTTCGCAAGTTTATTACTAAGAAAAATCTAAAAAACATCGTTTTTGCATCGTGCCATAGTGATATTATTGAGTTTTTGCACCCAGACTGGACATTTGATTGCGATAACGGATTGTTTTTATCCAATATCGAGTGCCCAACTGAAGCGCAAAAGATTGCGGAGATAACTTGGTATGTCTAATAGACTAAACATTACGGTGTACAAGCTGTCTACTCCCGAAGAGAAGAGAAGGTATTGGCGTTATTTCCATAGACATCACTACCTTTCATCTGATTTGAATGTAGCTGCGGATTGTTATGTTGGTTGGCTGTGGGGCAATCCAGTAGCTTTTTATGCCTGTCTGCGTTATCCAAGCGGCAGTGTTAAGAATGCTTATAGGGGTCATCGCCTAGTTGTGCTGCCTGATTACCAAGGCATGGGGATTGGTAATAGGTTTTCGGCAACAATTGGGCAGTTTTATGTGAACATGGGTTGTAGGTTTTTTGCAAAAACGGCAAACAGAAAGCTAGGGGATTATAGAAACAGTTCTCCGCAGTGGAGGGCTACATCAAAAAACATGAAACGCAGAAAGGATGTGCTAGAGTCTAAGCGCATAAAGTACAATAATATCACCGATAAGAGTCTAGCCATGAGGCTTTGTTACTCACACGAATACATAGGAGTCACCGATGCCATACATGCACCATGCCATCCAGCAAGCCCGTAAAAGCCTCGCAGAAGGCGGTATACCCATCGGGGCGGCTTTGGTACTGGATAACGAATTAATCAGCCTAGGGCACAACAGGCGCGTCCAGAACAGTAGCGCAATCCTGCATGCTGAAATGGATTGTCTTGAGAACGCTGGTCGTTTGACTCCAGAAGAATACAAAAGATGCACTCTTTACACAACGCTGACACCATGCTGGATGTGTACTGGCGCAATATTGCTGTACAAAATACCGACCGTAGTGATTGGCGACATCAGAACCTATAGGTCTCCGGCTCTTAGGCTGTTAATGGGCAGCGCTATAGTTGAAATCAATGAAAGCACAAGCGTCGAATGCCAATACCTTCTAGGGATTTTCATAAATGAAAACCCAACACTATGGAATGAAGATATAGGCGTGTCCGATATCTGTCCTATAGCTGTCCTATAAGTGTCCCAATAACAACCATTATAGCCCGATTTGCACCATATAATGTCCCAATCCAACCGTTATAGGAACAAATCCGTCCCAATACTGTTTATGGGACAAATCTAGCTATACGGAATTTCCGAACAGTTGAAATATATTTTCCATAACGCTAAAGTTTTTCTAAAAACAACCGATCAGTAAAACAAGGAGGGTCTACACATGACCGAAAACAAACCGTTTAGAAAAGAGTGGACGCTGGAAAAGCTTAGAAACGATATTGCACTGATGGAAGGGCTGGAACCTTTAAAAGGCGATATCTGGGATAAGGCCGCAGAGACAGTTGCCTTACTTCGCAAAGAACTGTATCTCGTAGGAGAGTTAGACGATGATGAGATTTTTATTCAAAAGAGATGGTACATTGTGAAAAGTTTAAATTACCCCAACATGTTAGAAGATTAGGAGAGACCGTGATTAGCATTAGGCCAGATAAGAACAACAATCCAAAATTTGTATTTGTGTTTGGTTATGGAGAATTTACTGCCATAGTACTCTCATGGATAATCAACAAGTCTGTATGGTGGGTATTATTTCAAATGCTATTTGGTTGGTACTATGTCATATACGCCATTCTTCACCTATTGTTTGGATAACTAAAACCCATTTTCTTCCTCCTATTAGTATTGTATTGGAGAAAACGACTTAATCATCTAGTATCATTCATTTTGTTCACACAAAAAAGTACTAAATAAGAGATCAATCATATAGAATAAGATGTACCCCATAAGAGGTATTGACTTTTATTCCAAAACAGGGCATAATAACCAAGAACACTATAATAAGGAGTAATTTATGGTGATTAAGAACATTTCTCAGACATCTAAAGTTCCATCGAGCTTCTTGATCAAGGATATTAATGCGCTTTCTCCTGAAATCAAGTTGGCGCTAATCGACTATGCCAGAAAGGCCAATTCTGCCGAGAACACCGATTCTCTTAGGGCAGAGACCATTGCACTGATTCCAGAATCAATGAAGAAAGAGCTTGCCGCTATCGGCTGTGAGCTGCCAAGTGACATGGTTGATTTGACCATGAGGCTAGGAGACTTCCTTTATCACATTTATGCAATTCACACCAAGAAGCCAGAGAGCCCATTGGCCATCAAGAGGCTCGAAAAAAGATTACTGGACTTGGCAGAGGTATTTGACAAACCAGAGCTAGAAGTGCCATCAGACGTTCTGGAGATCGTAACGGATGTGCTGTCGGATGACAAAAAATGGTCGATATCTCAGTTTGGGGCTACGGTTGTAGTCGATGGTGAGCAGAAATACATTGGTCTTACGTCCCATGGTGCTAAAATCTTTGTAGAAGTTATCGAGGCGGCAGTGGATGCATGCATGGAGGTCAGCTAATGGCTTCTTTTTCATCACCAATTGCTCAGATCGTTAAAGGGATGATTAATGACCTTGATGACCAAATGGGCGGTTTGACCGATAATCATTTAAAATGGATAAGAGGATATGTATATTATCAACTTGATACAAAATTGGTACAATTTTATTTCGATAACTGTTCGCGTCCACGGAGACTGTTGGTGTTACCTTTTATGCCTAATGGTCAAGTAATGAATAGATTCGCATGGTTAAGGTTTAAGTGGCGAATGGTAGTACAATTTAGCAAAAAGCAGCCACTGTTGCACCCATATTTCTGGCCAACTCACATGGGTCTGAAAGACACCACGATACAGTTTATTCGAACAAAACCAAAAGAGACAGTATGAGTAACGATAAGCTACCAATTGAATGGCGAGAAGAACTTGATGGCATAAGCGAACAAGATATGAGGCGCTTTAAGTCGTTGGTTGATAAGGGGCAATTAGCGCCACTTGAAGAGGACGCAGCGACTCCCCATATGCTCCTATATTTTACTGGCGAATCGTTAGATGTTATTGCTGAAAGAATGGGAACTCCTAAAGATGTCGTATACTTAACCTCTATAAAGTACAATTGGGCTGCTAAAAAGGAACATGTAGACAAGCATGGCGGCAGTGATGCTCTCATTAAGGGGCTTCGCAAGCGGTTTATTGACCACTTGATGATTGCTACCACTCTCCTAGGAATGGATGAGGTTGGCAAGGTAATGGCTGGTAAACTGCCCGTTGGTAAGATGCCAATGATGCCACGAAGTTTGCATGCATTCGACGCATTGTGCAAATTACAAGATGAAGTCAATGCGCCAGCAGCAACACAGCAGACGCAAAGTAACGTAATCCATGCAGAAAACGTTCAAATCAACAATCAAATAGCTCCAGCAGAACCCAAAGAGGAAGTGATTAGAGTGTCTCGCGCTGAAAGGCTCAAGCAGCTGTCTGGAAAGGCTGACAAGTGACCGAACTTAAGTTTTGTTCATATTGCAATCAAGACCATGATCTCACTACGGAGTTCTGGAATTTTGACAAAGAAACGCCAATATGCAAACTTGAGCGCTTAGAGCTTTTGTATGAACCGTGCTGCTCAAAAGACGAGCTTCAAAACCATATCCGTTATTTCCTTAACATAGACCTACCAGACTACACCGTGGATGAGATGTCGAATAGCAATCCTATGGATTTCGTTTGGCAGATATATCGTGCAATGCACACAGGCAAAGGTCCAACTCGCGTCGTCGTTGCTGCAAGTCGTAACACAGCGAAAACACTGACAGCTTGTATAGTTCGTTTCTACGGTCTGATCCATTTTAGACGTAGCGGAACCCACCTAGCGGCTGTAAAGACTCAGTCAGATTCAGCCACAGCTTACCTGAATAAAATGATCAGGATTGATGGTGTGCGAGAGTTTGTCACTGTGGATAACACAAGAGACAAGAAGTTGGCCAATCTGCCTAATAACTCCCACACAAAGAACAGTGATTGCGAATTGCGTATTGCTGTAGCGACTATGTCTGGTGTAAACAGCCAGCGTGGTTCTTTGAACATTAAAGATGAGATTGACTTAATCAATGCTCAAATTTTATCCGAAGCTTCGTTCATATCTGACCCGACTCGTGACGAGCATCAGTTTGATCCTAGTGAGGTTTATCTTAGTTCGAGAAAATCAAACAGCGGTCCTGTTCAGAAGTTACTGGATGAGGCAGAAAAAGGAAATAACGAGAAGCTTGCCTATTATAAATGGTCATGGGCTGATTGGATGAGGAAGTGTACGCCAGAGACAGCCAGAACCGCAGAGCCTAAGATAAAGGCGTGGATTCACGAGGAAAACCTTAAGATCATATGGGATGAAACTGAATTTCTTCTAGGATCAAATGCAGAGCGACAATTATATAAAGAAATCAGCGCTTTCGAGGGTTGTCGGACGTGTCCTGCGTTTTTGGCTTGTCAGTCTAGGGCGATAAAGCAGCTCAGTGAATCGCCAATGCTCAGAACAGTCTCCTTTATCGCTGACCGTCTTATGGACGCAGGCGACGCTGGTGCTATTATTTCTCAGGGGCTAAACTGGAAGCCAGAATCAACGGCAGTGGTTTTTCGTACTTTTAACAGGCGCATGCACTTCCTTAAGGCTATCAGTTTTTACAAATGGTGTATAGGCTCTTATTTCATGCCAGAGGGAGTTGCGATAGAAGAGATAGTCGAGATATTAAATAGCGGTGATTCATCTTTGATGGCACTCATCTCGCCAACTAAGCGCCAAATATATCAGGCACTTAGGAGGGCTGGATGGAAGGTTCATTACGGTATCGATTGGGGCTCCGTGGACCCAGCTGTATGTATCGTAGGTGCTTATCATCGCCCAACTAGAAGGCTAGCTATCTTACACACAGTCGGTATGACTGGATTTCCCAACGATGACTGGGCAAAGCATGTTCACGCTACTGTTTGGCCAGAATTCCCTTGCGACTTGGTTTGTCCTGATATGGCAGATATTAACTCACCGATTTACTTCGGAAGATTGAAGATGCCTTGCCACGATAAGAAGCCTGCTCGTATTGAACCGGGTGTGTCTCAGCTTCGATCGTTCCTATGGAACCCAGCGCTCCAACAGTCTCATTTTGCTCTTTTGGATGATAGCGGCAACGGTGGTCTGAACAATTGGACGGCTGAGTGTATGGAAAAATGGACATATAAAAAGACTGTAATGGGCTATGATTATCATCACTTCGAAGATAATGAGTTCACCCATCCAATTGACTCGATGCGATACCTTGCCGATCCGTGGATAGCTGACATGAAAACGTCATTCTCGGCTCATCAGCCTAAGCCAGAGATTGCAGAGGAGATATCTGCCAAGCTGGGTGATCCTAGGGCGATGGCTGAGTTGAAAAGAAAACAGGAATTAAAACATCAACTTAAGACACATTTCGCAGAAGAATTTGGAATGGACAACATTTTCACTGATGAGGACAGGCTCGTTAGGCAAAAGCTGGCCGCCAATCCACAAGGCTGGGAGAGATTAAACGTCAATAAAGACGACTTCTTAGAAAAGGAACGAGACCCTAACGAAGCGGAATCATTACCAGACAGGCCTAAGACAAAGATTCGATTCAAATTTTAGGCCATCGCTCATAGTAAAATAGCACTTACTCACTATGTAAACAGGAGCCACCAATGAGTTTCATGAATTTTAACTTCGGTTTAATTGCTTTCGAAGACCAGAATATCACCAATCCGACTGTCAGGTCAGTTGACATCACTCGAAGCATGACGGGCATACCGATTACCGCAGAGAGAACAGACCGTGTTGATCAGCTCAGAACGGGTGAATCCAAGGTGATCGCATCGACGTTAAGGTCAACTCTCCAAGATAATACAACTGGTTACGACATCGTCCACCCATGGGTTGCTGATGTTGGTACGGTGCGCTTGCAATGGAATGGCACTGGGA
>Ga0315289_10016828_pt1 | contig 10059 bp, 7 predicted proteins | sample YL17G11_40_MG_FD_203452 | JGI IMG/M metagenome (GOLD analysis project Ga0315289, IMG submission 203452) | Sediment microbial communities from Yellowstone Lake, YNP, Wyoming, USA - YL17G11_40 | ecosystem: Environmental > Aquatic > Freshwater > Lake > Sediment | place: USA: Wyoming | collected...
ATATTGGAGGTTTTCAGGCGGACCAAACGGGAGTGTGGCATACTGGGACCAATGTAAATCTCGATCTGACTGCTACCCCACCCACCGCGGTGACGCTGGCTTCCTTCACTGGGGAGTCGCACCCCGGGAGCATCCTGTTGGATTGGTTGACCGCCAACGAGGTGGGCTTGCTGGGCTTCAACTTACACCGCTCGGATAGCCTGGGGGGTGTGAAGCAGAAGCTGAATGCCAGCCTGATCCCGGCTGAAACCCCGGGCAGCCTGACGGGTAATTCCTACCAATTCCAGGACGGGACAGTCGTGTCAGGGAAGACGTATTACTACTGGATTGAGCTGGTCATGCTGAGCGAGAACCAGGATTATGGCCCGGTTTCCCTGCTGGCACCCTATTGGATCTGGCTGCCGATATTGCATCATTAATTCCAGATCCTGATATATTCTTTTGACCGCCGAGTGAAACATATCGCGGAGGATCGTCAATAAAACCAAAATCCCGGTTGTGGTCCATCCTCACAACCGGGATTTACATATGAAGTAGAATGAGCAGCTGTTGTTGATAAAAAAGGTCAGTGCTTCATGGGAGTAGAAAGAAATATCCAGCTAAATTTAAAAAGAAGTCTAAAAGGACGGATCAGATAGTAGAGTGGATAAAGGGTATTTGGCAAAGGGAGCAGACGCCAGTCCACCCACTTGGGCACGAATACTTGGTCTAATACGTAATACAAGCGATGTCCCCGCCGCTCTCTGCAGCGCAGGAAAAAAGCTGGGAAGCGGTCCAGTTTTTCCGGGTTTCCCCCTTTAATGATCTGCGGCTCTATTTGCTTGGCAAGCGTCTGGACCTGCTGGTCGTCTTGGAACAGAGAACGAATCGGCGGAGGAATGATCGCGCCCCCAATTTCTTCGGCAAAAAGCAGACTCAGGCAAAGAATTCTATAAAAACCCAGATTGCGAGCCTGCTCCAGTAGAGCCTGCCAATTGAGTTCCGGAGAAGACCGGATTAGATAGGCTAGATCCGCGATCCATTTTAGTTGGTACCATTCGTGCTTGGTGCCATGCAGACACAGCAATATCAGGTTATCTTCAGCGGATAGGGTACGAACCTCCTGCCCATCGAGCGATAATGAGTGAAAACCTTGCCAAAAATGCTCGGTTGGGATGGGATGGAGGAATCCTTTCTCGAGAGGCGTCCAGTGGAATTCCAGGAGGTCCCTCTGGTGTGTAAATCCAAAATGACTTGTCGTCCTCACAAACCACTTTCGTTCAGTACCATCCATAGGGTATATTGGACTGTAGCTAGACTGGATTAACAAGTCGTAGAGGCGCTCAATATCCTCCTCATGGACCAGGATATCCAGGTCTTCGAAGGTCCGCAGGGATAAGTTGCCGTAGGCCTGCAAGGCTAAGACCGGACCTTTGAACACAACGCTGGCAATTCCATGGCTGGAAAGCAATTGAATAACGGCGGCCAGCTTATGGTTCAGGCGTAGGTTCCGCTGGGCGATCCTTAGATTCAGGGCTTTTAACCTGGATAGTCCTTCCGGATGTGCTCGTTCCGCTCCTAACGCTTTCAACCGTTCATACAGGAGAGGTAACACGTTGTGCAGATGGGCATATTGGAGTAAACCCGCCCAATCCAACTCCTGCTGTAGAAGCTCACCGATGCGCGTGTCCATCGTCCGATCCAGACGGATCGACGCCAGTACCAGTTCCTGCTCGGGGCTCAGGTGGATGGATGCCTTTTCCCACATCATTGCGGTAGTCTTTCCATCGCGTCTGGCTGCATCTTCCTATCAATGGGCTGCCAGGGCGTGGTAAAGCCCAGCAGAGAGTAGTTTTTGCGGAGTAGCTTGGGGTGGCTGCCTCCCACTCTTATCGCACATTTCCAGCCATTCACACCTTCGATTATCTGAACAGCATGCCGAAAAGGGATCTAAAACTACGAAGCACGGGTATAAGCAGCCCGCTACGTGAGGACAGGGCAATCAGATAGCGCTCTGGACCCAGACCCAGCCAGATCTGGCGGCCATTCCGTTCCACTCGTGTCACTCTTCCCAGCAAGTTCTTGATAGGGATCAAGCCATCCGGATCGCCAGCAATGTTATCACCCTGGATCAGGCAAGCTTGCCCATGTTTGCCAACCACCCGGTGCACAACCAGGTGTCCAGTTTGGGGATGAAGAAATACTACCACCTCTCCAAAGCCCGGCCCGCGCTTTCCGAAGGGCGCGACGCAAACGGCATCTCCATCCAGAATAAACGGCACCATGCTCCCGCCGCGAGCATGGAAGCGAAATGGCATTCCCCTGGAGAGCACCTGGCGCATAAGATCCACCAATACGTCGCTAGAAAGCACCAACTCATCGGGCTGAACGCTATAGGGTTCGTCCTGAAGTGCGGAGGGTGCAGTGCTTAACGGTACCTGTTGCGTAAGGTTAAGCGGGAGAGGTTTTTCCGGTGTTGAATTCAATTAACAACCTTCACTCAAACAGCTTGCCTACACAGTGTGCGCGTCCTGATTGATTTTGTACGGAGAGGCATCGGACAATATAGATAATAATTGCTAAACTTTTAACAATTTCAAAATCCTAAACCTAAGAATTGGCTGATGTGTGAGAAGGTGTTCTAATATGGTTATAAATCAGCGGAATCCGGATGATTTTAATACAGACCGTGAAGACACCTCGTCTGCCAGTAAAATTCGTTACTTGCTCATTGACAATTCCTGAGAACGCCCATATAATAAACTTACAATTATGCAAGGTTGTTTCCTGTAAATTGGTCTGGTGATCATAGTAAGCTGATAAAGCACCTTAAGAAAGGATACACCAGACCTCCTGCTTCTTTGTGAGCCAGTTTTTCAGAAAGAAGTTTAGGCTAAATAAACATACTAGGGCGGTAATACACCTTTGCTTATTGGTCAGGAAGCATAATGATTTCAACTGTTACCACCTCAACTATTTCGACGGTTACTACGGCTGCGCTGGCGGGATCCGTTGCCCTGATCGGTATCCTGGTCTTGTTTGCATTAGTACTGCAAAAAGAGATTACGACCGCCTCTAACAACAGCAAGCTGCGCCACCTGAGCACTGCCCTCAACATCGGCATTATCCCGCTGTTGATCGCTTTTGTGCTGACCGTGATCGCCAAGGTGGCCGAAGTACTGCGCTAGGAACTCCAACATTTCAAAATCTACCGGGCTGTGCCTATTAGCAGGTACAGCTTTTTTATTATTTCGTGCTATACGTTTCATTCGTGGTTTGGCTGAAAAAACCACTATCCACGGAGGTTAATCATTCGTGTTCATCCGTGAAGATTAGCGGATAACCTTTTAAATTAAACTCATTCGTATCATTCGTGATCATAATGTCCGGCGGCTTGATCTCGCATCAATGGGAAAGGACTTGTAGCGCATATTCTAGCAGACTGCGCGGCTCAGCCCCATTCTGAAGACCCAGCTTCAAGACCTGCGATGCCTGAGATGCACCGGCCTGGCAGCTCTGTTGGGCCAGGCTAAGCAGGACGTAATTTTCAGCGCGCTGCGGATAGCGTACCATCCAGTTTGAATAGGTTTGCACCAGATCCTGGCAGGCCAGGGTCGGGGAGAGATCCGTCCCCTGGATTCGGCGCAGCAGGTACTCTGAAGGGAAATATTGAGCCAGCGGGTCCTGCATGTCCAATGTTACCCGGTGATTGAACGCCTCCAATGCCTGCTGTACATCCCCGTTCCACGCCGCGATCTCACCCAACAGCTCGTATGCCTGTGAATTGCCCTCGTCGATAGACAGCGCTTGCAGCAAACTGGCGTGGGCAGTACCCATGCGGGTGGCTGAGGACGCATCTGCTGAATCACCCCGGAACAGTATCGGATGCGCCTGCAGGGTAGCCAGGTTCATGGGCAGGGCGGCCGGGGCAAGCATCATACTAGCCAGCAAGCCGCCAGCCAACAGGGCTGCCATGGACCAATTGAGGGCCGGTAGCCTGGCCATGCCTCGCACGGCCCGCCTCTTTTCAGGCAGGCTGGTGGCGGGCAGCGCTGCTCCCATGCCCAATAGGATCCACAATGCTGCACCTTGCTCGGAGACCAGCACCATGGAATCCATGAAACCGTGGGCAAGGTAAGCGATCATACCTGCCGCCAGCCCGACCAACAGGATGCGGTATTCCTGCGAGGAGGCCAGCCGGTAGTTGCAGCTCACGACGAAGAACCAGGCTGCCAGCAGCCATAGAAAGGCGAACAGCCCAGGCAAGCCCAGATCCAGGGCGGTTTGGAGGTACAGGTTGTGAGCGTGAAGCTCCAGGCCGAGCAGGAATCCCGGATAGAAGCGGCTCTGGATGGCTGGAAAGGTGTTCAGGCCAATGCCGGTATAGGGCATATCCCGCAGCATGGCTAGTGCACGGCTCCACATATCCAAGCGCAGGACCACGGCAATCCCCCGCGAGTTTTGGGGGGAAAGCAGGTAAGTAGCGAGGCGACTTGGGCCCAGGATGTTAAGAGCGCTCACTAGGACTGCCGACCCGATCGGGATTAGCAGAAGAGTCCAACGGCTGCGCCAGACCAGCAGGAAGAATAAACCCGCCCCCAATGCTGCCAGCCCCTGCAACGACTGGCTCAGCAGCACCATCAGAACCGCCAACAGGGCTACTACGCCAGAAAACAGCTTCAATTTGGGTTTAGGGCTGAAGAAGGCCACCGCTATGAACACTGGCGCCAGCGTCCCCATGACGATCCCCAGCAAGCGTGGGTTGATCTGGCCGATCAGTGGAACACTGCTGCCTGGCAAACCCCACACCAGAGTAGGGAAACGATCGTACAGCCAGGGCAACGGAACCAGCCGCGTCATGCTCCAGTCGGTCCCCACCAGGCCGAGGATACCCACACCCAAGACGAGCAGAGCCAGGAGGACGATCATAGCGGAGGCCCGCGACTGGATCCCGGTTAAGTTGGCGAACCCGTAGAAAAGTGCTGCTCCCAACACCAGGCTCCAAAAACGGGCCTGACTCATCGCCGGGTCAACCGAGATGAAACAGCCAAGCCCTGCCATGAGAAACAAAATCAAAATGGGTGCCTCCAGCCCGGTGCGCAGCGTGAAGCGTCCCAGGGCGACCCGCCGGCAGCACCAGATCAGGCCAACGGCGCCTAAGGCAAGCCACGGCCAGCGGCCGCGCGGGAACAACAGCGGCAATCCGGCTGGCACCAGGAACCACAGCTCGTGCGCTGCAACCCATCCAGCAGCCATCGAGAACCACTTTTTTAAGAACAACTGGATTTGTAGAGAACCTTTTGCTTGAATTCTAATAGACCTCAGAGCATTGGGGGATTGGTGGGCATCGGCAGCACGGGAGTATATGTGGGCGGCGGTGGTAGCGGGGTATCCGTGGGGGGAGGCGGAGGAGTGTCAGTGGGTGGAGGTGGTATAGGGGTATCCGTGGGCGGCACAGCGGTGTTCGTCGGTGGAGGCGGCAGGGTAGGTGGTGGTTCGCGAGTATTTGTGGGTGGCACGGATGTCTCGGTCGGTGGCACGGGTGCGGCTGTTGGTGGGACCGGTGTCTCGGTCGGTGGCACTGCAGTATTCGCAGGCGGGATGCGTGTATTCGTCGGGCGCAGGGTACGTGGCGGGGTTGGAGTAGCCATCTGCTTGGGAGGCGCCGTAGCCGGGGCTCGCGTCTGGGTTGGCCTGACGGTCAGCGTTGGCGTGCTGGATGGCGTTGCCGTTGGATTGGGCAGGAATGGCGCAAATATTGCCTGCCCGGTGATGAGCACATCCGTCCCCAGACAATTGGCCGCCTGCAGCTCCTCCACGCTGGTGCCTAGCACGAAGCTCAGCGAAACCAGGGTGTCGCCGTCTGCGATGATGTAGAGCACCCAACCCTCCGGCGGCTGGCAGGCGGTGGCCGTCGGGCTGGCGGGTTGGAAGGGCGTGGTGGTCGGCGTCAGCCACGCGCGGGTGGTCTGGACGGTGGGCAGCGGGGCCAGCAGACCCGGCGGGGGCTGCGCCGCCTGGACGGGTTGTGGAACGACTAGAGTCTTGATTGGGGCGACCAGGATGAAGGGGAAGATCAGAAACAGACCGACATTAATCAGCCCATGCGCCAGGGTCACCCCCAGGATCGAGCCGGTGCGTTGGGTAACCCAGGCGAAGTATACCGCCACTCCAAAAACGAAAAGCATGTCCAACGCCGAACGGTAGCCCAGGTGCAGCACGGTAAACACCGCGATCACGTACCACAGGCCAAAGCGCCCGAGGCTGCGCAGCCCTGAGTACTGCATCATGCCGCGGAAGATCAGCTCTTCCAGGAAGCCGGTGAAGAGCATCAGGATCAAGGCTGGCACCAGGATCAGCTGCCAGCTCAAACTGGGCGCCAGGGGATCGGGGTGCAGGATCAGGTATTCCGGGTAACCCAGGCCGAAACCGGTGATCGCAACCAGGAGCTGGATGGGTAGGTGGCGGAAGTTGAGCCCCAGCATGTCCTTGCTCATCCGGCTGATGCGCGCCGCGACGATAGCAGCCAGGAAGAGCGGCAGCCCCACCACCAGGTACCAGTAGATAAATGGGAACGAGGGTAAGGGCAGCGACAGGCTGAGCAGGCGGATCGTAGGGGCTAATGCCAGGCAGAGCAGGAAACGGCGCGTGGGGCCCTGCGCTCCCAGCGAAGCGTACAGCAGCAGTGAGATCAGGATCAACCCGTGCAGAGCCAGCCCGAGGCGTGGCTCGATCAGCGTGGTCAGGGCCTCGGCCAGGGTCAGCGCGGCCAGGTAGAACAGTGCCACGCGGCGCAGCGAGGAAAAGAAGGAGCGGAATACCGAGCGGGTACCGCCTGAGACTTTGGCCAGCGGGTTGACGGTCGGGGAGAGCTGAGTATCGCTCATGAAGCAGGCTTCACTTTCAACCAGAGTTTCAGGGTGCGGTAGGGACTGGCTTGATAATCTCGATACAGGGCAAAGGTCACCAGGACGTCGTCGCCGGTCTGGAGCGGTGTGAATACCAGCGGGCCTTCGAACTTCTCGCCCGGTTTTAGCAGGGTCGGCCCGGCCTGCCCGATCACGCCCTGGCCGTCCCGCGCCTCCACCCGGTAGCTGGCCGCGACGCCCTCCTGGTTGCGGATGCCGACCGTGACCGAGATAGCCTGCCCGGCGCTGACCTCGCGCGGGTAATCTTCCGCCATTCCCTGCGCTCCGAGCATGTAGAACTCAGTGAAGCGCTCGCCGGGCTTGGGCGAGAACAGGATGACGCCGGCCGAGATGAAGGCGGTGAGTACGGCCCCGGCGAATACCGCGTAGAGCAGGCGGTTGGCGCGGTCTTGGGCCGCCCACCACCCCCTCACGTCCAGCTCGACGGCGGGCGCGAACCGCTCCTCGTTCGGGATGCGCCCGCGGCGATAACCCGCCACCGCCGAGCAAACCGCGATGACCACGCCCAGGCTGGCGACGATGGGCCACGGGCGGATGCCCCACGGGAGCTTATCCAGCGCCAGGGCGATAGGCGGGATGACGGCGATGCTCAACCCGAAGGAAAGCGCCAACCTCTCCGTGCCATCCAGGTCCGTCTTGCGTGGAAAGAGCGCCGCCTGCAGCGTATAACCCGGGATGAATAAAACATAGACCAGCCCCAGAGCCAGGCGCAAGATCGCCAGCGGTGCTGGCAGTCCTTGAACGCCGGCGGCGATCAGCCCGAGCAGGAGTAGGCCGCATATCAGTATGAGGACGAATTCGTTGTGGATGGTGACAGTCAGCTTACGAATTCAACACCTCTTGATACACCTTCAAGGTCTCGCGCGCCGTGTGCTCCCAGGTGAACTGCTTTGCCCGTTCCAACCCCCTCTCGCGCAATTCTTCCCGTAAGGAAGCGTCTGTCAGCACCCTTAGCATGGCCTCTGCCAACCCCTCCACATCGTATGGGTCTACCATAATCGCTGCATCGCCCACCACTTCGGGCAACGAGGCAGCATTCGAGCACACCACCGGCGTGCCGCAGGCCATGGCCTCCAACGGCGGCAAGCCGAAACCCTCGTAAAGGGAGGGGAAGACAAAGAGATCGGCCGCGTTATACAAGGCCGGCAGGTCATCTTCAGCAATGTATCCGGTGAATTGTACGCAGGATCTTAAATTCAGCTTTTCCACCGTTTGGGTCACTGGAGTGGACTTCCAGAAATTGCGCGCCCCGACGATCACCAGGTGCCATCTCCCAGACCAAGCGCTAAGGCGGTTGTAAGCTTCCAACAAACGGAGCAGGTTCTTGCGCTTCTCAAGCGAGCCGACGAAAAGAATGAATCTTTCTGGCAGACTGTAGCGCGTCTTTATCTTGGATACCTCTTCAGCAGGCAAATGGCGATAGGCAGTACCGACTCCTTCTGCAATTACATGGATCTTAGCGGTTGATACCCTCAGGTAGCGGATAATATCCCCTTTCGATGTTTGACTGACCGTAATCACCGCATCTACGCGCGGCAGCAGCCGTGGCAGCCAATAGCGGTAGATCAGTGTATCCAGCAAGGTGTTGGTGCCGGGGCAGCTATAGACAAACACGTCGTGGATGGTTACCACGATGCGAGCCTCGCCGGCGCCGAACAGGAATGGTGTCACACCGGTCGGGTCGTGTATCACCTGCAGACGGGCGCGGCGGCTGGCATATGGAATAAGCACATTCCCCAGCGTGATCAGGGCGGGCAGAAGACGACAACCGCGCAGTGGAAGGCGCGTGTAGCCGTTCGCACTGCCCAACACGGCAGGTTCGCCAGCCGTCAGCAAGAACATCTCTGGCGCAGGCTCCACGCGGGCGAGCGCCCGCACCAACTCGACCGTATAACGTGCAATGCCGGAGAGCGGGCGGTCGAGGCCGTAGGTGAGGAGGCCGAGGCGCATGGCTAGCGTTGGTAAGGGGTGAGCGGGCGTCTGTGATACAAGTACACATCGCCGTTGTCGTAAACCCGGTTCCAGCTCGCAACGGCGGGCATAGCAAGTCCCAGCCGCAAGCCGCGCCAGCGCTCGCTCTCAGAAAAGAGCACATAGCGATCCTCCGGCTTGAAGGTAATGGCGGCATAGGTATTGCCGCCAGTCGAGCGGTAGCCATAGTTAGAAGCGAACGCAGCGCTAAGCCGCCCATCGAAGGCTGTCCAAACGGTTGCGAAGCGCAGGTACTCATCAGTCCAACGTAGAGAGGCATCCTCGGGCCATGAGTAGAATCCCCATTTGTTGCTAAAGGACGGTTCATTGGAGGCTTTGAAGACTGATGCCAGGGCAAACCACACGACGGCCAACAAAGCCAGGACCAGTCCGACACGACGAATACGACCTTGGAACCAGCGGCGTGAAGTGACGCGCCAGATGCCCCGCGCAAACGGCCCTGCAGCCAGCACGGTGAAGCCGGGGAATACCCGGAGTTGAAGGTTGCTACTGAGCACGCCGGCGAAGTCCACGACAATTGACACAGCCACCTGCAGCGCGAACCCCGCATAAAGCAGCCAGTCCAGGCTTTCACGCAAACTCAGTGCGTCACGGCCGTCCAGGATCCGTCTCCCGCGCCGCAGCCATTCGGCAAATGAGCCGACGATAAGCAGCCACGTAAAGATCGTCAGTCCCAGATAGACGCGCGGGCTTGTCCATCCGAAAGAAATATACTCATAGGGCTGTGCCCTGATCTCGAAGCTTAGGAGAAGAGCGCTGACCTGCTCGGCAATAGTGCGCAACAGGCGCAGGTTCGACAAAGCCACGGGGTAGATATTTGTCAGAAAGACAAATACCAAGATTCCACCCGAGGCAGTGACGTACACCAGGCGGCTGAGATCGGTGGGCAGTAAGCGCTCGCGGCGACGTAGAAAAGCCAGGATAATCAATCCTAGAATTAAGCCTAGAACGACGGCGGTCAGGAACGTCGAGGCAAAGAAAACGTTGACGGCGATCATAGCGAAGACGGCAGCATAGAACAGGCTCACGTATACTGCGATCTTACGCACAGGCTGGCCGATGCTCCGGTAAAGCAATATCAACGCAATCATCATCAGCGGCCAGCCCAACTTCTCGTGGGATCCCCGCAGTGTGACAAACAGGACGTCGGGCTGGAGGA
>Ga0315289_10016831_pt1 | contig 10058 bp, 10 predicted proteins | sample YL17G11_40_MG_FD_203452 | JGI IMG/M metagenome (GOLD analysis project Ga0315289, IMG submission 203452) | Sediment microbial communities from Yellowstone Lake, YNP, Wyoming, USA - YL17G11_40 | ecosystem: Environmental > Aquatic > Freshwater > Lake > Sediment | place: USA: Wyoming | collected...
AGACTTTTCAATGCCTCAACATCTGGAGCGCCAGCTCTCTCCTTTATCCGGGCTTCTACAAGTTGCCCATTTTCCATCGATTTCGAGTAACTGCCACTTACCGGAGGCGACGAATCCATAGTGCTGGACATGTCTTGGTACAGTGCAGTGTCGTCGCCGCACACATTTCTTAAAAGATTGCTTATTTCCTCTTCCTCCTTTTCTGCTGCCTTTTGAGCGGCCTGCTCTTCTTTCTTCTTTTTGAACCCGTCGAAAAGTCCCATACTAAAGAAGATGGTAGTTAAGGATTTAAGGATTTCCTTATGTATCCAGTGAGATTCTAACCTGTCATAAAGAATAACTTAGACAATAATTAAATTTTAAGTTTGTATTTTTCCCTTAGCTTTTTTAGGGCCTCTTCCTTCGGTAAATCTTTAAAATCATCGTAATGTGATTCAATTATTTTTCTAACAGTTTCCCTGAGACCCGGGCTAAGATTCCTCAGACCCCCTTCTAAATAAGGTGGAAGCCTTCTTCTCCTTTTCAAGAAGTCTTCGGGCTTATATATGATTCCCATTCATTCACCAATAATAAAAACGTTTTTGAATATTTAAAACTTTGTATAATTCTATCAGAATCAGAATTTAAAGTTATAACTGAGAATATTCCACCCCCTCGCATACAAGTATATAATTGTAGCGATTGAATTTTTTAAAAAAAGAAATTCCAAATTCTTTTTCTTTTCCAAGCATTTCTATAAGATAAGATTTATACGGTGACAATTCTTCATATTTTTGGGTAGTGCTAATCGCGTCTTCTGTCTTATCGAATAAATAAATCATCAAACGAAAATAAGGCAAAGTGTCATTTACACGACGAGTCTGTATACAACTTTTCACTATATCAAGTGCTATCGAATGAGGGAGTGCTCTGCGAATCACAGCTATCGTATTAGAGTATGATGGATGTTCATCTACAGAATCGTTTACAAAATTTTGCGTTATACGAGATATTTGTTCCCTCCAACTAGTCTGTTCATCTATTTTTGGCAGAGTTAGGGATTTCATGGATATCTTATACAACACTAGACTTTTAAATCTTACATGATGCGAGGAGGAGGTGAGATTTTCACTTCCAAGTCAAGAGGTGGGATTTGAACATATGGTTCCCCGATTAAAAATTCTGGCCTTTCGACAACCGGCAACAAATCCATTTTTATAGTTTACTGCTCATTCTCAAGATATGAAAATATCGGTAGTGCTCCCAACATTGGCGAGAGAAAAAGAGAACGTCAAATATCTCTGCAAAATGTTTAACGAGCTGAGGCAGCGGCCGTATGAAGACCTGCTCGAGGTGTTGTTTGTTCTTAATGATCCAACCGGCAGGCCAGAAGAGGATTTCAAGGATATTATACAGGAACAGTCCCGTTATGGGCTTATAAAATTCGAAAAATCTGAGCCAGGCAGAGGAGCTGCTATGAGAAGAGGAGTAGGGGTGGCACAAGGCGACACGATAGTATTGATGGATTCTGATGGTCAGTATGATCCAAGAGACATACCTAAAATTGTATACCCGATTCTTGAGGGATACGACATAGTAGTGCCACGCGATTACGAATCCAGAAGCTTCCTGCGCCGCTTTTATTCCATAGCTTTCACAAAACTTACAAAACTGCTTTTGGGCGTGGAGTATGTCCAGCCAGGCTTCAAAGCAGGAACGAAAGAAGCGCTTCAAACTATCTTCGATGCAATACAGAATGCATCGGGGCTTGATGTGGATGTCAGATTGATGAATGAGGCTGTGAAAAAATACAAGATTTCGGATGGCAAGGTTGATGCTATGATCTATCCGAGAAGGCACGGGAAAACCACGTTTACGCCGACCAAACTGGCTTTGGGTCTTTTCTATACAGTATTCAGTCTTGCAATAGAACGAAGAACTGGAAGAGAGTTGCCTATTCCGCAAAAGCTAAAGGAATTTACATTATATCCAAAAAGAAGATAGTTTTTTATTTTTAACATCCCATCAGTTTTGCGGTGGTAATACGGCAAAAGGTAAAATAATTGGATGTTTGTCTGCAGCTGGAGCTTTTTTAAGCTATTATGCACATAAAGAAACCTCAGAATATTTGTCAGAATTATCTAACAGAATAGAAATATTCCAAAAAAATATGTGGAGTATTGAGCAAAGATTACACGATAAGTTTATTTCTAAATTCGGATTGGATGGCGTGCTTAAAATTATTTACAATGATGGCGAGGAGATTGTTGCACAAAAATATGTGGATCCGAATTTAAATATTCAAATATCTGACGTTTCATATGAATTTAGAGAAAAATGGCTGAACGGTGGGTTTCGGCTTCTCAATGATTTGAGAGCATCCGATGTGCAATTTTTTTATTCCGATTCGAACCAACGTCTGAGAATGACAGGCAATGAGTTTGTAAATATGTTCAGCGAAATTGTTCCTTATGCAAGACGTCTAAAATTAAACGAGATGCGAAGTGAGCAATTCTGGCATTTGTGTGCCTCGCTTGCTGAAACTTTTCTTTTATTCGCTTCAGTCGGACTTTTTGCATTGAACTTGTATTATTGCAGATATGAAATAAAAGATGATATAAACCAGCTGTTGAGAAAACTGAAGAAATTGTAAATAAAATGTTGGGGGAATTTGAACCTAGGGAAGTATGCCCCCACAGAACTAAAAGCCACAAGTATTTATCCCCAGTCCACTTTTGCCCCTGAAAAACAGACCGAACCTTATATAGTAACTTTGACCGAGGATAATTATGGGAAAGAAGCGAGTTAAAACAACAGGGGGATTACCACTTCTGGTAATGGAGTTCGTGAAAGACCAGGAAGCGAACAGCATAGGGGCTTTACGAATCAGGAAATACAAAACGGACTTGACGGTTATAAAAGAGACAATCTACCAAAAGGAATTTTCCGAGCTGACTACGGAGGACTTGGAAGACGTTGTCAGGAAGATAGAAGCCAGCGAATATGCGGACTGGACAAAGCACGATCTCAAAGTCATACTGCGGAAGTTTGCAGTGTGGCTTAACAAAAAATATAACAAAAGCATAGATACAACTTTCATAAAAATAACAGTGAAAAACTCGAACAAACTGCCGGAAGAGATATTAACGCCGGAAGAAGTCCAAAACTTAGTGGCTGCTGCAGCCAGCGCCAGGGATAAGGCATTAATCTCTGTCCTTTATGAGTCCGGCTGCCGAATAGGAGAGTTGTTATCCCTGAAAATAAAAAACGTTGAGTTTGACGAATACGGCGCTGTAATAATTATTCCAAATGGAAAAACTGGAAGCAGGAGGATAAGGATAGTGAGTTCAGCTCCCCTTCTGTCTGAATATATCAATAATCACCCTTTGAGGGGGTCTGAAAGTTATTTGTGGGTGACTATTCACAATAAGACAAGTATTCATAACAAGACAAGGGGAAAAAATGAAACATGGATGAGGATAGGGTCTCAAACAGTGAGAAAACTGCTCCATAATGTTGCGAAGGAAGCCAATATAAATAAAAACGTTTATCCGCATCTGTTGCGGCACAGCAGGGCAACACATCTGGCTGGTGTGCTGACAGAGCAAATGATGAAGGAATTTTTTGGCTGGTCACGGACAAGTCAGATGCCGGGAATATATGTTCATCTAAGCGGAAAAAATGTTGATGATGCTCTATTGAGATGCTATGGAATAAAAAAGAACGAAGAAAAAACCGAGGATATGCTCATAAAATTCAGCCAGGTGGGTGTCAGCTATCCGTCTCTTGACAAGGCAAGATTTGAGAGTTTTGTATTTGACTTTTTGAAAACCATAGCGGAAGAAGTGCCAGCCATAAAGGACAAGTTTAAAAGCATGGTAAAGGAAAGAAATTTAGAAGGAATGTTTGGCGTTAATAATGAAAAGGCAGTGAAAGCATGAGCGCAAAAGAAATGTTGAGAAAAATTATCGGCATAATTCTAATAGCTTACGGGACACTCTGTTTTATTTTAAGTTTGCCGTATATTTTCGTTGATTTGTTTGTAAATTTTGATTACCCCCTTGTGTTTGGTTCGCTGTTGTGGTCTTTTGGATTGTGTATAATTCCTGGTCTGTGGTTATTGCGTGTCCACTGGTTGAAAATGTTGAAAGAAAAATGGTAATAAGATAACACTCATCTCGTTTTTAAGCTATTGATTTTAAATTAAAAATGTATAATCATGGCTTCCTCAAACATCGAACAAACTTCATCGCAGAAGCAAATAGACGCTGCGCGATCCGATACCGGCACTAAATATGTCGGGTTGCAATACGAACCTTCTACTGGCGGCTGGTTCGCACCGTCTTCAGGACTGACAACGCCACAGCAGCAACGGGAAGTTGAGTTATGGCAGTCCGTTGGCGCGCCTCCGACATATTCAGCAGAACAATCGGCTGCATGGAAAGAGCAGGCGCAACAACCAATTGTCAAGCCGCCAGTTTCAGTTTTGGACATAACCACAGTGCAAAGACCGCAGCCGTCAATTATGAGACAAGCCGCTGAGCGAGCGCCAAGTCCGTTTTTTATACCGGCGCGGACAGGAGAACCAGCACGGATTCAGACTTCGCCACTTGATGTTTATGGATCACAAACGACAACAACAGGCGCACCTTCGATAATTGGCGGTTTAAAGACAGGGCAGCGAACCGCAACGTTGAAAGAAACATCTCTGGAGAACTTGTTCGCAACGTTCCCGAAATATTCGCAGGACACCACTTATCCCGAAATGAAGTTGGGCCAGCTCGGCGGCATCCCGTTCTCAATCCCGCCGACTACAATCAAAAGAGAGGCAGTAGCTGTTCCTGAATCAACCGCCATAGCGTATAAATTGGAAACAGGCAAGGAGTTGCAGTCGCCGGTGCAAGGAATAGGTCTGCTTGAAAAAATCGTAGCACTTTCTGGATATACGCCGGTTGCGCCAAGCCCGGTGGAGATAAAATCCACAGGCGGAGCAGGTGTTTCAATGCGTGAGAAACCTCTGGCAGAGCGTGCAACTGAATATGGAAAATGGTTAGGTTCACATCTTTTGGTTGGTCTTGCGGAAACGGCAGAATTACCATTTGTTGTTGCACGTAAGCCAGTTGAAACGATTGCATCTATCCCGACTGGTCTTATTCAGACTGGCGCAAGGCTGTTGTCGCCTGAAGCTCCTGGAGCAGCTGCCGAGATTGCGGGACAGAGGATTGCTGCAAAAGGATTTCAACTTGGTATTGATAAGCTCGCCAATCTTATAAACCCGCCAACGGTTTCGCAATCGGTTGAATTAGGCGTGGCACGGATTGAACGGGAGGGCGAAGTTACAAAGGGGCAGCAAGTGGCAAAAGTAATTACAAAGGTCGGCGAACAGAAATTCGAGTCTGACATTCTTAGTAGGTTCGCACAAAAAGGAGGAACAGAAAGTCGACCAACCAAAGGAGTTTCAATAAGCGAAGTTCTGACAGAAGGTGCCGGTAAAGTAGATGAGAGTCTTCTCGCTACAAAGTATGTTTCCTCGCAAAAGGGCGGGCTGACTGGGATAATGGCTGAAAGCGAGATAGTGTCAAGGCCAACTGGAATTTTAGAAAGGTTAAAATCATTTATTACTGGCGAAAAGTTCACAACGGAAAGGGCAGCTGGGAAATTTATTGGCAGGGAATTGCTGCCCGAAGAGCAGGGCGGTCTGCAACCGGGGAGATATGTTGCATCTATCGGAGAAACCATGACAGAAAAAGGTGCGTTAGGCGAGGCAAGGGGGCTTGTAAAAATCGAGGACATAGTTCGCACCCCGGAGTTTAAGCCGTCTGTAAGCGCAAGACCAAGCACAGTGACTGTGCCTTTGGCTGACGTTGTGGATTCGACAATTTTGCGGGTCGTAAGAGATACGGCAGTATCGCAAGCCGGCACACCTTCGAGTTTGGTGGGTAGTATCATATCAGCAGGGATCTCAACGGCTGCGCCAAGTGTTGCGCAAAAGGCAAAACAGACGCAGGCGCCGAGTATTGCGCAGTCTGTCGGACAATTAAGACTGCCAAGTTTTGATGTCATACAAGGGCAGTTGACAGGGACAATAGGAAAACAGAAGGAAAGACAGGCGACAACGCCAATACAAACAACTGCCACAATAGGAGATATGAAAAAAGCAACAGGACAAGTTGTCATACCGGGTTTGGGAATCATAACAGGGCAAACGCCCTTTCAAAATTTTATCCAGGGGCAGGTGACTGGCACAACCACGGCAACTAAAACAGATTTAACTACGCCGGAATTGGGGCAGCCTGGCACACCACCAAGCATTACAAAACTTATTAGACTGCCGATAGGAGAGCCGGGCATACGCTTGCCTGACATCACAAGGGGCATAGCACAAACAAAGCCACGTGGCGGGTATAGATATGGCGAAAAAGTTTGGTCAGGCGTTGCAACAGGCGAGCAGTTCGCGCAGATGTTGACAGGGAAAACAACGGCACAACCCAAGATAATATCGCCGAAGAATCCGCCCTTCTATAGTGTCATAGGAACTCCTTATGAAAAGAGCAGTGCAAAGGTGCGCTATATTGTGCCGCGAGAAACCGTAACGAAAACAATAAGCGCTGGAGCAGGAATGTTTGATGTTATGGGCGGTAGCAGGCAACCCGCAACCCGGACACGCTTGGCAGCAGTCTCACCCATGCGGCAGATCCAACGAGTTATTTCAGGCAGCAATTATGGCAGCTCTCCAACTGCAAGACGATCAGCAGTCTATCCAAGCAGGAGTAGCAGCCGGGTTATAGGACTTACATCATCATCAGTTGGCACAAACGGCACTATGAAACGCATTAGAAAGCTGCTTTAGGGTCGGACAAGTCGGACAGATTTAAATATTTTTAAAATATATTGCGTATTTAATTTTGATTTATCAGATAATAGTTTCTTATCGGATTACTTGCTTAAAATAAGATAACAAAACCACACTGTTATTCATATTATATAGAATTGCGGTGTTGTTGCTGGATTTTATTTTCTATCTTGTTTATGAGTCTGCGGTAAAACTCACTGCTGAACAGAGGCCGACCTGTCATGGGGTCAGTTATTGTCAGAGCCAAGGATTCAAGGGTCGGCATTACCATAACACCTTTGTGTTCAAACCCTCTCTTGTAAAAATTATAGACAGCTGCCTCGAAGGGCTGGGCCTCGAAGCTGTCCGGCCCTAATATTTTCTTTTCACGCAACCGCAAATATTTCTGATAAATGTCTTCTTCCATTTTTGGAAAAGATACGACATCAAAAAAGTTTAAGTGGCGTTTGTATGACCGAATCCAAGTTAGGGGGGGTGTGAAGATTGAAAATGACCCCTTTATATTCTCAAAGTCTTTCTGATGCCACACGTCTGCCACGCCGATTCGCTGGTCTGCCTGAAACACCAAGGCATGACCGCGGCCCACGACTTGAAGCCAGAACTGCGTCATGTCCTCGCGGATTTTCCTATCAAGCCAGAAAAAAGAGGGGATGGCAACTAAGATAAGCCGGTGCTTCAGCCGGATTTGCGCAAGCATTTTCTTCAATTCCTTGCTTTCCCAGCGTGCCCAATCCTCGGCCATGCCCCACCTGACCGCCTCGTCAGCCACGACCGGATAATATTCCTCGCCGTGCAAAAGGTTCTGCATGAGCTGCGGGCCGTCATAACATATAAAATCTTGAAGGTTTGCCTGAAAGCTTATCTCCGGGAAATATTCTTCCATGTAAGTCTTTGCTATCTGCAAGCAGAGCGTGGTTTTCCCGCTGCCTTTCATACCAGAAACGGGGATAATCTGGTCTAAGTCGCGCTCCTGAAGCCCGTGAATTAGTTTGACAAACCAGTGCAGATTTTGGTAAGTGCCTTCAACGCTTTCAGCCACTCACATCATCTCTTTTTTCAAGCAGGTCTTCGGCTTTTTTGAGGCCTGCCCTGACCGTTGCGCATGCAAGTTCTAACTCGCCCGACATCTTTTCCAACCAGTCAAGTGTTGATTTCAAAGCATATTGCATCGAAATCACAGCTATTATACTTTTTTTCTCCTCTTCAGTTTTCATGTTTCCACCTCCATTTTAATTCCAGTCGTCTTCAGGGTGACGACACGCTTTGTTCACAACATAAACCAAAACAATCACGACAACGACAAGCAAGATCAGCCCGACAATTCCGGTTGTGTCTAACATTTTGACGCCTCCTTTGGCGCTGGCATAGGTCTGCTTTCCAGCTCTAAAGACCTTCTTTTACCGTTAATATCAACCGTCACAAACGTGTTTGGCTCTAAATAATCCCAATCAATCTTATGCCCGTTCCGGACACACTGGCCAAGCTTCACCCGGCTGACAATACGCCGACAAGTCAAACAGCGCCGAGCCATGCTAATTACCCCTCTTGTCTTTCAAGAGACACTTTCGACCCTGCAAACACATGATACGTATGGCATGAATGGCACAAACGCTTTGGTGTGTGCCAAGTGTGCCAACTGTATCATTTATATCATTAGTGCCAAGTGTGTCATACATATCATCATTATACAGCATCTTCATCCCCCCTCTTCTTTTCCTGCCATTTCAGGCAACATATAAATGGCCTTTTTGCCCTTCTTTCTTGCTGCTTTACCATCTTTTACTAACTTTTCCAGCCCCCTGTAAAATGTCCTATGTGTGTATTTGTTAGCCCACTTCTCTTTCAGTTCGGTGCTATGAAAAGACCCATTTTTAACCAAGACAGCTAACAAGTCGGTTGCGCAGTCGCTTGCTATGTTATCTTCGACTTCTTCTTCCGACATCAAGACCGGTATAAGCGTGTCTTCGCCGTATTGCCACTGAATATGTATCGGTTCGTATTCTGGTCGCCCCCGCATCTTTTCTTGTGTTAATGTAAATCTTGTCGTCTTTTTGTCCCTATCAACCATGACAATAGAATCAGCCTTGTTTCTCTTGGTAGAACTGCCCCTTATCCTGTCCACACGTTGCCTGCCATCCCCCACATCCTTACCTTCATGGTCTATTATGAGAACACAGCAGCCAGCTTCGGCGTTCAATTTGCTCTTTAAAAAGTCATTAAACAGGCGCTTCATTTCATCTGCGCTGTCTTCTTTGATAGTAAAAGTGGCATCGAAAGAATCCAAAACTATAAGTTTTAAATCATTTTCCTTCACTTCTTTTAAAATCTTTTCTTGCTGCTTCTTGTCGCCTATATCAAACTCTATAAAGTTAGACACTTTTGCCGCCTTTGACTTTTCCAACCCCATTTTTTTCATCATTCTATTCCATAAATCTTGAAAAAGTGATGCGTCTAACTCTTGGTTGATATACCAAACGTTGCCTCGCTTGACGTAAAACTTATTGAATAGTTTTACACCATACGCTTGGCATAGCGATATATACACGCCTAAAGTGGTCTTAAATGTGGACTGATAGCCGGCAAGAAATGTTATGCTGCGTTCAGGGATAAACGGTTCTATCTGATATGCCGGCGCTGGGTATTCCGTGCTTAAAAACGTATCCAAATCTATAATCTTCCATTCTTCTTTTGTAGGAAGTGCAGCCACTTCTTCAACCCCTTCAGCTTCAGCGCCATAGTTCTGTTTTTCCAGCCACTCCTTGTTTACAGTATCAACAAGATACTTGTCGGCATGATCTAAAACATAATTGGCATGGCTTACTACCGTATCTTTTCCCTTCGGCGGCTTGCAATTACTGTCAAAAATGACAATCTGCCCTAATATCTCTTCTTGACTGAATCCCCTGTTGTGCAGCTCCTTGATTATTTTATATGCCGACACATTCCTTTCGCCCTTCTTGACGCCTTCGCTTATCAGCTTGTCAATCCAATCAGGAATAACTTTCAGTGGTTTTTTTAATGGTGAAACTACCATATCTTCATCTTTCGGTTTCATTCTGCCGCCGAACAACTTTAAAACTCGTTTTACTGTGCCTAAATCGACTTCGGCAATAGGGCAATCGTTCCATACAGCATATTTTTCCTTGGTGTCGGGATGCGTGCTGCCAGCGCAGACGACATACTGGTTTTGTGCGCGCAATTCGCCCAAGTCCTCGCCGAAGGGGTG
>Ga0315289_10016832_pt1 | contig 10058 bp, 10 predicted proteins | sample YL17G11_40_MG_FD_203452 | JGI IMG/M metagenome (GOLD analysis project Ga0315289, IMG submission 203452) | Sediment microbial communities from Yellowstone Lake, YNP, Wyoming, USA - YL17G11_40 | ecosystem: Environmental > Aquatic > Freshwater > Lake > Sediment | place: USA: Wyoming | collected...
AATTTCCACAGCAGACTAATAGTGAAGCCATGCTCTTTACGCCACATCCCTACCACCTCCCCCCAAAAGCGTTTCCAATCTCTGATTTGCTCTCTGAAACTTGCCATACTCCCACCTCCCTTTTGGTAGGAGTATAGCACTTTTCACCAGACATTACACTAAGTTGCATGAGAACCATAGATGTTACCCTATCCCCTGAAAATTCTCAATCTGGTATACTAAGACGGTGTCCACGGACTTTCTTTCGATTCTGCTGATAGCAGTCGGGCTGTCCGCCGACTGCTTTGCTGTGGCGTTAGGCGGCAGCATCTCTCTGCAGCAACGCTCTTTCCTGCATATATTCCGCGTCGCTTTCTCCTTCGGGTTGTTTCAGGCGGTGATGCCGCTGCTGGGCTGGTTGGCGGGCAGAACCGTTGTCAGATTTATTGAGGACTATGACCACTGGGTAGCTTTTGCCCTGCTGGCACTGGTGGGGGGCAGGATGCTCTGGGAGTCCTTCTACCACAAAAGCGAGCAGGAAAGAAAGGTTGATATTACCCGGGGTGGGTGCTGCTGACGCTATCAGTAGCCACTAGCATTGACGCCCTGGCAGTGGGTCTCTCCTTTGCCTTTATGGAGGTGAATATTGCGCTTGCCAGCCTGACCATTGGCATGGTGGCTTTTGTCATTACCACTATTGGTTTCCTGCTAGGCAGCCGGGCAGGCAGGCTCCCGGGCAGGCGGGCGGAGGCTGTGGGGGGACTGATTTTAATTGGGATTGGGCTGAGGATATTGCTAGAGCATATTTTGTAGTTGTCTTAGGCACTTCCTGAATACTAACAAAAAGAGAGATTACTCGCTGTCTCTATTTTCCCTTCTTTTTCTCCGAGCTAGATATTCTCTATTAGCTTTATCTGGGTTCTCCTTTTTCGAAAAGAAGACCCTTTGAAATAGTTCGCAGTCCTCTTTAGAGAGTTTTTCTGTGACAACCCCGGCGTATACCTCAGCCTTTTCAAACGCCTTCAAAATCTTATCACAGGGGTAATCGTCGCACTGTCCGCAGTTATCAACACCTTTCCCTGAGGCGCATGGCTGGATACCATAGCGGCACCAGCCGGCGGAGACACAACCATAGCAGACTATCTGCTCCGGCGGCACCACCTCATCCCCCCAGCCGGCTTTATACCACAGCAGCGCCGCCGCCTTCGCCTTAAAGGAAGGCGTCACGCCGAGAAAGCTCGATGTGTCCCTGCTCCAAAAAACGCAGATTACAGACTGAAAAGAATCTGTCGCCAGTACCCTTCGTTCAACAGGAGCTTAGCCGGCTCCTCACGCTGATTTGTTTCTTAGCGATGACCTTCTGGTCTATGCCACAGCCAGCATTGTCCAGTTGGCTGTGCCTTACGCAACCGAGAGCCTAATACGTGCCGCAGAACCTATTCGGTAGGCCGTACCGTATAAAAGGTAAAACCTTTGAGAAGGTCTTTGCCTTGGTCAATTAAAATATTATATCGGTATGGTATGAACTGTTTAACTGAAGGATTCAACAAAACCACATATTTTTTAATCTTGCCATATTGCTGTTAGAACATAAGGTGGTTGATTGACAGCGTCGTCGGGGACAACTATACTCAGCAAAATGGTTGTTAGGGGACGCCCCGGACTTTTCTATGGCTACATTATAGTCCTGCTTGCCACGCTCATCATGGTAGTCACCTGGGGGACATTCTATTCCTTCGGTGTCTTTTTTAAGCCAGTTCTGCTCGAGTTTGGCTGGACAAGGGCGGCCACTTCAGCGGGCTACTCGCTCGGCTTCATGTTGAGCGGCCTCTTTGGCATCCTAACGGGCAGGCTGAGTGACAGGTTTGGCCCCAGAATGGTTGTCACTTTCTGTGGACTGCTCATCGCTGCTGGCTACCTGCTGACTTCTCAGATTAGCGCTATCTGGCAACTTTATTTGTTTTATGGGATGGTAGGAATTGGTTCCAGTGGTGCCTATGTGCCATCGATATCTGCGGTATCGAGGTGGTTTATCGGCAGAAGGGGTCTGATGACTGGCATAGCCATGGCTGGAATAGGTCTGGGCACAATGGTCATGTCGCCGCTGGCTAACTGGTTGATTACCAACTATGGCTGGCGTTTCTCCTATATCGTTGTTGGTGTTGCCGTTCTCTTGCTCATAACCTTGTTAGCACAGTTTCTGAGACGTGACCCCGGCGAGAAGGGTATGAGGGCTTACGGTGACGACTTTGTGGACAGGCAAACTCTGCTCGCAAAGGATGGCAGCCTTGCTTTCGGTAGAGCTGTCCGCACCAGGCAATTCTGGACACTGTGCGCCATGTTTACCCTTGTCGAGTACAGTGTGCATAACATCAATGTCCATATTGTCCCTCACGCTACTGACCTGGGGATTTCGGCTGCCAGCGCCGCCCAAATCCTGGCTATTATCGGTGCTATGAGCGTCACCTCCAGAATTGTTATGGGCGCCCTGGGTGATAGGGTCAGCCGTAAGGCAGCTACCGTTGTCTGTTTTGTCATCATGCTGGCATCCTTAGTTTGTTTATTATTTACAAGGGAATTGTGGTCGTTTAAGCTGTTTGCCGTTGCATTCGGCTTTGCTTACGGCGGTTACCAGCCTTTAATCTCAATGTTGGTGGTCGACTCATTTGGGCTGGGTTCCCTGGGTGTTATTCTGGGGACTATTACCTTCACCATAATGGCTGGCTCGGCTGTCGGTCCCATTCTGGCGGGGAGGATGTTTGATTTAACTGGTAGCTACCAGCCGGCTTTTCTGATTTGTGTGGCATTTTGCATCATAGGTATTTCTCTCGGTATATCTTTGAGACCGGTGGTTCAGGCAAAGGGCGAGACTGACATACACAGCATAATCGCACATAAGTAACGCCCTTATTTCACCCGGGGTTAGGTCAGCCCCACACTTGACAAGCCCCCGTCATTGCTATACTTTATGCTTACGAGGGTCAGCATGGAGCACGGAGAGACAGCGGGACAACGCTCCGCCGGAAATCCAGAATTCGGCATAACTCTGCAGGATATAGTGGATGGTCTGGAAGATGAGCTTCTGGTCATCGACAGTGATTATCGAGTCCAGTTTGCCAATTCAGTAGTACAACGCAGAGTACAAAAGAGCGCCGAAGCAATCATCGGTAAGCGTTGCTATGAGGTCTTTCAGGGTAGAGACACGCCGTGTACTGCACCTCTGTGGAACTGCCTGCTCAGGAGAATCATGGAAAGCGGCAGCATGACAGCCATCATTTACCCCCTCCGCATATCTGGAATTGATACCTATCTCAAGGTTTCCGCGTATCCTTTGCGAGATAGCTCCGGCAACATCAAGGCAATCGTCGAACTGAGGCGGGATGTTACCGCAGAAAGAGAGCTGGAGACACAAATCCTGAAGCGTCATCACCAGCTCTTAGCGCTGAGTCGTATTTCGAGTGCCATAAGTGGATTAGAGGACCTGGATGCGATCCTCAGGCTCGCTTTGGACAATGTCCTGGAGATTGTTAACGGTGCTATGGGAGGAATTTTGCTCTGGGAAGAAAGGGCTAAGAAACTCTATTATCGTGTACATCGTGGGTTATCTACCAGATATACCGAGGCTGTGCGGCTCTCTCTTGGCGAAGGAATAGCTGGGAGAGCGGCCCAAAGTGGTGAGCCTATCCTTCTGGAAGACATCTCGAAAGACCCCCGCACCGTTAACCCTGATTTGATAAATGCCGAAGGTCTTAAGGGATTTGTAAGTATTCCCCTGAAGTCAAAGGAAAAAGTGGTGGGTGTGATGAATGTCGGCAGCAATGTTGCCGGACGTTTCGGCGCCGACGATGTTTCCCTGCTTAATTCCATTGGCGACTACCTTGGCACTAGAATCGAGCAAGCGAAACTATACGAGCGCCTAGCAAGGATAGGAGAGAGGTATCGCGCGCTTCTTCGACATGCCCTAACTGCGCAGGAGGAAGAACGCAAAAGGATTGCCCGAGAGCTTCACGACGAGACCAGTCAATCGCTCACCAGTTTAACGCTAAGTCTGCAGGCGCTCATCGGAATAGCGGAAATGAAGGGCTTTGCAGACGCTGAGTTCCTCGAGAAGCTTAAGGCGACACACGCCTATGCTGTTCATGCCAGTCACGAGATAGTAAGGCTGATGAAGGAACTGCGCCCGACTTTGCTGGATGAGCTTGGAATGGCAGTAGCCATCAACCGATACGCCAAGAGTACACTTGAGCCACACGGCATAAAAGTAGCGGCAGAATTCGTAGGCACTGACCAGCGCTTTCCACCGGAAGTTGAAGTAACGCTTTTCCGCATAGCTCAAGGAGCAATAGGCAATATCCTGGAGCACGCGGAGGCAAAAAATGCCTCAATCAAGCTGGAGTGCGATGCGGAAAAGTGCGTCCTAGAGATTAAAGACGACGGTAAAGGCTTTGACGTCAGCAAAATCACCGGGGTGGAGCCTGGCGGTCGCGGCGCTGGCTTATTCATCATGAGAGAAAGAACCAGCTTGGTAGGCGGCAGCGGTTATGTGGAATCTGCCCCAGGACAGGGGACAAAGGTTACCGCTACGGTACCGCTGGTGAGGGAAGTTATTGATGAAGAAGATAAAGGTGCTAATAGTCGATGACCACAAGTTAGTGCGAGACGGAATTCGGTCTCTGCTCTCACTGGTTGCGGACATAGAAGTAGTGGGTGAGGCAGCTAATGGGAAAGAAGCTCTGGAGAAAGTAGCAGAGCTAGCACCGGATGTGGTGCTGATGGACTTGGCGATGCCCATCATGGGTGGACTGGAAGCAACACGCCGAATACGCAAGGAATTCAAGGGAACCAAAGTGGTAGCGCTGACTCAGTATGACGATAGCGAATACGTTATCCCTGTCATCGAGGCGGGAGCTATCGGTTTCGTGACCAAGATGGGGGCTTTTTCCGAACTTGCTGCAGCTATCCAGGCTGCCTACAAGGGGGAATCTTTCCTTTCTCCATCTGCCGCAGGTGCTCTCGTTGAAGAGTACCAGAAAGCTTACTCTACGAAAGAAAAAGACCCTTATGACCAGTTGACGGACAGAGAAAGGGAAGTTCTTAAACTAATCGCTGAGGGTTATGCTGCTCGAGAAATTGCCGATATTCTTGTCGTCAGCACCAAGACGGTGGAAGGCTACACAGCCAATTTGATGAACAAGTTGAACATCCACAATAAGACCGGCCTCATTAAGTTTGCCATACGTAGACGGATAATAACTTTGTAAGCGGCGCAAAAAGCGCTCCCTCCTCAGCCTCCTCAGAATCTCCTCTGTCCAGTATTTCCCCTATATGAAAATCAGGGTATTTCCTGCTTAATATTCCCAAGGTAAAAGTCTGGGTTATACCTAGGGTTTTCCTATTGCCTCGCCCTGCTAGCTCAGTAGAATAAAGTTAAGGGTTTGATTTTCTATGGGAAAGGAGTGTTTATGAACTTGCCTGCGATTAATGACACCCCAGGTTATCCCAGTGGAAGAATGCTCCTTTCTGCTGACCGCAGCCTCATGCCGCCCTGCCAAGCTGCCTGCCCCTTACACATGGAGATCAGGGAATATATTGATTTGATTGCCCAGGGAAGAATCATGGAAGCATTGCAGGTCATAAGGAGCGGTAATCCCTTCCCGGCTATCTGCGCCTATGTTTGCACACATCCCTGCGAAGAGGCTTGCCGTCGTTGTAAAGTGGATAAGCCCATTGCCGTCCGGGCATTGAAGCGCTTCGCCGTGGAATTCGGTGGTGACAGAATGGTCCAAGCCGAAGCCGAAACTGCGCACTCGGAGAAAGTTGCCATAGTGGGGTCTGGACCGGCCGGGCTAGCCTGTGCTTACTATCTAAGAAAATTAGGCTATCCGGTGACTATTTTTGAAGCTTACTCAGAGCTGGGGGGCATGCTGAGAGTAGGCATTCCTCGGTATCGCCTTCCTCGGCAAGTACTGGATATCGAAGTTCAAAGGCTAACCCAGATGGGGGTCGAAATCAGGACAAATACTCGCGTCGTCTCCCTGGACCTGCTGTTTGAACTTGGCTACAAAGCCATTTTTATCACTATTGGTGCCCATCAAAGTCTCAGGATGGGGATAGAAGGGGAAGAGAGCCCGGGCGTGATAGATGGAGCAACCTTTCTTCGCGAAGTAAACCTTGGGCTCAAGCCATCTCTGGGGGAGAAGGTTGCTGTGGTGGGAGGAGGCAATGTCGCCGTGGACGCTGCGCGCACTACAGCCCGGTTGGGTGCGAAAAAGGTGACTATTCTCTACCGCCGTAGCCGGGCAGAGATGCCGGCAAACCCGGAGGAAGTGGAGCAGGCTCTGGAAGAAGGGCTAGAGATTCAATATCTGGTGGTACCGACCAGAATAAAAAGGGAAGAGGGGTCCCTAAACGTAACCTGCATAAGGATGGAGCTTGGCGAAGTAGATGCCAGTGGCCGGCGTCAGCCCGTGCCGATTCTAGGCAGTGAGTTTACTGATAGGTTCGATGCGCTAATCGTTGCTATAGGACAGGCACCCCAGACCCCCGCCGATTTTCACGTTCGCATCGGTAAGGGCAGTACCATTCAAGTTGACCCGGCTACCCTCACCACCAATAGAGCAGGAGCCTTCGCCGGGGGAGACGCAGTGACCGGACCAGCTACGGTAACGGAGGCTCTAGCCGCGGGCAGGCTGGCTGCCTTTCGCATTGATGATTATCTCCAGCACAGATATCCCCTACCCAGTAAAGAGGAAAAGAAAATCCTGATGGGCGACCTGTTGCCTGAAACTGTGGAAATGATAAGAAAAGTGAGCCGACTTGAGCCACAAACCCTTTCTCCCGAAGTAAGAGGCAAAGACTTCGAGCTGGTTGAGCTTCTCTACGACTGGGAGACTGCCGTCAATGAGGCGAGAAGATGTCTCCGATGCGGTATAGGTGCAGAGATACTGTTTCAAGATAAGTGTGCCAGTTGTCTTACCTGCCTGCGAGTCTGCCCCTATCACGTGCCTCGCTTGGATGCCAGTGGCACAGTTCAGATACCGGTTAACCAGTGTCTCGCTTGTGGTATCTGTGTGGCTGAGTGTCCCGCCAAAGCCATCGTGCTGAGAAAGCCAACTGACCGACGACAGATAATGGAGGAGCTAAATCATATTGTTAAGTCGGCAACGGAATCAAAGTCCAAACCTCTTATCGTTGGCTTCTGCTGTCAGTACGGACTCTTTGGCACCGGCGCTCTCGCTAGGCTGTGGAGAGACGCTAGGGCTGGCGTCTGGATTGTGCCCGTTCTTTGTGTCGCCAAAGTGGAAGCAGAGCACCTGCTACAGGCTTTCCAAATAGGGGCCGAGGGAGTTTTCATCGCCGGTTGTGGTGAGCAATGCGCTCGAGAAAACACTGCCGAGTGGGTTGGGCAGCGTGTTGGCAAGGTCAGGAAAACACTGGCGGAGGTCGGGCTTGAACCGGAGCGTGTGCAGACCTTTGTTTCAGGCGCCACCTATGCCGATATTGCCCAGGAACTGGACAAATTCACGGCACGAATAGGTGAGCTCTATCTAACCTCGGTAATAATGCAGGAGGTGAAGAAGTGATTGTTGCACAGCAGAAACCTTTAGAAGAAACGAGGCAAATGATTGCTCCTTATCAAAGGGTCTTGATTGTTGGTTGTGGCACCTGTATGACGGTTTGCGGTGCTGGCGGCGAACGTGAGGTCTCTTATCTCCGTAATGCCCTTCAGGTTGCGCAGGCAAGGGGTGGGAACAGCGCTCACACTTTTTCGGAATACACCTTAAAGAGACAATGCGACCCCGAATTCCTGGAGTTGCTTGCTGAGAAAATCGGCGAGGTAGATGCCATTCTCTCCCTGGGTTGTGGCATCGGGGTGCAAGCGATTGCGGAACGCTTTCCCGCTATTCCGGTTCTACCCGGCGTCAACACCTTTTTCATGGGCATGGCTAAGGAGTGGGGAATCTGGGATGAACGGTGCGCTGCCTGTGGCGATTGCCGGTTGGATGAGACTGCTGGCATCTGTCCCATTACCAGATGTACCAAGGGGATACTCAACGGTCCTTGCGCTGGCGCTAAAAATGGCAAGTGTGAAGCCAACAAGGATATGGACTGTGCCTGGATATTGATTTATAAGCGTTTGGAGAGGTTGCAGCAGTTGGAGAAGATGCGCCGATATTATCCTCCAAGGAACTTCCGCACAATTCCCAGACCAAAAAGAATCGTGAGCAAAGTTAACCTCAGCACAGGAGGAGACAATGGCTAATTCATTGTTTGAGGAAAAACTCAATTCTAATAAATTCCTAGTGACGGCAGAGGTTGGACCCCCCAAAGGCGCAGATATCTCGGAAATGGTTCACCACATCGATTTGCTCAAGGACAAAGTTGACGCTCTCAACGTCACCGACCACCAGAGTTCGGTGATGCGTTTCCCTTCATTAGGTGGCTGTCTTTTAATAAAGGAACGCGGCGGAGAGCCTATTCTTCAGGTGACCTGCCGCGACCGCAACCGCTTGGCGCTTCAGGCTGACCTTCTTTTCGCATACTCCAGAGGCATCACCAATGTGCTCTGCCTTACGGGGGATTGTATTGATGTGGGAGACCAAAAGGAAGCAAAACCTGTTTTTGACTTAGATTCCGTCCAACTGCTAAAGATGCTCCGCACTATGGAATCAGGAGTGGATATAAGTGGTAACCCTCTCAAGGGTGTCCCGAAATTCTGTGCGGGGGCCTCGGTTCATCCTGAAGCCGACTTTATTGAACCGCAGTTGGTCAAATTCGAAAAGAAGGTCGCCGCCGGAGCCCAATTCTTCCAGACCCAGGGCATCTTTGACCTAGCAAGCCTCCGCAAATTTATGCAATATGCCTCTCAGTTTAACGTCAAGATTCTGGCAGGTATTATAGTCCTGGCTTCAGCCAGAATGGCTAAGTATATGAACGACAACGTTCCCGGAATACTTGTGCCTCAAGCCACTATTGACGAGTTGAGTAATGTGGAAAAGGGCAAGGGACTTCAGAAGGGGGTTGAGATTGCGGCGAGGCTGGTAAAAACAATTAAAAACGAAAACCTGTGCCACGGCGTCCATATTATGGCTGTGGGCAATGAGAAGGTTGTTCCCGATATCATGGAGGCGGCTGAGCTAGTCAGCCTGTCTGGTTAAGCTAACCAGCTCCAGAACAAGGTAGGGTGAGGCAACTAAAAACAATGAAGGGAGGCACAGTGACATGGAGAAAAAACAGAAAATACTAATCATAGATGATGAGCCCGATTTCGTGGAGGCTTTGACGAGGACATTGGAGGCGAAGTCTTTTCAAGTAATGAGCACGTCTAACCGGGAACTGGCTATGGAAATGATGAAGGCAGACCCCGACCTGGTTGTTCTCGGTACGCTTACGCCAGCAGGACAGGCATTCTCTCTGTACCGGTGGCTGGAAGAGCACCAAAAATATAAAGATATACCGCTGCTCGTAATCGACGCCCGTTATGAAGAACGCCCCATCAAGGGATGGAGACGATTTGAAGGGTTGCAGTTGGGCGAGGTGGGTGGATTTGTGTCTAAACCAATCGAGCCAGCGGCACTGGTGCCACAAATTAAAAGCTTGCTTGAAGTAGTCACCAAGAGAATAAGAGTGCTTGTGATAGATGACCATACTATGGTCCGAACAGGGATATGCTCGGTTCTCGCGTTACAGAAAGACATCGAGGTGGTCGGTGAGGCTGCCAACGGACAGGAAGCCTTCGACAAGGCACTGCGGCTTTTGCCGAATGTGGCGCTAATGGATATAGTCATGCCGGTGATGAGCGGGATAGAAGCGACAAAACTGATAAGCAAAGAGTGCCCGGAAACAAAGGTCTTGATATTAACTCAATATGATGAAGAGGAAAATATGATTGTCGCCAAGCAGTCGGGAGCCTATGGCTTTATTCCCAAGAAGGCTGCCAGTTCGGAGTTGATAACAGGGATAAGGTATGTAGCTCAAGGGAAATACTATCCTTCTTCTTTTGCCGAGTTGGTTGTCAGATAAAACAAGATTAAACAGGAGTGGAGTCAGCTCCGATAAAGAACAGAAGAGCTTTCTGA
>Ga0315289_10016835_pt1 | contig 10057 bp, 8 predicted proteins | sample YL17G11_40_MG_FD_203452 | JGI IMG/M metagenome (GOLD analysis project Ga0315289, IMG submission 203452) | Sediment microbial communities from Yellowstone Lake, YNP, Wyoming, USA - YL17G11_40 | ecosystem: Environmental > Aquatic > Freshwater > Lake > Sediment | place: USA: Wyoming | collected...
CGCTCGACACCGTGAAGGACAAAAGCGGCTGGGGTTATCCGACCTTCGCGACGCGCTGGATCCCGGCATACGAGAAGAAGGGCAGCGAGTTCTCCGAGCGCTACTACAGGAACATGCAGGAAGCGTTGGACACGTGGGCCGCATCGAACCTCATCGTGGCCACGGACTACGACACGGAAGGCAGCGTAATAGGGTACAACATAGTGCACCATATCGCAGACAGGACGGACGCGGAGCGCATGAAGTTCTCCACGCTGACGAAGGACGAGCTCGTCGAATCGTACGAGAAGCGGGCGAAGGCGCTCGATATGGGACAGGTCGAATCAGGACTGACACGTCACTACCTCGATTTCTTCTGGGGGATAAACATGACGCGCGCGCTTACGACAGCGATGAAGCACGCCGTGGAGAAAGGTTTCGCACTTTTGTCCACGGGTCGGGTGCAGGGTCCGACGCTCGCGATGCTTCTGGAGCGCGAGCTTGCGATACGCGCGTTCGTGCCGGAGCCGTTCTGGCAGATTGTAGCGACGCTGGACGCGCATGGCAAGGAATTCCAAGCGTGGTACGAGAAGAGCAGCATCTGGAAACCCCCAGAAGCGGAGCGCATACGCGACGAGTGCGGCACGCCAAACGCAAAAGCAATCGTTAAAAAAATGTCAAAGCGTGCGTACAAACAGTCGCCGCCCGTTCCTTTCAACACCACCGATTTGCAGGCCGAGGCGTACGAGCACTTCCGCTATTCGCCGAAGCAGACGCTCGGCATCGTCGAGGATTTGTACCAGGCCGGGGCGGTGTCGTACCCGCGCTCGTCGTCGCAGAAGCTCCCGCCGAGCATAGGCTACAAAAAAATCCTTGCTGCGCTCTCGAAGCTTTCGCCGTACGCAACGCTTGCGGCAGAACTGAACAAAAAACCAAATCTAGTTCCGACAGAAGGCAGGCGCGACGACCCCGCGCACCCTGCGATTTATCCGACCGCAGAAACTCCGAACTTGTCAAAGCTTCCAACGTCGCACAAGAACATCTACGATTTGATCGTGAGGCGCTTCCTTGCGGTCTTCGCGGACGATGCTGTGCGCGAAAGCGTTGCCGCAGAATTAGACATAAATGGACACGCGTTCAAGGCGAGCGGCCACACCACGCTCGAGCCTGGATGGTTGAAATTTTACGGGAAGTACGCGTCACTCGCCGAGGAGCCTCTGCCTGAGATGAAAGCAGGCGAAAAATTGGACGTAAAGAAAATCGAAATGCTCGAGAAGCAGACGCAACCTCCGGCGCGGTTCACGCAGGCTTCGATACTGAAGGCGATGGAGGAGAAAGAATTGGGCACTCGCGCGACGCGCGCCGAGATTCTGCAGACGCTGTACGACCGCAAGTACATAACCGGCCGGAGCATCCAAGTAACCAAGCTGGGCGAGGTCGTGACAGTTGTGCTGAAGGAATACTGCCCGCGCATCCTGAGCGAGGAACTGACACGCAAATTCGAAAAGGAGATGGAAAGCGTGCAGGCCGGAAAGAAGAAGCGCGACGAGGTTTTGGACGAAGCTAAAACCGTTTTGACTGAGCTTTTGGCGGAGTTCAAACAGAATGAACAGGGGATTGGGGAGAAGTTGCTGGACGGTCTGGTCGAATCGAGGCGGGAGGAGCGCGCTATCGGCACGTGCCCGAACTGCGGCAAGGAGTTGCGTGTCATCGTATCCAAAAAGACAGGCAAGCGTTTCGTGGGTTGCGCGGGCTACCCGAAGTGCAATACCACATTTCCTCTACCACAAAAGGGATCTCTGATCAAGCTCGGAACCGCATGCCCGGAGTGCAGGATGCCGATGATACAGATCGTGCAGCGCGGCCGCAAGCCTTGGAGGATGTGCATAAACCACAAGTGCAAAACAAAGGAAGGATGGAAAAAGAAGCATCCTGGCAAGAAGTTTGGCCGAAAAACAATCCGAACCTAAGTACTGTTCTTTATCACTGTCGAAAAGGCAGCGACAAGCCCGCCTTTGAAGTACGTAGCTATGAACCCCTCGAACCCTCCGTCCGGCCCGACCACCGGGACGTTGTCGCACTGGTATCTTCTCTTGATAAAAAGCGCGTAATCGAGCGTTTCGGATGTCATTACCTTCGGGAATATCGGGTAGTGCGGCTGCTTCTCGAATATCTCCTTGGCGGAAACGTCAATTCCGGTCTCGCCGCAGGCGGAGAACAAGTAGAACGCCGCAAGGAAGCCCTTTCTTCGAATCAGCCCGCTGACCCTTCCGCCGTCGTCGAGTACGACAACCGCGCCAACCCGGTTGCGTTTGTCGGCAAGCTTGTTGATGACAACCCGTATCCCGTCCGTTTCATTGACGGCGTACAGATCCGGGTCCTTGTACAGCTCCCTTCCGTCGAAATCCTCCACTAGCATATTCCGCATGTCTTCGAAGGACTTGATGCCGGCGAGCTTGCCCATGTAATAAAATTGAAAGGCAAAACATTAATACCCTGAGATTTATTAATCCTCGAAAATCAAAGTATGATTATGGCAAAGCGCGAGGAAGACGCGATGAGGAAGGGCGAGACGAACAACCGCTTAAGCACCCTGCTGCCGCTCTTCATAACAACCGTGTGCATAGTCTTCTCGTTCGTGTTCACCGTGCTGGCCGCGACGCTCGGGCCGATAACCGCGGACATCAAGTTCGTGTTCATACTGCTGCTCGTGGTCACGACCACCGTGGCCTCGGTCGTGTCCGTCATGTTCTACATATTCATGAAGGACAAGCAGAACGGCAGAAGGAGAAGGCGCTGAGCGTTCCGCGTTTCTGCGAAATTTCCTGCGACAAAACCGATTTTAGAATTGACGAATTTTTGCTAAAATGAGAAGAGTAATTGTTAAAAAGGAAATAAGAAACATTATCTCTAAATAATCCCTTTTCTTTCTAGTCTGTAAAGTTTTATATTTCCTGAATTCTTTTTTATCCCAATCATATGAAAAACCGATTAGAAGTAAATTAGAAATAAATAAATTTATTCCCAACGTATAAAGTAAACCAGCTTTGCCAAATAGCATATTTGGCGAGATTGACTCAATTAAGACTGTTCCAACAAAAGTATGAACTATAGCTATTATTTCCCAATATACGAGTTTGGCGTTCTCAGAACTAGCCGGTTTGGGCAATAGTGAACACCTTTTGGAAGGATGGTTGATACATATTTAGATTTGGGTCTATGATTGTTACATTTACAGAATCTCCTAAATTAGGAATTTGGTAAGTCGGCAAAATGTAATTTCCTTCTGTTATATTGTAAGCAGTACTAAATGTTTCCGTATTTGATGGATTTTTAATTTCTATAATAACCTTAGCATTTCCAAGATTTGTTATTTCGGGTTTGAGTCTGTCTTGGCTATACGCAAGGTATTGTAGGTAAGGCAATTTGGTATACAATATTTGAACATTCCATATATTCTGATTAAACGAAACTGCAACACCCAAAATATTTTGTGTTGGAAGAAAAAGTCCTATAAGAAGGGAAACCGCTAAAAAAACGAGTATCGGCTCTGCCATTATAATATCAATTAAATTTTCTTTTTTAAGGTTCTTTAAACCATCACCCGCGTGCGACTGCATTAGAAATCACCCTAATTTGTTGCCAAAACCTGCGACTGCAACCTTTATATACTTTTTTGTGTATATACATTAAAAAGTTTAGTGCACGTACACACAAAAAAGGCGAGCGACGATGCGAAGCGAGAAGGAGAGGAAGGCCTTGAAGGAACTGCAGCGCGCGAAGGACGAGCGCGTCACGGAGCGCAGCGCGACGCTCGTGTGCTTCAGCGTGCGCGGGGAGAAGTTCGACAGCGCAAGCGAGAGGAACAAGTTCTTCCGCGGGCTGTACGGGTGGAAGCAGACCGTGCGCACGGAGGACGCGGGCGGCAACGAGAAGGAGTACACGTACGAGCGCCATGGCGTGCTGGACCGCGTGCCGCACAAGAAGGTGGACCAGAGCTCGATAATAATCGACGAAACGAAGACGGACGACGTGTTCCGCTTCTTCCGCAGCTGGGCGAACAAGGTCATGTGGCGCACGTTCCGCGTGATGCTGAACGAGGAGGACGAGCTGGAGGCCGACGAAAGCGAGGAGGAAGCGCTGGAATAGATATTTTTGATTGCATGCCGAAGTTTAATGAAGAGGAAGATTGCACATGGCTGACGAAATCAAGCTGAAGGTCGGCGAGCTGACCGAGCGCGCCGAGGCGGGCCGCGGCATAATCAGGGTCGGCTCCGAAACCATGAAGGATTTGGGCATAAGGGAAGGCGAGATAGTCGAGGTGGAGGGCAACAAGAAGACGGCCGGCATAGCCGTGCGCAGCTACCCGTCGGACGTCGGACTGAAGATCGCGCGCATGGACGGAATCATGCGAAGGAACTGCGACAGCGGCGTCGGCGAGTACGTGAAGATTCGCAAGGCCGAATACAAAGAGGCGAAGCGCGTCTCGCTCGCGCCCGCGCAGAAAGGCTTGGTCATACACATCTCGCCGAACCTGATAAGGCAGAACATATACAAGCGCCCGGTGATGAAGGGCGACGTGATCGTGCCTTCGCCGGTGATGAGGCGCAGGGACGCGTCGGCCAGCTTCTTCGAGGATTTCTTCGGAATGGATTTCGATGCGTTCTTCACGCCTTTTTCGGAGGAGACGAGGTTCGTCGTCACGGACACGGACCCGAAAGGCATAGTCGTTATCACGGACGCAACGGACCTGGAGATGCAGCCGCGCGCGCCGGAGGACATGAAGCTCGAGGAACGCGGCGTGCCCACGGTCACGTACGAGGACGTCGGCGGGATGAAGGGCGTTGTCGAGAAGGTGCGCGAGATGATTGAGCTGCCGCTGAGGCACCCGGAGATTTTCGAAAGGCTGGGCGTGGAGCCGCCGAAGGGCGTCCTGCTGTACGGACCGCCCGGCACGGGAAAGACGCTGCTTGCGAAAGCGGTTGCAACGGAAAGCGGAGCCAACTTCATATCCATAAGCGGACCGGAGGTCATGAGCAAGTTCTACGGCGAGTCGGAAGCGAACCTGCGCAACATATTCGACGACGCGGAGAAGAACGCGCCGAGCATCATATTCATCGACGAGATAGACAGCATAGCGCCCAAGCGCGAGGATACCACGGGCGAGGTCGAGAGGCGAGTCGTCTCGCAGCTGCTCACGCTCATGGACGGGCTGAAGAAGCGCGGGAAGGTCATAGTGATCGCTGCGACGAACAGGCCGAACGCGATCGACCCGGCGCTGCGCCGCGGCGGCAGGTTCGACAGGGAGATAGAGATACCCGTGCCCGACCGCGGCGGACGCCTGGAAGTGCTGAAGATCCACACGAGGAACATGCCCATGGACAAGGCCGTGAGCCTCGACTGGCTCGCCGATGTCACGTACGGATACGTGGGCGCGGACGTGGCCGCGCTCGTGAAGGAGGCGGCGATGAGCGCGCTGAGGCGCGTGCTGCCGGAGATAAAATGGAGGAACGAGGAGGAGCTGCCGCGCGAGATAATGGAGAAGCTCGTCGTGCAGAAGGGCGACTTCGAGAACGCGCTGCGCATGGTCGAGCCGAGCGCCATGCGCGAGGTGCTGGTGGAGGTGCCGAAAGTGCGATGGACCGACATCGGCGGGCTGGACGACGTGAAGCAGCGGCTGATGGAGATGGTCGAGTGGCCGCTGAAGAACCCGGAGAGCTTCACGCGCGTCGGCATCAAGCCGCCGAAGGGCATACTTTTGTATGGGCCTCCTGGAACGGGCAAGACTATGCTGGCGAAGGCCGTCGCGACGGAAAGCGGCGCCAACTTCATTTCCATCAAAGGCCCGCAGGTCTATTCCAAGTGGGTTGGCGAGTCGGAGAAGGCGATACGCGACATATTCCGCCGCGCGAGGCAGGTCGCGCCGACGGTTGTGTTTTTCGACGAGATAGACGCGCTCGCGCCCAGGCGCGGGGTGTACACGGGCACGCAGGTCACCGAGACGGTCGTCTCGCAGCTTCTGTCCGAGATGTCCGGGCTGGAGGATTTGAAGGGAGTGGTTGTACTGGCAGCCACAAACAGACCCGACATGGTGGATTCTGCGCTGCTGCGTCCGGGCCGTTTCGACAGGCTGCTGTACATACCCACGCCCGACGAGCATACGAGGCTCGAGATATTCAGGATACACACCAAGGACATGCCGCTCAAGGGCATCGACCTGAAGGACCTGGCAAAGCGCACCGAGGGCTTCAGCGGCGCGGACATCGAGGCGCTCGCGCGCGAGGCGGGGATGGACGCGCTGCGCGAGGACATGGACGCCAAGGAGATCAAGCCGAAGCACTTCGAGGAGGCGTTCAAGAATATAATGCCGAGCATTACTCCGAACCTGCAGAAGCACTACACCAGCTTCGAGGAGCGCAGGAAGAAAGTACAGGAGGACCGCGTGAAGAGTGAGGTGCCGAACTACATCGGATGAATGCGGCGCTGCCGCCGAGTGTCCTGAGACTTATCTTTTAAATAACCTCTCGATTGATACTATTATTATGATTGAAAAAGTTAGAGAACTTGTTAAAAAGGAATGTAAAGATTGGGATTGGAAATATCACATTGTTCCTGTTGCCAAATATTCAAAATTGTTAGCTAAAAAACTCAATGCCGATGAGGGGCTTGCAGAATTGGGCGCACTGCTACATGATATAGGAAGGATAAAATTTGGTGGAGAGAATCACGAAATAACAGGAATTCAAGAAGCAGAAAGGATTCTCAAAGAATCAGATTATCCGCAAGAAGTCATAGATGAAATAAAGCACTGTGTAGAATCCCACCGAGGAAGTAAAAACATCCCAACTAGAACAATAACTGCAAAGATAGTTGCGAATGCTGATGCAATGGCTCATTTTGATGTGTTTCCTGTCTTAGTTAAAGTTGCCCTGAAGTTAGAAAATAACGATATTGAAAAGGCAGTAAAATGGCTTGATGAAAAAATTGAAAGAGACTGGAATAAAAAATTGACACTCCCGGAAGCAAAAGAAATGGTGAAAGACAAATATATGGCAATTAGGATTTTACTTGATTCGATGAAAGATTATATACAATAGAAAGATTCCCACTCGTTTCTTAACCTAGAGCTAAGAGTCCGTTCTGGGCGTTGCGGATTATTTCTTCGCAATCTTGAACATGTCGGACTTTGCTATTATCCCGACGGTCCGCCTGCCCTTCACCACGAGCACCGCGGCGTTGTTCTGCAGCAGCCCCGACAGCGAAGCTATCGGCTCGTTCTCGCCCACCATGGGCGGGGCTTCGTCCATGACGGATTCTATTTTTTTGCGCATGATGTCGGCTATGCTCTTTCCGCTCGCCACGATGTCAAGGATGTTCTTCTCCGCTATCAGCCCAACGACCTGCGTGCCTTCGGTCACGGGCAGTTGCGAATAGCCGAGCTTGCGCATGATTTCAACGGCGCGGCCCACCGTGCTCGTCCTGCCGATCGTCACGACGCTGCGGCTCATTATGTCCTTCGCGCGCGTTTCCGCTGCGCGCCCGAGCTCGTCGAACACGGCGAAGATGCGCTTCACGATGTCATAACTGGGCTGCACGCTTCCCGACTCGATCTTCGCGATTATGGACTGGCTCACTCCCGCGCGCAGCGCCAGCTCCTTCTGCGTCATTCCCGCGGCCTTCCTCCTTCGGCCTATCTCCCGCACGTCCGGCAGAGTCATGGAAACCGCCTATTCCTATAGGAATATTTGTTTCAGTAAAATATTAATAAGCCTCCGGAGAAGAGCGTAGAAGGTGGTTTTCATGGAAAACAAGGGAAGGTATTTCTTCACGTCCGAGTCGGTTGCGGAGGGACATCCGGACAAGGTGGCGGACCAGCTGTCGGACGCCGTGCTCGATGCGATATTCGAGAAGGACCCGCAGGCGAGGGTCGACTGCGAGAACCTGATAATGCAGGGCACCGTGGTTGTGACGGGCCAGATAACCACGAAGACGTACGTCAACATCCCGCACATAGTCAGGCAGACGCTGAAAGACATCGGCTTTGATAACGCGAAGGACGGGCTCGACTGGCAGACGTGCGGCGTTCTGACTTCAATCGAGGAGCAGTCGCCCGACATATCGCAAGGAGTCACGCAAACGGCGACGCACGAACAGGGCGCGGGCGACCAGGGAATGATGTTCGGCTACGCGACGAACGAGACGCCTGAGCTCATGCCGCTGCCGATAATGCTGGCGCACAAGCTCGTGAAGCGCTTGGCGGAATGCCGCAGGCAGAAGATAATACCGTACCTCCGGCCGGACGGGAAATCGCAGGTGACCGTGGAATACGAGGACAACAAGGCGCTGCGCGTCGACGCTGTGGTGATTGCGGCGCAGCACGGCGAGGAAGTCAGCCACGACCAGGTCAAGCGCGACGTGATAGAGCATGTCATCAAGCACGTGATACCCGCGAACATGCTCGACGCGAACACCAAATATCATGTAAACGAAACGGGACGCTTCGTAATCGGCGGCACGCTCGCGGACAGCGGGCTGACCGGCCGCAAAATCATAGTCGACACGTACGGAGGCGCAGGCAGGCACGGCGGAGGCTGCTTCTCGGGCAAGGATCCGTCCAAGGTGGACAGGTCGGGCGCGTACATGGCAAGATACGTTGCGAAGAACATCGTTGCTGCTGGCTTGGCCGACAAGGCCGAGGTGCAGCTGTCATATGCCATAGGCGTCGCTCAGCCGATATCGGTGATGGTCAACACCTTCGGCACGGGCAGGATCGCGGACGAGAATATCGTCGAGCTGGTAAGGAAGCACTTCGACCTTCGGCCGCGCGCCATAATAGACTATCTGAAGCTCCTGAGACCGATTTACAGAAAAACGGCGGTGTACGGCCACTTCGGACGCGACGATCCCGACTTCACCTGGGAGAGGACGGACAAGGCGGACGCGCTTAGGAAGGATGCCGGTCTTTAGGCCGAGGTAGAAGCAAGCGCGGCTATCTTCGTCTGCGGCCGGACTTGCGCTTTCGCAGCCCGCGCACCCTAGACCTTATCCTCGAGACCGCGCCCGCCGCGCGCATGCGCGACTCGACAGCGAAAAGCAGCACTGCTATCAGCACCAGCGCGGCGACCGCTATGCGCTCGAAGCCGAGCGTGTTCAAGTAGAACAGCATATACTGCGTCAGGAGCAGCGAGGACGCGGACACGAACATCATCAGCAGCAGCACGCCGAGTACCGCCCGCTTGTGCTCGCTTATCCTCGCGCGTATGCGCTTCAGCCTCCCCGCCTTCGCCATTATTACATTTTGCCTTCTGCCGATTAAAAAGGTTTGCCTGCGCTACTGCGACCGCCAAAGCGTTTTATCCATGCAAGACAAATAGGAATTATGGCACACCGTTCCAAATCCTTCGCGCTTTTTGCTTTGTCGATCGCGCTTTGCGCGTGCGTGTGCGTTCGAGCCGCGGCTGCTGCGGACGTGTGGGCGACGAACGCGACCGGCGCGGTGAAGGAGAGCTTCTACAGCAACGAGACCGTGTACGTGGCGAGCACGAGTATGTCGTCGGGCGTGCGGGCCGTGCGCGTCTACATAACGCATGACAGCAACAGCTGGGTGACTGGCACCACGCTTGCGGACGTGCGCGCCAGCGGCTACACCACGCTGTCGACGAACGCGACCGGGCACATAGTGGCTACCGCGCTCTGGACGACGCCCACGGTCGGCGTTTACGACATCGTGGTGGACAACAACACAGACGGCGTGTTCAACTTTACCATAGACCTTATCGACAGCGCGGCCGCAACCGGCTTCAGCGTGGTGGCGACGCCGAAGCCTACGCTCTCCCTGGCCGCGGGCACGAAGAACCCGGCCGCGCGCAACTGGCCGCTCGACAACCAGAGCCACGACACGATGCTGCACTTCAACCTGACCGCCGGCGCGGCACAGGGCGTGGTGATGCGCTCGCTCGCCGTGGCGGCTTCGGGCACGGGCAACGACCTCGCGGACATCAGCGTCGTGCAGTTTTTAGAGGACGTAAATAACAACGGGCTCTACAACAGCGGCGAAACCGTACTGGGCTATGGCGCA
>Ga0315289_10016836_pt1 | contig 10055 bp, 5 predicted proteins | sample YL17G11_40_MG_FD_203452 | JGI IMG/M metagenome (GOLD analysis project Ga0315289, IMG submission 203452) | Sediment microbial communities from Yellowstone Lake, YNP, Wyoming, USA - YL17G11_40 | ecosystem: Environmental > Aquatic > Freshwater > Lake > Sediment | place: USA: Wyoming | collected...
GAGAGAGAGAGAGAGAGAGAGAGAGAGAGAGAGAGAGAGAGAGAGAGAGAGAGAGAGAGAGAGACAGCAACGGAGGACTGAAGCACGGCGAGCGAAGCGACATGCGTCCGCGCGTGGACTTTTCGTTTCGGGCCACTCGCCCGAAACGAACGTCGAATCTCCAATTGAGCGCCCCTGCGTCGAATGATTTGACGGATCCTGTGCCATCGTCGGTGCAGACGGACGAGAGCGCGTCTCGAAGCCGGCGAGCGACACCACGCAAATCACCTTCGCCAAGATGCTTTGCGTCCGTCGAATTCGACATCGAGTTCGACCATCCTTCCAAACTCACCGACGCTCGACGCGATGTTGGCCTCGAAAACCTGCGACCGCTTGAGCCTCCTGTCCAGGTGCGCCGCGATCCAGATGGTGCCCAGCGGGCCCTTCTTGGCCAGGATCTGGGTGGAGTAAAACATGTCTGTTTTCTCTTCTTTCTTTTTTTTGAAAATGGAGCGCCGAACACGCTGGCTTGTGTCTGCTTTCGCCCCTTTTCTGCCTTTCCCTTTTGCTGTTTGATCTCGAGCAAAGAGGACGAGGGCGAGAGAGCGAGAGCGAGAGCTGCACGCGGTGCGTGAGAGAGCGAAGGCGGCGAAACCCCGCGCTTTGCCAAAAGAGAGCGACGAGAGAAAAGTGGATGGAAGGAGGAGAGAGAGAGAAAAACTCACTCGCCCTCTTTCTCACTCTCTTTCTCACGCTCGAGTATTGGGCATCAAAAACGAGCTCGATCGCCTCCTCGTCTTTCTTCCGTCTTTCGAGAGAAAGAAACGGACGAAACCTCCATGGCTGCCGTCTCCGGCCTCGAGGGGCCTCCCTCGCGGTGAGAGAAAGGGAGAGAGAGAAAGAACGGAGAGATAAGCACTTCGTTTCTCGACGTACACGGAACCCCAATCGCGCACTTCGTCGTTCGACCTCAACTCTCCCTTCCTCACCTCCTTCTCGACCCCCGCCCAAACCCAAAAACAGCGCCTCCATCCCGGCCGAGCTCCTCGCCCCCTCGGCAGACCAGCCTCCGAGGGTGGCGCGCCCCGACCTCCCCTACAGCTGCCGCGACGAGAAGTTTCTGCTGCGGGACCGGGCCTATGCCGACCAGTACGCGGCGACGTACTTCTGCCGCCTGGCCTCCTCCCGCCCGGCGCTCGCCGCCGCGGCCCGGAAAAAGTGGCCCTCGCTCGAGGTGGTGAGCGTGCTCGACCTGGAGGAAGGGAAGGAGTGCGCGGTCGTCGGCACGATCTACAAGGAGCAGGCTGCGAAGCCGTCGGCGCTCGACGCGGCCGCGGCGGCGGCCAAGGGCGGCGCGACGAGCGGGTCCGCCGCCGCGGCCCCCGCCGGCGCCAACATCGAGGCGCTGGCGGGAGGGATCCCCTCGCTGGCGCACGCCAAGGACGCGCTGGTGCTGGAGGACGCCGGGGCCCGCGTGGCGCTGAGCTCCCCGGGCGCCTCCTCCCCGGCCGGAGGCGCGGGCGCGCTGCCCGCGGGCCCGCTGGTCACGGGCGTCGTCGTCGCCCTGCGGGGGGCGGTCACCGAGGACGGCGCGTTCGAGGTGACGGACGCGCTCTTCCGCGGGCCCGGGGCGCCCCCGCCGCCCCGGGACCCGGCGCTGCTGGCCTCGCCCGCCCCCTCCGGCCCGGGCGCCGCCGCCGCCGCCGCCGCCGCCGCCGCCGGGGGCGACCCGTACCTCGCGCTCGTGTCGGGCCTGGGAGCCGCGGCGGCCTCCCTGTCGTCGGCGGGCGCCTCCTGGTCGTCCGCCGCCGCCGCCGCCGCCGCCGCCGCCGGGGGGGGCGGAGGGGCGGGCGGGGGCGACGCCGGCCTGCGCACCGCGGCCGCGGCGTCGCTCGCCGCGGACCTCCTCTCGGGGCTCGCCGGCGCCGGCGACGACGCGGCGCTCTTTGCGCGCGTCGCGCGCGTCGTCGTCGCGGGGGGGCTCGTCCCCGGCGGGGACGCCCTGGCCGCGGCCGCGGCCTCCGCCGCTGCCGGGAACCTGTGCGGCGTCGGCGGCCTCGGCGGCGTCTCCGCCGGCGGCGCTGGCGCGTCTTCCTCCTCGGCTGCTGGCGGAGCCGGAGGAGCGGGGGGGAAGGCGGCTCCGGGGGCGGCGGCGGCGGCCGCCAGAGCCGCCCTCGGCGGCCCGCTCCGCGACGCCGACGCCCTCGCCCTCTCCCTCGCGGCCTCCGTCCCGCTCGACGTCATGCCGGGCCTGCCCGACCCCACGGGCCACGCCCTGCCGCAGCAGCCCCTGCACGCCTGCCTGCTCCCCGGCGCCGCCTCGCGCTTTGGCGGCGGCGCCGGCAGGAAGGGCACGCTCGTGCGCGCGACGAACCCGCACGACTTCGACCTGGGAGGCGTCCGGTTCCTCGGCACCTCGGGCCAGAACGTCGACGACGTGCTGCGGTGGTCGACGATCGGCCTGGCCGGCGCGGACGGCGGCGCGGAAGAGGAGCCCTCGGCCGCCAACAGAGCCTCGCTCGGCGACGGCCCGCGCCGCTGCGAGGCGCTGCGGTCGCTGCTGGCCTGGGGCCACCTCGCTCCCACGGCCCCGGACACGCTCGCGGCGTTCCCGTTCAAGTCGGCCGACCCGTTCGTGATGGAGGGGTGCCCGCACGTGTTCTTCTGCGGCGGCGGGCGCGAGTTCGCGACGGCGACGGCCGAGGTCGGCGACGACGGGCGCGTCGTTGAGGCGGGGGCGGAAGGGAAAGGGGGCTCGACGGTGCGCCTGATCTCGGTGCCGGACTTCTCGGCGCAGCCGGTGATCGTACTGGTCAATCTGAGGACGCTAGACTGCCACACGGTGCGGGTGCAGGTTTGAAGAGGAGAGGGAACGAGAAAACAGAAGAGAGAAAGAGAAGAGGAAGAGTAGAAGGTCATGCCTTTTTTTTTGGGTTCAATTTTTGCAAAAGAAATCAATGTTGGTTGTGGGACTAGATAACAAAAAACAAACCAAAAGCTCTTCTTCATTCAGCGCCGACCCCCTCCTCGCCCGCCGCCGCGACCGTGCTGCTGCTGCTGCTGCTGAAGCGCAGAGTAGGGGTTTTGCTGCTGCTGCTGCTGCGGGTTTTGGCCGTAGCCTCCAACGCTTGCCCAGCCTCCGCCTCCTCCACTTCCTCCTCCGTATTGCCCCGGGGCCGCGGCATAGCCCCCTCCTCCTCCCCCTACCGCCCCAGGGGGCAGGTAGGCCGGGGGGCCCGATCCTCCTCCTCCGCCGTACATCCCGGGAGGAGCCGCGGCGAACGGATGCCCCGGCAGCGGCATCCGCTGCTGCTGCTGCGGCTGAGGGTTTGCCGCCCAACCTCCACTTCCTTGCTGCATCTGCATCTGCTGCTGCTGCTGCTGCGCCTGCTGCGCGGCGTAGTAGTACGCGGCCGCAGCCTGGTACTGCGACGGAGGAGCTGCTTGTTGCTGCTGGTTGAGCGGGGGCGGGGGGCCGCCGCCGCCGACGGGGCGGAACTGCTGCTGCTGCTGCGGGTTGTGCGTCGCCCATCCTCCTCCGTGCTGCTGGGGCGGGGGACCCGCCGGGCCCCCTCTCCAGCCTGGGGCGCCGCCGCCGACCATGTACTGCTGCTGCTGCTGCTGCTGCTGCTGATAGCCGTTGTTGCTGTTGTAGTGGCTGCCGCCGCCGCCGCCTCCTAGGCCTCCCTGGAAGCCGCCTTGGTTGTAGCTGCCACCGCCGTAGCTCGCCTCGCGGCCGTGGCCCTGGTAGCCGCCGGCGCCGCCTCCTCCCCTCCCGCCGCCTCCGCCGCTCCAGCCCGACCAGCCCCCTCCTCCCCTCCCGCCGCCGCCTCTGCCTCCGCCGTTGGGGCCCCCGAACCCGGGCCTGTCCTCGTGCCACAGGGGCTTGGGAGGGGGCAGGTCGCCCTCGGTGACGACGGGCGGCTCGAGCGGCTGCCCCGGCAGAGGCCGCGAGACGTGCTTGGCCGTCTCGGCGTCGGCGGGCAGCCGATAGCGCGCGACGACGACGGCGTTGGGGCTGACGTCGTCGCCCAGACCGGGAGGGGCCGGGAGCATGGAGGGGCAGGGCTCGCCAGAGGCCGGGGGGAGCAGGAGGCCGCCGAGCCCGCCCGTGCGGGAGGCGTCGATGACGCGGCCGACGACGGTCTCGTCGGCGGGTTCGTCAGCGCCTTCGCTCTTCTCCTTCGCCGCTCCTCCCTTCTTCGTCGTCTTCTTCTTGCCCCCCGCTCCTCCCCCTCCTCCTCCTCCTCCCTTCTCCTTCCTCTCCGCAGCCAGGTCAGAGAGCTCGAAGATGTCCGGCGCCAGCGGATGCGACGAAGACATCAGCAGCAGCTCGTCCCTGCGCCCGTTGCGCGCCGCGGCGTCGCCCGTCAGCGCCGCCGCCAGCGGCCGCGTCTCGCGCTGCAGCCGCACCTCGTCGATGAACGGCAGCAGCGCCACGCCCTGCCACGCGAACCGCTTGCCGTTCATGTCGACCTCGAACTCGCGCGGGTAGAAGTCCGCGATGGGCGAGTCGAGCGCGAACAGCGGCTGGTAGGACTCGGGGAGCGCGTGGCCCGAGGCCGCGGGAAGCACGCCCATCAGCTGGTCGAAGGGCAGGAACGGCTCGCCCCGCTCGAATGCGACGTCGACGGCGGCGAGCCCCACCAGGTCGGACGCGAACGGCGCGTAGTGGAAGGGGTAGAACCAGGTCCAGCTGGCCACGCCCTCGTAGTAGTAGCGCAGGACCCACGCGAGCCCGCGGACGTACTCGGTGACCATCGCCCGGACGGCGTCCTTCAGCCGCGTGTCCGAGGCGTCGCCGCGCTCGGGCACGGGCAGCCCCAGCTTCTCGGAGTAGAAGCGCTCGCGCCAGCCGGCCTGGCCGAGCCTGATCCGCTCCTCGTGCGCGACCATGTCGTCGAACTTGTCCCCCCTGTCCTTCAGGGCCGCCTCGAGCGCCGAGCCGAGCGAGGCGGCGGCCTCGGCGGCGGCGGCCTCGGCGGCGGCCGCCGCCGAGGCGGCGCGCGCGGCCGCGGTGGGGCCCTCGTCGGCCTCGTCGGCGTCGTCGACGACAAAGCCGCCCTCGTCGTCGTCCTCTCCCTCCTCCGCCCCCGCTCCCTCCTCCTTGACGGGGGGGGCGCCGGAGGGCTTGGAGGAGCCCTCCCCTGAGGGGGGGGGCGGGGCCTCGGCCTTGAGGGAGGACCAGAAGGCTGAGGCCGAGGCGTGCCCCCCGGCCGTCGCTTCTCCTCCCTCGCCTCTCTGCTGCTGCTCGGCGGCAGCGCTGCCGGCGAGTGTGCGCGGACGCTTCTCCTGCTTCTCCTCCTCCTCCTCCTTCTCCTCCTCCTTCTCCTCCTCCTTCTCCTCCTCCTTCTCCTCCCCCACTTGCACCTGTTTCCCTCCCTCCGGGGACCCGCGCTTGGCCCCGGAGATGCGCTCCCTGAGGGCGAGGGCCGCGCCCCTGTTGGAGGCCGCGACGGGCTGCGCCGGCGCCGAGAGCGCGGCGGCGGCCGACGAGCTCAGCCTGCCCGCGGCAAAGGCCGGCAGCGGCGCGGCGAGGACGACTGGGGCCTTGCCCCCGGCGGCGTCGGCGCCGCCGCCCGAAGCGGTCAGCGACTTCATGTAGGCCGCGGAGGGAGCCGCCGCCGTCCACTTCCCTGGCCCCGCTCGGCCAGGAGCCCCCCTGCCTCCTCCCCCTCCGCCGCCGCCGCCGCCACCGCCGTCCTTGGCCGCGGCGGCCGCGGCCGCCTGCTGCTTGTCCCGCTCCCTCCGCTGCCGGTCCCGGTGCAGCATCCTCGCCCGCTTCGCGAAGATCTGCTCCTCGTGCACCGCCACGGCCCGGATGAACGCCTCGACCCGGGGCATGTCGGGCTCGGCGCCGTCGACGAGGTAGCCCCCCAGAGACGGCAAAACCCTTTTGTACGTTGCCATGAGGAGCTCGATCGCGCCCTCGCGGATCTCGAGGCTGGGCGAGTGCGGCAGGAAGTCGTTGCCGACGAAGAAGCACATGAAGACGAAGTCGTCAAAGACGCGCTCGGGGTCGTAGGAGAAGTCAGAGGCGGCGGGAGAGATGGGATCGGAGGTTTTGTTGGCGTTGTTGCCGCCACTCGCCGCCGCCGCTGCCGCCGCCTCTGCCGCTCGCCTCGCCGCCGCCTGCTTGCTCCCGGCCTCCAGCTCCTGCTCGTCGAAGCGAAACTCAAGCGCGAGGTACTCGCGGAGCACGTTGACGAGCAGGAACTGGTAGGGCTTGGCTCCCGGAGGGGCGAGCCCGCTTTTCTTATCCTTGTCGCCCTCCTCGTTTCCACCGCTCGCCTGCGCGACGAGCTCGGCCAGCGTCGGCTTCTTTTCGCCGCCCCTCGCCGGCGGCGTCACCACCTCGCGCAGGATCACGAAGCGAGGCTCGTGCGTCGCCAGCGCCAGCATGATAAGGTCCGCGTCGAGCCCGTAGAGGCAGTGCCGCGTCGCCGGGTTCCACCCCGGCCTGCCGCGCTGCGCCCGGATGTAGGCCATGATCTTGTGCTCGCCCTCGCCGGGCACGTTGGCGTCGGACAGCAGCACCTGGACGCCCCGCCAGCCGGGGTCGGAGTTGAGGCGCACGTGGGCGTAGTACTGCAGCGCGACGGACACTCGGTGCATGAAGGGGGTTCCCGGGGTGATGGTGTTGGAGTCGAAGGTCTCGCTCGTGCGGCCTCCCTTCGGCTTGGGCAGCACGATGCCCTGCTTCTCAAACTCGGCGCGCAGGCGCGCCTCCTCGGCCTCCTTCTCCTCGGCGTCCTGCGCGGCCCGGAACCGCCGCGACCTCTGCTGGTTCATCTTGGCGCGCGGGGCCACGCCGTCTATGGCCATGTAGAGCAGCTTGCGCGGGCGGACGATCGCGAAGAGGCGGTCGATGTAGTCGAACATCGTGGTAAAGACCTGCGAACGTTTTTTTTTTTGGTTTTCGAGTCGGGGGTGAGTTTTTTTCGTTTTTTGTTTCTTCTTTCTTTTCGTTCTCTCTCCAGAGACCGAAAGAAGCTCCGAATATATATTTTATTACCTCCGCCTCCGTCGTCGGCGCAGGGCGGTCTTCGGGGTGGAAGCACGGGTGGATGATCCCGTTCATGTCGAGGTAGAGGTTGTCAAACTCGAGGCCGTTGGGGTTTGGGCGCGAGGTGTCGGCGGGCACGAAGACGCCGTCGACGACGTCTTGGTACTCCTCGACGCAATCCTGGATGATGAGCGGGTAGCTGCTCAATTTGTGTATGCCATTTCGTGGAGTAGTCAAGTTGGGGGGGAGGGGGAGAGAGAGCGTGTGAGAGAGCGTGTGAGAGAGAGAAAGAGGGAGAGAGAGGGAGAGGGAGAGGGGAGGTCGGCAGCGGGCGAGAGAGCGGGCGGCGGCGGGCGGCGAAAGAAAGAAATCCTCTCCGCCTATCTGTCTCTCTTTTCTCCTTCTCCTTTCCCTTACCGTTGGCTCAGCCAGCGGTAAAAGGCGGGGACGCCCATGGCTGCGGCTGCTGGATGGAGACGAAGATCAAGCGAGGGCGCTCACGAAGAAGAAGAAAGAGTCAAATGCTCCGAATGCGGCGGCTTGATGCCGTCGTCGATCGAGAAAAAGGCGTCGCCGCCGATGCTTCTTTGCTGCTGCGCTTCGACGCTCGATTCCTCGGCTGCTCTCGCTGGTGCGCTCTCTGCTGCTGCTGTTGCTGCTGCTGCAACTTGAGAGATGACGACCTCGATGAGAGGTCGTGCGCTCCTGCAAGCGACGAAGGGAGTAAGGGAGAGGAATCGATTGTTTCTCTCTCGATTCCTCGGAAGCTAGTGTGGGAGAGAGAGAAAAACTACGATGAAAAACTACGATGAAAAACTCGACCTCGACTCGGAGAAAAAAAAACCCCATCATTCATCACTCCGTTCTCCGTCGCCGGTCGACGGATCCATCTACAAAACCAACATTCTTTCCCCGAACAGTTTCTAAAAGGCGGCGCTGTTTAAATAATTGTGTTGTCGAAGGAGAAATTGAAAAAGGCGAGAAAAAAAGAACCGGCAGCAGTCGGTGAAGGGAAGCAAAGGGCGGGGACTCAGAACGAGAACGAAAACGAGAAAAAAATCCATTTCGCCGAAACTCAAAGCACCCTTCCCCTTCACTCCGCGTCGTCAGCCAGGTCCCCCCACCTCACGCCGTACTTGGCGGCCAGGTAGTGCGCCCCGACGGGGCCCCTGGACCCGTACGGGTACAGCTCGGGCTGCACCCTCCTCGCGTCCAGCTCGTCCAGCAGCGGGGTGAACAGCGCCCACGCGGCCTCGAGCTCGTCGGAGCGGATGAAGAGCCGCTTGTCGCCGTTGACGACGTCGAGGATCAGCCGCTCGTAGGCGTCGGGCAGCGCGGCGTCGCCGAACCGGGACTTGTACGACAGGTCGAGCCGCGAGACGTCGAGCCTCAGGCCCAGGCCCGGGACCTTGTTGTTCACCTTGAGGTAGATCGCCTCGTCGGGCTGGATGCGGATGACGAGCTCGTTGGTCGCGCGGTCGAGGTCGAGGCCCAGCTTCGACTTGTAGAGGTTGCCGGGCACGTGCCTGAACTGCACGCGGATCTCCGCCGAGCGGGAGGCCAGGGCCTTGCCGGCCTTGAGCAGGAAGGGCACGCCGTCCCAGCGCGCGTTGTGGATGAACATCGCGGCCGCGGCGAAGGTGGGGCACAGCGACCCCTTGGGGACCGTCGCGTCGTCGAGGTACCCGGGCAGGGCGGGTCTCCCCGGGGCAGCTGAGCGGCCCCTGTACTGTCCCACGACGACGTCGTCGATCGACACGGGGCGCATCGACCGGAGCACTTTCACCTTCTCGTCGCGGATGTCCTCGGCGTCGAGCGAGGCCGGGGGCTCCATCGCGAAGAGCGCGAGGATCTGGAGGAGGTGGTTCTGGATCACGTCGCGGATGATGCCGTAGGAGTCGAAGTAGCCCCTGGTTGGTTTTCGTTATGGTTGCGGTGAGGGTGTTTGGGAGGGTGGGTTGGGGGGGGGTGAGGAAACGATCGGAGAATCTTCTTCTTCTTCTCCTCCTTCTTTTCTCGCCCTCCTTTTCTCAAAAAGGAAAAAAAAAAAACGCCATCGTACCCTCGCCCCTCGGTGCCAAAGTCCTCGCTGAAGATCACCTGCACCGCCCGGATGTAGTTCCGCGACCACAGCGGCTCGAACACCAGGTTGGCGAACCGCAGCACCGTCAGGTTCTCGATGAGCTCTTTGCCCAAATAGTGGTCGATGCGGTACGTCGCGTCCTCGGAGACGTGCTGCCCGAGCTCGGCCGCCAGGGCCTTGTAGGAGTCGGAGTCGCGGCCAAAGGGCTTCTCGACGATGACTCGCGTCCAGCCCGTGAGGCTGGAGGCGGCGCGCGTCGCGGCGCGGGCCGCGTCGACGAAGACCGACGGCGGGATCGACAGGTAGAAGATGCGGTCGGCTCTCTTCGACGGCGCCTCGGCCGTGGCGGCGCGCTCGGCGAGGCGCGCGAACGCCTCGTCGGAGCCGTACTGCCCCGGTTGGTAGAAGCACCTCTCAAGGAACTCGGCCATTTTGTCGCCGCACTCGGCCCCCGCGGCGACGCGGCAGGTCAGCGACTGCGAGATGTAGTCGCGGAAGGCCTCGTCGGTCATCTCGGAGCGCGCAAAGCCGAAGACGGAGAAGTGCGGCGGCAGGTGGCCGTCGTAAAAAAGGGCGAAGAGCGCCGGGTAGATCTTCTTTCGGGCGAGGTCGCCAGAGGCCCCCACGACGACGATGGTGAGCGCGGACTTCGACCAGTCCTCGGGCTCCGGGGCGTAGATCGAGGGGAGGGGCTCCGTGGCGGCGGGGGAGAGGGGGGCGGCGGCGGCGGCAGCGGCCAAAGAAGAGGGTGTCGCGGCGGCCGACGAGCTCGAAGGCGCTCCGTTTCCGGATCCGGGGAACGACGATGACGACGACGATGAAGACGGCGACGACGACGACGACGAGAGCGGCGACGCCCGGGCAGCGACGCGTCGCTGGGAGCGGACGGGCGAGCGAGGGCGAGGGAGCAGGGGTGTCGAGGAGGTCGAGCTGTCGGCGGCTTGCATCGCCGCCGAAGAAGATGCGGCCGACGTCATCGCCGCCGGC
>Ga0315289_10016838_pt1 | contig 10055 bp, 8 predicted proteins | sample YL17G11_40_MG_FD_203452 | JGI IMG/M metagenome (GOLD analysis project Ga0315289, IMG submission 203452) | Sediment microbial communities from Yellowstone Lake, YNP, Wyoming, USA - YL17G11_40 | ecosystem: Environmental > Aquatic > Freshwater > Lake > Sediment | place: USA: Wyoming | collected...
TGTATATACTTTGCACAAATGCAAATGGGCGTTCACGTACGATTCAGTAACCAACCCTCCTTGTGCATTGATCTCGTCTACTGCGCTGTCAGGGATCCCTGCGCTGATCTGAGCAATCTTGCCTCCAACAATTCCGATGTCAACGACTTCTCCCGAACGCAGCTTTGCATTTCGCACAATGATTTCCATTTTTTCTCCTTTCTCAGTCTTCTCTGGAATATGGTTTTAGCAAGGCTTGTGGATACACCGCACCTCGCGCTGCCAGAACCAATACGATGACTGTGAACAAATATGGCAACAACAAAAAGAATTGATACGGGACCTGCAAGCCGATGTGTTGTAAGCGGAGCTGGAAAGCATCGATAAAGGCAAACAGCAGGGCCCCCAGAAAACATTTGACTGGTTTCCAATTGCCAAACACCACAAGTGCGATACAAACGATGCCTCGTCCAGCCACCATGCCAAAAATAAAAATATTCATTTGAAAAACGGTAAAGTAAGCTCCTGCAAGGCCGAATAATGCTCCTCCAATGGCTAAACTCTGATATCTGGTTCGAGTTACATTCACCCCCATCGTATCCGCTGCCGCTGGGTTTTCCCCACAGCTTCGAATATTTAGGCCAAAATGAGTTTTGTATAAAATGAACTGGCTGAGGGGGATTAGTAGAATTGCAATATAAAACAGCGAGTACTGCTTGAATAGAATTTCACCAAGGTAGGGGATATTACTTAATAGTGGGATCTGCAACAATGAAAAATTCTGGATTGTCGGTGGAACGGGTTGAATTCCGACTGCCAGGCGATAGATAAAATAGCTAAGTCCACTGGCCAAAAAAAGAAGGCCTAATCCGCAGACATCCTGATCTAACCGCAGCGTGACGGTGAGAAACCCCATGAGCAAACTCAGCAGGATACCACAAACCATAGCCACCAAGATCCCGAGATAAGCATTGCCGGTGAATAGTGTGATAATGAATGCAGACATAGCACCGAAAGTGACGATTCCTTCGATACCTAAGTTGAGGATTCCAGCTCTTTCATTGAACAATTCTCCAATTGTCCCCAGGATGAGGGGAGTGGCAATCCGTAGCATCGCAGAGAGGACTCCTACGATAAATGTGACGCTGAGTATGCTTTCCACATTCAGCTCCTTCTAATTCGGACCGAGTATTTGCTGAAAAGCAAAGCGATCAACATGACAATGAGTGTTAATCCCTGCATGAAATCAGAAAAATATACCGGGACACCCGTATAGCGGCTCATCATTTGAGAACCAGTGAAGATAGCGGCAAAGAAAAAGGAGGAGAATATCACCCCCAACGGATTCAAGTTGGCCAAGAGGGCAACCGCAATTCCTGCGTAACCATAGCTCCGCGAGATACCATCAACGAGGTAGTACTGCATACCGATGACTTCACCCACTCCGGCTAATCCTGCCAATCCTCCACTAATAAAGGCCACAATCAATATCGTCTTTTTAACGTTAATACCTCCAAAAGCGGCTGCTTTTGGGTTTAAGCCCGTCGCACGAAGCCGATAGCCCAGGGTTGTATAACGAAGCAACAGATAGACCAAAACGGCACAAATAATGGCGACGAAAAAACCCAGATGGAACCTGGATTCTGGTAGCAGTTGAGGGTACCGGGCCGTCAAGAGCACCTCCGGTGAGTGTGGCCACCCCGAGGCTTTGTCACGCCAATAACCATCCAAGATGCCTTGGATGGCAAAAATCATCACATAATTCAACATTAATGTGGTAACTACATCGTCAACCCTGAACCTCACCTTCAAGAATGCGGGCAACATGGCCCATAATCCACCCGCGATAAAACCGCCAATGATGATAATGGGAATATGGATGAATGCCGGTAGACCCGGGACAATCCCTAAAAGCGCGGCCACCAAAGCAGCAAAATACAGTTGCCCCTCGGCCCCAATGTTCCAAAAATTGGCCTTGAAAGCAATGGCTACTGCGAGACCGGTGAGACACAAGGGGGTCATTTTGATGAACGTTTCAAACAAAGCAAAAGGAGAGCCGACGGCTCCCTCGATTAACAACAGATAAGCATCCCAGGCGTTTGCACCCGACACCGAAATCAGAATAGAGCCAATGACAAATGCAGCAATCAAAGCGATGACGGGTAGCAGCATGCTCTGCCAGAATTTTAAAGGTTCCCTTTTTTTCAACTCAATGTGCACTTGATTATTACCCTGCCGTAGGTGTGGTTGAGCCGGCCATTAATAGCCCTACTTCCATTTTTGAAACATCACAAGCACGGAAGTGACCCATCATTTTGCCTTGATACATGACATATAGGAAATCACAAATAAGGAGTATTTCGTCCAGGTCTTCCGAAATCATAAGTACGCTAGCTCCCCTTTTTTTCAACTCCGTGAACAAAAAGTGGATATAGTTGGTGGAATTGATATCCAAGCCTCTAGTTGGTTGCGACGCCACAATCATATTGGGGTCCAAGGACATCTCTCGGGCTAAAAGCATTTTTTGGATATTGCCACCCGACAAGTACTTCGCCAAACTTTGCGGGCGGTTGGTTTTGATGCTGAAATCTTTGATTAGTTTACTGGCATTGGCATAGATGCTGCCCCACCTGAGGAATATGCTTTTCGAGAATCGCAATTGGGCGGTTTCCAAAACAAGGTTTTCGGCAATATTGAAGTCAGAGATTAGCCCAAATCCCATCCGGTCCTCGGGGATTCGCGCCAATCGAAGTTTGACCAAATCGGCAGGAGTCTTGTTGGTAATATCACGATTATCTAAAACGACCGTGCCGGATTGAATGTATCTCATACCAGAAATAGCCTCTGCCAATTCTCGTTGACCGTTTCCGGAAACCCCTGCGATGCCAACAATCGAACCATGTGGTACCTCTAAATCTAAATCAGTGACGGCCAGCAAGCCCATGTCGTTTTTGATTGTCAGTTTCCTGATTTGCAGACTCATGCCTGTGTAATTGAAAGGAGGGCATTCCAAAGAATAGACTTTTTCATCTCCAATCATCGCCTGTGCCAACTCTTGAAGGGTGGTGTCCTGAGTGTTTTTTTCCGCTATCACTTCCCCTTGTCTTAAGATGACAACTCGGTTTGTTACGGCCATCACTTCGTTCAGTTTATGGGATATAAAAATCACGGAGAGCCCGGTTTCAACCATATTCTTCAGGGTCAAAAAAAGACCATCGACTTCCTGAGGAGTGAGAACCGCGGTTGGCTCATCCAGAATAAGCACTTGCACTTTTCTATAAAGAGCCTTTAGAATTTCAATCCTTTGCTTTTCACCAACCGATAACTGCCAGACATAAGCTCTTGGATTGATTTCCAAGTTATATTCAATGCATAAATCCCTGATGGTTTGTTCTGCCTTGCGGAAATTGATTCTGCCATGCCTCGAATCCCTCCGGCTACCAAGGATGATGTTTTCCAATACCGTGTGGTGTTCCACTAAATTAAAATGCTGATGAACCATACCAATTCCGTTTCCTATCGCATCAAAAGGAGCATTTAATGCAGCCGGTTTTCCATTTATTAGGATCTGACCACTATCTGCTCGATAATAGCCGTATAGAATATTCATCAAGGTGCTCTTCCCGGCACCATTTTCGCCTAAAATTCCTAGAATCTCTTTTTCATTGACACGCAGGCTAACATTTTTCAGAGCTACAACATCTAAAAATGTTTTAGAAATATCCTTCATTTCCAAGAGGGGTTTCTTACGATCTTCCATCGGCTTCACCGCCTGTGTTTAGGTTGCTCTGTATCCGGCGCAGAGCACCGGATACAGAGCATTTACCTCATTTAATTGAAGCGGATCGTTTGTTCGTCATTCGGTACGCGGAATTTGCCGTCCATTATTTCCTGAGTCCGTGTTTTTACCATATCCTTGATTTCTTGAGACAGCTTGGTTTCCCAATTGTGATATGGAGCCAAGAAAGAACCCCCTTTGTGCATGAAGCTCCATTCACCATAGTCCAAAGCTTGCCAGAAGCCGGCTTTGATTGCTTCAATGGCAGCTTTAATTGTCGGGTACATGTCCCAAACGGGTCCTGTAACCACATAATCGGGAGCTAGGGAACTCTGGTCCTGCATATTGCCAAAGACGGGAATCTTCTTTTCCGCACAGGCCTCAATCACGCCATAAGGGAGAGCGAATATTACATCTGCTCCAGTCTCAATGACTCCCAACCCTGCTTCCTTGGCTTTTGGAGGGTCGTAAAAGGAACCGATGTAGGTTCCCTTTACGATGATATTGGGGTTCACTTCTCTTGCTCCCGTGACATAGGCATTGGCAATGCGATTGACTTCAGGAATATCAAACTGAGCCACAAGACCGATCACATTGCTCTTGGTGAGCTTGCCGGCGATCATGCCGCAAAGATAGGCTGGTTCAATGATCCAGTTGTCGAACACAGAGAAATTCGGCTCTACTGGCCCAAGTCCGGAACCAAAACAGAACGCAATCGTCGGAAAATCTTTAGCGACCCGCCTCGTTACCTCTTCATTGCCGAAGGAATCTCCCGTGATAAAGGTGTAACCTCGCGTGCAGTATTCTCGTAAAACTCGCTCGAAGTCGGTATAGCCAATATTTTCCGTCATATCATATTGGAAACCATTTTCTTTTGAGACTTTTTCACAGGCTTGGTGGATGACACTTGGCCATGGTTCTTCGATTGGAGTAGAAAAGACGCCTGCCATTTTGATTGCAGGTTTGGTTTCAGTGGGAGTGGCGGTTGGTGTAGTCGAGCTGGGGGATGCCTGGCTGCCACATCCAGCAATGAATGTTACGCAAACGCAGAACAGTGTGAGTACCCACAGGATTTTAGATCTCAACGCGATACCTCCTTATTTTTTTTGACCAAAAAACCCTTCCTTTTTTACCCCCTTTCCTCCGTGTCTGATGGAAAAACTAAAATTACTCTCATTTCACCATCAATAAGCTTTTGAGCTTGCCGAGACTCGTTTGGAAGTCACCCAGCTCGGGAGTTTCCGGAAAAGCGATGAAGGGAATCGTGATTCCTCTGACCCTCAACTCTTCCTGCAGAAGGCTCGTCAGGATTCCAGGCTCGTTGAGATATCGCGCTGGGGACCAAGGTTTATTGGTGACCGAACCCCTCCACTCTGGAGCCGATTGACTCTTCGTTAATCCACAGGATGGACTTCCATCTGCAGTCAAGAAGGCGCGGACGGAATAATCCCATTGCAGATAGTTTTGGACTTGGTCCACCGCATCTCTTGCAATATCAGTACAAATCCGAACGAAGGCCGCACATCGATATTGTTCGATGCTTTTATCAAACCGGCCAATTCCCTCATACAACATCTCCGGGCATGGAAGTTGCAATACACCGGATCCTGATTGCTGAATGATGGTTACCACTTCATGGATCATTCCTGGAAATTGCGCAAGACCCTCCAGTTTGGCGTTTTGGTTCAGGAAACAATGCGCAGTGACGACAACTGTCCTTGATCGTTTGTCAGAGGCTATCGGATGGCTGCTCCTGTTGTGGCTAGACATTCTTAAGCATATACTCCTGCGCTAACAAGCCCGCTGTGAGTACTGTCTCATACCCCGTACAACGACAGAGGTGTTGGGAGAGGGCATCCCGAATATCTTCTTTGGAAGTGTGGATCGTTTTATTGAGAAGGGCGTATATTCGCATCAGCATGCCTGGCGTGCAAAAACCACATTGAACCGCTCCCGCATCAATAAACGCTTGTTGAATCGGATGGAGCTTGTTTTGGGACGCTAAGGATTCAACGGTGAAAACCTCAGCGCCTTCTAGGCCCTGAATGGATAAAAGGCAACTCTTTTCCGCTTTTCCATTTACCACAACGACGCAGGAGCTGCATTGAGCATTATCACAACCTCGTTTGGTTCCTGTTAGATGCAGTTTTTCCCGCAGAACATCAATCAGTTTTTCTTCTTCCTCAACCGGGATAGTTCGTTTCACGCCATTCACAATAAGAGTGATCAAGCTAGTCGCCATGTTGTGCTCTTCCCTTCTCTTCTAAGACTTGAAGGATCTGTTTGGCCGTTACTGGGATATCGTTAAACTCAACCCCGATGGTATCGAGAATGGCATTCAAAATCGCCGGGGCTACTCCAACTACGGGATGTTCACCAATTCCCCGCGCACCATAGGGACCAATTTGCTCGGGAGTCTCTACAAAAGCAATGAATTGCTTGCCGGGAGCATCCTTAAGGCGCGGAATCTTATACTGGCCAAAATGGGGGTTCAGGATTCTTCCTAGATTATCAAACTTTACTTCTTCATAAAGGGAAGCTCCAATACCGATCAGGACTCCTCCAGCAACTTGTCCGCGAATATTCCGAGGGTTGATTACCTTACCGACATCAAAACAAGACGCGAATTCATCAACCAGGATCTCTCCCGTTTTTTTGCTCACCCGGATCTGCGCTGCCTGTACTCCAAATGTGTAAGTGACTCCTAGGCGCCCACGCCCATCTTCTCTCGGATTGGAATACAGGGGAAGGCGGGCATCGCTGGAGGCCTGCGCAATCTCTCCGATGGTTACCCCATCCGGATAAATGTATCCACGGCAAATGTCCCGGACTGCCACTCGAACTGTGGGATCGTGTTTATAAAAAACAGATTCGCCATCGTATTCGAGCATATCTTCGTCCACACGCAAAACCTGGCAGGCGGTCCTTTTTAAGATTGCGATCAACTTGTTAGCGGTTCGAATAATCGCCCGTCCTCCTTGGATGGTGAACATCGAACCAATCGTCTGCCACTCCCAGGGAGAGAATTGCGTGTCAATCTCGGTATAAACGTGAACTTTACTTGGATTAATGCTCAATGCCTCTGCGGCCACTTGGCGCACCACTGTCCGAAGGCCTTGCCCGACATCTCCTCCCCCCATATTCACCGAAACACTGCCATCAATATTGAATTTCATATAGCACCCTTTGGAGGAAAAAGGAGCGCCCTTGGGTGACTTCATGACTGCTGCACAGCCGCGACCGTAATAGTAATCAATATCCTCGGTGGGTTTGGGTGTTGCGAAAAGCTCCTGTTCAATAATATTCGCACAGCTCTGAACGTCCCCGTTCGTTTCATTCATCATCTCACCCAGGGTATTCATCTTGCCAGGTCCAAGGTAGTTCCTAGCGCGGAGTTCGAATGGGGACATACCCAGTTTCCGAGCCAATCTATCCATAAGGCATTCCAGCGCCAAGTGTGACTCTGCGTGACCATAACCGCGAAAGGCTCCTACAGGAGGAGTATTGGTATAAACGGAATAGGCATTGGCATAGAAATTGGGGAACTCATAGCTTCCGCCAGCATTGTGGGCAGCTGCCATCAATACATTGCAACCAGTGTCTGCGTAGGCACCAGTGGTATGTAACAACTCAGCTTTCAATGCGAGGAGCTGCCCGTTTTTTGTCGCTCCGATCCTCATTTTAGTGCGGATTCCGTGACCCAAAAGGGTGCTTGTAAAGTCCTCTTTGCGAGAAGTTACATATTTAACGGGATACCCCTTAACGAAGCTCGCGATGTACACTACTAGCTCTTCAATGACAACGTCTGATTTGTACCCGAAACAACCACCGATATCTGGAATATGTACTCGAACCTCCGAAACAGGCAAGCCGTAGAGTCTCGCCGTTTCCTCCTGGATAATGGTGGGGCAAATGGAACTTGACCAAATCTCGATGGAACCGTCTTCCTTGAACCAAGCAATGGAACCATGTGGCTCGATGGCTGCACAGGAACCCAAAGGATAGTTGAATTCCCCTTCCACAATGATATCCGCTTCCTGCAACGCGGCTTCAGCATCTCCCTTGATCACTTCGTAGTGCATCGCAATGTTGGTTCCTGGAACGGGGTGGATGTGATCTAAATGCCAGTATTGGCCATTGTTTTCATGGATTAATTGAGCGTCTTTTTGCATCGCTTCTCTAGCATCGATATAGATAGGAAGGGGTTCATATTCAACTTTAATTAGCTTCAGTGAGTCCGCAGCATGCTTGGCAGAATCCGCAATCACGGCGGCCACTGCATCACCAATGTGTCTTACCTTATCTTCGGCCATCGGGGTTAAATCACGGATGTTATCACCATAAGAAAGGGAGCAACCTTGCCCTGTTACGACTCTTACTACACCCTCGGCTTTTTCTGCAGCTATTGTGTCAATAGCGCGGATCTTTGCGTGAGCCATGGTAGGGTGAAGAACTTGGGCGTAAAGCAAGCCAGGGAGAAACAGATCATCCAAGAAGGTTGCTTTACCCGTGACCTTTGAGACAACATCCGTCCGCTCAATGTTTTTACCAATGTATTTCATGTTGGTTTCTAGCCTCCGGTGTATGTTGGCTACAATGATTTTCAAAGATACCACAAGGGTGACTATCAATACTAGGAGCGATCCCAATCACCTAATATGTCACCCAAGCGGGCTCCGTTGCATCAAATAAAATGCCACCCAATTCCCCAGACAAAGGAGCCCACCCAAGGAGATGGACATACATACCCGCAATGAATACATGAACACCCTACGAACCCGGTACTGTCAGACCCAGAATCGCCAAGAGAAGTCCCGGATCCTCGATCAGTACTGCGCCAACACCGGCCAGAACCGCAAGTACGCCATCCGCAAGATCCGTCCTGGCGGTTTGCTCGGAAAGAAGGAACGGAAGAAACGCAAGCCGCTCTACGACGGCCAGGTGGTGGCTGCCCTGGCGCAAGTCTGGCAGATCTTCGACTACTCCTGCGGAGGGGGACTGAAACCCCTCCTGCTCTGTGATGTGGATCGCCTGCGGGCCTTCGGTGAGCTGCCCATCCCCGCTGCCGTGGCCGATCAACCCAAGCGCATGGCCCCGGCCACCATCGACCGCAGGCTGCGCCACCAGCGGGAAGTACTGCACCTGCAACGCAGGCGAGGCTTGTCTCGTCCCGGTGGTCTTCTCTTTCATCAGATCCCGATCAGGTTGGATCGCTGGGAAGCCGGACAATTCGGCTTCCTGGAGGTGGACCTGGTCGAGCACTGCGGCTCCTCGGCGATGGGGACTCCCTCAACACCCTCAGCGTCAATAGTTCTTGAGAATGTCCCATTTCTGGCACTCAATTTGCCCCACTTGCCCGGTACTTGGGATTCAACCCCTGTGCTGATGTCAACGCCAGTTGAATTTGTGCCACTCGGTGAAGACCAATCGTGGACATCATCTCAATGCGCCCCTTCCTGCGGGCGTGGATTCCGAGTTCTTCCCCGCCGTGGGGACACGGCCGGTGGGCGATCCAGCGGCATCTCCAGATCGGCGTGCCCTCGCAAGCGATAGGAATTCCCGGCAATTTGCACCAGGCCTGTCCTCGAACGAAGCGAAGGTGCCTGCCCTCGAGCGAAGCGAAGGTGCCTGCCCTCGAACGAAGCGAAGGTGCCTGCCCTCGAGCGAAGCGAAGGGTGGCAATGATGGAGCTAGCGATCTAGGATCGCCGCTGCTGCCGCGGCGTCCCCAAAGATCTCGCCCCACTCCTTGAAGCCCTTGTTGGAGGTCAGCACGGTGGAGTTCTTCTCGTAGCGCCGGTTGACCAGCCGAAAGAAGAGGTTGGTTCCGCTTTAACCGAAGCGTGATTTACTGCTCGCCAGCCAAGGACCAGAACCGATCAATCTCTGGTTGTAGTTTTCAGACTACATTCTCCTTCACAGAATCAGATGGGTTATTCCGAACCACCAATTATGCCAGCTATGACGCTCTCAATCGAGGAATTCTCCGTTCTTGTGGCTGTTATGATTGGCCCTTTTTTACGAATCAGATGGGTAAATAGGCCGTTTTTTGTGATGTGCTGATTCGACCGGTTCCTGCGAGGTGGCTCAGGGATTGGGTTTGGTGGATCGCAAAGGACTCGAACCTTTAACCCTCTGATTAAGAGTCAGATGCTCTACCACTTGAGCTAGCGATCCACCGAACGCACTTGTAGCGCGGAAGGTAGAGTAACAAAAACCAATCGAAAATACAACCGCAGTATGTCAGACCCCGCGCGCTTTCCAGCGCCCGCGCCGGTAGTAAACCAACAGCACGATCG
>Ga0315289_10016840_pt1 | contig 10054 bp, 6 predicted proteins | sample YL17G11_40_MG_FD_203452 | JGI IMG/M metagenome (GOLD analysis project Ga0315289, IMG submission 203452) | Sediment microbial communities from Yellowstone Lake, YNP, Wyoming, USA - YL17G11_40 | ecosystem: Environmental > Aquatic > Freshwater > Lake > Sediment | place: USA: Wyoming | collected...
CTCTGGTGGGCGAAGCATACGCTTGTGGATAGGCTGCAGAATCCGTTCGCTGTTGGCTGGCAGTTCTGGCCTATTGGGATCAACCTGGCGTTTTACACCCTGACTCTCCTCAACGGGATACTGAGCATCCCGCTGCAACTTGTCTTGGGCCTCATCCCAACGTACAACATCCTGCTATTGTCATCGTTCGTCCTGAGCGGATTCGGCGCGTTCCTGCTCTGCCTGGATGTACTGCAGCAAGCTGATCGCAATGCGAGGCCACACAGAACCCGGCAAGGAAGACCCCAACCGGATAGGCGCATCGATGGGAAGGATGGGAATGCCCGACCCCCTCAGTCTGGCTTGGCCATCCCTTTGGCAGCGTTCCTGGGCGGGACGTTCTATGCTTTCGCCGCAGCGAAGCTGTTCTACGCGTCGCTGGGGCAGGCCAACATCGCCAGCTCGCAGTGGATCCCCTTCGCAGTGCTCTACATGGTGCGAGCGGTGAGGCCCCGCGGCACCTGGCGCGATGCAGGCCTTGGGGCGCTATTCATGGTCTTCCAGGCCTATGCTGAGGTTACCTTTGCGTCTTTCCTTCTGATCTTCGCGGGCCTGGCTTTGCTATATGGCTTTTGGCGACAGAATGCGATCGGTGCCCAGGAGGTGGGCAAGGTCAGCTCCGCTGCAGTCGTTAGGACGTCTGCCGTGGAGGCCAGGCACCAGGTACCAGGCCGGTGGCGACCAGCGGCCCATGTGCTTCTGATCGGTCTGTTGTTTGTGCTGGGCCTCATGCCCATGCTGGCCAACATGCTGCCGGATCTGCGTGCCGAGGGGGACTTCTTCGCTTCAGGTGGTGGCTTTACCGATGTCTTCTCTGCCGATTTGGCGGGATATGCGCTGCCGACGCAACTGCATCCGGTGCTGGGCGGTCTGATTCGCTCCGTAGCAAACGATTCACTACCCCGCGCCGACGGCAGCCACATGCCGGTAGACAAGGGACAGCAGATCTACGTAGGCTTCACGGCAGCCGCGTTGGTGCTGTTTGGGCTGCGGGGTGGGCGCTTCGCCGCGCGCCGCAATCTCGAATCGAGAGTTATGACGGGTTTCTGGGCCATCGCGGCCCTCGTCTTCTTCATGCTGACGCTGGGTCCCAGCCTGCGGGTGCTAGGCAACGACCTGCACGTCCCCTTGCCGTTCACCCTGGTTTCACGCCTCCCGTTTTTCGAGGGCAACCGTTACCCAAGCCGTTACAGCGTCATGTTGCTCGTGTGCCTGGCGCCAATGCTAGCAACAGGGTTCGCGCAGTGCGCAAGTCGTGTTGCGCATCGGTCGCCGCACAACATACCACGCGCGGTGTGGACGCTGTTCGCCGTACTACTTGCCGCGCTCCTCTTCGAGCATCTCTCTGTGCCACTCCCACTATCCGACCTGCGTATTCCGGCGCTTTACCAGCGTGTGGCGATGGAACCCGGCGACTTCACCCTTCTGGAGGTGCCCCCTGGGTGGCGCAATGGCGCCCGCGTCGCCGGCAAGCAGGACGTGGTGATCATGCAGGAGCTCTGGAGCCAAAGCGCGCACGGCAAGCGCCTCCTGGGCGGCAATACCTCCCGCAACCCAGAAGCCAAGTTCCAGTACTTCAGCGAAGACCCCACACTGGCCCGACTGATCGCGACCACAAATGCCGCCGATGTGCCCCAACATGACCTCCTTCGCGCCGCGCTCAGCGCGGACGCAATCACCGATGACGACCGGCGTCGGGCGCAAGAATGGGCGGCCTTCGTGAATGTGCGCTACGCTATGGTGCACCGGGCGAAGATGCCCGCTCAGACCGAGCGCACCCTGCTGGCGCTTCTGCCCCTGACGCTCGTGGCCGAGGAGGGAGACCTTGCGCTCTATCGTGTGGCCCAGGACCTGCCCAAACCCCGTCGCTTTGCCGTCGGGGCAGACCAGGGACGGATGATCCTGGCAGAGGGCTGGAGCCCACCGTCCATCAGAGCCTTGACGGATGGGGCCATGCTTGGAGTCTACGCCCAAAGCCTAGACGCACGTCTGCTACTACCGCTTAACCCCGCGGAAACAACCGTGCGGCTGCTCGGCCGCGCCCTGGGCCCAGGCCAGACGATCGCTCTGCAGGTCGACGGCAAGGAAGTGGGCCTTCAGCGAATGTCGCAACGGCCCAACTGGCTCTCCTTCCGGATCCCGGCCGATCCCGACCGCCCACCGCTGAGCGATGTGCGCCTACGTTTCAGCGAGCTTTTCCCCGCGAGCACCATCATGAGCGGCAGCAAGGCGGTTGGAGAAACGGGCATCGCCAGCCCCGTCGCCATCCTGGCGCGCAGCGCCGGAGAGGAGACGGGCGACTTTGCCCACATCTATGTGAGCGGGGCCGACCTATCACCGAATAAGCGGGGGTATAACCTGGTGGCTTTGGACTCAGCCACAGGCCACTTACTGGAGGCCGCCTCATTTGATACACACGCCGATCCCAACGAGAGCGAAGCGCTCGCCGCCTGGATCGCGGGCCTTCCCGAAAACTCGCTGGTAGCTGGCGCCGTGCGCGACGAGGGCTCGATGAACCTCAACCAGGAGGGCGTGGCGGCGCTGCAGTCGCTAGGCGTCACCACTGACCTGCGCGGGCACTTCCGTTGGGGCCACGCCTTCGTTGGGGCGAAGGGGGCCCCGGCAGGGACTGCCGTCGAAGTGCTGGACGGCATCCGAACCTCACAGGTCGCCATCGGACCCGCGTTGAGCGGGCCGCTGATCACCGCCGAGGTGGTGGAGGTGAGCGTAGGAGAATAGCTGCAACATCGTATCCTCTTGGTTGCCGTGCCATACTTCCTGTGTTATCATCTTACATAAGGTGATATCCGTCGTTCCGCAGGGAATTGCTACTCAGCCCGCCATTGTGTCATGATGCCACTGTACGCACTGCCTGCCTGCCCGCTTGTCCCTTGCCCCTTGCTGCCGTACGGCGTGGGCTTGTCTTCGCCATTCATGTTCGGCGCAAGCCGCGCAGTCTCCGCCCCGGAGGGGCCAACGGTGCCCGGGGCCATCCCGGCACCCATCATCTACCTGGCGCTTCTGTTCGCGGGCATCGCGATCGGCGGGCTGCTGTTCGCGGTCGGGAACGCCTGGCGCATACACGTGGATGACCACAGGCGCGCGCAACGCCGGCAGGCCCGAGAGCGCATCGCTTTGGAGCGCCATTTCAACCCCTACGTCTCCGGAGAACCTGTGCGCCAGCCGGAGATGTTCTTCGGCCGCCACGAGCTGATCCACCGCATCATCAATGGGCTACACCAAAACAGTGTGATGATCCACGGTGAACGCCGGATCGGTAAGACCTCGTTGCTCTACCAACTCGTGGCCCAACTGCGCGAGGCCGACGATCCCGAGTGGGTGTTCGTACCGGCTTCTGCAGACTTGGAAGGCACACCCCAAGAGCGGTTTTTCCACCTGCTGATGGATGCCATCTGGGGTAGCCTGCGCGGCTACCTGATCCGAACCTCGCCGGTATTGCGCTTTCACGCGATGGCGCCCTCAGAGTACACCGATCGTGATTTCATCGCCGATCTCCGGCTGCTGATCGAGCCGCTGAAGGCCAGCGTGAGCCCGCGCCGGGCGCGTGTGATCCTGTTGATCGATGAAATAGACGTCATCAATAGCTATTCCAGGCAAGTGCAGCTTCAGTTCCGTCGGGTCTTGATGAGCAACCTGGCCGAGAACCTGGGCGCGGTGGTCGCTGGCGCCGCGATCGACAAGGCATGGGATCGCCCCGAGAGTCCCTGGTATAATCTGTTCGTGGAGTTCACGCTGGAGCCATTTTCAGACGAGCAAGCCCGAGAGCTTCTGCTGGAACCGGTCCGCGGCGTTTATGAGTGGGCGAGAGAGGCTGTAGACTATACCGTGCTGCAATCGCAGGGGCGGCCCCATCGCCTCCAGGGCTACGCTTTCACCGCAGTGAACCACATGCTGGCAGCGAAGCGGCTTCGTATCTCGCTTGCAGATGTCAAGGCCGCGAATGGCTCCATCGGGAGGTAGGACGTGCGTAACCCTTACGTCACTGGCACGTATGTTGTGGGCCCCAAGTTCTACGGCCGGGAACCGTTGCTGGATCATGTCATCCACGGGCCGAGCCATGCCCTCTGGCTGATCGGCAACCGGCGTATGGGGAAAACCTCGACCCTACGCCAGATCGAAGCCCAGGCGTTGGCGGAAGGGCAACGGGTGCCGGTGTTCCTTGACATGCAGGGATGCGAAAGCACGCTTAACCTGGGTCAATACCTGGTCGATGCCATCGCCGAACACCCTGAGCGCTACGACCACCTGGGTGTGAAGCCGGGTCACCTGCCCGGGGAGGTCGTGGCACTGCTCAAGAGCCTCCGCAGGTCGGCCATGCTGTCAGGCGCCGAGCTCCTGCTGCTCTGCGATGAGACAGAAGCGCTCCTGCGGCTGGCGCGGGCAGAGCCCGAGGCGATGCAGCGCCTGCACGGCGAGTTGACCAGCGGCCACGGCCTGCGCGTCGTGATGGCCTCAACACGCATGATTTACCAGATGCAAGACATCTGTGCTGAGTGGCCCACGTCTCCGTTCCTGGAGGGGTTTGACCTCTCGCAGGCGTTGGGCTGCCTGAGCCCGCATAGCGTCCGCGCTCTAGTCTCACAAGCGCAGGCGTCCGAGGATGAGCAGGTTCAAGCAGACGCGGAGATCGCGGACCAGATCATAGAGGCTACCAACGGTCACCCCTACCTGGTGCAGGTGCTTTGCTCGCGCCTGTTCCAGGAGAATGGCACGTTGCGCGCCCCAGTGGAGCGCGATTTCGCGGTGGAGCCTACGCTGCGCGGCTTTCTAAACCATGACTTCAACTCCCTCACAGAGGCAGACCGGGTGCTCCTCTTGGCGGTCCATGCAGCACAATCGGCCGAGGCGGGGAGACTGGAGGCGACCGTGCACGAGCCCCCCGCGGAGCTGAACCGTCGCATTCACAACCTGGAGACCCTTGGCTACCTCCGCCGTATCCATGACCATTACATTATCGGCAACCGTTTCCTGACCAACTGGCTTTCCCTCAGGCCCGAAGCCCTGGCCGTGATGCCTCCCGCCAGGACTACCGAAGGTGCGGTCCGCTCGACGCTAGCGCGCCAGCAGACGCAAGAAACGGCCTACCTAATTGCACGCATTCGCGACTGCCGGGCGCGGATGGTCGAACTGGAAGCGGTCCGGGCACGCGAGATGCTGAGAATCTCGCCTGAGGTGCTCGCCGAGATCGAGATCGTGCAGAACGAGATTCTCCGGGCGCGCCGGTCGCTTAGGGAAATGCAGGTGTAACGTCCTACGTATGGTAGACTCTCGGACCATCTGCAACGCAGGGCTTCTAGCCCATAGTTGCGAGCAGTACTACGCACCATCAATCGCAACGGAGGCTGCTTCTTGGCCGACAAGATCCCGCTGGTAGACCTGAAAGCACAATACGCCAGCATCAAAGAAGATGTAGACGCGGCGATCCAGCGCGTGCTTGACAACGCGACGTTCATCCTTGGCCCGGAAGTGCGGGATTTTGAGGGCGCCTTCGCCCGCCACGTCGGCTCGACCGAAGCCGTGGGCGTCGCCTCGGGCACTGCGGCGCTGCAGCTCGCCCTGCTGGCCTGCGGCGTGGGGCCAGGTGATGAGGTCATCACCACACCGTTCACCTTCTTCGCGACTGCAGAAGCCGTCTGGCAGGCCGGCGCCACGCCCGTCTTCGCCGATATCTGCCCCGACACGTACAACATCGATCCTGAGAAGATCGAGGCGGCTGTTACGACGCGCACACGTGCCATCATCCCTGTGCACCTTTTCGGCCACCCTGCTGACATGGACCCCATCGGGCAGATTGCCCGGCGTCACGGGTTGAGGATCATAGAAGATGCCTGCCAGGCACATGCGGCCGAGTATCACGGCCGCCGCTGCGGCACCCTGGGCGATCTCGCTTGCTTCAGCTTCTTCCCCAGCAAGAATCTAGGCGCATACGGCGATGGCGGCATGGTCGTCGGCAGTGATCGAGATCTGATAGACCGCGTTCGCCGACTGCGCGACCATGGCCGCACCGGCAAGTACGAGCACGTCGAGATGGGTTGGGGGCATCGACTCGATGGGCTCCAGGCTGCGATCCTTGCCGCCAAGCTCCCCCATTTGGACGAATGGACGGAGCAGCGCCGTGCGGCGGCCAGGCGCTACGACGCTCTCTTTGCCGGTGCGGAGGTCGTCCCCCCGGTCGAGCGCCCACACAACCGGCACGTATATCATTGCTACGTGATCCGGACGCCCAGACGAGACGGGCTTTTGGCAGTTCTGGCCGCGCAGGGCATTGGGGCAGGGGTGCATTATCCCACCCCGTTGCACCTCCAACCGGCCTTGCGGGGTTTGGGCTTGCTGCCCGGATCATATCCGGTGGCCGAGGAAGCGTCGCGCCAGGTACTGTCGTTGCCGATGTATGCCGAGATCACGCCGGAGCAGCAAGCGCGCGTGGCTGAGGCTGTGAAGAGTTACGCGTGAACGCTTCTGCCCAAGGCATGCACGCACGAATGCAGCCTGCGCCACTCGGCCTGGACCAGGACCGTGCGGCCTCGCCGCGCGTTTCAGTCCTCATCCCGGCGCGCGATGAGGCCGGCACTCTCGCCGAAGTCGTCATGCACGTGGGAAGGGCGTTCGCGACCCTGGGGCTGACAGAGACCGAGGGCGAGCTGCTGCTGGTGGATGATGGCTCGACCGATGGCACCGGCGTCATCGCCGAAGGGCTACGTGCGCAGTACCCCTTCCTGCGCGTGGCCCATCACCGGCGCAGTCAGGGGCTAACGGCGGCACTACGCACAGGCTTCCATGCGGCGCGCGGCGACGTGGTATTGTTCCTGCCTGCAGACCTCGAATCGGACCCGGAGATCGACATCCCCCTGCTGCTCGACAAGCTCGATGAAGGCTTCGACGTTGTGGCCGGTTGGCGGCAGGGGCGCAATGAGGGCAAGGTGCTCGCCTCGGGCGTCTACAACGCCGTTTCCCGCTGGCTCTTCGGCCTGCGTGTGCACGATATGAACTGGATCAAGGGGTTTCGCCGAGAAGTGATTGACTCGTTGCCGCCGCTGCGGTCGGATTGGCACCGTTACCTCCTGCACATCGCTGCCCAACAGGGCTTCAGCATCGCCGAGGTGCCCACTCCCTGGCAGCGCCGGCGCGCCGGCCGCTCCAAATTCGGACTGGGGCGAATCCCTATCTCCTTCCTCGACGTGCTGGTGATCAAGTTCCTGCTCACCTTCAGCCGGGCCCCGATGCGCTTCTTCGGGGGGCTCGGCCTCACGGCGCTGGTCGCGAGCGCACTGATCTACCTCTTCCTGCTCTGGGAGTGGTTCACCGCCCTTCGGCAGATCCGCCCGCTCTTCTTGGGCGCGGGCGGGCTGGCCATTGCAGGACTGTTGCTGTTCCTGATCGGCTTCCTGGCGGAGCTGGTGGTTACCCAGGGGGAGCGCCTGTCCGAGCTTGAGCGGCAGATGCGGCGGTACTTGGCGCAATAGTTTGATCCACGGATAATACCCGGTACGACTCACATTGAAAATCGGCGTTCTCACCCACAACTACCCGCGGTTCCGCGGCGACTTCTCGGGCCGCTTCGTCGAAGCTCTGAGCGAGGAGCTCGCGGCCCAAGGCCACAGCGTGACAGTGCTCGCGCCGTGGGACCCAGCGTACGATCGGAGCGGTTCGGCCGGCCGGGTCAAGCTATTGCTCTATCGCTACGCGCCGCGCCCTGGATGGCATCAGCTGGGCTACATGCGCACCATGCGCGCCGACCTCGCCATGCGGGGCGTCACTTACCTTCTGGCGCCGGGGTTATTCGCTTCCGGCACGTGGGCGGTGATGAATTGGACGCGCCGGGAGCGCCCCGATGTGCTCCATGCCCATTGGGTGCTGCCCAACGGGTTTCTGGGCGCACTGGCGGCTCGCAGGTATCGCGTCCCACTCGTAGTCTCCGTGCCAGGCTCCGACGCCACCGTCGCCGGGCAGAACCCCGTCTTTCGGCACATGGCGCGTTTCGCGCTGGACACCGCCGGCCTGATCACCGCCAACGCTGAATCGCTGCGCGACGTGACTATCTCCGAGCTGGGCGCCGACCCGACACGCTTCGAGTTGGTTGCCTACGGAGTCGATCCGGACGCGCTGCACCCGAGCCCAACGGGCACGGCTGAGCTGCGCGCCAAACTGGGCATACCCGTAGAGGCCGTCGTGCTCCTTGCGGTGGGACGAATGGTATACAAGAAGGGCTTTGACCACCTGTTGCATGCCGCGGCGACTTTGAGAGACACGCACTCCGTTCATCTGGTGATGGTGGGTGAGGGTGACCTGTGGCTCGAGTGGCAGGCGCTGGGGCGAAGCCTGGGCCTTGGAGGGTGGGTGTATTGGGTGGGCAACGTGCCCGTCGACCACATGAGCGCTTACTACAACATGGCCGACGTCGCCGTGATGCCGGCTATCAGCCGCCCGCCGACCGGGCTGGCCGTGACGGTGCTCGACGCTATGTCTTGTGCCAAGCCGGTGATCGGGTCGGATGCCGCCGGCAACCGGCTCGCGATACGCGACGGAGTCAACGGCTTCATCGTGCCAGAAGGGGATGATGAGGCGTTGGCGCGAGCGATCGAGCGGCTCGCCGGCGATCCCATGCTAAGGGCGCGCATGGGCGCCGCGGGGCGCCGGCTCATCGACACGGAGCTCGGCTGGCCCCAGCTCGCAGCGCGCTTTGCCGAGCACTTCGAGCGCCTCCGCCTGGAGCGTCGTCCGTGAAGGCCATCCTCCTGGGTGGGAGCGGGTTCATCGGCACGCACCTGGCTCAAGCCCTCCTGCAGGCCGGCTATGATGTGGCCGTGTACGACCGGCGACTGCCATCGCCCAAGGCGCAGAGTGCAGCGGTCCGTTACTGCGTTGGCGACCTTTTCAGCCCCGATCCACTCGAGTTGCGGGCACTTCTTCGCGGCGCCGGTCCGGTTTTCCACCTGGCCTGGCGGGCGTTGCCGGTGGAATCCAATCGGCGGGCCATCGCCGACGTCGAGGACAACCTGGTCGGGTCACTGCGACTGCTGGAGGCATGCGCGCAGGCAGAGGTGAGCCGGGTCATTTTCTTCTCTTCGGGAGGATCCGTCTACGGCCCCGCGCAATCTCTCCCCATCAACGAGGCGCACCCAACCGAACCGCGCAGCGCACATGCCATCAACAAGCTGGCAGTGGAGAAGTACCTGGGACTCTATCATCATTTGCGCGGGCTGGACTATGTGATCTTGCGGCCGGGCAACCCGTTTGGCCCCTTCCAGGACCCAAACGGCGGCCAGGGGGCTATCGCGGCGTTCGTGGCGAGGGCCTTTGCAGGGCGCCCTTTGGAGGTGTGGGGTGACGGAAGTGTCGTGCGGGATTACTTCTACGTGACCGACCTGGCACAGGCCGCTCTCCTGGCTGCCACCACGCCGCACAGCGTTACGGTCTACAACATCGGCTCGGGGGTTGGGCGCTCGATACACGATGTGTTGGCTGCCGTCCGAGGGCTCGCCCAGCGCGACCTGGAGGTGCACTGGCTCCCCGGCCGGCCGGTGGATGTGCCAGCGAACGTATTGGACGCGCGCAGGGCCAACTCGCTGCTGGCTTGGAAGCCGTTGGTGCCCTTCGAAGAGGGGCTGCGGCTCACCTGGCAGGCGATGTCGGCGTGAGAGAGACAGCAGTTTCTTCTGATGCGTGAGGGACCGGGATTTGGCCCGCGCTAGTCGGCGCCAATCAGCGCCCCGGCCATAGGATCGGGGCTTCAGGGCCGGACGGGTAGCAATGCGCTGGAAACGGCTGCTGCGATCAATCATGCTGATCTGTGTGCTCGGTTTTCTGGGCGCGCTGGTCGCCCGGCAGTGGTCCGATCTCCGTAACTACCAATGGCGCCTCGCGCCCGGCTGGGCACTGTTGGCCCTAGCGGGCTTAGAGCTGACCTGGCTGTTCGAGCTGGATACCTGGCGGTTCATCCTGGCCAACTTAGGAGGGCCGTTGCCCTTCGGTCGCGCCGCCCAGACCTGGTTTC
>Ga0315289_10016841_pt1 | contig 10054 bp, 10 predicted proteins | sample YL17G11_40_MG_FD_203452 | JGI IMG/M metagenome (GOLD analysis project Ga0315289, IMG submission 203452) | Sediment microbial communities from Yellowstone Lake, YNP, Wyoming, USA - YL17G11_40 | ecosystem: Environmental > Aquatic > Freshwater > Lake > Sediment | place: USA: Wyoming | collected...
CATCCCTAGCCGAGACTTGTCTCGGCGCTACCCAGCCGGAGGTTAGCCATGAAGCGAGTGGGCATCATCGGCGTCGGCACAATGGGCAACGTCCACGCCAATGCTTGGAGGGCTACCCAGGCTCAGTTGGCCGGCGTCTACGACATCGACGAGGCGAAGGCGCGGGCGGCGGCCGAGAGGCACGGGGTAGTCGCCTTCGCCAACCGCGAGGTGTTGTTGGAGAGTGTGGACATCGTCGACATCTGCACCCCCACCTACACCCACAAGGACAACGTCGTGGCCGCCGCCAGGGCGGGCAAGCACGTCATCTGCGAGAAGCCGATGGCGCTCAGCCTGGAGGATTGCGCCGAGATGATCCACGCCGCCGAGTCGAGCGGTGTGCGGCTGTTCATCGCCCAGGTTGTGCGCTTCTTCCCGGAGTACGCCACCGCCAAGCGAGCCATTGATGACGGCGCCATCGGCAAGGTCGGCGTTGTCCGCCTGACCCGCGGCGGATCCCACCCCAGTGAGGGTGCGGCCACTTGGTTCGCCCAGGAGTACCTCTCCGGCGGTATTGTGCTCGACCTCATGGTGCACGACATCGACTACGCCCGTTGGCTGGCGGGAGATGTGGAGCGCGTCTACTGTCGCCGCTTCCTGGGCAGCGGCGCGGACTACGCGCTGGTGACGCTGCGCTTCCGCGACGGCGCCATAGGACACCTCGAGGGCTCATGGGCCTTCCCGGCCGGCATATTCCGCACCGCCTTCGACATCGCCGGGGACGGCGGGCTGATCAAGGCAGACAGTGAGATCAGCTCACCCCTGCACCTGCGCCTGAAGCAGCAGGAGGGCGCCAAGGGCGGCACGGTCGTCCCCTCCAGTCCGCTGATGCCGGAGGACAACCCGTACCTGCTGGAGATCAAGCATTTCCTGGATTGCGTCGAGAGCGGCGCCGAGTTCCTGGTGACGGCGCGCGATGCCATGGCCGCGGTTCAGATCGCCCTCGCCGCCCGCCAATCGGCCCTTACGGGCGAGCCGGTTGCGCTCGCGCCGCTAGGCGTCTAGCGCCAGAGCGAATCCCGACCAGATGGCGCCGGAACAAGTTCCGGCTAGTGGAGGATTACATGACGCGCATAGGCATCCTGAGCTTTGCCCACGTCCATGCCCCCGCCTACGCCTCCTGCCTGCGGCGCCTTCCCGACGTAGAGTTTGCCGGCATCGCCGATCCGGACGTCGGCCGCGGCCAGGCCGCGGCCGACCGGTTCGGCGCGCCTTTCTTCCCCAGCTACGAGGCCTTGCTCGCCACCGGCCTCGACGGCGTCATCATCACGGCGGAAAACGTCAAGCACCTGCCGCTCACGCGCCTGGCCGCCGAAGCGCGGGCGCACATACTCTGCGAGAAGCCCATCGCCACCAGCATGGCCCAGGGGCACGAGATGGTCGCGGCCTGCCGCCGTGCCGGGGTAGAGCTTATGATCGCCTTCCCCTGCCGCTACTCCCCATCGGTGTTGGCCCTCAAGAACACCATCGACTCCGGGGAGCTGGGCCAGGTCTACGCCCTCAAGACGACCAACCGCGGGCGCATGCCGGGCGGCTGGTTCACCGACAAGCAACTCGCCGGCGGCGGCGCCGTCATCGACCACACCGTGCACGTCATGGATCTGGTCAACTGGTTCTGGCGCTCACCGGTGAGGCGCGTCTATGCCGAGATCGGCGAGGACTTGCTCTGGCACGAAGGCTGCGACGACGCCGGCATCATCAGCTTCGAGCTACAGAATGGCATCTTCGGCACGCTCGACGCCTCTTGGTCGCGGCCAAGCGTCTTCCCCATCTGGGGCGACGTGACCATGGCCGTGGTCGCCGAGCGCGGCCATTTGCAGATGAACATGGTGGCACAGACGGTGCAGGTCTACTCCGACCGTGACAGGTCCGTCGCCTGGACCGGCTGGAGCAGCGACATCAACCTCGCGCTCGTGCGCGACTTCGTCGACGTGGCGAGCGGCAAGCGCCGGTCGCAGATCACCGGCGAGGACGGCCTGGCCGCGTTGGAGGTGGCGCTCGCCGCCTACCGCGCCGCCGAGACGAAGCGGCCGGTGGATCTGCCGTTCGCGTGACGACGAGGAGCCAGGAGTCAGGGGCCGGAAGAGGGCAGACGACTCGGGGGTCCCATACTTTCGGAGGTTAGATATGACCGAGACACTTGGAATCGGCGTGATCGGCTGCGGCGCTATCGCCTGCGAGGCGCATCTGCCCAACTACGCCGCGAACGCGCGGGCCAGGCTCGTCGCCGTCGCCGACATCGACGACGGGCGCGCCCGCGCCGCCGCGGACAGGTTCAGCGTGCCTTACATCTACGCCGACTACCGCCAACTGGTTGAGCGGGACGACATCGACGCCGTCAGCGTCTGCACGCCCAACTACCTGCACGCCGAGCAGACGATCGCGGCGCTGCAAGCCGGCAAACACGTCCTTTGCGAGAAGCCGATGGCCATCACCATCGCCGAGGCCGAGGCGATGATCGGCGCGGCCGAGGCTGCGAAGCGCCAGCTCATGGTCGGCTTCACCCACCGCTTCTACGGCTTCAACCAAATGGCCCGCGACGTGATCGCCGAGGGGACGCTGGGCCGGCCATACACCATCCGCGTGCGCTTCGCTCATCGCGGTCCCTATACCTCTTGGAGCGCCACGAGCGACTGGTTTTTCAAGAGTCGCTTGGCGGGTGGCGGCGCCGTGCTGGACATGGGCATCCACGCGCTGGACATTGCCCGCTTCGTGCTCGGCGCCGAGATACGGAGCGTCTCCGCCAACCTGGCGACGCTCTCGCAGGACATCCAGGCCGAGGACACGGCCGTCATCGGCCTGGAGTTTAGCAGCGGCGCGCTCGGCTACATCGAGACCGGCTGGCACTCCTGGCCAGGGTCGCTCGGCCTGGAGATCTATTGCTCCAAGGGAACCATGATCGTGGACTACCAGACGCCATTGCGCATCTGGACGCCGGAGAAGGGCTGGGAGGAGCACAAGGACTTTTCTCTCGATGGCGGCTGGCCCGCCGAGGTGAAGTACTTCCTGAATGCGCTCATCGAGGGCGAGGACGTCGTGCCCAACGGCATGGACGGTATCATCTCTCTGCGCGCCGCCCTCGCCGCCTACGACTCGCATTCCATGGGCATGCGCGTGAGCCTGGCCTAGCCAGAAGGCCGGTGCGCGGAGGCAAACCGCTGTGCTATACTGCCGCCGCTGCACGTGGCTTCCAGCGCGACAAACCTATACGCACGCACACAGAAGGAGGGTAGTGTGAGGACGCCTATCTCCAGGCGCTTGATTGCGCTTTCGCTGCTCCTGCTCCTGGCGCCGGCCCTCGTCCCATCGGCGGTCGCGGCGCAGGGCGGCGAGCCGGTGGCTCAGATTGCCGCCGACGCTTACCAGCGCGACGCCGAAGTAGTGTTCATCAACCGCAATGACGGCAAGATCGTCATCCGCGACTACGCCGTCGGCGCCAACATGAAGGATCTGAACGGCAAGTACGACTCCTGGGGCGGCAACTGGTATGACCTGGCGGCCGGCGACTTCAACGGCGACGGCAACAAAGAGATCGTCGTCATCGGCGGCACATCGCCGACGGCCGAGGGGCCTCAGCTTAAGGTATTCGACCCCGTTCAGGGCACGAGCTCGACAGCTCAATACTCGGTGGACGTCTCGCCCTACAAGTGGCAGTTAGTGCGCACAGGCGACCTGGACGGCGACGGCCGTGCCGAGATCGTCGGCTTGCGCAGCACCAGCGAGGCCGGCGGCGTCACGGCTCGCCTGGTCGCCTACGAGTACGAGGCCGGCGCCTGGCGTGAGAAGTGGAACCTGGCCACCGGCGGCGGGTTCTATGACATCGACCTCGGTGACTACGACGCCGACGGCAAGGCCGACATTGCCGCCTGCCGCATCTACAGCTACGTCATTGTGCTCGATGGCGAGAACCCCACCATCTCGCACTTTGAGGCTAAGATCAGCAACCTGGCCGACTGGCGCAGGATCCGCATCGGCGACGTCACCGGTGACAACTCCGCCGACCTGACGCTGCTGCGCCCGCAGCAGTCCGTGAGCGGCAACTGGCCCGCCGCCGTGTTGGTGATCCACCCCAAGACCGGTAACGCCTACGACGACGTCTTCGGCTGGGGCCTGGGCAACCCGCCAGAGGACATCGAGCTGGCCGATATGAACTCCGACGGAAAGCTCGAGGTCGTGGCCGTAAACACCGGTGATCTTGCCAAGATCTACACTTTCAACCCGCGATTGGCGGACAGCAACAACAACCGCACCGAGGAAGAGGTCTGGATCGGTGATCGCGAGTGGGCGGACAACCTCGTGCTCGGCGACGCCAACGGCAACAACAAGCCCGAGCGCGCGCTCATGCGCAAGACCACCGGCGCTTTCGCTCGCATCCTCGCCTTCGAGGATAACGGTGCGGCAAAGGACGAATCCACCAACGCCCCGTACGCCGACAACTTCGTCATCAGCAACCTGGATAGCACCGGCATCCTGGTGGCGGCACGCATGGTTGTGCCGGCGGAGGTGCACTTCTACTACGACCTGAGCACGGGCGTCGCCCGCCAGACCACCATCCAGGTAGCCAATGCCGGCGGTAGCTCCTTCACTTGGACGGCCACGCCGCAGGGCGTCTGCAATTGGCTGACTCTAGACCCGGCGTCAGGCAATAGCAACGGCACGATTACTTTCACGCTCGTGCCCGCCGGTCTGACCGCGACCGATGGCTGGACGGCACAATGCCAGGTAGCGGTGCTGGCCACGGGCGTCGGGGGAGTCGGCGTCACCGATCCGAACCAGACCGTCACAGTTGGCGTCTCGGTAGTGGATGTCCTCTACTCTCTATGGGTGCCGTTGGCTCGGCGCTAGCGCCAGGCCGTCGCTCGAACGGGAATGGACGGCCAAATGGCCGTCCTCCCCTCAGAGAGCGCCTGCCGCGTTGCGCGCACGTGGGCGCGGAGAAGGGCGCCGCGGCAGGGTGCCGCCCTGGCTGAGTCGTCCCTAGCGGCGACGGACGAATTTGAAGAAGCGGCTGGTGCCACCTTCCTCCGTCGTGTCCTGGTAGAGGAAGGCGAGGTTAGCCTGGTCAAACTTCGCGAAGAAGTCCTCCCAGGTCACTTCCTGCAGCGACTCGTCGCGCCCGTGGCCGGGGAAGGAAACGCGTAGCATACCTACCGTCTCGCCCTGGCGCGCCGTTCCCTTGACGGTCGCAGGCTGGCCCTCCCGCTTCTCGATCCACGCCTGGATCTCCGCGTGATTGGTCGTGGTCTTCGCACGGTGCGAGGCACCGCCAGCGCGATCACGCTTTTCTCGCTCATTCTGCCGCGCCATCGACAACCTCCTCGTAGCAAGTCCGGCCCGAGTCCAGGTTCGGGTCACGTTCCGCACGTCCTAGCGCCCTAAGGCCGCGATCGCACCGCCACTCGCTGCCCCGGGCATGGGGCGGCCGCTCCTCGCCTCGCCCTAAGCTATGGCCGATCCCCGCGATAGTCAAGAGATGTGATTCGGCCGCTACCACTCCCGCGAGTTCGGAACCGATAGCCATTCGCCGCCGCGGGCGATGGACTGTTGGCTCACCAGCCCAGGCAGCGTCATGTCCATTGCCTCGTGGATGCCCACCGGTGGCTGGCGCAGGCCCTTGATCGAGTCCACGAAGTCCATGGCCTCGAAGTAGTCGCCGCCGGCGTGCCCGGCCTCCAGCGCCTCCTTGGGCGGGTTGCGCCAGATCTCCGGCAGGAACTCATCTTCGAATGTCGCCAGCGGCACCCACTGGTTCGGGTCCTTGCCGTAGCCCTCGACCCAGACCCAATTGCCCTCGTCACGTCCGAGCGATGGCTCGCTATCGCCCGCCCTCGTCCACTGTGGCGAGTGGTGCAGTGTCGCCCTCGCGCTCTCGTAGGCGCCCTTCGTGCCCTGGAGCGCATAGTTGGTCATGGCATGGGGCCGCCTGGAGAGCATGTCGACGCGGATACGGATCAGCTTCTCGCTCGCCGTCTTGCACAGGAGTAGGACGGTGTCCTCCATGGCATGCTCCGGATCGGTCCAGTGGCCGGTTCCTATGCAACTGATGCGCACCGGCCGCTCCTTGACCCACTGCAGGCAGGGGCCGAGGCTGTGCGTGGGATAGGTCGAGCCGTTGACGCCCACTTGCCAGTAGTAGCGCCAGGTAGGCTTGCCGTCGGCGGTATGGTGCAGCACCGAGAGCTCGTGCAGGTATTCGCCCTCGGCGTAGTAGACCTCCCCGAAGAGGCCGGCGTCCACCATGGCCCGCACCAGGACGTTGGGCTTCATGTAGGTGTAGTTCTCTGCCATCATGTAGACGGCCGGGCTCTTCTTCGTCTCCTGCACCAGCCAGCGCGCCTCATCGATGCTCACCGCCGCGGTCACCTCGGAGAGCACGTGGATGCCTCGCTGCAGGGCGGAGATGGACTGCGGCACGTGGAACTGCATCGGCGTGGCCACGACGACGGCATCGGGCTTGGCGTCGTCGAGCATCTTCTCGTAGACGGTGTAGAGCTTGTCGATGCCGGTGGCTTTGCTCGCCTCGGCGAGCGTCTTCTCGCTCAGGTCGCAGAGAGCCACGATCTCCGTGTCCGGGTGCGTCTGAAAGGCCTTGAAAAACGAGCCGGCCCGATGGACACCGGAGAAGGCGACCTTGATATCTCCCTTCATCTGAATGCCTCCTGGAGTGGGGAATCGCCATTTCCTCCGCAGTCTACGTCAAGCCCGCAGGAGTATCCAGGCCGAGTGTGGTCAAAGAGTACGCACACCCAGCCGCGGAATAGCTGGGCGACGGCTACTCCGCCGCCTCGTTCCGCCGGGCGGCGTGGGCGGGCGCGAGCGCACACCGGGCATTTGTTCACGACCGCCCCCATCGGGTCATGGCGCGCCAAGTCGGCGCGCTCCTCGGCCGTTGTGGAGCCGGTGCGCAAACGCCGGCCGCGAAACGCATTACGCATATCCTGCGGATGCGCTATCCTTAGCCGGGCGATCCGATAGCCCTCATGTGCGTTGGCCAAAGGAGGTTGGTATGAGTTGTGAGAAAGTGGCTAGACGCGGGTTCCTGCTCGCTTCCGCGCTTGCCGGCCCGGCCGCCGCGGCTTGCGGCGCGAACCGTCCGCCCGCCACGCCGACGCTTGCACCGAGCTCCACGTCTTCACCCACGGTCGAGCCGTCGCCCACGTCCACACCCGCTCCCCTGCTGATCGAGAAGCGGTCACTGGCCGAGACAGGCTGGGAGCTTTCCGTCGTCGGCTTCGGCGGCATCGTGGTCATGAGTGAGACGGACGAGACGGCCAAGCAGTATGTCGCTCGAGCTATCGCCCGGGGCATCAACTACTTCGACGTCGCGCCCTCCTATGGGGATGCCCAGAATCGCCTCGGGCCGGCGCTTGAGCCCTACCGTAAGGACGTCTTCCTCTCCTGCAAGACGGAGAGCCGCACCAAGGCGGGAGCCGAGGGCGCGCTCAAGCGCTCGCTCGAGCTGTTGCGCACCGATCACGTCGACCTCTATCAGTTCCACGCTGTGACCAGCGAGCGCGACGTCGAGCAGATCATGGCTGAGGACGGGGCGATGCGCGCTTTCCTCGAGGCACGCGACAAGGGGCTGATCGGGCTCATTGGCTTCTCCGCTCATTCCGAGTCGGCGGCGCTCGACCTCATGGCCCGCTTCTCCTTCGACACCATTCTCTATCCCGTCAACTGGGCCTGCTGGCAGCAGGGCGGCTTCGGACCTCAGGTGGTGCGGAGAGCGGCGGACAGGGGAATGGGCATTCTGGCCTTGAAGTCTCTCGCCCGCGGGCAGTGGCAGCCGGGCGAGGAGAAGAAGTGGTACAAATGCTGGTACGCGCCGCTAGACGACCCGCGTCTGGTCTCACTCGCTCTCCGCTTCACGCTCAGCAAGTCGGCGACGGCGGCGGTGAGCCCCAGCCATGCCGAGCTGCTCTGGCTGGCGTGCGACGTGCCCGACAAGCTGGCGCCACTGTCGGAAGGCGAGGAGAACGAGCTGAGATCGGCGCTGGGTGAGGTGAAGCCCGTCTTCACGGCCTGAACCTGCCGACGCCAGGCCACGTTGGCTCCCTTAGAGGGCCTCCAGCGCAGAGGCCTCGAGCTGGCCCTCGTCCCCGCCGCTTAGATCGCCGCCTGCCCGGCCCGGCCACAGTTCGCGCACGTCTTCGGCCGAAAGCAGGCGTTCGAGAGTGGTGTGTATGAACGTCACTCGCCGCAGCGAGCGCGCCGGCACGGGACGCGCGAGTGCCTGCAGCGGTCCCAGGCGCAGGCAGTAGTAGAGCCCCTCGGCACGCGGGTGGCTCGCGTCCGCGATCAGCTCGCGGCGGCGCTTCAGGTCGTAGCTCCAGACCTCGGCGACGTAGCGCACGCTCCAGCGTTCCTCTCCGCAGGCTGACGTCAGGTAAAGGGCCAGGTAGTCGCTGGCGAGCGGCCGCGGCGCCCGCGCCAGAGGGATGCGGTACCAGCCCTCCTGCCTCGCCCGCTCCAGATCGGCCGGATTTCTGACTACGGCCACCAGCACTGAGGCCGAGTCCTCAGGCGAGGCACGCGGAGAGCGCGACACCTACGTCCTCACACAGCAAGTGGCCGCAGCCGAGCCCTTCCAGGTCGGCTCGCAGCTTGAGAAGCGCCAGATCCTTGGCCCGCGCCTCGAGCATCACGTCACAGTCGTGGCCGAGCTCCCGCAGGAAATCCAGGAAGGAGAAGGGGTCGATGAAATCCGCGTGTGCCCTCGCTAATGGCTGCCCGCGCCCGACGGCGGCCGTGCGCGGCGAGGAGAAGTGCACTTTGGGAGGAATCCCCGCTTCCCAAGTGCCGGCCGCGGCCAGGTAGGCCTCCCGCGCCCTGGCACCGAGCGGGCTGCGCCACCGCCAGTGCAAGTAGTCCCACACTACAGGCACGCCTGTCAGCCGGTGGAGCGACAGCGCCATCTGGAGCGAGCAGAAGCGTTCGTCGTTCTCCAACGCCAGCCGCCGGCGCACTTCGTCCGGCAACTCAACCACCGCTCGCGCGAAAGCGGCCACGGCGGCCTCCTCCCTGCCCTCGCCGCCGAGGTGCACGACGACGCAACTCTCCGGCCCTAGCCCCATCGCCGCCATCAGCTCCGCCCAGGCCGTCGCCGCGGCGATTCCCCGCCGCACCACCTCGTCGTCGCCGCTGCCGAGGAGCACGTCCAGAGCCGGGTGCACGGTAAGCCGGACGCCCGTCGCGCGCGCCTCGTCGCCCACCAGATGGGCCAGCGCCTCGCACTCCTCGAGCTGCCGGCGAAAGGCGCCCAGCTCGCGCCAGGAGAGCAGGGGCACGATCCGCGAGGCCAGGCGATAGAAGCGTATGCCCAGCCCCGCTGCCTGCGCCAGGCTGTCGTGCAGGCACATCAGGCTGACGCTGAGGTGCCGCCGCTCGAGGGGCACGCGTGTGTCGTAGGTGCGCAGCTCCGGCCGGGTGAGCAGCCGCGGCCCCGTTCCCAGCCTCAAGCGCACCCGTCCTCGGCCGGCCATAGGCGCAGCCCGAGCCGCTCAACGGCGCGTCGCGTTGCCGGCTCCACGACCAGCACGTCGCGCACGCCTAGCCGCTCGGCCGCCGCCAGCGTCAGTGCCGCGCTCGCGCTCAGCCCACCCCCAAGAGACATCAGGCGCCGCGCCTCCTGCAGGTCGCGCCGCTCCAGCGGCTGCAGTAGAAGCTCCCCCTCGAGCGTCGCCTCGAGAAGGCGCAGAGCCAGCGCCTGCCCCAGGTAGCGCGCCGCCAGGCGCATGGCGTCGGTCAGCACCGGCGCCACGAGCACCAGTGGCCCCTCTAGTTCTCGCACGGCTGCCGCCGCTCCCGCGTGGTTGCCATCGGAGGCATCGAGCAGCGCGTAGACGGCGCCGCCGCTCACCATCGCCGGCATCAGTCCTCCTCGAGCAGCTCTTCCGCCAGTCGCGACACGTCGCCACGCCCGCTCTCGCCCGCGCCGACGAAGCTCGGCTCCGCTTTGGGGCGCCTCTCGGCGACGTAGGCGGCCACCGCCTCGCGGATCAACTCCGAGGGGCTG
>Ga0315289_10016843_pt1 | contig 10053 bp, 9 predicted proteins | sample YL17G11_40_MG_FD_203452 | JGI IMG/M metagenome (GOLD analysis project Ga0315289, IMG submission 203452) | Sediment microbial communities from Yellowstone Lake, YNP, Wyoming, USA - YL17G11_40 | ecosystem: Environmental > Aquatic > Freshwater > Lake > Sediment | place: USA: Wyoming | collected...
GCCTGGAGCAGGACATCCCCGAATTCCGCCTGATCGTCGACCGGGAGCGGGCCGTGGACGCGGGAATCATGACCGGGGACATCGTCCGGGCCGTGGGCGCATTGGTCGGAGGACAGGCGGTGAGTACTTACGAAGACGAGGATGGAGACGCGGTCAACGTAAGGGTAAGATTGCCCCTGGCCCTGCGGCAAGACCCGACCCAGGTGGAAAGGTTGCGGCTGGCCGTGCCCAGGCCGAGCGCCCTTCCGGCTTTGGTCCCGCTGGGAAACGTGGTTAACTACGGGATGAGCACAACGCCGTCGGAGATTAACCGGCAGGACCTGACCCGCCAGGTCGTTATCACCACCAACCTCGACCACCTTCCCCTCGGAACGGCCGTCAAAAAAGTGCAGGAGGCATCCAAAAATCTCACCCTGGCTCCGGGGTACCGGATCATCTTTTCCGGCGAGTCTGAGGACATGGCTGAATCCTTCGGCTACATGGCGGAAGCCCTCATTCTGGCGGTCATCTTCGTCTACCTCATCCTGGCAGCCCAGTTTGAATCGTTCATCGACCCGTTGGCCATCATGTTCTCCCTTCCCCTGTCGATCGTGGGAATGGCCGGTATGCTGTTTCTCACCCGGGGGACCATCAACATCATGTCCCTCATCGGACTCATTATGCTCATGGGCCTGGTCACCAAGAATGCCATCCTCCTGGTGGATTTTACCAAGACTCTCCGCTCCCGGGGAATGAGCCGGAGGGAAGCCCTGATCGGCGCAGGCCGGACGAGGCTCCGCCCCATCCTGATGACCACCTTTGCCATGATCTTTGGGATGCTGCCCCTGGCGCTCGCCCTCGGGCAGGGGGCGGAGATGCGCGCACCCATGGCCCGCGCGGTCATTGGTGGGCTGATTACCTCAACCGTCCTGACGCTGGTTGTTGTACCCGTAGTGTACACAGTGCTCGATGATTTCGGCGGGTGGGCCCGCCGTCGGTGGGGAGGAAAGAAGGAGGCACAGGAATGACCTGGATGACCGCTGCAGGGTGGAAGAAATGCCTTTGTTGGGTTGTAATCGCCTTTTTTGCCGGATGCCTGGGGACGACGCCGGAGGTACTCGCCTCTGAAGAAAAAGGGGTAAAGGTGTTAACCCTGGATGAAGCTCTGGGCATCACTCTGGAAAAGAACAAGGATATTCAGAAGGCCCGGGAATACCGGAATATGGTGGAGGGTCGATATATCGAAGAGCGGGCCGCGGTATTGCCTCAATTGCAGGTGACGGGGTTTGTTTCCCGCGACCGGGATGAAAGTCTAGCCACCTTTTTTCGCGGCCTGATCCCCATAGAAAAGGAGACCCGGAGCGGTGAAATCGGCCTCACCCAGGCGCTTTACACCTTCGGCAGGATAGGGGCCGCCATTCGGGCGGCCAAGGTCGGGCTGGCCACGGCCGACGACCAACTGCGCATCTATCGTCAGGCTGCGTTCCGTGATGTCTCCGCTTCCTTCTACGACATTCTCCTTGCCAAGGAGCTTTACGCGCTGGCCGTACAGGTCCTGGAGCAGAGGCTGCGCCACCTGGACGAAGCTCGCAAGAGGTTTGTGGCAGGGGTGGCGACTGAGTACGATGTCCTGGCGGCGGAGGTGGCGGCGGAGAATGCCAGACCCGCTGTCATCCGGGCGGAGAACCTCATACGCACTTCCCGGGAAAAACTTAAGTTCCTGCTGGGCATTGCTGAGCAAGTGGATGTGGTAGGAAAACTGGAAGCATCGCCCGCTCTCCAACCGCAGTATGAGGATACGGTTGAGATTGCCTGGAAAAACCGGCCGGAGCTTTCAGACCTCCGTAAGCGGCTGGAAATCTCCAAAGAATTGGTAAAGATTTATGACGCCGGAAACATGCCGCGCATCGACCTCAAGGCCGCGTACGGATGGCGTCAATTGGTCTTTGGATCCGCCGCAGGCGATGGGCAAGAGTGGTCGGCAGGGCTATATCTCACCTTCCCCTTTTTTGATGGCCTGCGCACCCGGGGTAAAGTAATTCAAGCCAGGACCGAAGTAGCCAACCTCAAGATCGATGAAGCCAAGCAGCTCGATTCAATCTCTTTGCAGAGTCGGGACGCCGTCTATGCGTTCCAGGAGTCCACCCAAATTGTGATGGCCCTCTCCGATACCGTCAAACAAGCCGAGCGACTTCTCTCCATGGCCGAAAAGGGGTATGAGTTCGGCGTCAAAACGAAGCTCGACGTCGATGACGCCCAGCTAAACCTCACCCAAGCGAAGGGAAACCTGGCCCGGGCCCGGCGAGATTACATGGTTGCCAGCGTCACCTTGGAATGGGTAAAAGGAACGCTCGAGGTGAACAAAAACCCGTAGCCACCCTGCCCATTCCGTTCATTCTTCATCGGGAAACCCCTCTCCCCCAGCGGGAGAGGGTTGGGGTGAGGGGGGACCAAAACATAAAATCTGAAACTCTGACCTGTTATCACCCCCGCCCTCCCCTCCCCCATCAGAGACTGTGTCGTAATGAAAAGAAAAAGCCGTCATTCCCGCGAAAGCGGGAATCCCGTCGCGATTTTATTCAAGATTTAAGCCCCCTGGATGTCCGCCTTCGCGGGCCCTGTACCGTGCTGGTGCAGGGCGGGCATGACGAATTCTGACACAGCCCATCAAGGGGGAGGAAAATAATCGAGTCTCTCGATGGAAACTATTTGGTCTTTTGGCTACATTTAATAATATCCCCACATGAAAGAGGACGACCATCATGTTAAAGATTCATGGAAACCCAATTCCACGGAAACCGCGGTGGCTCGTATGCTTGGTCACCATAGCCCTCTTCTTTTCGGTCCAGGCTTGCGTACACTCCGGGGGGTTGCAGGGGACGAGCGAGGGGCGATCAGCCCGGATGGTGGCCAACCTTATCCAGGTCCCCATGACTCGCCAGGCAACTGATTACACCTGCGGCGTCGCCGCGCTCCAGTCGATTCTTTATTACTACGGGAAAGAATTTCGCGAAGACCATCTGGCGGAGAAGCTGCAAGCGGACCCGAGGCGTGGGACTCAATACCCCAAAATCGTCGCGTTTGCCCGCTCCCAGGGATTCCGGGTCGATGCCCAAACCCCTATGACCCTGGAGGACCTCAAAAGGCGGATTAATGACCGGAAACCGGTCATCGTGCTAATCCAAGCTTGGCCGGACTCCCCGGTCGACTGGTCAAAGGATTGGAAAGACGGACACTACGCCATCGCCCTCGGATATGATACCGACAATCTTTACTTTATGGACCCTTCGACCCTGGGCCATTACACTTTCATTCCCATCCCGGAATTTCTCGACCGCTGGCACGATACGGATGAAGGAGTCCACCTGCATAACTTCGGGATGACGATCACCCAGGAGCCACCGCTGAATATCTATAACCCCGACCTTATCAAGCGCATGCGCTGAAGCTTTCTCTTCGGCTACTCCAGCCACCATAGACTGACCATCATCAGGACCATCCCCATGATGACGCCCAGGATGGGCATGTGTTCACTGGCCAGAGCTTTGGCGGACGGAATGAGCTCGTCCAGCGAGATCAAAACCATGATGCCGGCTACAGCGGCGAGGCAAAAGCCCATCACGGTTTCAGAGAGGAGGGGCATGAGGGTGACCGCCGCCAGGACGGCACCGGCGACTTCGCTGACTCCGGAAAAGAAGGACCAGAGAAATGCTTTCCTCCGGTTGCCGGTCGCTGCGTATATGGGGGCAGATATGGCCAAGCCTTCGGGGACGTTATGAATGGCGACCGCCAGGGCAATCGGAAGGCCGATGCTGAAACTCTCCAGGGTGGCAACGAATGTGGCCATTCCCTCGGGAAAATTATGGATCGAAACTCCCAGGGCCAATAACAATCCCGTACGCTCCAGGTTTTGTGGGGATCGGCCCGGAGCACCGTCATTCGTACGCACCGCATGGTCATGGTACCCCATATAATCGTGGGGTATGAGCACGTCGATTAGGAAATAGACTCCCATCCCCAGGAAGAAAGCAATGTAGGCGCCTAAAAAGCCCACGCTCTCAATTTCTATGGCGTGGGCCAGGAGCTCGGCAAAAGAGACGAAGATCATGACTCCGGCGGAGAACCCGAGCGCAAAGCCCATGAAATTTGGCCCGGGTTTCTTGATCACAATTCCGAGCACGCTTCCGATGGTCGTGGATAAACCGGCCCCGGCAGCCAGAAACAGAGCCACCCACATACGTCATGCCCTCCAATCGCCGTCGACAAATGGGCCACTACGGCTCAATCTTTGGCCTCTTCATCTCAAACCGGTCCATGGTCCGGCAATAGAAATCTTCTCCCATTCGGCCAATCGCCCTTAATTTATCTCCTCGAATCACGCCCTTCTCCCACAATTCGTCCCGGACATGAGCCCGCAGGACCTCCCCGATCACAAAACTGTTGATTCGCGGCGGCTCGCCGAACTCCAGGATCTGCAGCAACCGGCACTCCAGGTTAACGGGCGACTCCGCAACCCTTGGCGGTTTAACCAAATCGCTTTTGATGACGGTCAGACCGGCCTCCTTGAATTCGTCCATGTGGCTCGGGTATTCCCCGGATGTATGATTCATGGCCGCGGCGATTGACTCTGTGACCATATTGATGACGAAATCTTTCGAGAACTCGACGTTTACGAGCGTATCTTTTTTCCGCCCATCCCTCTTCCGGCCGACGCCGAAACCCACGACCGCCGGCTTTGATGATAGGGCCGTAAAAAAACTAAACGGGGCTAGATTATAGACTCCATCCTCTCCGATCGTGGAGACCCAGGCGATCGGTCGGGGCAGCACCGCCCCCACCATGAATTCGTGAGCCCCCGCTACATCCAATTTGGCCAGATCAATTTTCACGCTTCTACCCCCCAATATTCTAAAATGGTTTACCGCCAAACAAATATAGCAGAAATTTCGTTTTTCTTCATCTCTTTGCCTGATGATCTCGTAAAAAGTCTGAAAAGACGTATTTCCGTCATTCCGGCGAAAGCCGGAATCCAGGTATTTCAAACACTTAAGAATTCTCTGGACTCCGGTTTACACCGGAGTGACGACTTTTTGCGATCCCATCTTACCTAAACATTGCCTGAATAATAGTTACGCCCTCTTAGCTTTTTTATTTCAGGAGAAGGGGCATGAGAAAGTATCGGCCCTGCTCGAGAAAGCCGCAGAGACCGACCAGCTCCTTCTGATCTCCGCCGCCAACTGGGCCGAGGTTCGATATATGGTCGAAAGGAAAGTAGGGCCGGCGAGATGGGCTGAAACCCGCCAAAAAGTCCTGGCCCTCCCGATTGAGGTTATCCCGAAAGATCAAGCCATGGCCGAGATCGCTGGAGAGATCAAAGCAACCAAAAAGATGTCTCTAGCCGCTTGTTTCGCGGCCGCCCTTGCCAAACAGAGGAATTGTGAAATTTGCACGGGGGACCCAGAATTTCGCGCCCTGGAACCGGAATGGAAGATTGTTTGGCTATAATAATCATTCGCCCAGCCATCATTCCGCCATTTCCTTGCTCCACCTGCAACACGAACTGAGGAAGTACGGAGCAAAAGGGGTTAAGAAATCGGGGAAATTTTAGAGGGCGCATTTAATCTGTTGATTGACATTTGAAGATGTGCCCTCGCTCCCTTCCCCCCTGCAAATAAAGGTTTCTTCCTGAAGTCGTGTTTTTTGACCTCCCTTCAGAATGCAACATTTCGAACGAAAATCCGCAAGCCAGACTGGAAAATGCCCTTATTTTTTCCCGTATTTTTTTCTTGACTGCCCTCTAACTTAAGAGTGTTTATTAACTGTCGTTTCTCTTCGTGCCTAAAGAAACCCATCAGCCTAAGCCCTAGCCTTCTGGAGGTAGTCATGAGAAGAAGTTTCCGGAAGGTTTCCGTACAAAATTTCCAGGGGAATTTTTATTCCATGCATTGACTCAAATGGGACTCCGCTTCCACTGCCGTGGCCTGATACCGATCCTCCCAAAAGGCACCCTTCCGATTCTTCCTCTGAATGTATTCCTGCCCCGTCCGGCCCGCAATCAGTTGATCGTTTGGGGGATCACCTCTTCCCCCTTATCATCCCTTATAATCACCCCAAAACGCTTCTTGGCTTCCCCAAGCCATTGTAACCATCGCCGCCGATCTCGGGCAAACTTTAACAAGAATTCTCTCTTATGGCATCGATGGGTAATGGGCCATACATACCCGGAAAGATAATAACGGTTACCCCTTGGCATCTCTATCTCCTAAGAAAGGTGTTTTTAGGCCCCAAAATGCCCTTCTAAGACCCAAAAACCCACCTCTTCTAGGCCCCTTCCTTTGCAATATCAAACAGTTACCTAGGTCCGACCCGTAATATTCATCAATAAAGTCAATTTCATTTTTGGACTCAAAAGAGAGCTCTGAAAAAGTCTTCTTGAACCTGCCAGATGTTTTCTTGAGACCGCTTATTTGAAAAAAATTACCTGTTAAAGAAAAAAGGATCTGTCCCATATTACTCACTGGGCTTAACCTTCTTCCATAATTTTCCGATAAGTAAATGGAACTAAATCGCAGTGGATTGATGTTTTTCAAAGAAAAGGATTTGGTCTTAAACAAAAATAATAAACAGTAAATGTTTACTTGGCAGCAATTAAAAACAGTCATTGGGTGAAAGGCATAAAGCAACAGGTAAGAGGCAACACAGGAGAGAGAGAAATGAGCGATGAAGAACCAAAGACGACGGACGACAGAAGAAGAATCATGGCAGAAGGCAGCAGACAGTGATCCGTGATCAGGGATCGGCAAGCAGAAATTTGAGAGTCTTATACTCAGTATTGGGGAATCAGGGCAGTGGAGATGCCAAGGAATATGAGAGAGGAAAGCCGTAAGAGGGTCGTTCTGTTATTGAGGTGGGCGGTCATTATCGTGACCTCTTATCTCATTCTCTTCGGCAAGGGGAGAATTGCTGACCTGGGTTTAGGGCAGGCCTTTATTTTGATCTATCTCTTGTCCAATGTCATCCTTTCCTTTCTTCCAGGAGCCTGGTTTTCGAATCCAAAACTCTTCTATTCTTTAGTCCTCTTCGATACGGCCATGGTCTCCTTCGGCATGTACCTCTCCGAAAGCGTGACCACCGACTTTTATCTTGTTTTTTTCCTCATCATCATCTTTGCCTCCATGAGTCGCAACTACAAACTTTTGATGGCCATTTCTGGGATCACGGCCTGCCTCTACGGAGCCCTTCTCTTCTCCTGGGGACTATTACACTCAGAGCATGTGCTCAGCTATATCCTCCGGATCCCTTTTATCTTCATCATGGCAGCCTTCTATGGTTATAGTGTGCGAACCTTTATGAAGGAGAAACAGCAGCAGCTGACCATCTCCGAAGATAAGTATCGGGGCCTCTTTGAGAATGCCCACGATGGAATCATCATTTTGAGAGATCCTCATTTTCTCATTGCGGATATCAATCAAGAGGTCGAGCGGTTAACGGGATATGAAAAGGAGGAACTTCTTCGGAAGGATTTCATCGATCTATTCGGACCCATGGAAAAAGAGAAGGCACAGTTTTTTTTTGAAGAGGCCCTTCAGAGCGGAGAGGTGAGGGCAGATTCCATATCCTTATTAAAAAAAGATGGCATGCCATTGGACGTGGATCTTTCCATTAAAAGGATCGACTTAGGGGATGAGTCTTTTTGCCAGGTGATCTTTCGGGACCTGACAGATCTGCGTCTCGCCCAAGAGAACGCGATCATGGCCAAGATTGGGCAAATTGTCAGCTCGACGCTGAACATTGAGGAGGTATATGAGCGGTTCGCTGAGACCGTGTGGAAACTCATCTCCTTCGATCAAATTGCGATCAACGTCATCAATCATCAAGATCAGACCTTCACGATCCCTTTTATTCACAGGGTTGATGTGCCAGGCCGTAAAGTGGGGGACGTCATTCCCTTGGCGGGCACTGCTGCGGAATGGGTGATGCAGAATCGATCGAGCATGTTCATTTTGGAAGAGAATTGGGAAGAGGTTATCGGTCGATTTCCCGGCCTTCTGCCTCTTTTTCAGGCCGGATTTCGATCAATGATGTTGATTCCTTTGATCTCGAAAGATCAGGTGATTGCAGTTCTTAACCTGCAAAAATTCAAAAAAAATGCTTATGCGGAAGCGGATCTGAGACTTGCAGAAAGGGTGGGCACTCAGATTGCCGGCGCCATCGCCAACGCCCAGCTTTTCAATGAGCGCAAGCGGGCAGAGGAGCAAATCCGCAAACTCAATACTGAGCTGCAACGGCAGGTCAAAGAATTGATGAAGATTGATAAGATGAAATCTGAATTCATCTCAATTGCTTCCCATGAATTAAGGACTCCGCTCGCTGCCATTAAGAATGCCGTCCAGTTAGTGTTGAATGAGAAGACTGGAGAGATCAATGAAAATCAGTCGAAATTCCTCTCTATGGCGGACAGAAACATCAATCGCCTTACGAATATTCTTAATAATATTCTAGACCTTGCGAAGATTGAGTCTGGAAAAATGGAAGTGAATATTGAGGATGTGGACCTGCGACCTTCTATTGAATTCATCCTTTCCTCATTTCAAACCCAAGCAGATGAGAAATCCCTTCAACTCAAAATGGAAATCCCGGAGGATTTCCCCAATATTTATGGCAATCGTGAAAAAATCGAACAGATCCTTACAAACCTGGTAGGAAATGCGCTCAAATTCACCCCAGAAGGTGGCGAGGTCTCAGTATCGGCTAAGCTATTTCAGAAAGAAAAAGACATGGTGGTGATCTCTATCAGGGATTCCGGCATTGGGATTGCTAAAAATGAACAGGAAAAAATCTTCGAAAAATTTTACCAGGCAGAGGGATCTCTTCAGCGATCTGTAGGCGGGACGGGGTTAGGTCTTAGCATTACCAAAGGATTGGTGGAAGCCCATCAAGGAAAGATCTGGGTGGAGAGTGAAGTGGGAAAAGGAAGTACTTTTTCATTCAGCTTGCGCGTGTCAAAGGGGGAGAGAAGAGATCGCCGTTTTCGTTTCATACTGGACAGGGAGTTTCAACGCGCCCAGGAAAACCATTCTCCCCTCACCCTATCTCTGATTGAGATCTTGAAAGAAGGCGCCGAGGTCAATGATGATTTATTCGACCAATTGGAAGAAAAGGTAAAGCAATGTCTTTGTAGGGATGAAGATATTTTAATAAGACGGAAGAAGGAAAAAACATTAGCGGCCCTATGTAGAACGGATCTAAAAGGTTCTCGGGCAATCCATCAACGTATCAGGGAAGATTTGGAAAAACATGCTATAAGGAATTTGAATAAGCCAATAGAAATTAAAATAGGTGCAGCCGCTTATCCTGACGAAGCGCTTTCTAAAAGGGAATTATTTCGGAAAGCCAAAGAAGGCTTAACGGTATAAAAATGAGCGCTAAGAAGATCCTCATTGTAGATGATGAAGTTGATTCAGTAGAAACCATCCGTTTTCTTTTGGAAAGGGAGGGGAACAGTGTTTTGGTCTCACGCGATGGTGAGGATGCCTTGAATCAAGCTCGAAGGGAGAATCCCCATTTGATCATATTGGACATCATGTTGCCAAAATTGGATGGGTACAAGGTCTGCATGCAATTGAAATCCGACAAACGATATAAACAGATTCCCATCCTAATGCTTACCGCTAAGGCCCAGCAAAAGGATAAGATCCTTGGAATGGAGGCAGGAGCGGATGAGTATATCATCAAGCCCTTTGATCTCGCCGCATTCATTGAAAAGGTAAAAACTTATTTAAGGAAAGAGGAGTAACTCATGCGGAGCGCAGGGATGCTGGAGTTAAGAGGTTTTCTCCCGAGTACTTCCGGGTCGGACCCGGCCAAGTTAGCCCCCCTCACCCTTCCCCTCTCCCCCGTAAACGGGGGAGAGGGCGGGGGTGAGGGGGAAGGATAAAAAAAGGAAATTCCTATACAATCAAGTTATTGTTTTTTAAAAAGATATGTCCCAATAGAAGGCCTTTTTAAACCTTAAACCCACGTTTTTAGGGCCAAAATCATCCTCGTAAGATGTTAACGATTCTCGTAACTCGT
>Ga0315289_10016844_pt1 | contig 10053 bp, 7 predicted proteins | sample YL17G11_40_MG_FD_203452 | JGI IMG/M metagenome (GOLD analysis project Ga0315289, IMG submission 203452) | Sediment microbial communities from Yellowstone Lake, YNP, Wyoming, USA - YL17G11_40 | ecosystem: Environmental > Aquatic > Freshwater > Lake > Sediment | place: USA: Wyoming | collected...
GGCCGGGGAACAGCGATGACTGGGCTACCGCCGAGGCGGTGGACGGCAGCAACAACGTGATCGTGACGGGGCATTCCGCCGGTAGCGGAAGCTCTGACGATTACGCGACGATCAAGTATTCGAGCGAGGGCGTGCCGCTCTGGACCAACCGCTACAACGGGCCGGGGAACAGCGATGACTCGGCTACCGCCGTGGCGGTGGATGGCAGCAACGACGTGATTGTGACGGGCTATTCGACTGGCAGCAGAGGCTATTACGACTACGCGACAATCAAGTATTCGAGCGAGGGCGTGCCGCTCTGGACCAACCGCTACAACGGGATGTGCCCCGTGATGGACCGAGCCTACGCCGTAGCGGTGGACAGCGGCAACAACGTGATCGTGACGGGGCATTCATCAGAGTCTGGCAGCGGAGGCTATGCCGATTACGCGACGATCAAGTATTCGAGCGCGGGCGTGCCGCTCTGGACCAATTTCTACAACGGGCCGGGGAACCGCGATGACTACGCCCGCGCCATTGCGGTGGACGGCAGCAACAACGTGATCGTGACGGGGTATTCAGCCAGCACGAACGTCTATCCTTACAATAACGATTACGCGACGATTAAGTATTCGAGCGCGGGCATGCCGCTCTGGACCAATCGCTACAACAGGCCGGGGAACAGCGATGACTACGCCCGCGCCATTGCGGTGGACGGCAGCGACAACGTGATCGTGACGGGAAGTTCGGGCACGATCAAGTATTCCAGTGCGGGCGTACCGCTCTGGACGAACTGCAACGATGGTTACCTCGGGGCCGTGGCGGTGGACGGCAGCAACAACGTGATCGTTACGGGGTACTCCTATGGCAGCGGGAGCGATTACGATTACGCGACGATCAAGTATTCGAGCGCGGGTGTGCCGCTCTGGACTAACCGCTACAACGGGCCGGAGAACTACGATGACCAGGCCCAAGCCGTGGCGGTGGACCGCAGCGGCAATGTGATCGTGACAGGGACTTCGACTGGCAGCGGCAGCGATTGTTGTGATTTTGCCACCGTGAAATACGTCTGCGTCTCGTCGCCTGAAATCATCACCCGCACCTGGCAGGCGACCGACTGCTGCACCAACAGCGCCACCTGCAGCCAGACGGTCACCAACCTCGACACCACGCCGCCGGTGTTGACCTGCGCCAGCAACAAGACGGTCGAGTGCGGCGCGGCGTGGAGCTTTGACGAGCCGACGGCTTTGGACGCCTGCTGCGGCACCAACGTCACCCTCACCATCCTGGGCACCGTCACCAACGGCGACTTCTGCCAGACGATCATCACCCGCACCTGGCAGGCGACCGACTGCTGCACCAACAGCGCCACTTGCAGCCAGACGGTCACCAACCTCGACACCACGCCGCCGGTGTTGACCTGCGCCACCAACAAGACCGTCGAGTGCGGCGCGGCGTGGAGCTTTGACGCGCCCGCGGCCTCGGACGCTTGCGGCGGGACAAATGTGACCGTGACGCTGCTGGGCGCGGTCACCAACGGGCTCTGGCCGGAGGTGATCACGGCCGCCTGGATGGCAGTGGACCAGTGCGGCAACCCCAACACCTGCGTCCAGACCGTGACGGTGCTCCACTTGAAGATTGGCATTGCGCTGGCGGGAACGAACGTGATCATCAGCGGCACGAACGGGATGCCGGGTGGGACGAACTACGTGCTGGCGTCCACGAACATGGCGTTGCCGTTGGCCAACTGGACGCGGCTGACGACGAATGTGTTTGATACCAACGGGAGTTTCGCGTTCACCAATGCGGTGGATCCGGTCGTTCCGCAATTCTTCATCCTCCAGTTGCCATAGCAGCGGAGCGGTGATTTGATTGCGGCGGCGCTGGCGCGAAGGCGCACATGAGGACTTTGCGTCTTTGCGTTAAATCGAGACGCTCCTATTTGGGCTTCAACTGCGGGAACAGGATCACGTCGCGGATGCTTTCCTGGCCAAGCAGCATCATGCACAGGCGGTCAATGCCCATGCCCATGCCGCCCGCCGGTGGCATTCCGTGTTCGAGCGCGACCAGAAAATCTTCGTCCAGCTTTTGCTGCTCGCCGCCGGCTTGGTGCTCCAGCCGCTCGCGCTGCTCGATGGGATCGTTCTGCTCAGTGTAACCCGGCGCGATTTCCTGACCGTTGATGCAGCACTCGAAAACCTCGACGGTCGTTGGATCATCGGGCGAGAGCTTAGCCAGCGGAATGAGTTCTTTGGGTGCGTGAGTGACGAAAACGGGGTTGACAAGCGTCGGCTCGATCAACTTCTCGAACAGGGCGTGCGTCACTTCAAAGTCCTCGTGTTCCGCCGCGATTTCCGCGCCCAGCGCGATGGCGCGCTCGCGCCGTTCCTTCGGCGAGATGTCGAACCAGTCTGCGCCGGCCTTTTCGCGGACGATGTCCTTGTATTTCACGCGCCGCCACGGCGGATTGAGGTTGATGGTCTTGATGACTTTGCCTTCGGCGTCTTTGTGCTCGACGACCAGCGTGTCGAGCACGTTTTCGGCAACATGGCAGACCAAGCCTTGGACAAGTTCCATCATGCTCTCGTAATCGCCGTAAGCCTGATATGCTTCGAGCATGGTGAACTCCGGGTTGTGCTTGCGCGACAAGCCTTCGTTGCGGAAGTTGCGGCCAAGCTCGAAGACTTTATCAATGCCGCCCACCAGCAGCCGCTTCAAGTGAAGTTCCAAGGCGATGCGCAGGTAAAAGTCACAACCCAGCGCGTTGTGGTGCGTCTTGAACGGCTTGGCCGCCGCGCCGCCGGGAATCGCCTGCATCATCGGCGTCTCGACTTCCACAAAGCCGCGCGCGTGAAGAAAGTTTCGGATTTCCCGGATGATCTGGCCTCGCTTTAGGAAAACGTCCTTCACCTCCGGGTTTGCCATGAGATCGAGATACCGCTGGCGATAGCGGATTTCGGTGTCCTCCAAGCCGTGCCATTTGGCTGGCGGGGGGCGCAGCGCCTTGGCAAGGATGACGAACGAAGTCAGCCTCACCGAAATCTCTCCGGTCTTGGTCGTGAACATCGTGCCGCGCACGCCGATGAAATCCGCGAGGTCGAGGTGCTTGAAAATCTCGAACTGTTCGTCGCCGAGCGTCTGCTTCTGCGCGTAAATCTGGATGCGCCCGGACTGGTCGCGGATGTCGAGGAACATGCTTTTGCCCATGTCGCGGTGCGCGGTGATGCGCCCGGCCAGCGCGACTTCGCGGCCTTCGGCGTAACGGGCGCGCGCCTGGGCGCAGGTCTCGGCGGGCGTGAACTTGTTTTTGAACGGGTCAATGCCTTTGGCCCGCAGCGCGGCGAGCTTGGCTTTGCGCTGTTCGATCAGTGCTTGTTCGGGCCTGTGCGCGGCTTCGGCCTGGCCCGGCTGCGTGTTGGGTTTGGTCTCGTCCATAACCGGAGGAGATGAAATACCAAGGCGGCTGTAAAACCAAGCAAACAAACTCTTTGCTTTGCAGGGCGGACGGGGTGGAATAACCTTTGCCAAGAGTCTGCATGGAAAAAACGCTCAAAGTTCTGAACGCGCTGGAGAAGTCCGGGCTGATTTCTAGGTATGCGATCGGGGGCGCGATTGCCGTCCTGTTCTACGCCGAACCGGTGTTGACATTCGACATGGACATTTATTGTTTTCTGCCGGAGCAGCGCGGGAGGTTCCTGACGCTCGCTCCGATTTACGGCTTTTTGAAAAAGAAAGGCTTCCATGCGCACAAGGAGCACGTCTTGATCGAGGGCATCCCGGTTCAGTTTATCCCGGCTTACAATGACCTTGTGGCCGAGGCGGTCACCAAAGCAGTTGAAATCCAGTTTAAGAGGACGCGGACGCGAGTGGTGCGTGTCGAACACCTGCTGGCCATCATGTTGCAGACGGATCGGCCCAAAGACCGCGCCCGCATCACGCACCTGATCGAGGAGGCAAAGATTGACACGCGAAGATTGAGCGCGATCTTAAGAAGGCATCGCTTGACTGACAAATGGCAGCAGTTCAAACGGCGTCACTATGAGAATTGAACTACAAACAAAGGCACTGGCCCGCAGGCTCTTCCGGCAGAAGCGAGCGCGAAGGCGCGCGCTGGCACTGCTGTCGTTTCCGCGGAAGGTTTCGCTTCTGCTGCGCTTGCAGCGAGCCGCTTTGGAGGTTCAATCAGTTACAGGAAGGCATCCACGCCGCCCGTGGGGACCTGTCTGACGCTGATTTTCGCGCAGGGCGGCGAGCTTGGCCTTGCGTTGTTCGATCAATGTTTGTTCCGGGGCATGCGCGCCTTCGGCCTGGCTTTGTCGGGTGTTTGGCTTCTTCGCTTCCATAACCAGCGGAGATGAAACACGAACCGGGGCGGAAGTCCAAGGATTTGATTCCGAGGTTTTTTGGCTTGTCAGCAGGTTCAAGAGTTGATAAAGGAATGCAAGGTGAATTCAAAAATCCATTCAGCGGCTGTTCTGGGGCTTGCCCTTTACGCCGGTGGATTTTTGCTGCCGCAACCTGTCAGCGCCTTCAATTCGCTGTTTTCTGGGGCCATTGTTGTGAAGTCATATGTCGTCTTTAAGGGAAACAACATTTACATCGACAGTTACGACTCGTCTGATCCCAGCTATAGCACCAATGGACAATACGATCCCACCAAGGCCAAGTGTAACGGTGACATAGCGTCTCGGGGCGGGTGGATTGACGTTGCCAATGCCAACATTTACGGTACAGTCCATCTTGGACCCACTGGTTCCCTTAGCATCGGCCCAAGCGGCATCATAACTGGTGGTGTGACAAATGACATGAACCTCGCGATGCCTGACGTGCTCGTGCCATTCACCTCGGCGATCCAGCCGACCTCCGAGACGATCGGTGGCACCAACTACGAGTGCGTGATGACCAATGGCAATTACATGCTCAGCAGCCTCAACGGTTCCGTGTACGTTTACGCGGGCGCAACGGCCACCCTGTATGTAACGGGCAACGCTTCGTTTTCCTCCGTCACCCTGCAGCCGGGCGCGGTATTGAAGGTCTATGTCGGGGGCCCGTCTGCGAACGTTGCCAATGTCAACAACGGTGGCAACCCGTGTAATTCCCAGCTTTGGGGGCTTTCCACCCTCACAAATCTTACTTTGTCGGGGAATGCTCTATTTGTGGGGGTGATCTACGCTCCCGAGGCCAGCATGACGCTTAGCGGTGGAGGAACCAACCTCGAAGGAGTAATCGTGGTTAACTCCCTCGAGGTCATTGGTCATTTCAACTTTCACTATGATGAGAATCTGGCGCGCGTAATGCCCGGGCCGCCGATCTTGAGTTCGGCGGGCATTACAAACGGCAATCAATTTCAATTCGTGGTCACGGGCGTTTCGGGCTTCAGCTACGCCGTGCTGGCCTCCACTAATTTGACGGATTGGATTTCCGTGATCACGAACGTTTCGCCGTTTGAGTTTCTGGACGCAGACGTAGCAGATTTTCCCCAACGATTCTACCGTGCGGTGTATCTGCCGTGAGCGGGCCTGCCCGAAAGAGGCGGAAGTCCAAGGATTTGATTGGCGATGTTACGTGGGTTTGGAGTCCCGGCTTCAGCCGGCAACGCCTCAGTGGAATTCGGGGCCGATGGCGTTTTCAAAACGTGACCGCCTGAAGGCGGGACTCCGAACTCGCAAGCTAAAGCTTGCGGCTACAGCGGGCCTGCCTCTAAGAATGGCGTGTGACTGGTGAGCGTAAATTCCGGCTGGGCGTCCTTGGCTCCGGCAAAGGCTCGAACTTCGTGGCCATTGCCGACGCGATTGCCGCCGGAAAAGTTCCCGCTAAGATCGCTATCGTGCTGAGCGACGTGGCCGACGCTGGCCTTCTCCAGCACGCGCGTCAGCGCAACATCCCCGCCAAGTTCATCCCGCCCGGCACGTTCCGCACCAAGCTGGACGAAGAGGCGGAGCGGGCTTACGTCAGCGCGTTGCAAGAGGCGCAGGTGGATTTGGTTGTGCTGGCGGGTTTCATGCGGGTCTTGAAGGGCGAGTTTTTGCGCGCGTTCGAAGGGCGCATCGTGAACATTCATCCGTCGCTGTTGCCATCGTTTCCCGGATTGGAGGCGTGGAAACAGGCGCTCGATCACGGCGTGAAAGTCACGGGCGTCACGGTGCATTTCGTGGATGCGGGCGTGGACTCCGGGCCGATCATCGGCCAGATCGCGGTGCCGGTGCTGGACGGCGACACGCCGGAGACGTTGCATCAGCGGATGCACGCGGCGGAGCATGAGTTGTATCCGCAATGCGTCGCGGCGATTGCGCGAGGTGAGATTGAAGTGCGGGGCCGGCGGGTGATTTGGCAGAGATGACTTTTCCCACAGATTGCGCAGATTGACGCAGATCGGGGAGCAGAGGAAAACCGGCTGCGTAGATTCATCTGCTGCGTGGGATCAATCCACATTTTGCCAACTTTACGGCTTCTTCGTCTGCGGGAATCTGCGTAATCTGCGGGCGGCCATGAAAGTGAAGAAGAAAAAGTTGGCGTTGCCGCGCCGGACGTGGAAAATCAAGCCCGTCACGCGCGTTAAGGAATCGGCGAAACGATATTACCGCGTCCGCGCGAAGAGCGATTTGCGGAAGCAGGCGGATGAATAAACGCAAAGACGTAAAGATGCAAAGGCGCAAAGTGAATTGATTTTTTTCTCCGCGTCTTCGCGCCTTGGCGTCCTTGCGTTGAATAAAGATTTAATGAGCGACAAGAAATTACGTTTCGGTCTGCCGAAAGGCAGCCTGCAGGACGCGACCATCGCAAAGATGGCCAAGGCGGGGTTCAATATTCAGGTCAGCAGCCGTTCTTACATCCCGTATGTGGACGATGACGAACTGGAGATTCGCCTGATTCACGCACAGGAGATAAGCCGCTATGTCGAGCACGGCTATCTGGATTGCGGCATCACCGGCCACGACTGGATCGTCGAGAACGGCTCGAACGTGCATGAGGTGGGCGAGTTTCTGTTCAGCAAGGCGACACGACAGCCGGCGCGGTGGGTGTTGTGCGTCCCCGAAAATTCGCCGGTCCGGACGGTCAGGGATTTGAAGGGGAAACGCATCGCCACGGAAGTTGTCAACCTGACGAAGAAATATCTCCGCAAGCACGGCGTGAAGGCGGAGGTGGAGTTTTCTTGGGGCGCGACGGAAGTCAAGGCGCACGAGTTGGTGGACGCCATCGTCGAGTTGACCGAGACCGGCTCGTCGCTGCGCGCGAACAAGCTGCGCATTGTCGATACGTTGCTGACCTCGACGCCACGGCTCATTGCCAATCACAAGGCGTGGAAGGACAAGTGGAAGCGGCAAAAGATCGAGACGCTCGCATTGTTGCTCAAGGGCGCGCTGGAGGCCGAGACGAAAGTCGGGTTGAAGATGAACGTCGCGGAAAAGGATTTGCCAAAGCTGCTCAAGAGCCTGCCCGCGCTGCGCAACCCGACGATTTCCAGTTTGAGTCAGAAAGGCTGGGTGGCGGTGGAGACGATTATTGACGAGCACATTGTCCGCGAGATTATCCCGAAGCTCAAAGCCGCCGGCGCGGAGGGAATCATCGAGTATCCGCTCAACAAAGTGGTGTATTGAGAGGTTCTTTCAAAAGTGTAGGCGACGACGTGAGGAGTCTCTGAATTCCTTGGAGTTTGAGCCTCCTTACGTCGGCGCCTACAGGGTTTTGAAATTGGCTCTTGATTTGCGATTTGCGCGCTTGGTTAAAAACAAGGCGCGCGGAAAATTCAAGTTGCAGCGTAAATCGTATATCGTATATCGTAGATCGAAATGGGTTCACTGAAAAAACGTCGCAAAGCAAAGATCAACCGGCACAAGCGCCGCAAGAAGCTGCGCCTGCATCGCCACAAGAAGCGCACCTGGCAGCAGTAACTGCCTCCGTTCGCTGAAGTTTCGCCCGTCCCTTTGGTGCCGCTCCGCTCGGACTTTGCAGAGCGGCGCCGCCGGGGCAGTCTATCGCATGGTTTCTCGCCTTCACCTGCGCGCGGCGGTTTTGGCCGTTGGCGTGGCGTTGCTCGCCGGCTGCAAAAGCCCGACGCCTTTGTCCCAGCCGGCTACGGCACCGCGCAGCGGCGAAATGCCGCGTGCCGCTTCCAGGAAAAAGGACGAGGCTTTGTCCGTGGAAAAGATCGCCCAGGCCCACGCGCATTATGCGACCGGCGTGCTATTGGAGTTGAATGAGCAGACGGATGCGGCCTTGGAGGAATTCGCCCAGGCCGCCTTGGCCGACCCGCCGAACGAGGCGCTGGCCCTGGATGTTTCGCGGCATTTCCTACAGCGCAATCGCCCGGAGAAGGCGGTGCGGGTGTTGACGAACACGACGGCACGCGCCGACGCTTCCGGCAAAATTTACACGCAGCTCGGCGTTGCTTACGTCCAGCTCGGCCAGAAGGATTTGGCGGCGAACGCCTACCGCACGGCGATAAAAAAGTCGCCACGCTCCTGGACCGCGTATGAAAACCTTTTTGCTCTCCTTTCGCAAAACCGGCAGCCAGCGGAAGCCGGCAAGGTGCTCGACCAGGCGTTGAAGCAATTGGACGGCAGCGCGGATTTCCTGGTGGAACTGGCGGAGCTTTACACAGCGTTTGGCCGGCAGGTGCCCGCGCGGAAGGAGGCGGCCCGTGTGGGCGCGTTGGCGGCGCTGAACCGGGCGGTGAAATTGAACCCGGCCAGTCCGCATTTGCGGCTCAAGATGGCCGACGGGTTCACGACGCTGGGGGAAACGGCCAAGGCCGTGCCCGTTTACACCAACCTGATCGAGTTTTATCGCGAGTTCCCCATGCTCCGGGACGGCGTGCGCGCAAAACTGGCGGACATCTTCCTGCGGAGCAATGACCGGGCGCGCGCCACCGAACAGCTTGAGGCCATCGTCCGCGACGAGCCGACCAATCCGCTGGGTTATTACTACCTGGGCAGCATCGCCTACGACCAGAAGAAGACGGCGCAGGCCGCCGAGTATTTCGCCAAGGCCGTGTTGGTGGGACCGGATTTCGAGCGGGCGTATTATGACCTGGCGAGAGCGCAGATCGTTTTGAACCAGACCCAGGAGGCGCTGGCGACGCTGGAAAAGGCGCGCGCCAAATTTCGCGACAACTTCGCGGCGGCTTTTTTGACGGGCATGGCTTACGCGCGCCAGAAGGACTACCCCGAGGCGATCAGCCATTATACGGCGGCGGAAGTCCTCGCGAAGGCTTCTGATCCGAAGCGAACCAACGAAGTCCTATATTTCCAGCTTGGCTCGGCTTACGAACGCAAAGGCGACATCGAACAGGCGGAAAAGTACTTTCAGCAAGCCTTGAAGGTGTCGCCCGACTTTGCCGAGGCCCTGAATTACCTCGGTTACATGTGGGCGGAGCGGGGGGAGAATTTGGACAGGGCGCGCGTCCTGATCGAAAGGGCGCTTAAACTCGAACCGAAGAACGCAGCCTATCTCGACAGCATGGGCTGGGTGCTGTTCAAATTGAATCGCCCGCAGGCGGCGCTTGAATACCTGCGCAAAGCCGTCGCGTGCGCCGAAGAACCGGACGCCACTTTGTTCGATCATCTGGGCGACATTTATGCGGCGCTCCACCAAAACGACAAAGCAGCGGAGGCTTGGCGCAAATCGCTCGCCATCGAGTCAAGCGAATCGGTTCGGAAGAAGCTGGACCGACTGTCGCCCAAGTAGCGTGCGACCCGACGCCGAACCAGCGGCGCTTGGTCTGGCACGTCATGGTTCATCAATTTCGCAAGCACTACACCCGCGCAGAGGCCAACGCCTTGTTGCCGCAGATACGACAGTGGCTGGAGCGCGTCGAACGCCTGCGTCAGACGCTGGACAAATGTGAGAAACGGCTTGGTGGGCTGATGTCGGGAGGCAACGACGTGGGCGGCGAGTCGGTCAATCTTCAGGTCCGCACCTTGGCTGAGATGAACGATGTGCTGACAGAGTTCCGGCAGCGTGAAATTCAGATTAAACCCGAAAAACTGGATTGGGGAGCACACCCGCCCTCGGGTGTGGCTGGACGCGCCTCGCGTCCAGCACCTTGGGCGACCAAGCCCGTGCCAGCCCCTC
>Ga0315289_10016847_pt1 | contig 10052 bp, 12 predicted proteins | sample YL17G11_40_MG_FD_203452 | JGI IMG/M metagenome (GOLD analysis project Ga0315289, IMG submission 203452) | Sediment microbial communities from Yellowstone Lake, YNP, Wyoming, USA - YL17G11_40 | ecosystem: Environmental > Aquatic > Freshwater > Lake > Sediment | place: USA: Wyoming | collected...
TCACCTCCTTTCACGGCTGAGCGCAGACAAAGAGACTGACCTCGTACTTTCGAACCGGCCAGTATAATACCAGAGCCCTTCTGCCTTGTCAAGCAGAAAAAACTTGGCGCCGGACGACTTTCCGAACGCCCGGCACAGGCGCCGAACCCCGCCGCCGGAGCACGCCCGACGGCCGGCTTCCGGCGGGCCCGCAGCGACGCCTGCAAGCCGTGCCCATGCCGGCGGCCTTCGGTTGTTTTCCCTTGATGAGCACATATAATAACGCTGTTGAACCCGGCCGGTCAAGCTCCCGAAGGAATCTTGCGTCAGATGGCGTCTTCGCCACCCGTTAACCTGTCCCACAGTCCGCCCGTTCCGCCCGCAACGGTCACCGTCATAGGCTGCGGCGGCTGGGGCACGGCGCTGGCCATGCTGTTGGACTGGAACGGCCATCAAACCGTCCTGTGGGGCGCGGAACCGGGCTATGTGCGCCAGATGGCGGAAACGCGCCTGAACCCCCGCTATCTGCCCGGCATAGAGATCCCGCGTTCGGTGCGGCTCAGCGCGGACCTGGCCGACTGCGTGCCCTCATGCCAGGTCGTGGTCATGGCAACGCCGACCGTATACCTGCGCGGCATCTGCCAGCAGATCAGGGGACATCTGCGCGACGACCAGTTTGTGGTGAACGTTGCCAAGGGAATCGAAGAGGGCAGCCTCCTTCTCGCAAGTCAAGTCATTGGCGAGGTTTGCGGCGACGGACGACGGCTGGCGGGGCTCTACGGCCCCAGCCACGCGCCCGAGGTATCGCGCCGGATGCCCACGACGGTGGTGGCCACCAGCCCCGATCCGGAGTTGGCGCACCGCGCCCAACGGCTCTTCATGAGCCCCACGTTCCGTGTCTATACGAACACGGACGTGACAGGCGTCGAGCTGGGGGCAGCCCTGAAGAACGTGATCGCCATCGCCGCGGGCGTCTGCGACGGCCTGGGCTTCGGCGACAATGCCAAGAGCGCCCTCCTCACGCGCGGACTGGCCGAGATGGCACGGCTCGGCGTGGCCATGGGCGCCCGTGCCGAGACCTTCGCGGGCCTCTCCGGCCTCGGTGACCTGATCACGACGTGCATAAGCCCTTACGGGCGCAACCGTGCGGTGGGCATGCGCATTGCCCAGGGCGAAAGCCTCGCGCAGATACTTCGCACAATGGATCAGGTGGCCGAAGGCGTGCGAACGACGAAGTCCGCGTGTGCGCTGGCGGATCGCTACGCCGTCACAATGCCGATCACGCGCGCAGTCCATGCCGTCCTCTTCGACGGCGTAGACCCCCTCCGGGCGGGCTCGGAGCTGATGGGCAGGGCTCCGCGGCCGGAGCACGACGCCGAGCCGGTCTGACTGTGACAGAGGTGCCGGATGCCAAAGGACTTAGCTCTCACCGCTGCGGCGCGGGACAGAAGGCCGGGGCCTCGGCAACCATCAAACAAGTAGACGGGCCGCATGCCCGGGGAGCGCATGTACATGGCCGGATCGCTGAACCTGGAGAAGCGCCTGCTCGACGCCATAATGCACATGCGGGCAATAGACGTGCACTCGCACGTCCCCGCCTCCGCGCCGTTTGCGCGCTCGCTCCGCGAGTTGCTGGGCTATCACTACTACACCGAGCTGGCGCACAGCGCCGGCATGAAGAGAGAGCTGATCGCCCCCGAAGTGCCGGACGATCAGATGATCCCCGCCCTGCTCGATGCCATGTCGGCCATAGACAACACCGTGCAGTACAGTTGGCTGATGGAACTGGCGCGGGAACTCTTCGGCTTTGCGGAGCGCAAGCTCACCCCAGGCAACTGGCAGCCCCTTGCCGCAGCGGTGCAGGCGAGCTCCCAGCGACCTGGACGCGCGCGGGAAATCATGGAGCGCTCATGCATTGATAAAGTCTTCCTGACGAACAACTTCGACGAAGACCTCGGTGCCGTTGAGCGCGCGCTCTTTGTGCCGTCACTGCGGGCGGACGCGCTCGTGTTCAAGTTTCACGACAAGGGCGTCCGCGACGCCCTGGAACGGGCGACCGGCGCCGTCCCGTCCAACGCCGCTGGCCTGAAGCGCGCGCTTGCCACGCTCGTCGAGCGTTTCCGCAACGCCGGCGCTCGGAGCGTCGCGATCTCGCTCCCGCCCCACTTCTGCGCTGCGTGGGTTGACGACAGGCAACTGAGCAGGGCAATGAGGAAGGCGGTCCGAGGCCCGGACCCGGATGCCGATGAGGCGCGCCTGCTCCAGTCCGGTACACTCTTTGCTCTGGCCGGCTGCTGCCGCGACTTCGGGCTGCCCCTTCAAATCATGTACGGAGTGGTGCGCGATGCATACGCGCACGGCGTGCCGCAGGGCGCCGATCTTCCGAACGCAGGCGACACCATACACGGGCTGCTGCCGCTGCTGAACGCGTTCCCGGAGGTGACCTTCTGCCTCTCGGTGCTGAGCGACAGCCAGGCGCAGGAGCTGAACAGCTACGGCTGGATCGTGCAGAACGTGGTCGTGAGCGGGCACTGGTGGTACGCCAATGTGCCGGCGTACATCGCGCGCGACCTTGCCGCTCGCTTGCAAAGCGTGCCGAAGACGAAGCTCATCGGCTACTATAGCGACATGTACAAGCTGGAGTTCGGCCTCGCGAAGTTCAACGTGTACCGTCGCATCCTGGCAAAGGTGCTCGCCGCGGACTACGTGGAGGCCGGCCTGGGCACCGAGGAGGACGCTGTGGGAACCGCAGAACTCTTGCTGCGCGGCAATGCGATTCGGATCTTCGGCCTATGACGGGGCCGCTGGGCGACACCAGCACGAGCAGGAGAGCGAAGACAAGGAAAAGGGGCTGAGCCGATGCCAGAGACCGGAATGCGCAAAGGACGGCTGATAGCCATCTGCGGGATAGATGGCAGCGGGAAGGCCACGCAGACCGCGCTGCTCGCCCAGCGGGCCGAAGCGGCTGGACACACCGTCAGGCAGCTCTCGTTCCCGCGTTACGGCGAAGGCTTCTTCGCTGAACTGATCGAGCGGTACTTGCGGGGCGAGTTCGCGCCGCGCGCGGCCGACGTGAGCCCCTACCTCGCCGCCCTCCCCTATGCGTTCGACCGCTGGCAGGCGGCGCCCAGGTTGCGGGCGTGGCTGGCCGAAGGATGCGTGGTGCTCTGCAACCGCTACGTGCCTGCAAACATGGCGCACCAGGGCTCGAAGCTCCCCTCAGGGGCCGAGCGGCGCGCCTTCTTCGAATGGGTCTCGGAGCTGGAGTATGGCGTCCTGGAGCTTCCGCGGCCGGACCTGCACATACTGCTCGACGTGCCGCCCGCGCGGGCCGCGCAGCTTGTCACCGGCCGCAGAGCGGCCGCCGGCCTCGCCGAAGCCAAGGACATCCACGAGCGGGACACGGGTTACTTGGAGGCGACAGCCGGCGCCTACCGTGAGATTTCCCGGGCCATGCTCGGGAGGTGGGAGGTCGTTGCGTGCGCACGGGGCGGCGTCCTGCTCTCACGCGAGGAAATCGCCGAGATGGTATGGGGCGCGGCGAACGGGGCGTTATACTGATAGGGACGAACGGGCCTTTAGCCTGAGGGGACCGGCATGCGAGCGCTCACCTTTCTCCTGATTCTGTCCGTGCTTGCGGGCGCGGTCGGCTGCAAAACGGCGGAGCAACCCAAGGTCGTCAAGCTTGTGCCTCAGGCGGCTTCCAGCCAAACCACGCCGGCTGGCGCCCCCCAAGACGACCTGGAGGCCTTCTTCTCGGGCGCCTCCGTGGCGGAATCGTCAAACACCAAGTTCTTCAGCGCCGCCGAGGCTCCAAACTGCCCCGAGATCAGCGTGACCACTGTGCAGGGCAAGGAGATCAGCCTCGGTCCGGGCAAGCGCGGCTTCGCCGAGCCGGGCTGCGTGACGTTGATCGTCTTCTGGGACGAGGAGCGGGCACACGGGCCGGTGGCGGCTCGGCACGTGAGCGACCTGGTGCACAAGTATGCAAAGTGGAGAGTGCGAGGCGTGGGGATCGTCGAGAAGACGGCGCACGCCGACCGCAGTCTGACTTACGCTTCCGGCCTGGCCTTCGATCTCTACTACGATGATCTCTCTGCACTGAAGGAGATGTCCTCGGAGGCGGGAGCTGAGGTGACGACGGCGGTCCCGTCTATCTTCATCGTGGACCGGAAGATGCGGCTGCGGTTCTACCGGGCCGGATTTCGCTTCAACATGGGAGGCATCCGGAAGGACCCGAGGACGCAGACGGTTATGGAGAGTGCGCCCGCGAAGCAAACCATCGAAGACTACCTCAAAACGATACTCAACGAAGGCTGAGGCGACGGTCCACACAGCACGAGGGGGCCGGCAGGTCGTGGCGCAGCAAAGGATTCCATGCGGGGCTGGAGAAGGCGCCGGAGACCGAACCGTAAGGCTGCGCAGAGAGCCGGACCGGCATGGTACCTCAGTAGCATGGCCTGCGGCAAAGAGAACGACAATGGCTCTGTCCATGGGAAGTCCCTGGAAAGCAGGATGGACGGAGGGCCGCTTCGGTCGCGAATTAGCGGCGCCCGGGCCTTTTGGGGGACAAGACCATGAGCAAGCCTAACATAAGCATGCCGCGCGAAGAACTCGAAGAGTTGTGCAGGCGGCGCCACATCGTGAGGCTGGCACTCTTCGGCTCGGTCTTGCGGGACGACTTCCGTCCAGACAGCGATGCGGACGTGCTGGTGGAGTCCGCGCGGGGTCACACGCCGGGCCTGAAGATCATGGATGTCGAAGGTGAACTGTCCCGTCTGCTCGGCGGGCGGAAGGCGGACTTGGTGAATCCTAACCCGCATTATTCATGACTTCCGCGAGGGCCGTTCAATGAAAAGGCCTCCCGACTTGATAAAATGGGCTCAAAATGGAATGGGGAGCCCAAAGCCGAGGAGGCCTTCGGATGACAGAGTGCGGTTCGACAAGCTCACCGCCCCGAGCCACGTCGAGGGGTTGCAGGCAGCTGACCTTCGGTTTCTATAAGCATAAGCAACTCGTCGCGGATTTCAAGGGCGGACAGATCACGTCTGACGCAGGCCTGCTCGCAGTCCGGCAGTTGGACGAAGAGTTGGGCTAGCTTGAGGAAGTGGCAGGGGTTCTCTCCGATCCCCGCGACCCCGCCCGCAGGGTGCACCAGGTGCTGGAGATGCTTCAGCAGCGCGTCTTCGGCATGATCGGCGGCTACGAGGACTGCAACGATCACGGCCGGCTGTCCGCCTGAGGCGGACCACGCTGAAGCTCGTGGCAGGCCGAGGCCCGGATGAGGATGCGCTGGCTTCCCAGCCGACCTTGAGTCGCTTCGAGAACTGGGTAAGCGCGCGGGAGGTCGCCAAGCTCAACCGGCTCTTCGTGGGGCATTACATCCGCCTCTTCGGGCGTCAGAAACCCAAAGAGATTATCCTGGACGTTGATCCTACCGACGACCCCTGTCACGGCCATCAGCAACTGGCGCTCTTCAACGGATTCTACAACCAGCATCCAGCCTTCGTAGCCGAAGGCTACTTCGGCGGAGCAGGCCATGTACTTTCCGCTCCTTGTGTATGAGCGTCAAAGCGGGATACTTCTGGGGGCGCGCCTCAGGGCCGGCAACGCCCATTCGGCGCGCGGTGTGCGGGGCTTTCTGAAGCCCATAGTGCGGCGCCTGAGGAAGGCTTTCCCCAAGGCGAAGATCATCCTGCGGGCGGACGCTGGCTTTGCGGTGCCTGGACTCTACGAGTTCTGCGAGCAGCGGGGCCTGGGCTACCTGATCGGGATGCCGACGAATTCGGCCTTCGACGAGCTCACAAAGTGGGCGATTTCCTGGCTTTCCGAGAGGTTCGCCAGAGACGGCAAGCCTCACCGGTGGGTCGGCGGCTTCAAGCACCGGGCCGAGAGCTGGACCCGCAGTCGCCGCATTCTGTACAAGGCCGAAGTGAACGGCGAAGGCACCAACCGGCGCTTTGTGGTGACCAACCTGCCGGGCCTTCCGAGGGACCTCTACCCGGTCTACTGTGACCGGGGTACCAGCGAGACCTTCATCGAGCAATTGAAGAACGCCCTCAAAGCCGACCGGCTCTCTTGCCACAGTTTTGTGGCGAATGCGTTCCGGCTCCAGATGTATGCGTTGGCTTATAACCTGACAAGGGGCTTGGGGAGGCTGCTGGCAGGCACGGTGCTGGAGAATGCTTCTATAGAAACGATCCGGTCGCGCCTTCTGAAGATCGGGGCGAGGGTCTGCCAGAGCGTGCGGCGCGTGTGGGTCCATATGGCCAGCGGATTCCCGCTGCGGGAGGTGCTTGCGCTGGTGCTGGGGCGCATGGGGAAGTTCATTAAAGGCGGTTGGGGGCATGAACTTGCGAAGCGGCCCTCGGTGCTCCCTTCGCGCGCCGGGCCAAGCTTCCGTTAGCCGGCGACTGGCCCACCTTCAGCCGAGTCTTTCCCATAAGCTACGGGGAAGGTGCGTTCCCAGGGGGCCTCGCGCGCTTCAGAAGCCGCAATAATCACGCTGCAAGCCTCTCCAAAGACGCACTTTCAATGCCTTTGACAGCTTCGACGACTGCCGATACCCTCAATCTCGTCAATTCAGCCCTCTTGCCGGCGATCTTCACTCAGTTCTTTCGCGCATCGTGAATAGGGTGGGCTAAGTACCTCAACTGCCGCTTGAGAGACAGGGTCCTGGCCAGCGCCGAGGTGCAGTACGCGGAAAGATGACTCCGTGTACGTGGGGCACATGCTGGACCTGGCGCGGAAGAGGTGGAAGCCCTGCGCCGGTGCGAGCGGACGGGACGTCCGCTGGGAAGTCAGAGCTTTATGGTGTGGCTGTAGGGCCTATTGGGGCTTGGGTTGAGGCCGCAGAAGCGCGGCCCGGGACCTCGGCCCCGGCCGAGTTAAGTATGGTATCCCAGTATCCTCATGGTGTCCCAGTATCCTCAGTATCCTGAGTTCACTGTGGAGAGAGGCTGGTTGGAGGGGCATGCCGGCTGGCCACCCCTCAGCGGTACCGTCCAATAGCTTCACGCAGGGCGCTTGCCAGCTTCAGATCTTGCTCTCGATCGTGCCAGCCGATTCGGGCGAAGTTCTGCATCGCATACCAGAACTGGTAGAACGCGTATCGCAGCGGGAAACGCTCGTGCAGCCCAATCTGCTGCTTATAGAGCTCTATAAGACGCATGTCGCTTCCCCAGGACAGCTCGAGATGGATTAGGTCCAACTCGCGGTCAGCCCATTCAGCGTCCAATGGGTCAATGACTCCGGTAATCCTGTAACTGCGTGGATCCACCAGGATGTTCTTGAGCCAGAAATCGCTGTGGACAAGCACCGCGTCGCCTTCCCGGCGCCCCAGAATTTGCTCGGCACGGTCGAAGGACACATCTGCCACTTCCATTACCGGCGGCTCCAACCCTCCTTCCTTGGCGGCCAGCTCCTTGACCTCGATGTAATACGTCTTGAGCCGTTCGCCGAAGTAGCCTAGCCATCTAAGATGATATGGTCCGTCCAGAGGGCCGTACCCATGTGGTGTTCCTGACCGAGTGCCACCGGAGCAGGACATCAACGATGTCCCTCGCCAAGCGCGACCTCTCTGGCTCATCTGGAGGTTTGAGTTCCGATGCTGGTACCCCGGCAATGCGCTCCATCGCTAGAGCCTCGAACGGCAGATCGTCGCTTTCGGCATGGTAGTAGAAGACCTCCGGCACCTTGACCTCGGCGTGCCTGCGCAGCTCTTCGAGTTGCCTCTTCTCGAGGACGCCACGTCCTGGCCGCTTCTGCCATTTCACGACCACTCTGTCAAAGTCGCCACCAAGGGCAACATCGTCGACAATACCATAGGCGCCTGAAGTCCATGCGCCGCGACGCCCCCAGGTAACGGCGTGCCTCGATCTGCCCGGTGAGCGGAGCTTGCTCCCCTCGCCCACGCCTGCCCGACGTAGGCTTAGGCTCCCCGTAGGGCCGGGGCGAGTGTAATGCGCCTGCTTCGCGGGTTGGCGGATCGGGGGTCTCGAGAGATGGGGCCAGCTATTCTTGGACGTAGAAGCGCCATTGTCAGGCGTGTGCCATCAATGTGTTGACTATCTTGGTTGTGCGCTCCGAGCTGAGCAGAGCGCGCAGAGCGGTTTCAAAGGCGGGTTGGTCGGGGACCTCAACGGAATCCTGCCCAGAGGGGGAGATCAGTACGGGCCAGACCTCCAGGCCATACCTCGCCGTGAGGAGCAAAAATCTGTAGTCGAGCGTCGGCACTCCTAACCAGAACGTCGCCTCGAAGTACGGCTCCTGCGGCGAGGAGAAAAGCGAGCCCAGCTTTTCAGGGTATGCTTTGACCGTGACGTCTGCAGTCACAAGGCCATGCGTGTAGTTGACTAGCGCACTGGCCTGTTGCTTCATAAGCTCAACGGGTGGGATGGTTGGGGCTTGGGTGATTTTCGGACTCCACATGTCTGATTGGGAGTTGGTCATGTTGAGATCTCCACGGGAGGGTCGATCGAGAAGACTATAGGCAAGTGGTCGGAGGCCGCTCCTGCGTCGGGGCAGCCGTTGGGTGCGATCAGACTTTGAGGGCCGCACATAGTAAGTATCCTGATTCTGGCATCGTCGATCCAGGGCGCCACATTGGGGCGGACGATGAGCTGGTCATAGACGTGCCAGTATTGGTTGACCATGGCGCCGCTGTTGTCGTAGTAGTAGGTGCCCGGCACGGTGCTACTGCGACCAATGAAGCCCCACATGGGGTTGTAGAAAAAACCGTAAGAGTCGCCGGCGACGCGACGGGTGTGGCGGAGAGCAATGTCGCGTGACATGACTCCGTGAAAGGCGTCGGCGGAGAGCATGCCCTCTTCGAAGGGGTCCATGTTGAAGTCGCCGAGGGCAATGGTCCTCTGGTGGCCTACGTCTCTCTCGAGGCTGGAAAGCTCTCGTACGATCTTGCGAGCTGCAGCAGCCTGATCTGCGGTCTGCGCATGGAGCTTCGAACGAAGGTGAACTGCGGCAAGCAGGAAGTCGGGGTAAAGGGGAAGGGTGATGTTGAGGAACAGAGCGTTAGGCAACTCGCGTCGTGTCTGCAGGAATCGCGGATGGAGGCGCGTGTAGACGACGATCCCGCGTCCAATAGCGAAGGCTGTGTGCCATGGGCGTTGGGAAGCCTGCGACAGCGCGGTCTGGGTGGCGTCCGTCGATGTGGGGGACTCGCAAACAACGAAGATGTCGACGTCCCATTCGAGGGCCAAACCGGCGACAGTGGCTCCAAGTGGCTTGCGGGCGACATTCCAGAAGGCGATGGTGAGCATGGGCAGAGCTACCCGAGAACGGGACGACGATGCACGAGAGAAGGTAACCGGTGCCTGAACGGGTGTCAAGCCCTGTGCATGAAATCTGGATCCGGTTCAAGAGCGGTTGGCCCAGGCGTGTCGCTGCCAGAACTTCTCCCAGGTCCCGTCGTTGGCGGAGCACAATTCCATAGTAATTCGGGGGACACCATAACTTTACCTGCGTGCGCCGACGTCTCGGGTCCCGCTTTTTCCGCCGCAAGCTGCTGCGCCGCCGGAGCGGCTCTGCCACCTATCCGCCCTCGAACGGCCCCATGAACCTCTCACTTCCCAGCGGCCGCCCACTCCGCTGGCGCTGTCGCGAAAGACGTCCCCCATCCTTCTGCTCAGAACATCGGAACCAATGTCGCGCTCCGCCAAAGGCGGACCTGCGCCATGCCCTGATAATAGCCAGTCCGGCGGCTCGAGTCAAGACATAAGTATGGTAACCCATTTGCCTTGAGTGCAGGAGTACGGATGAGGCGGTCTGCCGGCAGGATCGGACACTTCGCCCTCAATCTGTGGGAATCCCAATGAGGCTTGCCTGATATCGTGATTCCGACAGCCCGTCAAAAGCCACGAATGCTGCCCTCTCTCATGGTGGGACGCGTCAACCTACAATGCAAACATCATTAAGAATCCTGGGGATGACCCGCCTGGTCCTTCTCCTCCATTCATCATTCATCATTGCGGCCACCGGTCTTCGGAAAGGCCGGTTCGAGCTCGCGCACGGAGGAACGCTGTTCCTGGACGAGGTTGGCAACACGTCGCCGGAGA
>Ga0315289_10016849_pt1 | contig 10051 bp, 4 predicted proteins | sample YL17G11_40_MG_FD_203452 | JGI IMG/M metagenome (GOLD analysis project Ga0315289, IMG submission 203452) | Sediment microbial communities from Yellowstone Lake, YNP, Wyoming, USA - YL17G11_40 | ecosystem: Environmental > Aquatic > Freshwater > Lake > Sediment | place: USA: Wyoming | collected...
CAAATCCTCAGGGCCAACTGTCCCATTTCTATCAATATCAGCATAAGCATTATAATTATTTGGCTCAGAGCCAACATAAGACCCAAATGTATTTGGGTCTGTTTCATTATTCCCACCATAATTTTCCCTGAAAATCTCAAAATCCAAGCCATCAATACGCCTGTCGCGGTTGAAGTCTGTGTAATTGAAAAAAAATACTTTTCTTTTGTCATAAACACCTGTATTAGAGCCTTCTATATCAGGCAAAGGAAAATCACCATAATGATTATTATATGGTGGAGGAAGAACACTACCATTATTAATAACATGTTTGATGTCTGCAACAATATCATTAGAATCATTTGCATCTCCTAAAAAAATGTTTTTCCATTCAAAATTAGAATCATCTTTCATAACAAAGGTTAGCATATTATCTGCAATCCCCGTAAATCCTTTATTCTGTAATTCTAAATTATAAGTTGTAAGACTATCAACAGGCCTCGCATCCACAAAATAATCAAGACCAGAATAATTATTATGGGACCAAATGTGAAGAGTACTAGGATTATCAAGATAAAGACCATCATAACTGTAATCATTGCCTTCTGTTGCTCCTTGAATATTAACAATTCTTGTATGAGAATAAGTAATGTCATTACTTCTATTGTATATATCTAACCTTAGTCCTTCAACATTATTAGCAAAAATTAGTGGTAAAGCTAAAGAAATTACTAATTTTTTACTATTTTTCTTAATAACTCTTCCAATATCTTTACCAACTTCAACAACTCTCTCTAATCCTTCCTTAATTTGTTCTTTCATATTAACTTATTAGTAGTAACTATTTATAAACCTTTTGATTTATATTTATTTTATTGATAAATTAACTAAGTATCTCCTCTATTTAATTTTTACTATTAGAATTAGTTTCTTCTAATTAAATTTATATTATTTTGATTACTCCATATCCAATATCCTTCCCAAGATGAAATTGTAGTTTTATCACAATCGCCAGTACCACAGATATTCATATAATCATAAGTCAATCCTGTAAATCCATAATAATACATCGCCGCCTGTGTCCAATTATAATTAGCACCAGAAGCCTCTGTGATATTCAAATCTTTCGTTCCATCACTAAATCTCAGCTTACTCCAGTCATAAGCCTGCCCGCTTAAACTTCCTCCAACACCTGGTATGCTTAGATTTGCTGTTCCATTCATAGCCCTTACTTTTATCCAATAACCTTTATTTTGCCTTAAAGCTGTATCTTGCATAGGAATCTCAGGAGTTGAAACATATTTAAAAACATTATTTTCTCTGTATACTAAATAAGCCTGGACCTTTGACTGAGAAACAGCTGTTGACCAGTTTACTGAATTACCAGAAGAATTCACAAAATTAATATCAGACAAATTAGTTGAAACATTAGCAGAATATGCAATTAAACTCCAAGAATTGTTTGCTACAGTTATGTTCTTATTTGTTCCTGTGTCTGTATTATGCATACTTAAACCAATTAAATTCCAGCCACTAACCAATGGAATTACTGTTTGTGAAAATGTAAAAACATCTTTGTAATTGTTTCTTCCAGATTGAGAAGTTCCTTGGCTAGTCACATTAAAACTATGATTGAGATAAGGCCAAGAACTATTGCCTGCATAAATACTATAATTAGAATAATAAGTTCTTGTCCCCCCATCATTTATATAATCAATAATTTCTCCTAATCCTGTGTAGCCTGTGCTGTCTGTTGTTAAAATGATATTAGAACTTCCTGTTGTATTATAAGCTGTTATATTTGCTCCTGACATGTTATTGTTAGAAGTATCATTAACATATGCTCGGTAGTACCATTTTCGGATGAGCTGAGAGCCTGAGCTAACAGTTTCATATTGGTCTTCAGGATAACTAAGATTTAAGAAAGTGTTGTTTACAGAAGTTGAATCTAAAGTGACATTTAAACCACACGTATAAAAATAAAAGTTTTTAAGTAAGTTATTTGATCCATTGTTGATATATATACAATATCCAGGACTACCTATCCCTTCTCCATCAAAAATATTGTTACTGGAATTAGCGAATATGCCTTTGCTATCTGCTTCATACGCAATTATAGTATCACTAAAAAAGTAATTACTCCTAGAAGACGCTTCTAATTTTATTCCGTTAGCCCCACCAGGAGGCCCGCTACTAACACTAAGATCTATCATATTATGGCTTATATTATTGCCCAACCCTTCTATAATATGCACACCATAACCACAAGAAGTTAGGGTATTTTCAGTGATTAAATTATAAGAACCATTATTTATAAGAACACCTTCATACATTATGTTGTTAACTATATTTTTTTCAACAGTGTTATTATTCCCGCATAGTTTAATCGCCAAAGATTGTCCTTCTCCAGAGCCATAAGATATACTATTTCCAGTTATAATATTATTGTGAGATTCAGAAAGGCAAGGATAAATAGCTCTATAACCTATTATCTCTTGTGCAGTAATTGATTGATCATAATGACTAAGTGTATTATTCTCAATCCGTGCATTTGAAGTTCTGTTTAAAATTATCCCAATTAAAGCATTATCGGAATATATAGCACTTAACGTATTGTTGAAGATATAAGAATTATTAGCATTATATAATTTAATCCCATTGGTATTTAAACTGCTCATATTGCAGTTTTTTATTGTCGTGTTTTTTTGAGTTGAATAAAAAAATCTTCCTCCAGATGCCGGGTTTGTAAGAGAATACCCATTTCCATTATAAGTTATGTTTTCTGCGGTTATACTAATACACTCTCCATATAATGATGATTTGACTATATTTGCTGTTTGTGTATAAACAGTATTTGCTTGGTCTAAAACTCCGCAAGAAGTTACATTTGTTCCCATACTTAATGTAAAAACATCTTTGTAGTTGCTTTGTTTAAGAGTTGCATTATAAGTATGGCTTCCAGTAAAATAACTTGAATTAATAGCATAAATTGTATAATTACTATAATAGGTTGTTGTTGTCCCATTTCTTACATAATCAATAATTTCTCCTAATCCTGTATAACCAGTTGAATCTGTTGTTAAATTAAATTGATAACTACCTGTTACACTATAAGCAGTTACATTTGCTCCTGAAACATTTAAGCCAGAAGTATCATTAACATAAGCACGATAATACCACATCATAATCAAAGTTCCATTTGCTCCTGCTGTCCAACTTGTTGTTATTGGATTTCCATCTGCTCTTGTGACATTTGTAAAATTCCAAGTTCCGCCTGTAACTGCACTTCTTACATAAAACTCCTTAACTAAAGAAGAGCCAGAAGAATTTAAAATACTATCTGTAATTGTAAAATTATGGTTTGTATCATAAATATGAATAGAATTAGCTTTTGAATTTTTTGTTTTAATATTCATTCCTGAAAATGAATTATTATTTGTATTTGAAAAAAGATAAATTCCATATCCACTATCTCCAAAAGTTGTAATTGTATTATTTGATAAAGTATTAGTTGAGCTTGTATATAACTCAATTCCATAACTAGAGCTTTCAGAAGTTGTAATTGTATTATTTGATAAAGTATTAGTTGAGCTTGTATATAACTCAATTCCATGTCCACTACTTCCAGAAGTTGTAATTTTATTATTTGATAAAGTATTAGAGTTTGAATTTGAATCTAAACGAATTCCATAACTAGAGATCCCAGAGGTTGTAATTGTATTATTATTTATTGTTCCATTCTTAGCACCATCAAAATAAATTGCATAATCATAATCTCCTGCTACTAAATCTTCTTTTATAAAACAATTTTTAATTGTCGTAAAATTATAAGTAGAATAAACACCATATTCATAATTCCCACCATTTGAAGAATATTTTATTTCATAACCTTGACAATTAAGAGTGATATTATTTGCTGTGATGTTGAAGCAAGTGCCTGTAGAAGTGACATTATTTAAAAGAGTATAAGTGCTATTTTCTACATTTAAATTACCACAAGCAGAAGGAGCGTTCCAAGCAGTATAAGTTATATTATATTGTATAATCGGCGAATAAAAAGGATTTGTGCTATTTCCTGCAAAAAATGTGTAATTAAGAGTTAAATTAGTTGAAGTAGAAGAGATGTTAAATATTTGAACTGCTCCAGAACTAACAACTTGAGGAGTTGTATAAAACCAGCTATTACTTGTATTATAAAAGCCTACTGTTAAATTAATACTTGAACCCAATAAACTCTCTATATAAGTTGTAACATTAACTCTATTATTCCCACTTGTAATATTCATATATGATTGATTAACTATATCTTGAGTTCCTGTTGCTAAAAATCTTGCTGATTGATTATTATAAATTGCTAAAATCTGGTCTGATGTTAAAGAAGTGTTGAAAATCATGACTTCATCTATTGTGCCGTTGAAATCCATACCTGCAGTATTGCTTGTTCCGATTTCAAAATCATCAATTGCAGAGCCTAATGTAGTTTTTACTGATGACCCTTCATTTACTGCTCCGTTTAAATAAATGTGATTATTTGTTATATTCTCTGATATATAAAAACAAACATGTTGCCATGCATTATAACTTACAGTGCTTGAAGAATACAAATATGCTGTATCTTCCAAGTATATAATAAATTGGTCAATAGCTCCTCCAATAATTCTTATGTATGGCTTTCCAGTTCCTGTATTTAAATCAAAAATAATTTGGCTGCTTGCTCCCCTATCCTGAGGTTTAACCCAACCACAAAGAGTATAATTATAAGTTATAATATTTCCAACATCAACATAATCTCCATCACCATCAAACCTCGCACAATCTCCATAAATACAATTTGTATTATTAACAACTACATCTCCAACTCCTGTCCTATCTTTATTATATCTTGAAAAATCATAATGTGTTGTTAGTTTTGTATTTTCCTTATCTCCATCAAAAGGATAATATAAAATTAAACTATTATATGGAGCTATTGTTGAAATATTTAAATGAGTGAAATTACTATTTCCTGTTTCTGCTGTGATGTTAACTAAACTACTAGAAGCAACTACATTTTCAGCTATTGTCGGATCAACAATATAATCAAATTCAACACCAGTTTGATTACCCCCTATAATTTTTAAATCAAAAACATCATAACTCTCATTTTCACTTAAATTACTTAAATAAATTTTATACCAGTTTTCTTGTGTGATATTTTCAAACTTAGCAATTGAATTATTATCATCTTTTCTATAAACTTCTATGCTTGTAGTTACAGGATTTGAATTTCCACTCCAAACTGCTCTGCCTAATTTCCCCCTGCTGTTTCTTCTTACAAGCACAATATCATTCTCAACATCAACATCATAAATCTTGTCATTATAATCCTGCTTTTCTATGCTCTTAACTCTAACAGGATTATTCTCAGCATCTAAGAAATAAATCTCTTTTCCATTATTAATGTCTTCGTAAGTTTCTGTTATTAATTGAAGAGAGAAGTTAGAAACATTTAAATAAGCATCTTCATTAAATTCGCTTATGGCAGAAGTAGTTATTAAAGTTGATGTTCCAGAAGAACTAAGAGAAAGATTTGCATTAGCTTTAGATAAAGTAGTAAAGCAACTTGTTAGAAGAGTAGAATTTTCAATAGCTGACGAAATGTTATCTAAAAGCAAATTAACAGACGAACAGATTTCAAAACTTGCCAGAGAATTGAAGCAAAAAGTAGCTAAACAACATGAGCTATAATCAAAAATGCTTCCAAAATCATTAATAGTTGATGCATCTATATTATTCTCATTTTTCAAGTCAGAATCTGTAAGAAGATATGTAATAGAAGAATTACTCAACAACGATTGTGTCTTAATTTCTCCTGATTTTGTCTTGAAAGAACTGTCAGAAAAAAGAGACAGAATTATTAAATTTTCAGAACTTGATGAATCTGAATTTGACTTTTTATTTTCTTTATTAAAAAAGTCAGTTAAAACATTTGAGAAATCAAGATACTCTAAATTTCTTTCAGAAGCTAATAAAATATCACCACATCTTACAGGGATAGAAGATGACCCATATTTTGCTTTATCTTTATTATTAGATAAAACTCCAATTTGGTCAGATGAGGAAGCATTTAGAGAGCAATCAGAAATTGAAATATTCTCAACAAAAGATTTAATCAAAGAGTTAAGGTTATTATGATATTCCCTATTTTCCCCAACATAAACCTTATGTTTCTCACTAACTAATAAATCCGAGCCATCTTCTAATTCTATTTTATACATTTCTTTATCATTATTAAATTCTTGATATTCTGATGGTAATTGCCATTCTATTTTCTTTGTATTTTGGTTCAATGTAGCAACTTTTTCGTTTCCTGTTAGCTCATAAAAGTATTTCCATCCATTTTCAGTTAATACCTGAGTTTCATTATCATAACACTCTTCAAATTCATTAGAATAATTGCTTGCTCTTGCATAAATTGTTATATCATTTTGATTTGTCAAGCTCTGATTAAATGTAACTCTTACATATTCACTATTATTAATTACCTCACTCCAATTATTATCTTTTTCTTTAACATCATTATAAATATCAGAAATAAAACTTCTATTTTCATCTAAATGCTCTGCTTTGCTTATTTCAATTATGGTTAAACTTGGGTCTAAAAATATAATATCTCCTATTGAAACATCTCCTGAATTATCAATATCTTCATATTTTACAGGAGTTTCAATATTTATTAGATTATTTTGATCAACAATCAGTTTATTATATTCATTAAAATCTTTTTCAATATAAACTGTGATTAAATTCTCATATTTAATATCTTTAATTTCTGTTTCTTCAATTAAAATTCCTTGCTCATCAACAGCTTTTCCTGTTAATTTATAAATTCCTGCAAGCCCTTTTATAATATTTCCAGTAATTGTTGGTTCTTCAGTAACTTCTTCAACAGGCGCTTCAGGAACAACTTCTTCAGTTATATTCTCTTCAACAACTAGAATTTCTTCTGTAATATTAATCTCTTCTGTTACATTCTCAACAGGTTCAGTAATATTAGTTTCAGTAATATTCTCAACAAACCCAGTGATATTCTCTTCACTAATCTCTTTAATTTCTTCTTCAGGGATTATAATATTAGTTTCAATAATACTAACATTAGAAACACTGCTTTCTAAAACAGGCTTTTCAATTTTAACAGTATAACCTGCTTTAACTAAATCATTAAAACTTAAAAGATTATTGCCAATTCGCAATGTGTCATTATTATAAATATAAATAGATTGATTAGTAGTAATATCAATCTTAGCCATAAAATTAAGCTCATTTAATTTAATTTTATAACCCCATTTATAATTGTCTTTTTCTGCATTAGTTACATTAACTTCAAAACTTTCAGCTTTAGCAATAGAATCTTCTGTAATACTATCAATTTTATCTTCAGATAATTCTTTAACTTTTTCTTTTATGTCATCAACATTAATATTCTCTCTGATTCCTTCAACAAGAGTTTCATTAACAGCAGGTTGTTCTTCAACAGCAAAACCTATAATTCTTGCAACAAACCCAGTTACTCCTTTTATTACATTGCCTATAACTACTGGTTCTTCAGTAGCCTCTTCAACAGGAATTTCTTCAGTTATATTCTCTTCAATAGGAATTTCTTCAGTTATATTCTCTTTAATAGGGGTTTCAATAATTTCACTAATATTTTCAACTGATTCTTCAGTTACATTCTCAACAGGTTCAGTAAGATTCTCTTCACGAATTATAATATTAATTTCAATAACAGGCTCAGCTTTTTCTTTTTCTATTTTTTCAACTTCTTCTGCAACAACAATATTCTGAACTTTATTAACAAATTCAGAATAATTTAACAAATCAAAATATAATCTTATTTTACCTTCAGGAACATTAAAATCCATTCTTTTATTCTTATTCTTAGAAATAGCTTCTCCTGCAAATTTAGTAGGATTTTTAATCTCTAAATCAATAGTTTCTGTATCAAATTGTTCTACAACACCTTCCTCTTTATAATCCCCATATAATAAAGCAGAGTTTGTTTCAGCATAGGATGTATTTGGAGAAACAGCAAAGCCCACCATGATTAAAGAAGAAACATTAAAAAAATATCCTAAAATAATGCCAATAATAAAAATCAATGCTATCAAAGAAATCAAAAACATTAACATCCCAATATTAAACGTTTTTTTAGAAACAGCAAGTTGTTCTACTTTTTTTTCTTGTTTTTTATTTTTCAGCCATTTTTTATATTCTTTTTCGCTGCCAATATAATGTTTTTTAACATTTTCTCCAGAGCGATAACTTTCATAATAATAAGGCCCAAATATTTTTCCACCCTTTTTCAAATATTTCTTATAAACCATTAGTTAGTCTACATGAATAATCCCTTTTTTTATTAGAATTTAAAAGAAACACTAGTTTATAAATGTTTTTTGAGGTTGTTCTACACTTAAAAATACAAAAATAACATATTCCTCGCAATAAATTGTGAAGTTTCTTGATATTCTATTTCTTTTTCAGTTATACAAAGCAGAGTGTAAGCTTTTTATCAGCACATCTTAAAAGTTTTAAATATTATTGATATCATATATCAGGATATAGAGATCTTTATATTTTAAGAATTATTTTCACTTCTTTAAGCCCCTTCTGCTTTTTCTTCCAGTAATTCTGCTTTTTTTTCAGCTTCTTTTTGAGTTTTAGTAATTTTTTTCTCTTTTTTTATCCAATTAACTTTTCTTGGGTCTCTTTTCAAAGCCATATTTCTCCTACATTTACTAGAACAAAAATGAATAGTTTTCCCTTCAAATGTAAACACAGTTAATCCTCTTGGTTCTTTATAATGTTTTTTGCAAAATGAACATGCTGGCATTTTAAACAGCCCTCTTTCTTTGTTTATATTTATAAATATCTAAATAAACTCTTAAAGTTTGTTCAGGTTGAAGACTTTTTGCTATCTCACAAATTTCTTCTACACATTCCCAATGATTATAATTATTATAAATTATTCTATGATTTAAACTTTTCATTTTATCTATTACTTGTAGTAGTTCTAAAACCAGTTCTACTGCTATCTCCTTTAGTGTATTTTCCTTTGATTCTTCTTGCCTCAATTTGTGTTTCTCTTAGCATTAAAATATCTCTTTTCCTAACAGGACCCTTAATGTTTCTTCTCATAGACTTTCCTTTGTCAAACCCTTGTAAAATTCTGCATTTAACTTGAGTAACTTCTCCTCTTGCACCTGTTCTCCCAATAATTCCTTCAACAACAGCTGGCACAGCTTTTTCAGATAATAAAGTTTCAGCTTCTTTTGAAGCACTTCCTTGCCCTTGTTTTACTTTTTGAGTCTTACTCCCCATTTTATTTTTTATTATTCCTTTTTATTAATTTTAATAAACTTAACTTCAATCACTTTGACTTCTTGTTTCTATTTTATTCTCTCAACTGTCAAGCATTTTATTTTTAAACATCAAAAATTTATAAAATTTTTGTGGCTTAAAAAATCAGAGATTTTTTAAACATTAATGATTATTATTTATTAAACTTAGGGTTTATTTCTTTTTATTTAATTGAGTCTTAACGAAACTTTCAAAATCTTTTTCAGCATCTCCTAAATCAATTACAGCAACACTTGCACAACTAATATTTAAACCTGCAGAAATTCCTAATTTTTCTTTTTTATCAGCTTTTACACAAGGGATGTTTTTTTCCTTACATAAAATTGGTATGTGTTGTACTATTTCTTTAGGCTCAACATCAGCACCATAAGCAACTAATTTTGCTGTATTTCTCTCAATTGCTTTGGTAACTTCATTAGTACCTTTCTCAACTTTGCCAGATTTTCTTGCTTTCTCAATTATTTCATATACAGAAACCATATTAACCTCCATAAAGTCATTGGTTTAATAAAATATTTATCAAATAAGGGTTTATAAATCTTGTTGCTCTGCCAGTATCTGCTAATCGCAAAGAATTTAATATTTCTCTATCTATATAAATTGACTAAAAGAGGCATAAGCAATTGCTATTTGTACGCGAGTCATGATTTTCGTGCCCTATCTATGCCTCTTCTGT